>Ga0179593_1528708_pt1:7500-15203 | contig 15203 bp, 20 predicted proteins | sample CZODoug2_1_08_16_FD_185931 | JGI IMG/M metagenome (GOLD analysis project Ga0179593, IMG submission 185931) | Vadose zone soil fungal communities from Angelo Coast Range Reserve, California, USA - CZODoug2_1_08_16fungal (PacBio error correction) | ecosystem: Environmental > Terrestrial... | reverse complement strand
CGAATGTGTAATCTGTGGGCTTTTTTGACCAGGCTTTGCCAACATGATCCCCCCCGTGAGAACATGATGCGATCTTTTTCAGGCAGTTCATCCCGTTCAAAAAGAACTTCAAGGCGATTCAGCCCCCCACAGGGGTTCCCCTTCCTCCCCACTAATAACCCCCCTTAAAACCGCCTCAATGACATGTAAAACCCACAGTGAATTCCTTCCCCCCCGTAATCTCTCTCTCCCCCGTGTGTTGTTGTTTCTTCTTCTCTCCGGTCCTAGTTGGTTTTCAGATGGTAATTCAGGTGGATCGTCCGGAACGTTGATGAAAATTTTTTAAGGGGGATTCCCGCCTGGCTACTTTGTCTGAACGTCTCCTTGATACGGAAGGGGGTGGTGATGTGTGAGGTCTGATCTTTTCTCTGCTTTCCTCATCCTTTTTCGCATTTTTTGGAATGTCTTTCCCCAGAGGACGCCCCTTCTTACCTTACCCTTTTTTTTATTTCTTTCATTGCCCGCAGGACCTTTGCCGACCCCCCAAACCCTGCGGACTTCCCTTCCCTTACTTGCCTCCATCAAACTGACCCTATTTGCTTAGCCCCCTTACAAGAAATCTTCAAATTGTCGGTTTTCCTCTATCCTTTTTTTTATGGTTATCAGTTTTCTCCAATTGCGGTCCGGATTCGGCCATTTTTATCATTTCTGCATAAGAGGTTTTCTTCAAACTCCTTTGTGAGGAAATCCCCCCTTCCAAGCCCGGAAGGCAGGAACTTTGGATTTCTTTTCCTCTTTCTCTTACGATTTTTAAGTCCCTTATTCGTTCTCCTTGTCAGCTCTTTCTGTCCCTCTCCGATTTTGAGTCCCTTTCGTCTTCGCGGACCGAAATCGCCTTTGGAAGCCGTACCCCATCTCGCACCCATTTCCTGTGTCTGTGCGTCCCGGACCTGCGTATAGACCGGGTTCCGATTCCCCTCCCCTTTCGACCCTGCATTTTCGTTCTTTTTCTGAAAACTTGGAAGTTCCCCGAGGTTTCTCCTTTGGTGCCTTCCGTCTCGGTCTTGATCCCAGACACGACCACGTCCGGGGCCGTCGGTTGGGCTTCCGCCATCTCACTAACGCTTCCCGTCTTCCCCCTCTGGAATACCTTACCCTGGATCTAAGTACTTAGAGAACCTACATCGGAGTTCCTCGCCTTCTCTTCCGCGTGACGCCCACGGCTTCGAGCCTTTTCACTTTTTTGGATTAGGCTCCTCTATTTCTCTCCCGCCAAACACAGGAAACCCGGGATCCTTCCCGGTACCCCCCTCCGGACTTAGAGCTCATGACTTCGCCAGGGCAAACAAGCTGCGTAGTGTCGTTTTTTTTGCAACTTCCAGTTCAACATCCTTTTTTTTTGCATCCAGCCCTCTTCCATTCTTTTGCTTCGGTTCATCCCGGGGCATGTCCAAGTCCCACGAAAACTGCAGAGAACATCCCTTTTTCCCCTAAACGCACCTTGTCCGTCTCGCGTGTCATTCGGAAATAATCTCACCATCTTTTTTCAAGGCGCATCCCCTGGTCCTAAGAAACCCTCCTCTTTCCTCCTTGTTTCTCTTGTTCATTAGCTTTTCGTGCAATTGATTACGCGCCTTATCACGCTTTTCCCTGTCCCATCATTGAGCGGATCAGACGTAGACTTCCCACCAATTCCTTTATCCACCTGTCGACCTCCCCTTTCTCCTTCTTTTTCCTGTTCACGATGCGATTTCCGACACTGATCGTTTCGCCCTTCCCCTATTTCCCCCCTCAAGCCTTCTTCTTGGTTCCCCTGACTGTTTCCGTTTAAAAACAATGAGAACCTCCTTGGACATCGCCCATCCGTGTTCCCTTCTTCCTCTTTCCCCTCCCTGCAAAGCCGGACCTTTGAACCCGGTTCGAGTGTGGGTTCTTGTTCTCTCCTTAAGAATGTTCCCCCTTGTCAACCTTGCTTTTCCCGCCCTTCTAGTTGATCGAACCTTTTTACTCCCGTCCGCCACACAACCGCATGTGGAGTACGATACGGCGCGTCTTTTTAGTTCGCTCGGCCTCCGGATTCTTCTTTTCCTCAGTTTCTATGCCGCTTTCAAAGTTTCTCAACAGTTTTTTTGTTCACGTAGACTAGCCGTGCGACTCCGCCATCCCCATCAGCGCCTTTCGCCTTGATCCCTTTGGACTCCTGCCCTCCTTCCTACCCTCTTTTTTTTTAGGACGCCGGCAACCGGATGCCTTTTCGCGCTTCAGGGTTTTTTGCTTTTGAGATGGATCCCCCCCTTCGATTGGGCTTTCCAGTTTTTTTTGGGCAAAAACGGAACCCACATTTGGGGATACCCCCCATTTTGAAAACGCCCTGCGGCTCGATCCTTTTCTTTTATCTGAACCGGCTTTTTTCTTGTGGTACGATTTCTGGATTTCGACCGCACGGCAAGCCTGCATGTCGTCCCCCCCCATTGAAGCAGAGCTCTTTTTTAATGGAGGATTCCTGCTTTCTTTTCCTTCCGCTAAGCTTTCTCCCCGTTTTCTTGGCGTCCGAACCCCTGCACCGATTCAGTTAACTAGGCTTTCGTTTTTTTGGAGGTCCTTTGAGCTTCTTTCCTTTTCCGGCTCCGGAAGATCTATTTTTCGAACTTGCGCGGTATGCGGCGGTTTTCTTCAGTTGTTCCACCGGACCTTCAGAAAAACCCTCCCCTTTCTTCCCCCTCCCCCGTTCCCCATAATCCTTTTTTGTCTTGGCTGTTTTTTGCCACTCGCAGACCTTTTTTTTTTGGCGGTTTCTTCCCTTCGAGCGCCGGTGTCAACAGGGGTCTTCTTTTTTCCCGGGTCTTCCGGGGTTCCTTTCCTTAGCTGCTTTCATCGGTCTCCCTTTCTTACGGTGCCCCGCGATTACTTCTTTAGTCATGCCTTTTTCTGAGCGATTTGCCGCCCTTTTTAGTAGCGATTCAGGCTCTCCCCGGTTCTGGGCTTTTTCCCAAGTGTTTTTCTCCCGCGATTTAGCGGCGATTCGGCCCAGCCGAACTTTGTTAACGGACGTCTCTCAATCATTTTGTTTCTCCCTTTTCTCAACAACTGTTTTTTCCTGGAGTTAGCGGGTCATATGGTCGGATCCTGAAACTCCTTTGGTGTCCTCGGAAATGTCAGCAGTTTTTTCTCGTCTTTTTTCGGAGTTCTTTTTTGCGAATTTCCCCGGCCACTCGAGAGTCTTGTCCGCTCCTAGTCCCCGAATGTCAGGAGCTCCCCTATGGGGCTTATTTTTGGGGCGAAACCCGAGCCGACCCTCTGTTAGCCTTGCGCTTTTTTCCACTCGTCCTGCCGGCCTTTCGGCAAGGTTCCCCTTACATTTTCTGCTGATGGTTTTCGTTTCCCCTAGTGCCGGACTATGGAAGCGGAGCGCACAAATCCATAGCGCTGCGGAGCTTTCCGCTTCTTTGCCCTCGTCCCTTTTGTCATTTCCTTGCTTTTTGCTTCCACATGTGGCAAGTGAACTGGCTTTTACCTCTTTTACTAACTTTCTGAACCCTTTTGTAAGCGCCGAAGCTTTGTCGTCCTTTTTTCCGGACTGCCCAACGCCGTTACCGAGCCCTTCAGCTTCGTTCATCCCCCCCAAGAACTAAGCACCGCGAGATCGCATCCCAACCCCAGTGGCTTTCCATTACAAAGGTAGCCTCTTTTTAGGGCAGGTTTCCCCCAGTCAGTCCCGGCTTTTTTTTTTTTTTTTTTCTCTTTTTCTTTTTGTCTGAAAACCCCCCCTTTTTTCATTCGCACCTTTCTTTTTTTTTTTTGTTGTGAGCTCTCCCCCCTCCTCTTCTGGTTTTTTACCTTTCATCGTGTTTTCGTAATTTTTCCACACGTGGGTTCCTTCCTTTGGATTACACGCTGTTTCCAATTGGAGACCCTATTTTATTTAGGTTTTGGCATTTCTTTCCTTCCTCGGACTTTTTTGCTTCCGGTGCCCTTAAGCCTTTTGAATGTCCTGGACTCCTTCCAGATACCCTTCTTCCAGTTCTCTACGAAGTTTTGCTTCCCCTGGCCGTATGTCGTTACCCAACCCCTCCTCCATTTTGCTGTTTTCCCCTACTCAACCCGCGTATTCCAATACAAGAAACTTTCCCCCCCCCATGCCGGCCGCCCCTTGTCTTTTGACGCCTTCTATGCTGCTCAAGTTTCTCTTGCACCTTTTTCTGGAATCCGCAGTTTCGATCTTCGAAGGCCATTCGACCCTCCGCTCCTTTTAGTTTTTCACCTTCAAGTTTCTTTAGTGAATCCTAGCGGCAATTAACAGCGGAGTCATCTTTTTCGTTCGAGAGGTCCCCTGGCCCTTTTTAAGGTCAATCTTTCGTCCTAGCTTGGCCGAGTGCGAATCGTCTCTGGCAGCCTAAAACAGGGCAACTGACCCCCCCATCCTTCTTCAGTGCCAAGGTCCCTCCCTTTTTCCGTATGCTGTCCCAGTTTCCGCTTATCCCGGTAAGCCAGTTTTTTTCGTCCGAGCATCCTATTTTCCAGAAACTTTCCCCAGCCTTTTTGGTTTTTTTTTCTTCAGCCATAGCCGTCCTTCCGGGGATTTTGTTTTCGCGCGTCTTCCTAAACTCATTGCTCTTGGCCACTCCAATTCTTCAACCCAGCATGGAAGAAGGCGTTGCCTTCCCCCTGAGGGCCCTTTTTCCCGATGAGTCTCTTGCCGGTCCTCCCGTCAAACCCTGAAGGAACCGTTCGTCCCCCGTACACTTTTCTTTTTCGAACCATTTCAGGCGGGCCCAGTTCCCCACAAAAGTCCGGTTAGTTTCTGTGCTCTTTGCGACGTTTGTCACCCTTTTTTTTAGTCCGGTTACGCGCTGGGCATTTTTTCCGGTTGGCTCCGACTGCTCTTCCCACTAAAGGTCTCAATCACACGCGATGTTAGCCTTCTTCCCTTTTTCTTCAAGGCTTAACAGGGCACCGAAAGCCCCCCCCCTTAAATCACACGGCCTTGCTCCCCTGACTCCTCCCCCCCCGAATATCGGCTTTAACTTTCCTTTCCCTGCCGTATCATCCATTCAGGGAGATTGCTTACATTCCTTAGTCATGCAGGAGTTCAGTCGAAATCGCCCCAGATTTTTTTCTCTTCGGATGACTAAGGAGTTTTTTCCTCCTTCTGAACTTCTAATCGAATCTCTTGGCAGCTAACGCGAAGAGAATAAGTTTGCCGTGGGTTATCCCTTCCGCCCGGTCCTCAAGAGCGTCTTTCACCGGTGTTCTCTCCGATGCCCGGTTTCGCTCTTAATGACCCTTGACTCTCCGGAACTGCAGCCTAGGTGAGGTTGCTCTCTGGATCCCTCCGAAATGTTTCAACACCCCTTTTTTTTCACTTTCTTGAGAGTTGTTTCTCGAGTCCCTTCTTACAGCCGCCAAAACCGCGCCTACTTTGAGTACGATACGGCGCCTTCTTTTTCTTCGCCTTCTTTTCTCTCCTCCTTTTGTTTTTTCCCCCTTTTTCTGAGGCTCCCCTCTCTCGTAAGCCCTTTGTCCAGTATCCCCCTTTCTCCCCTTTCGACGCTGTAACTGTTCCAATCATCAGCGCGGGCTCCTTCCTCGACTGTGATCCCTTTTTTTGACGCAGTGAATGTTCCCGAATAGTCTTCGGCCTTATTTACTTGATTTAAGGCGTTTCTTTTTACTCCCCGATTGATGGAAGGCTATGTCTTTCGGCACTACCAACCACTTCCGGTCATGGTCTTCTACCTTCCCTATACTTGGATACCTCTATCCCTTTCAAAATTCAAGCTTACCTCTTTCCCCGTCCTTTTGGTCACGCCAAGCCACCCTCCCCTCCTGGGCCCCCCGTACAATCCCCAGCTCCCCCCCTTCTATGGGTCTATCGGGTCCTGCCTTTGGCTCTCTAAACATTTAGAACCGTCGTCCCTTCACCATCTCTAGTAGAACCAGGCCCCCGAGAACCGGTACACAAAGACTTGCAGACTCATTCCCTTGTTGTTTCTTGCCACCTCCCATCGCCTCCCGAGTGATCCAATTTTCCGCCCTTTATTCCCCATTTTCTATTCTGTATTCGTCCCTCCCTCCTCCTCCCCCCCCTCCACCCTTACTACCCTTTTCCGCGAAACTCCTCTCTTTCCCTGCAATCGTGTAACAGTCTTCCGAATCGTGCTGACATCCATGCCCTCTCTTCTTTTCCTCCTCTACCCCCGCTCAGGCGGTTCCTCCCCTTCCTTGCGAAGGACAGTTCCGCCCAAGCTCCTCCCCCAACAGAACTCGTTGAGACCGTCAGTTGCAGCTCTATCTCGGCCGTTCGTCGCAAGAAGGCACCTCTTCTAGCACTCCGCTCCCCGGTTCCCGCCTCGATCCGACTCATCTCGACCGTAAGTTCCCCTTAACCAGTTTTGAACCATGCAACGGCCTCCCCCCCTCTCCTCCTTCCCCAGTGACCCCATATCTTTCTGCAGACCCTCCCTCCAGTTGCCCCATTTCCCCCGCCCGCTATGTACGCCCCACCGGATGGTGGGGAGATTTTGCCACTCATGCAGCTTAACTGCATGGAGCCAGGCAAGCACTCTTTTTCCGTTAGCCCCCCGCCGTAGAGGTTGGAAGTCACCCCCTTCCCCAGAGGGACCTATGTCTCCCGTCCCTGGCATGCCCCCCGAGGGTGTGTTTTGGGTCTTTCTTTTGGAGTTCTCCTCCCCCCGAAGTTTCTTTTTTGATGCCCCCTTTTTTTTCTTTGCGTTTCGTTTTTACGTGCAGCCGGAAACGAGAGGAACAGCATTTTCCAGCGCGCGATTCGTGTTCTTCGCGCCCCCTAACTTCACGCACTAAACTTTTCTTTTTTGCCTAGTCATTCCGAGCATTCCCTTGCTAATCTTGAGAAAGGCTCGTCCCAACTGGAGTTACCTTCGTTTTTCTTCTTTGCCGGCCTCCACCTACGAATCATCTTATATTCCCCAATTTTTTTTATCTCTTCCCCCCTGGATATGATCTCCTTCCTTTTTTTGCCCTAACGAGCTCCGAGTTTCATGATACTTCAGACCCTGACAAGTTGCGTACGCAAACCCCTCCTAATTCGCGAGCGAGGCGGAAGCTTTCGCGACCGGACCGCTTCTCCGTCCCTCCTCCCCTCCTTTTGGTTTCTTTTTTTTTTTCCCCCCTTTGATTTTTTTTGTCAGAATGCCCTTGAAGAACCCAGCGGTGCTTTTCTCCTCTTTCCTCACCTGTACCTTTCTTTTTTCCCGCACAATCTGCCCTTTTTCACCTACTCTGAGTTCTAGGCTTTCCTTGGGGTCCTGCGCATCACCATATGAAGTCCGGCCTTCTGGGTTCTCTTGTCGGGACAACTTCTCTTCCCTTTTTATTCCTCCTGGGCGATAGCTCTCACTCTCTTTCTTTTTTTGCCGACTCTCCTCCTTTTCCCCCTTTTTCCTTTTGAATCTCTCTCTTCTCCGCGGGACATCCCGCCCTTATTGCGGACTACAGGAATCCTTTCACAATGAGTCGCTGTTTCTTTGTGTCCCTTCTTAGTCGTCACTTCAGGTTTTTTTCCCTGTGCCCCACCATACGTGACAGTCACGGCTTTTACAGTCCGTCAGTCGTCGAAAGAAGGACAGGAAATCATGTTTTTTTCTTGGTGGTCTTTTGGGGGGGGGTTTGTTGGTTTTTTGTTTGGGGGTGGACAGTTGGGTGTTTGGTTTTTTCTTTATTTTGTGGCGGGGATTGGAGGGTGT
>Ga0179593_1528708_pt1:0-5000 | contig 15203 bp, 20 predicted proteins | sample CZODoug2_1_08_16_FD_185931 | JGI IMG/M metagenome (GOLD analysis project Ga0179593, IMG submission 185931) | Vadose zone soil fungal communities from Angelo Coast Range Reserve, California, USA - CZODoug2_1_08_16fungal (PacBio error correction) | ecosystem: Environmental > Terrestrial >... | reverse complement strand
TTCGATTTAGCCTGCTTTTACCCCCCCCCCTTGCCGCTTTTTCCCGGCGGTTCACCGGGAAAAATTAAGTGCACCCCACCGTCGAACCCCCTTTCGTTTCTGCTTTGCGTTCACCTTCCTTAAACTCAGTTTCGCTCTTTTCGTCATTTTCTTCATTCGTTAGGAATCTCTGTCCCGCGACCCGCTCTTTTTCATTTTTTTCTCTTCTTCGCCACTTCACTCTCTCTCCCCGTACCTGAATGGAGGTGCTCCCTCGGCGTCCGATGCATTCTTTTGGAGACGGCAATTCAACTGTCACTACTTCTCTCTGGCGAACCTCCTTTTCTGTTGATCAACCCCCTCTGCTTTGAATAAGGACTTACTCGCCTTCGATGCCGTCTGCGCCTGCGTGCCGAAGTTTGGCGGACGAATTTCCTCTGCCTTTTTCCAGCGTTTAACTTGCAAGCGTTTTTCTTGGGGTTCTCTGTTTTCTTGCCTCACTGAGAGACTCTCCCACGCTCCATCTCGCTGGAATTTGGCATGTCCTTGCTTTGACAAACACTCTCTGTTGCGGTTTTGCCATTTCCCCTTTTTTTTTTCCCCCGATCTTTTGCGCGTTCCCACGTCCGTTGCCGATAGCATGCACACGTATTCCGAGACCTTGCGAGGGTCGAGCCTTTTTTTTTTTTCTTTTTTTTCTTTTCTAGGTTTCCTTTTATCCGAATCCCTTCCTTACAGCGGTCCCATTACTAGGCGTCAAAGACTTATATCGCCTTTCTAGTTGCCTATTCGTTTTAATGTTCGACAGTATTCCCTTTCCGGATCCATTTCCCTGTTTCGTTTCGTTTTGAGGACCATCACCAGTGCGTCTCCACCCCCCCCCCGTCTCCTATCTTTCTCCTTTCCCCCGACACTCTAAGTTTAACGATGCCTCCCGCCCTAGACGGGATAAGATTCCCTTTTTGATTCCTTTTCCCTGGTTCCTTTGTTTTGTTTCACATTTTTTCGAAGTCCCCAGGCGTACAAGTCAGACCACCTGTGACTCCTCCGAATTCACGCAATCCTGATTTCCCTCTGTTTTGACAGGCCCCTCTTTTCCTTTGCGTACCCTTTCGCTTTCCACTGTAAGAGAGAGTTGCGAGTCAGAATGTCGTAGTAGAACCTTTCCCAGACCCCGGACAGCCCGCCTCCGCGTTTTTTTTTTTCTTTCTTTGCAAACCCTGGATGACGACCTACACACCGAGTGCCCCACTCGTTCCCCTCAGGTCTAGCCCTTGAGCGGAGTGCAGCCGACCTGAAATCCTCACATTTTGTCTGTCCAATGGCGACAGCCAGATGACCTCCTCTGCGGGATTGCCACACTTCACCCCACGGTTCTACCACGCTCCCCCGTCCCGTTCCACAGCCGGCCACCAACCAGTCGTTCCTCGGATCCTCCCTTGTCTCTTCCTCCTCTTCCCGATCAAGGCACCGACCAAGCGCATTTCCTTAAGTCACTCCCCCCGTCCCGTCCGGAGCACGGAGAAACACCATTCTCAACCAATCTTTCTAGGAGCCACTAAAGGTGTCAGGCCTTCTTTCAGCTTGTTTCCAACTCCCTTCCCCTTGCGTCAGTAGGATGTTCTGGTTCCATTTCTCATTCCCCTTACCAGCCCCTCGCTGACGTCAAGCTTGGTTGTAGCATCTGTTTTTTTTCTCTCCCCCTTCGCTCAACGTCAGCGACTGTCATTCTTTCGTCCCTGGTGTTTTTACCTCAGGAATTGGGAACAACGTCTTCCTAACGTCCCCTTGCACCCCCCTGCGAGGCCTAGAGAATCCTGCAATTTTACCAAAGTTCACCTTCTCTCCTTTTAGATGGAAGCCCACTTACAAATGCAAGAGACTCGTTTTTCAATTCCCGGTAATTTTGGCCTTCACGCCATAGTGGCACAACAACACAAGATTTAGTCATCCCGTAATCTCTATCCTCTCTCTTTTTTTGGTTTTCTTCCGGTGTTTTTGTCCCCAGAGTTTATCGCGTGTCTAGCTTTAAAGTTTCTGTCCCCCTCCCCTGGGATTACCGTGGTTGCCTCTTTTCTTGACTTCCGTTTCGGTATAATCTGGTTCGTAGTTCCTTTTTAAGGTTATGTGGTCGTTTTAGTTTTTTTTTTTAGCATCCTGCCTTTTTTTTGGGCGTATCCCATATTTTTGACTCCCTTCCTTTTCAGTTTGCGTCCGTACGCCCAAGCGTACAAGCGTTACGTGTTTCCGTGACAGTTTTTTTTTTTTTTCTCAGGTAGGGAATTCCAGAACGAACACAAAAGGTCGAAGGTACCCCCGTGAACGTTAACGGACTGTTGGCCATCCCCTCAACCGTATTATCTTCCCCGCCGCGCAGAGAGCCCGTGACCTAAAATCCAATTTACCCCAGAGTCCACCGCAACGAGGAAAGGGGATTCCTTAAGCAAAAAGCTCCGGTTTTTAACCCTTTCGAGTCTCTGAGGATGTAAGCAGATGTGAAGTCGCACGCGCCCCCCTCAGCTTTCTATATTTGACCTTCCTATGACATTGTGGCAGGCAACCATAAACTTCACCTTCGGTGTCCTATCAAGTTTGAGTTTGATTCACCTCTGGACACATACCCGACTCGGCCCCCCCTTTTTTCTTCCTCCTTAGAAGTTCGCGACGAAGAGATGTCCCCCCAGAAGTGCCTGTCAGCAAATTCTTGCTGGCTCCTCTGAACTTCGCTTCTCAATCCCCTCGTATATTGGACTTTAACGACAAAACAGGGACTAAGAAAGTGACGACTTGTCGTTTAGGGAATCCCAAGGAGTTTAAAGGTTCCCCTGTTGACAGCCCAATAACGGATGTTAGTTTTCCCGGCCTGAGGACCCGTCTCTTTAACGTGTTTTATTCAGGTTTCCTTTTTCCCGAAGTCCAGCAGTGATTTTTGGAATAAACCCGCTCGGTTATGCCCTCAAGATAAGTTGAGGCGAAAGGTGATTACAAACACGCCTCTCAGCATTTCTTTCTTTTTTCTCGCAGACCTTTTTGGTACTAATCCGAACATACGCCTCCCCCCCATTCCCGATTTTGATGGCGCCTTTTATCCCTTCGTGGTCTTTACTACTACTAGACGGTTCGGCAACACTTTTTCCTGTGCGACCTCCCTTATGTGACGCACATCCTTAAGACGTGTTCTAATTTATAGGATACGCTTGATGTAAGAGGTCTGGGCCTCGCCCTTTTTAACCAAAGGAAAAAGGCTCGGCACGCGTTACCCACTTATCAGGACACCCAATTTCACGAGCGCTACCTGTTTCCTCCACGCACTCCAAAAATTTTGCTTTCGTTGCTGTGCTCTGAGCTGAGGTACTTTTCCTACCTCGTTCGATCAATACGGTCCGCAAATTCATCGCTTTGAGTGTTCCTGCCTTTTTTCCTCTTTTTTTCTCCCGGTGGCTGTGCAAGAAAACTGTCCGGGGAGACCCCCTCGCCCGTTCACCCACCAACCGAACCCGCGATCTGCGGCGGGCTCCTTATTCCCGCCCGCGGTCTCAATTTGGGTCCACGACCCACCATGAGGTCCGGAGCCGAACCGAGGGTCCGACAAACGCCCTAGTTAAGGTAACGGGTTGAATTCGGGGTTAGCCAAGCCATCCAGAGAGTCCCCTCCCAGGTCGCATGGCCCCAGCTTATCAGCTGTTAATGCTCTGCCCCCGCGCATATTGACTCCTTAATCCATTTTGAATTCGGCCTTCAATTGTCCGTTTCGACCCTGTGCAGGCGATGCTTCTTTTTTCGATCTAATTAATTCTAACCGGTATGCCCCTGGCGGGGTCCGGGAGCCGCGATCTTTGAGCCAGAAACATTATTCCAACCCAGAGCCTAATAATTCCCTTAGCTTTGACCTCGCTTTGCCGCCGAAGAAGGTTTTCTTCATTGGTTTTGAATGTTGCCGTTGGCCCCCCCCCCATTCTCCTGTGTCAATCACCCATGAAGCGATCGCTTGGTTCATTTTGCTCCATGAGCCCCAGGTCTCGCCCCCCACGTCTTCGGACAACTTTACTGGACTTGCCGGCGTCCGATGCCCGTCTGGTCCGATCTTCGGCAGATACCCGCCTCCCGGCTTTTCGTCAACATCAGGGACACAGGCTCGTTCCTCCGCGGATTTCTTCCGGCTGCGGCGACCGTCGCTTGTTCTAAGTGGACATTCCCACCGGCCTATGTGTCCTCTTTCCTGCGGGAATTGGTTAGTTTTCGGTCATCGAATCTCTCTCTTTTTTAATTACGTGTTTGTTGTTCTTTCTTCCTCGGAGGCCGAGCCCCTCAAAGTCCTGCGCCGTATCTTCTTAGTCCTCTTTTTTTTTTTCTTAGCCCCCCACTAGCCTTTAGTCTGAAGTAACGGTTAAATAATCAATCATGGCGCAGCAGCTTCCCCTGATGATTGTTGATTCTTTCGGTTCCTTTTCTTTCCTCCGACTCGACCAGCGTCCGAAATTTCGGTGACGCCCTTTCCAGGGATGACCTCTGCGCTTCAGGCGGTTCGACCGAGTGCCTAAGATGGAGACTCTTCCCCCCCAGGCGATAGTGTTATGTCCACGGAGTTGCCCTTGTTTGCGACCCACCTTCCCAGCTTGGATAACCAAGGCCGTCAAACGGCTCTTTTTTGCCCCGGTCGCTGCCTACCCCGATCACTCTGGCCCCTTGCGGCTTTCATCACTCGGGATTCGCGGCTCTTCGACCGATCGGTCCCTGCGCTCTCGGCCTCTGCACGCTTTCCTTTTCCCCGAAATTCCTCCTCTCTCTCCCGTTTACTGGGAGTCGCGTCAGATGATGGCGTGCAGCATTCAGGCGCCTGATCTTGTACTTGCGGGTTCGATTCTGGCCGAACCACTTTCCCCCCCTTAGGTTCAAGTTTATCTAGGCTTTAGGCTCACCGCGGATGCGCCTTCGAAGTTTGAGAGGAGTAGAAGGCACACATCGGCAGCCGCCGCCGGCTCGGTTTTGATTTGATTTGCTTGCTCTGGAATTGAGCGTTT
>Ga0179593_1495009_pt1 | contig 15203 bp, 24 predicted proteins | sample CZODoug2_1_08_16_FD_185931 | JGI IMG/M metagenome (GOLD analysis project Ga0179593, IMG submission 185931) | Vadose zone soil fungal communities from Angelo Coast Range Reserve, California, USA - CZODoug2_1_08_16fungal (PacBio error correction) | ecosystem: Environmental > Terrestrial > Soil >... | reverse complement strand
CCATACCGGTTTTTACAGTTTCTTTCCCCCCCGTTTGCAGGGCTCGACGCCCCCTGCCTTTGGCTCTTCTCCTCTTCGGTTTCCAAGAATACGAAAACCATCAAATTACAAGGCCTCCCCCTCTCTCGCGCCCTATTCTTCCCGCACGTCTGCTTTTCCCCCTATATTTGTCCATTTTCTTTCTTGAGCCGATTTGGTTGCCACCGATGTTTGCTTGTGTCCCATCGCCACGATTGTCTTTCCTCCTTCTTTTTCTTTTTCTTTGTTTTTCGTCTCGCGCAGAGGTCTCTCCATGGTTGCGGGTCTCCGGCCATTCCCTTGCTCTTTTTCAGTTCTTCGCTGTATTGTTGCCCTTCCCTTCCCCCGGTTTTGATTTGTTCAAAGTTGTTTTACCGTCAATTTTCTCATGCGCGCCTTGAAGGTACCTTTTTCCATCAAAGTCCTTCGGGCCTGATCGATCTGTGGCCTTGGTCATTTTCGCCTTTTCCCTGTCCCCACGCTCTCCTTTCCTCGTATTTGCTTGGACTTTTTTTCCTTTCCAGCCTTTCACCTTTCTTCGTCTACGTCCCTTGAAAACAGCACGTCCCCCCTTTCGCGAGCTTCGCGTTATGAACCCCCAAGGTTGACGACCGGGCCCCTTCCGGGGTTTATATTTCCCCCCTCTTTGCCTCCCCCTATTCAATTGTTCGGTGATGTGACCCTCTGTCAATAGAACTATCTCCCTTTATTCCCAGACACCCCCCACCGTCCTCCCGCCCTAAACTCGTTTTCAGAAGATTGATCTTTTTTCCGAACGGAATTGTCCGCCTCCCGCCTCCCTATGTCTTCCTCTTGCTTTCCTACGGTTTTTTTCTTGGCTTTTTTTCTATTCCGGCTTGGCCTCCTTCCTCGCTTTGCCTCAGAAGGCGTGCCGTGCCGAGTCAGGCGATAGATTTCTTTTTCTTCCGCCCTCTTGTTCTTCCCCCTTGTTTTTTCCTTTGCGGAGTGATTTCGGATTTTGCTCGTTCTAAGCCATTCTTTTTTTGCTCCCTTTTTTTTTGATTTATTACCGACTCCGTTGAAATTCTTCCGTTTATTTTTTTTCCTTCCCAAAGTTCTACAACTTTGAAATTCTTTGATAGGACCTCCGTCAAGGCCCTCGCTCCTCGTCCTGTCCTCTGCTTGCGGCCAGTTATCACCGTCTGAGAAGCATGCATGTCGATTTTAAGAATTCCAGAGCGCGTCCTCTGGTTTTTCTCCTTTGTGCTCAACGGACCTTTTTTTACGATGCGACGTGTTTCATGGCCTTTTTTCTTCCGATACTGTTTTCTTACATTTCTTTTCCCGATACTCCTGCACCTCTCCTTTAGTCCTCATGAAACCGCTCGCATTTTTGACTCACACTTCTTCTTGCCCCAGCTTCTTGACATTAACGGGTTTTTTGATGGTTGGTTGCGCTTACCTAGAAGTGAACCTTCTCCCCTTTTTCTTCCCTTCCCTCTTTTTTTCCCCGCACGGCACCTTACGGTTTCCCGGTTTCCCGTTTTCGTTTTCATGTTCCTTTTCGCCTTGCTTGTCGCCACCCTTCGATGTTGTTTTTCACGCCCCTTGCTTCAGGGCCAGGCAAGGTTTTCCTTGACCCCCCCTCCGATTTTCCTTTGCCTTTTCACGGGTTGGAAATGGAGATTTAAGGTGCTCCCGTTCCCCCCCAATGATTACCTTTTTTTCGAGCCACTCCCTTTTGCAATTCATTTGGCTTTCTCCTCAGTTTCTGTAGTGCTTAATCATTTTATTTTTTATTGGCCTCTTTCTGTTTTCTTAGTGCTGATTTCCTTTTTCCCGGCTTTTTTCCTTCTCTAAAGGAAGAATAGCGTCTGTGACCCCTTCTATTCACTTTCTTTCAGAATCATCATTATTTATTTTCATGATGCAACTTCCTTTTGCAGGTTTGTTCTTGTTCTTCTGTTTGGCTCGTTTCCTTTTTCTCCCCCCTCTCCCTTCATCCCTACTTAAATATCCTTTCCTCTTTTATGGATCTCGCGCGGTGTCTCCCGATTCCAGTTCGGCAGTTCCCTGCCTTCCTTCTATATTTTTGACGCTTGTCTTCGGCCGACGTGCCTTCCGCCCACTCTCCCTCGTTCTCCCTCTTCGCTTACTGTGCCGACCCTTTCTTTTTGATCATTTAGAGGAAGATTCCCAGATTTTTTTTTGCGACATGTAAATAGTTATGACTCATCCTCCCCCTTTTGAAATTTTATCTCCTCCCTCGAAACCTCTTTTTTGCTTTTTTTCCTTCCCCTCATCTTTCCGTCTTGGTTTCCGCCCCAAAGGCGTGAGCCTTTTGCTTTTAATTTCCCTTTTTCCTTTGCCACTTGTTCGTTTTGGAGTTTTTTTCGTTTCGCGCGGATCTCCCTGCTAGATTGCCCCCTACCCTCTATCGGTGTAACCCACATCTTGACTGGGCTGAATGCCTCTTTTCCCTGCAATCCTTGGAGTCTGTGATGAAATCTTTTGGGAGTCCCACCGTGAAGCTACCGCCCTCCTTTTGCTCTTTTTCTCACGCTCGACCCCAACACCTTTGGTAACATCCGATGTGATGTACTCGGCCCCTTCGCTCCATCTCGTTCGCCCTCTCGATTTCCCGTTGCCCTTGACCTCCCCCCTTCTCCCCTTCTTCGCTCCCCCTCTGTCGACTTTGTGGACCACGGTCCCCTTAATCGAGTCCCTCGAGCCAGCGGCCCCCCTTTCCGCGGTTGGAGTTAAAATGCGCGCACCAGGTTCCTTTGTCTCTGTCCCTTCCTCTAAGTTGCGGTCCCTCTTTTTTTTGTCTTTTCTTTAGGCCTTTTGTGCCTTCGAATAAGGATTTCCTCCCGCGCATTTAAGTGAGCTTTCTGTTAGCTGTCCAAATTCCGTTTTCTTTTTTTAATTCTGCAATTTCCTTGGAATCTTTTTTTCCTTTTCCCTTTCCTCCCTCCTTGTTGTGTTTTTTTTTTTTTTAGACCAGGAACTAGCTTCAGCCTTACCCCTCTCTTCGCTGAATGACATTTTTTGCTCCAACGACCCTTTCTCTTCCACTCGACCTTGCCCACCTTATTCGCATTCAGGGCCCTCAGTTTTTCTGAATATCGCTTACACTCTTTCTTCCCCCCTTTTTTCAGTCCCCCTTGCCCCTTTTGTATAGTTTTCTTTTTACAAAACGCCTTTCCCTTCCCCCCGATTCCTCCTCTTTTGGCCCTCTTTTACACCTCTTCTTTAACAGTGTTTCACACACAAGTATCACCCGTGCCTTTTTATCGTCCGCCACCTGCTAAAGCGCCCATTCAAGGGAAATTTTTCCCTCTCTCTCAGTTTATATGTTTTCCTCCAGAGATGAACCGTAGTCGATACCCTTCCCTTTTTTCCGGCTCCTTATTATTTTCGTTTGTTCTGCGCCTGACTGCGTTCCGCGTCCCTTTTTTTTCTCTCTTTAAGCCAGAATCCCCCCCACATTGACTTGCCCCTACGTAGCTTTTCAGTCCTTCGCGTTTTTTCAACGTCTTGTTAGTACCTTTCCTTTTTCATCGGTAACGATGTTAGCTCCAAAATCCCCGCCCCTCGCCCCCCTTCTTCTTTCAACTGTTACGTCTCCCCTTGCGTAAAGAATTTTCATTGCGGCCCCATCTTCTGTTTCATTTTGTGAGTACTTCGCCGGCCCCTCAAGCCACGAAGTTTTCGTTTATGGTTGCGTGCACCGTACTCTTTACTGCTTCCCCCCACACCCTTTCCTCTTTCGTCTCGATGGGTTTCTTCTTCTGTCCATAGCACACAGTCTCGACCGATTCCCCTCTCTCTGTCACCCCCTGTCTATATGGTGCGGTCTAATACCTTCCTGCGACCCCTCCTCTTTTCTGCGCTCCGTGTTTGTACGTTCCTAGGAGGACTTGCCACGGCACCTACTTTTTCTTGGAGCCTGCTGGGCCACTGTTTTTCCCTTTTTTGTCTGGTCCCTCTGCCTGTGTCCGTCCCCCTTTTCCCCCCTATCAAGTTCAGACTTAGCTGCCGGTCGGTGTCCGCGATTCTCCTGATCTGTTTTCCCCTAACCCACCAGCCACTTCTACGGGCAAACCCCGCAGCATCTTGCCTCCCCCTTCCCCTCACCCCCTTCTTTCGGACCAATAGGGTCTTTGACATCTGTTGTTAAGCTTTCTTCCTTTTTTTTTAGTTGATGGCAGTACGCCTTCTGTTCCTCCCTCACTTAATTAAATTTTCCCCTCTTTGACCTATACCCTCCCAGATTATGACGTCCTCCCACCCCCTTTTGAGCTCCCCCCATTAGATCGTCCTGTTTCGTTGATACGGTTTCTAAATTTTTTGGGCGGCTGTTCTCCCTTCCCTCTCAATTCACCCACGGAGCTGTAGTTCTTGGGCAAAACTTTTGTTTCCCTTACCCCTTCCTGGCTGACTCCCCCCTGCTTTTCCAGCACCCCATTTTCTCCTTCCCTGTCCACTCAATTGATTCTTCCTGGCCAACCGAAACATTGGTCCTGGACAGGGCCTTTCGTTTTCTGTCCCTCTTTTCCTTCGCTCTGTTAGAAGTTCAGTAGATGTTTTTTTTAGCGAATTCATACTTTTTTAAATTTTTGCACGTACGTGTCGCCGCTTTTTTCTGTGTTTCTTTTTTTAACACTCTCCTTTGTGAGCCCCCTAGCGCGTTTTTCCTTTTCCCTCTCGACTTTTCTTTTGGTTTTGTTGCCCACTAGGGATTAACCAGTTTCTTGATGTAGGTTTTCCTTTCGCGGCGCTTTCCTTGAAGTGGAGCGCCCACTTTTTCTCTTCTCCCCCCCCCTTTCTTGTCGCTTGAACGCATTCCCCCTTTTGAAAGGGTTTTTCTTTCGTACTCTTGCTGCTCTTCCCTTCCTCCTTTCTTTTCATGGTCCCGGCACCTGCAGGATTGAAATTACGCGGGATCCTAGGACATTGGCCCCTTTTTTTACTATCCCTCCTTCTTGCCACCCTTTTTTTTTCCACTACCCACGTTTTTTCATGATCTTCTCCCTTTACTTGTTCGGTCCCCCAGCACACCTCTCCTTCATTGGTCTTTCAGCGAAACCCCCCCGGACACCCGCATGCGCCTGCCCGAAGAACAATCGCTCACCACCACCCCCCCCCACTGTCTGTGACCATGATCTATCGTCCTGACGCGCGGGCCCCGGTGCCCTGGGAATTTTCCCCGGCGCGTGGGCCCCTCTTGCTTTCCCAAGCAGGTACCTCGCCTCCGTGCCTTTTTGAGGTTGATCGAAAGCACGAGCTTCAAGTTCCATCGGATTTGTTTTCAACGCCTGTACTTCCTTTCCGCTTCATTTTCCTTTCGGTCCCCCTCTCTTTCTAGTCTGTAGGTTTTAGTTGCTTTTTCTTCGTTCTGGGCTCTCCGGTTCCAGGCGGTGCCTTTTATTTGACCGTCAACTTTTTTGTCCCGATATGGTGGGATCACTTTTGTCCGGGATCGTCAAGCAAGTTTTTTTTTCGCCCATCCCGGCAGCTCGCGAAGTTGCTCTTTCTTTTCCCCTCTTTCTCTCGCAGTTTTTGCTTTTCATGTGATCGAGCTGAGGATCCGCTTCTGAGATCCGTCTTCATGCTCTCCTTTTCTCTTTCCTGCACAACCATGCGGGCCGATCGCTCATTCAGTCCCTTTCCTGTTCCAACATGTGTCACAATTACCCTCGCCCAGTTGAATCCTTTGGCCTCACACCCCACTTACGCACATTCACCTTTCCTCTTTTGCTCGCAATTTACCGTCTTTTATGCATTTTGCCCGCAACACCCTGAGGGTTCGCCGCCACCATCCTTTTCGATCCCCGCTTCCGCCGATGCCCCCCACAAATAAACGGACGGGCCTTTCTCCCCCTCTTCCCCCCCCTCTTCGGTCCGCCGCAGCTGCGTTTACACAATATTCCTCCTCTAAGTTTGTTTTTGTTAGCGGAGATTTTGTGCGCAAAGCTGGGCGTTTTCTTCCTCGCGCGCTGCTATGTCCTTTTGTATTTGTGTTTTTTCGTCCATTAGGAGCCTCGGGCTCCATTCAGGTTTGGCTTCCTAGTACCTTCTCTTTTTTTCATGGAGCAATTTTTGGCTGCTTTAAGAGTGGTATGGGGCTCGGCATCCGACTTTTTTTTTGAGTTTCAGTTGTTTACGAACTTTGATCCTTTCTTTAGTGGACTTTGAACTCCTCATACGGTGCCTTGATCGATCTGGGACGCATTGTTCCTCATCCCATTTCCTTCTGCCATGAGTTGTCTTCCGATATGTGCATTATATCAGTGGGAAAGACTCCTTTTTTTTCTATGTATAAGTCCCCGCCTTTTTTCCTTCCTTCGACTCTTTGATTGTCAGAAAAAAGCCCTTCTTTGGACGATCCCTCGGACCCCTTTTTCCTCTAGACCAATGCGGCGCTAGGTCTTTTCTGACATCAAGCCTCTTCCCCCCCCTCAATCCTCTCCGATTCAGCCCCCCCCCGTCCTCACCAGGACCCCCCGAGGTTGCCAAGCAAGATATCTTTTTTCCTACCTTAATTTTTACCGACAGTCCTTTTCTTTTTTTTCTCTTTCAGAGTCCTTGCTTTTCTTGCGCTAATATGCCGTGGTTTTTCTTTTGTTTTTTTTGAATAGCCTGAGCTTTGGCCTCCCTTTCCTCCGTCCTTTCCTGTTTCAGGCTCTAGGCAGACCTTGCTCCTTTCTCTTTTCCGGCGTCTTTTTTCTTCCCCGGAGTCTTCTCTCTTGCTTTCTCCCCCCCTCATCTTGCTCTCCTTTTGGTTCCAATCCTCGTTGCACGAGTTTCCCAGTTAGGTTTACCTTTTCAAAAACGTGTTAGTTTTCTTTCCACCCTTTTTCCACCCGGCATCTTCCCTTCCGTTCCTGGCCTCGTCTCTCGTTTTAGCGCTTCTGGCCCCAATCACGTTCGGATTGACGCCTTTCCTTTCTGTTCTTTTACTAATTCATAAAATCATGCTCAGGTCCTCCGTTTGTGGGATGACGTTTGGATCACTCGACTTCTTCCTTTTCCTTTCTCCTCCTCCCAGTTTTTTTGGATTCCCCCTGAGTGATCTCCGTTTTTTAATCTCGTTTTGGGCCAGTCTTTAGTCAAGCACCTGTTATGCAATCGAGTCAGGCCCACCGCTCGCATTTTTCTTCATCTTCTCACCTTTTCGCGACGTTTAGTGCAGCACCAAACTGGATGAGTGGATTGAATCTCTCCATTCTGTTACACCTCCACCCCTTTTCGTTCCTCACTGCTGCGGCCCGAACACGTCCCTTCCCTGTTCCCCTGTTGCTTGGTGAGTTGACAGATTTTGGGCGATTTGTGTCCACGTTTCCTTTTTTGGAACGCCTTTGCTGTTCGTTCCCTCAAGTTTTTTCCTCCCCACTCCCAGTTCAATCTCTCCCACGGCGGTTGGAATTGTCGATTTTTCCTTTTCCCCAGATCCCACTTTTGATCAGATGGCTTTCATAGTCCTCCCCTTTAGCTCTTTTTCTCCTCAGCTTGTTCTTTCTGTCCCCTACATATTTCTGGTATCTTTCCGTAGTTTCTGTTTATTTGCTGCTTAATTCCGGTTTTCTTTCTGCCCTTCCTCTTCTTACTTATCCTGACTCCATTCTCAAGGATTTTCATTCTTTCTTTTTAATTTTTTGATGAACTCTGCTGAGGGTTTGAAGGTTTTTTTTCGTAGTTGGGCTCGATTCGTTTTTTACCCCCCCCCCTCTCCTGTAAGTCACCCATCGACTGCAGGCCTCCGATTTTTCTTCTTTTTACCCGGGGCCCTTTTGTGTTTTCCGAGCCCAGACGTCTTCCCTATGCCCCCTTGGCCGCCCCTGTGACCGTGGCTCCTTCGCGTCCCTCCTTTTTGGCTTTCCTCCCCCACTGTACACACTCTCTCCACTCAAGTTCCGGCCTATTGAGCTTTTTTGTACCATGACTTGTCTTTCCTATTTTCCTCTTTCCCCTCTCTGTTTGCGTTTTTCTTTTTTTTACCCACCCCTCCCTTTTCGACGCGGCCCCCTCTCATTTAGCTTGCCAGCCCAATCGCCCAATTTTTTTCTTTGCTTCCGCTAAAGTCTTTCATTTTCCTTTCCCCTCGTCTGGCCGCCCTTCAATCTGTTCCCCCTGTTTATTTATTGTTTCCCCCCGTTAAGCTGGTTCGCGTTTCTTTGGTTCATTCCGACTGGATCTCGTTTGATTTTCCGCACCTCTTCCCCTTTTTGTGAACACCCCCGGCATGGCTCCGAAGCTCCCTCGTGTTTTAAGGGGATGAGGCTGGTCAACTAGTGGTAACCCCTTTGGACTCCTTCCCTTTGTTGCTTTTTTCCGATAGAAATCTTCCGCTCTGAGACCAAGGCACAGATGTGATCTAAGTCCGCGAGTCAATCCCCCTCGTCGATGTAAGGCTCGATTGTCCCCCACCTTCTCTTGCCATACTTTAGCGGGCTCTTCCTTCTTGGACTTTTATGTGAAACGGGTGAAGACATTTTAATCGATACCAGAGCCGAGTGCCCAGTTTACTCGGTTCTATTTCCCCAGGCGCGCGACCAAATATTAAGTGCTTCTGAACTCCCTTTTTCTAAGCGTTTAACTCTGCCAGCGGATTCTTGGTCCTTCCTCCGTCTTTGTCGTTATGCCGAGCTGCAGTTCTGTTTTTCTTTTTCCTCCCCTGTTCTTTGTCCTCGTTCGTATTTTTTTTTTTCAGGCCTTTTTCTCTTTTCTCTTTTCCCCCCCCTCCCCTCCCTTTTTTGGTTTTTTGAGGATACCCCCCCTTCCACATTAGTCTCCAGGAATTTTACCACCTCTTAGACCAATACCAACTTTTCTTAGCCACCATTACTGCGTCTTCATCGTCACGTTCCCCCCCTCTTTTTACTGCCAAGGTTTTTTGATACGCTTACAAGCTTGTTTCTTTTACCTTCTTTTTTCATCAACCGTCCCAGTGTGCGCGCATCCTCCCCACGTTTTCCCGACCCTTCTAGATTGGATCGATACCCTGTCTTCCCCTTTGTTCCCCCCCTTTCTCAAAAGTTAATTTACTCTGATGTTGCTACTCGGTTCAAGGGCCCTTCTCCACGCAGCCTACCCCCAGTCCGACGCTCTTTATCTCGATGACCGAGTCCGATCACATGTGCTTTCCGGGGCGTTCCCTCGTTGTTGGTGGTGAAGCAGCTGCAGTTTCCGGCGTCCGTCTCAGTCCAGTTGTCCAAACTCTTCCCTCCCCGTACACTTCCTGCTTCTTTTTGGCGCTGGCCTCGTGCCCCGATTGATGCTTCTTCCCTAATTTGCCGACTTTGCTCGAAGCTCCCCCCCCTTCCCGACCCGCCAGTCTGCAGTTTTCACAACCCCTTTTTCTCAGTGCGACGCCTTTGTCCCCTGTAGCCCGACGTCTGGGAATGCCCCTTGGTTCCTTCTTTTTAGTGGCAGCAAGCCAAATTGAGACAGCAGCAGCTTTTCTCTTTTTTAGTCCCTCCTTTTTTCCCTTTTTTTCCCTCACGTTTGCCGCAAACAGTCCTAAGTTCCTCATGCCCCTTTTTCTAGTTTGTCGCCCTGAAGCCTCCTCGTTTCCGATCCTACCTCCTTTTTCTCTTCTCGTGTCCCTTTTGTGTAAGTTTGAGTCTTCCCCCTGCCCTAGTGCGGTAGCCTTTTTCTTTTTTTCTTTGGTGGCAATGCGTACCGTATGTTTTTCCCCTGCTTCCCACCGCTTCCGGCCTCACACCCCGAGGCTTTGGCTGATCTTCTGGCCTTTCTCTTTTTTTCTCCCTTGGGTTACCCTCAAACCCCCTTTCCTAGCCCACCGTCGACCGTCCAACCCCTCTCCTCTCAGATTTGCCCTTTTCTAACCTCCAATTCTGTCATATCATGGTCTTGCCCTACTTCTTTTCCGACTCCTTTTTTTCTCGGGAGCCTGACTTTTAATGATTAAGTCCAGGGCCCCTCCGCCAGGCCCGGCTTCCCCGCTAATCAGATTTGTCAGCCCCAATCAACAAGTTGTTTATTGCTTCACTGCCAAACTGCGCTTATGCATGTATTCCCTTTTTTCCTTTTTCCATCCTTTTTCTCAACTTGGTGGAGCGGGTTTGGTAGCCCCTTTCCCCCCCCCCTTTCCCTGTTTTGAGCTGATGTTTTTCCCTCCTGGTTAATTACCAACCTTCCTTTTGCCAGAAATCCCAACAGGTTTTTTCCCCTTTTTTCCACTTTTACTTTCTGTCCTCAAGGGCACCTCCTTTTTCCACTCCCCTTTCCAACGGTTGATTTTTCCCGTTTAGGGGCGGCTTTGGAGGATACACTTCTTTTTTTTTCTTTCTCCAGTCCCCTTTTTTTTTGAAGCGAATTCACTTAAACTCTCAATTTTTTTGCTGCACTACTTTTTTTCTACTCCCCCTTTTCTTCTCCCTCGATTATCACTGATTTGCGCAACTGCTTTCCCCGTTTCCTTGGCTGTAACCCCTGATCGCAATGCCCCCTTTTCTTCACTGATTCTGCTCCCCCCCCCCCCTCAAGGTTTCAAGAGCGTTTAGTAGTTTTGGCGCTCTTCCTTTTTAGCCGATAACCACCTTTGTTTTCGCCCCCTCTTTTTTAGACACAATTTCAGGAATTCGGATTGACCCCCAAACCCTTCCCCCCCCCCTTTCTGCACGTTCCGGTTCCTCTCTCAGTAGGTTTCGAATCTCCAATTGCTTCCTTTTTCCTCCCTATTCCATTTGTTTCCTGAGTCGGCGCGAGGATGAACCTTATTTTCCGTCTTCCTTTGCCACCTTTGTTTGTCTGACACTATTTTTGACCTTTTACCCCCCCTCAAGGAGCATGAAAACTCTCCCCCTCTTGGCACACAGCAAACTCCTGATCCCTTCTTCTGTTCTCCTCGAAACAACTATCTTCTTCAGTCGCAGTCGTCCCACCCCCCTAGCCCCCTGGGTAGCCCCACCGACTCCTCTAGCATGCCTTTTTTTTCAGTTTCCAGTCTTCCGGGATGGCTCCCTTCTTTCTCTTCTGCTCAATTGGCCTCACAAGGCGTCTCGTTTCGCACTTTGCCTATTGCCCTGGCAATCGGTACTTCCACCCTCCTCTTTTTTTTCCTTCACGGCTCCACTTTTCCCTTTTGGCCCCTCTATCGCTTTTGGCGTACCTCTGGTGTCTGTTTTCCTGTCCTTTGGTGCTGATCGTCGGCTGTATATTTCTATGGCAGCTTTTTTTCTTTTCCCTGTCCCTACTCCACCTATGTGCAGGCTATGTTTTTTTTCCAACCCTGATTTGGATCGTCACTCCGTCCTTTTTTCGTTCCATTAGCCCGCGTTTTTTTGAGACGTTTGGTTCAAGCTCGACGACTCTTCCCGTTTACTTCTTCCCTTTTGATTTCTTTCCTCCTTCAATCTTTTTGATCTCGTCAGCTTTTGGTCACTTTTTTATCGCAACCTGCCCTGACCTCCGATTCAGGCCCCCGAAGGGACGTTGAATTCAAACTTTTTTTCCCCTCCCAAGCTCCCAGTTTCCCCATTTCTCACTGTACGCCACCAGGAACCTTCGATGCCAGCTCCCGCAATTACCCCTGTTAGGTTGTTAGCTTTCCATTTTTCTCCCTTGAACCAACTCTCTCCCGTGCTCCTCCCCCTGAATGTTTCCTCGCTTTCGCAGTCATCCCCCCCCCTCACCACCTCCCCAAATACAAGGACTTCCCACTAGCAGCGTCCCTCTCTTTTTAGACAGCTTTCGTCACACCATCTCTCTTCTTTTTCCCCTCTTCCTTTTTTTTTTCTTTGGTTTGTGCGCAAGCTGTTGCGGTGGCGCTTGTTCTAGTGTTTGGGTTCGTATCGCGCAGTAGTTCATCCGATTTTTTGCGTTCTCTTCCGAATTGTTGTGAAGGGGGCAAGTCCTTTTGCCGATCCTCCCCTTTTTTGCTGGAAGGTGGCCTTTTGAAAGTTGCTGAAAGGTTGTCCTGGCTTTTCGTTTTACGTGCAGTCAAACTTACTTCTTGGTCCCTTTTGATCGATCTGTCTCATGCATGTTGACAGACATGGTGTCGTGCCACGAGATCATTCCGCGTTTTCCCGCTCTTAGTCTCCGCGTCTCTTTCCGCTCCCTGCAGATCGTCTATCTTTCAAATCTTTCTCCTTCTTATGATTTGATGTTCATTCCCCTGACTTTCCCCTGTGAACGATAAAGGGACCCGTTTTTTATCTTTTCCCCCAACTATTTTAGGCCTTTGTTTTTTCGACATGACCGGGCCGCATTCACATTCTCCCATCATTTCTCGTCCCTACACCCTTACTTTCTTTTTTCAACATCAGGTCGCCTCTGATCTCTTTTTTGGAAGCCCGGAATTGAAATTCGCCGCCCGTCTGTTCGCTTTTTTTGTCATACACCGATGGCCTTTCTTTCGGGCTTGTCGTCTTCCCTGTTCTTGCTTTTCTCGGATCAGCGCATTCCATAACCTTTGCCGGTGTGCTCGTCAGGCGATACTCTTTTTTCTTCCTCCACTTGTTGATCGTTTTTTGGTTCGGTTCGTCGCTTGCGGAGTTCGATTTTCTTTTTTTCGCTTTTCTTTTTTCCTTTGTCTCCTCTTGCGGTGTTCAAACGACGCTCTTCATGTTTTGCTGTTTAATTTTTCCAAAATGTCTTTTTCTCCCCCCCTGTTGCACGGTTCATAGGAACATCGGTCCCAGGCCTCCCGCTCCTTCGTACTTTCCCTCTCTTTGACACTTTCCCCATGATCGCTCTTTTTCTGAGAAGACCTTTATCTTGCCCGGTTTTCTAGTTGTTTTTTGCTAGGTTGGTTCAATTCCTTTTTGAAGTTTTTCTACCGATGCGACAACTTTTTTCTCGGCCCTTTCCCGCCCTACCTCCGCTCTGGTTAACTCTTGGGCCAGGTATGCACTGGCTTTCCTCCTTGAGTTCTGGAACCTCGCAGTTGCTTAAAAATCTTTCTTTTTCCAGCAAACGCGCTTTAAGTTTGTTGCTCACCCCCTGAGAGTGGTCTTTGAATTCGCTTTCCATTTCGCCCTTTCCCTTTCCTCTCCCACTTTGTCTCTCCTAGCTGCCAAGCAACCCCGTCCAGTTTTTTCCAGGTTGACGGGGTGCTGTTGCCCAGATTTTCCTTGTTCCTTTTTGAGCACTGTCTCACAAGTCGTGAATGGTGCTTTGACTCTTTTCTCTCTTTCCGCATTTTTTTTCCTTACCACTTCTTCCTTTTCTAAAGGCGGTTGGTCATGTACTCTGAAGGGCTACTTCTGCTCCCCCCCAAATTGTTATCACCTCTCGATAAGCAGTACAAGGCATCCTCCTTTCATTTTTTTTCCCTTCTGTTTGAGTCTGCAGAACCTTGATCTTCTTTTTTTTCTCCTTTCGGTAGATACCTCGAACATTAAGTCTCTTCCCAACATTATTCCCCCTGTCTTGATCCGCATCCATAATTTGGTAATTATGGCAATTCTGCGGTTTTGTTCGACGTGGTTAGTCTCGACCCAGCTTAGGAGAACTCTTCATGAATCTCTCTTTGTCCCCTTTCCCCCGGTTCTTTATCCTTCCCCTCCCGGTTTGCATTTCTCTCTCCACTTAAGTCGTGGCCCCCCAGTGCACCAGCATGTCTTTCCTTTCCACGGTCCTTGGACATCCCCAGCGTCCGCTCGGTCTGGGTTCTCACCCCAAGACCCCAGAGAGGTTATGCTTCTCCTTCATTTAGTAGAAGAGTACCATCTTTATACTTTTATAAGCTTACCGTTATTATCAATTCTCTTCTTTTTCTCTGAAACTTCGAGTTTTTTCAGAGCATTCGAAAATTTTACGCGCCCTGGTGGTTTTTTTTTTTTGGGGGGGGGTTGGGTTGGGGGGGGGTTTGTTTTAGTTTTTGGGGTTTTTTTTTCGGTTGGGGTTTGGTGGGGGGCTATTCTGGGCCCTCTGGGGGGTTGGGGTTTTGTTTTTTTTTGGGCGTGTTTTTTTTGGGGGGGGTTTTGGTCGGGGGGGGTTTTTCTGTTTTGGGCGGGTTGGGTGGGGGGGGGGGGTGGGTTGGACCCCAAAAAAAAAAACCCACACCCCACCCCCCCCCCCAAAAAAACAAAAAAAACAAAAACCCAACCCCACAAAAAAAACAAACCCCCCAAACCAAAACAAACCCCAAACAAAAAACCCCCCCCCACCCCACAAAAAAAAAAACCACCCAAAAAAACCACCAAAAACAACCAACCCCCCCCACCCCCACCCCCCAAACCACCCCCCCCCACAAACCCAACACCACAACCCCCCAAACCACACCAACAAAACAAAAAAACACCCCCCCCACACCCACAAACCCAAACCACCCCCCCCAACAAACCCCCCACCCCCACCCCACACCCACCCCCAACAAAAAATCCAACACCACAACCCCAAAACAAAACTCCCAAACAAAACACACAACCCCACCAACCAAACAAACCACCCCACACAAACCCCCCAAAACCAAAACAAAAAAAAACAAAAACCAAAAAACCCAAAAACCCAAAAAAACCACCCAAAACCCCCACCGCTTTTCCGCTGCTTTTATCTTTGCGCTACCCGTTCTGTGGGGGCCGTTCCCTCGTTTGGCCGCCATTCAACCGCGGTCGTCTGCCGGTGATTTCCTTGATTGACTCATCGGCTTTTCTCTTTTAGTTTGTCTTCTTCTCCCCTTGATCGAGGCCGTTTAATGTAATTGCCTTACGTTTTCAATCTGTTCACCCCACCTAGTACTGGCGCCCGTGTACAGCTCGTTCCCTTCCTCCGGATGGATGTTTTTTTTTTTCCCGTTTTTTGAGCCAACCTTTTACGCGAACTTTTCCTCTGTTTCGCCCCAGGCTTCGTACCCAACGAGTCTCACCATCACCTCCTTCGAATTTTTTTTCCCCGAGTGGATTCCTCAATCCTGATCCTCCATACGCTTTCTATTTTCCTCCCGAGTTCTTCCCTTGATCCTTTCGTATCGTTGGCGTCGATCCTCCTTGGTAGACTTGTTTCCCACCCGGTTGCACTACATTTCCTCGATCCAAATCCGAGCAGCGTGGCCTTCCCCCTCTGCTTTATTTCCACATGCTGCGCACCCCTTCGGTGCCTTTCTTGCCCTTACACTCTCTCATGGTGGGGTCCCATCTTGATCAGAGGGGCATTGTCCCAGTCGTACTCTTCTCCTCACGCTTCCCTCGGTTATGTTATCCCCGAAACTGTCATTTTGCCCTCTTTCGTCTTTCCTGACGCACTTTCCCCTG
>Ga0179593_1650669_pt1 | contig 15205 bp, 12 predicted proteins | sample CZODoug2_1_08_16_FD_185931 | JGI IMG/M metagenome (GOLD analysis project Ga0179593, IMG submission 185931) | Vadose zone soil fungal communities from Angelo Coast Range Reserve, California, USA - CZODoug2_1_08_16fungal (PacBio error correction) | ecosystem: Environmental > Terrestrial > Soil >... | reverse complement strand
CTTTTTTTTCCCCGAGACATTTTACTTCTCCGGGGAGACAGAAGTGGTACGTCCCCCTCCCTAGAAGGACCCCTTTTCCTTTTCCCTGGGGTTTAATGTTTTTACCTTTCCTCCCCGTTGGGAGTTCTGCGGAACAGTGTGTGTTTCCCTTTCCCTCCACGTCCTGGTTTTCCGACCGTATTCTAACGGACTTGCCCTTCCCTTCCGCGGTACGTTAATGCTTCCCTTAACTGGTTATCGCCACCATTGAGGGCCCTGGGCAGGTTGGACGCCCTGGTTTTTTTCCCTATTTATGCCTGTTTTTTGGCAGTATCCCCCTCCTTCCCGGCTGATCAGAAGACCCCCCCCTTCCCCCAGATGAAATTCTGCCCCCCCTCTTGGGAAGGGTTCCCCCCCTTTGTTGGGCAAAGGTACCTGTTGTAGACCGCTGCCCACCTTGCTCATGGTTTTTTCGTATGGTTTGGGGGGCCGTCCCCTTGGCTTCGGCATCTTCATTTCTTTTTTTGATGGACCAAACCCGATGTCTTTTTCGAGTCACTCTTCTCTCACCGGGAATATCTGTCTTTTGGACATTTTTCTGCCCCAGAATTCTTGCCAGGCGCTCCCCCTGTTTTTTTTGGGTCTAAATCCGTCCTGTTTTTGGAGCAAACCCAGGCAATTTTTTTCCCCTTTTTATCCTGTTACCAAGCGGCCATGTAACACAAGAGTTCCGTCTCGATTTTTCTTCATTCTTTCATTCTTGCTCAATTAAATAGCAGACATCAACATCCGGATTCCCCCATGTCGGTACGGACCGTGAGTGGTCCCACTGGTGAGGGTGATTGGGACTGGTGTCGATTTTAGGCGTTTGGATTTATACGCTGGAAAGACAGATGCTTACACGGTCAACTTTTTTTTCCAAGTGCCCCCCTCACCTATTCATCTTCAAGTCAGTCCAGTTTTTTTGATGCAGTTTAACTGGGCCTTTGGTTTTGCCCCTTGACCCCCCCCAGGAGACGGGACAGTGGTTCATTCGGTCATCCCCCCCTGTGCGCCCCCTTTCACCGAACCCTACTCAATGCACAAGGGGTTCCCTGTTTACCGCATTGACCCATAGGAAAGTGTTTTTATGGTGACGGATTTTTCCTTTTTTCCATAGGTTTTCCCCGTGGGGTGCGGTAGCCACTGTTAACCTGTTTTTCGGCGAACACTTCTGATGAAGCCCTGAGCTTGTTCTTCTGAATTCACGCGTTCCTTTGTAAACCCCCTGGGAAAACGGCGGGTTGCGAGAGGCTTTTTCCACTTCAGATTGTGGTTTGGCCCTGCGGAATCTTGTTCTGGGTTATTTTCCGAAAGTGATGGCTTTTCCGCATCTTGACATGGAGAAATAGCCCCCGTTTTTCAATTGGGTGTTCCTGTGACCCCCTCAGCCGAGTTTTTTCGTGAAATTCTCCCCTTGGGGACACATGGGGCCTCCGCCCGGGATTCCTCCCGGATAAGGTTCCCCCCCGCCTGTCTTGGCCGGTCTTTTACCGGCGGATTTCACCGCTCACCTGTTGGGGCGGCGCGTACACTGCAGGATAGCGGTGACGGTTACCACGGAAGTTTGACATTACCCCTCCCCTTCGTTTTTTCGACACAGTTTTGCTCAAAATTCCCCCACGATTTGTTCCGCTGAGACTGGTCCTACCACGCTTCTTCAGACATCTTCCTGAAAGGCTCCCGTTTGTCACCCAGCCCCCCCAAAGCGGGCCTGACCGCGGAGTGTGCGGCTGTTTTGGATTTTTCACAGCACTCGGGTATGGGTCTCTTTGTCTCCTGGTGATGCCGCCGCCTGGAAGGCTTTTGTGTTGAAGTTTAGATTACCCCCCTTAGGTGGATATGTCTTTTTGTCCTTTCCTTCAGCCGATGCCGAACGTTTTGGATTTTCCATTCGCTATGAAACGTAGCCACTTGTTGGTCTGCGGTTTTCCCCCCCTTCCACCACATTGGGCCTTTTGTGGGTTTGCTTCTTCTTTGAAGGTGTACTTTGCAACCTCCAGGGGTTGAACCCTAAGATGGCAGATGTAGATGGGAACGGGCGTCGAGTTTAAATTAGACTTTTCACAAGTTGTTGCCAGTTCTGCCCAACAGGTCGCCTGGCTCCCCCTCGGGTTCGGCCCCTGCCCTTAGAATCTTTTTTTGATACCCCCTGGGTTTTGTTACCAATCTTCTCTACTTTGTAATTGTTTCTTGTTGTTTGAGACCGGAATTTTTCACCAAACCCATTTTTCCCTACGGTCCCATCTCCCGAAAGTAGCGTCCATCCGGGAACATTGATCCCCCATACTGTGAGTACTGTCAACCCTTTGTCAGAGGAGGAGCGCCTGGCAGTTCAGATTTTCCCCCCCCCTGTTCGTCCTGGCCACCGGTTTGCTTTTTGTTTCACTTCCACGAACCAGACCCCCGGCCCAGTTGAGTTCATGGTGGTCAGTTTCCGGTCCTTTTCTCAAAGGTGTCCCACTACTTCTCTGGAGAAACAACTTCCCCCCCCCAACGTCTGTTTTTTGCTCGTTTTTTTTAACGTCGAACGCATACCCCCCTTCCTGGGTGGAATTTCACAACCTGAAACTGTGGCTTCCAAAGTTTCCCTCCCCCCCACCCAAACTTAGGACTAAGCGGCTCTTAGTATTCAAATACCAATGCGATTGTGTGATGCCGTCTTGAGTGGGAGTGACCCCCGTTTTTTTTTTCGGTCCTGTGTTCTAGGGCTGTTTTGTCCCATTCTTTTTGTCTTTTGGTTTGTTTTTCCGTCCTTTGGCTTCATGGGATTCAACAAACGTGTTTTTAAGTGTTTTTCTCCGTTTGAACAACCCAACACTGCCCTCGGAAGTCGTTTCCCAGGTGCTTCATTTCAGAGACTTGTCCCCTGTTTCAGGGCCTCTAAGGTTTCCCGCACTTGGGAGCTTTTTCCCCTCGCGATCCCTTCTTTTTTTCCAACGGAAGTGAAACGTTATGCGGCGTGTTTTCGGTCCCAATCCTTCTTAGTTGGTCCCAGGGTCTTCGGACACCGGGTGCTACGGCCAGTCTTCAGGAACGGCCCGGGACCTCACGGGGAATTTCCGCAGGTTGGTTCTTGATTTGGGCCGGAGGCCTTTCCCCACGAAGTGGACCCGCCTGGAACCCTCCCCGGCCTCCCCCGTTCCCCCCCCCCCCGTCCCAGGCCACTTTCGGGGGCCGGGCCTGCGTTTTTCCAGTGGCGGTCTTGTCACCCGGGTTCCCGCTTTCCCCTTTTTGAAAGGTGCAGTGGCGCGTGCCGGCCCCCAGCCTTTGGTCGGCAAGGACCTTTTTGGCTTCCAACCGGGCTTTCAGGTGCGCCACCCTGATTTCCTCCCCCCCCTTCTAAGACAGGTACCGGGCCTGACATGTCTCATTTGCGGGTAGAGGAAACCCCCCCATTTGGTATTTTAGGGCGGGGCTCTGTTGCGTGGTCTTTTCCTGTCCTCCCACCTAACTTTTCCCTTCCTCGCTGGTGTTTGCGCGGCAAACCCCAGGTTCCAGGTTTGGTTTATCATGCTCCTCAGTTTTCCCCTAAGTCCGGAATCCCTTCTCATCCCCGTTTGTGGTGACTGTTGACCTTTTTTTGTACAACCGTTTCTCCCGGAAGTGGGAATGGAATGGATCCCCCTTTTTTCTCACTTCCCCCCCCCCCCCCCCCTTTCTCCAAGCCCTTTTCTCCCCCAGTTTCCCCGATACCCCCTCACAAGTATCCAGCTTATTCCACGTGTCCGTGATCTGGGGGTTCGTTGCTTTTTTTTTCCCTTATTCCGTCCCCCCCTTCTGACCACCAGGATTACACCGCCCCACGGACGTGTAAAGCGGCGGGCCGTTTTTTTTCTGAACCGGCGGGGTTATTGCAACCATTTGTTTCAGCGGAATCACTTTGTGGCCTTGCCCTTGGATCCCACAGGTGCTTTCGAGGGCGGACCCGCCCTTCTCCCAGTCTGTTCCACTCCTTGGTTATCCAGCCAATTCGTATTCCGCTAGACGAAGTTGCCCGAGAACCCACTCCTGGGTCCTGTGCAGGAGTTCGTTTTCTCTCCGGGAATTGCCCCCCTTTTTTCACGTTTCCCTTCTTTTACCAGTGGCACGTTGGTTTTGTAACCTTTTTTGCTATGCCCACCATAATTAGCTTTCCACGCCCGTCCCTGGCTTCCACTCGTTTTTTTTTTTTTTTTTTTTTTTTTTGAGAGCCGGGACCAGTTGGTTAGGCCCACCAGGGGGAACCGGTCCGAACCGTACCCCAGGTCCCTTAACTCACAGGCCCCCCCCTTTTGCGATTAAGTTGTTATTTCCCCCCGTGCGCTGGGTCCTCCTTGCGAGTGGCTGCCTGCTCCCCTCCGGTTCTCATTCACCGTTGGAGGTTTTCGTGGAGGTTTCACCCAGGTTCTGTCCCCCCTGGACCCCCCTCTTGATCGGATGGTTCGAACCTGAACCCAAGTGCGCGCCACTTTCAGCTGACCAATGTTTCCAGCCGTTGTTCCTTCCGCCGCTTATGCACCCCCTGAAGATATTCCCTTTCCCTCTCATCCGTTTTGTTTGTTTTTTTAGTTTCTCTTGTTTTTCAGGTGCTTTCCCCCCTCCTCTCCCAGTTGGTTGAGTACATCCCGTTTTGGTCGCACGGGTTCAGCGGCGTTTTTGGTTTCTCATGTAATTTCCTCGTTTTCTCGTTTTCCCCCTGGTAACCGGTGTTTGGTCCCCCCTTTCCCCCTCCGTTTAAGTTTCCTTTTTCTTAGGCCTGAGTTCCGTGCCCTTTGGCGCGTAGTCATGAGCACCACTTGGCGCTCTTGTATATCCCCCCTGGGAGGGCTTCGGACTCCGGCCCGTCCCTTCACATCGGGCGGGATCTTGGTCTCCCCCTTCCCTTTGCCCTTCTTTTTCCTTCGCCCAATGAAGGCCATCGAGGTTGGTCCCGATGATAGGTGGGCATAGGGCCCCCTGGGTCCGATGTCCCCGGCACCCTGAGGCTCGTATGTTCCCCCTCCTTGGCCGGTGCATGCTAGCTTCTTTTCAGTTGGACTTTCTGGTCGGGTGAGCACTTCGTCTAGCCCCTTGCAAGATGCTGATTTCCGTGAATTCCTTTGGCCAGGCCTTCTCCTGGGAGGTTTCCCCCCCCCTCTCTTTTTGTGGAAACCCGGGTCCTCCCTTTCTTGGACATCCCTCCCTCCTGAACCGTCGCGCGTACCGTTCGGTCGACTTTTTCTTGATGCGAGCCTCAGAAGTCCCACCCCCCCATTTCCTCCCAGGTTCTTTTTCTCCCCCTAGGCTCCGGATACTGGGAGTTTTGCAGCGGGTCCTTATGTAATTGGCGGTCGGGTTCTGAGACGTCTTTGAATCCATGTCATGTTTTACACTTTTTTCTTGGACGTTTACTTGCCCCAGTTCATTGACCCCCACCCCCATTCTCGGCGTCCCCTTTGTTATTTTTCACGTGAGTCCAACCTTTTCAGTCTTTTGTTTTGCCCCTTCGTGTCCCAAAGTTGATTCTTTGCCAGGTTTTCCTTTCCCCCCAAACCTTCCACCCCGCACGACTGCGGCCTAATCACCCTGCTTGTTCCAGGCATCTCCTGGTCTTTTTTTTGGCCTTTACTGGTTTTCCTTCGGCACTTGTTTTTTCCCCCCCTAGGTGGTGCCCTTCCTTTCGGGAGGGCCGTAGTCTGCAACGGTAAGGCTAATTTTTCATGGTCCGCGTTCTTCCGGAGGCCCCCTTTCAATTCACAGCGCTTCCCCCCTTTCCCCCCTTCCAAACTTCACTGGCGCGGTGTCAACGTTGGACTGTTTGGGTTTTTTCACTGGCCTGTCTGGGTCTTCACCCCTCCGGCCAGGGACTTGTTTCCCCTTTTGCTCCCTTTCTTGGCGCCTTCGCGTGTGAAGGTCCGGGACATATGTTATCCTACCCGGCCTTTTCTGGGAGTTGGAAGGAAACATTTCCCCCTTTTTCGCCGCCGGGATCTTTTTTAAGCCGTCCCCTCCTTTCCTAAGGTTTTCCTGGTTGACGGGGATGGTTTTAAAGGAGTACCAGCCCCCCTGAGTTCCTTATTGGCAGCTGCCCTTTTTTCTGCTTAATCACCTTTCCCCTTCCCCCTTTGTGAATGGCCTTCGTCAGTGGTTGTTCCGCCGAAGTCCCTGAAACTCTGGCGCGCTTCTAAGCCATCACCCCCCCCCCCCCCCTTTGGCCCCTTCCCACAGAGCTTCCCGATACCCGTGTACTCCAGGTGCGGCACTACGTGTGACAGTTTGCTGATGCTCACTCGTTTCTGGGCGAGGTTTCTCCGGTTGACGCCGCCCTCCTTTCTTTATTTGAAAGTGGCGATTTCCAAGGAGTTCTTTATTGGAGTTTAGCGTCCCCGAGCAGTCCCCCTGCCCCCCTTTTTACCAGTGTGCTCTCCCCCACTGCTTTGTTTCCACCTTCTGGGACGCTTGCGCCATTCTGCTTAGAACCTTGAAGGTTTGGGGTTGCCTGGCCGTTTTTTTCACCCCGCCGATGGGCCTTCTTTTTGCTGCCGATTTTCCCCCAGTTTTGGAAGGTGGTGCCCGGCCTCTCCAATCAGTTGGCCTCCCCCCAAAGAGGGTATCTTTGGTGACGATTGGTTGTTTTTATGATCTTTTTTCTGTCGGTGGCATATTTTCTCTTGTTCAATCCTTTTTTTTTCCCAGTCTTGTTGAGTTTGAGCTTTTCCCACCCCCCCAGTTTTTTTCCTCCCCTCCCTTACAGTCAAGGTTTTGTTGTTGCCACAAGACGGCGGGCGGTCTCCGTGTGGATTTTTCCCCTTTCCTTTTTCTAGGGTATTCTGGAGGTCGGTCCCCAAGTACAAGGGGCTTTCCCCCGGCACTTTTTTTTTTTTTATCCGGTCCCCCCCCCCCTTAGGTCTTTTCAGGCCTGCCACCCCACCAGGAACCCCCCCCCAGGGCCCAGTTCCGAGCGAGGAATTTTTTCCTCCCCTTTTTTAGTCGGGTCCAACTATTCATCGGCCCCCGGTCCCCGGCACAGTTTTCGGCTTCTCTCCGGGCCCGTTTCCTTTTTCACGCTCACACCCCCCCTCCTTGGTGATAGCCCATTTGACCCCCCAAACTTTTAAGGGAACCCTTCTTCTTCGCCACGTTTTACACCCATCCTCCCCCCACACCGGATTTTCGTAGCTCCAGTTGTCCCTTGTGTTCTTTCAGCGGACTGTCTTGTACCCGGGTTTCTTTATGCCTTTTTGCTTAGGCGGCGGGGGTGATGGTCCCCCCTTTCGTAGCATCGTTCACCTGGACCCGCGTTTTCCTTTTGCTTTGCCTTGGTCAGGCGTGAACCCCCACGTTCCCTCCTTGCTTTGTTCCGTGACCTGGGTCCCCGGGGCGCCTTACGTTTCCCCTTCCACCATCGAAACCTGTCAATGGTTACTCGGCCCTTCATGCAAGTGCACGGTCCAACGGACAGTTTCCCTTTCACAGGTAGGTCGGCTTTATCTCTACTCAAAAGTGTTCTTCTCCCATCCAGGTAGTCTCCCACGCTGCGTTTTTACCCCTGTCCATGTAATGGTACTTGGACCCCGGCCTCTCCTTTTCGGTTTTCCCTGCGATCCCGACCGGGGCGGGCGGGCTCAGCCTCTATGGACCCCGTCAACCAGGGTTTCAGCCACGGTTGATGCCGCTCTCCCTCTGCCCGTGTCTTGGCGGCGGTGCGTTCTTTGGCAGCCGCGTTTTTTGGTCGTCCACCCGGGTTGCCCGCCACCGGTGCAGTAAACACGCCTCTGGCGGGGCTTCCCCCCCGATGTTTCCCTCCCGTACCCATCATAACCAGTCCCGGGGACAGACATGTCTTCCCCTTTGTTTTTATTTTTGGAAAACCGGTTTTCTTCCGGGCTCCTTTTTTCCGGCGTTGGAAGGGTTCCCCCTGTACCATCCCTTTGCGCCTTTTTGTGCGCTTCCCCAACAACCCCTTCCTGTTTCCAGGCCTCAGCTTAACCTTCCATTTGGGGACGCCTCCCCTAGCCATAGTTTTTTTCCGGACTGTGCCGGTTTTGGTGTAAAGCTCCCGTGTTCGCATGCATGTGATTTCCATGCGGATCACATCCCCAGCCACCAGTACACTTTCTTCCCCTCCCCCCCCCACAATCCTTACCCCCCTTTTTTTTTTCGTTGTACGTGCTTCCTGGTTTTGGGCTGTCCTATCCCCCCAGGGGATCGGCCCCCCCCCCTATCTCCACCCTCGATCCTTTTCCCCCTACGCGGCATTGGGGTGTGACCCTGATGGAGGGTTTTAGCCCCCATCACTCTGACTTTTTTCCTGGTCTTCACCACGGTGGTTCTTTGCGGACCGGCCCTGATTTTTTTTTTCTGTCTTCGGCCTCAGCCTTCATGGGGGCTCTCTCACCTTTTCCCTATATTTGAATTGATCGACCCAGCCCTCATCGTTTCCTGTCCCGAGGCTGCTTTTTCTCTAGGATGTCCTCCCGTCGGCCATAACGAGCCCTGTCTTGTTCACAGGGGGCCGGTGGCAGATTGTTTCGACGGGGGATGCCCTAGTCACCCCCTTCGCCTGGCTTTCTTTTTCTTTTTGGTTTCTCTGAGACTTGCCTTCTTTGAGTACCCTCCCGCCGCAGAGTGTGACCCTTCGTGGCGCGGAATTCTTACTCCCTGTCTGATCCGTGCGTTTTTCCAGGCGCCCCCCGGCCTCCCTTTTCCTTTCCCCTGAGTCCGGACTCGTTCACCGGTGGATTCATTCCCCCCCGAGGAAATCTTGAGGTCCAGCCCCTTTACTGGGCGGCACACTTTTTTTTTTTTCGCAACTCGCTTCCTCTTTTTTTCTTTTTTTCCGGGTTACCCTGGGCCGTGCGTGCCCCACGTTCGGATGAAGGTGATTTTGCCAGGAGTCTTTTTTCAGCCGGCCTTACCCCGAATCTATATATTATATCCCCCCCCCCCGTTTGTTTTTTTTTTTTCTCTTTGCGGTGTTAGATCCTTGTTCTTTTTGGCCACATGGCATGAAGGCCTTTGGTTGACTCCTATCGAACGTGTGGGTCCGGGGTCCAGGCGAGCCACCCTTTTTTTAACGATACCGCTTTTCAGTGGGCCGTAAGGAATTTTTTTTTTTCCAATACCGAATTTCCTACCGGTGAATGACCACCTGAGGCGCGTCCGGTCCCCTAGCTTTTTTTCCTGGGAGTCACGTGGCGCTGTGGATCTGTCCCCAACCCCCCCCCCATGTCTGGGCCCGTGTTTTTATTTTTTTTTTTTCCCCCTTTGTAATGCTCTGTTTGTGTGCACTATCCCCAGCGCCTGAACGGCGCGCCAGCAGCGCCGCAAAGAAAGGTCGGAGTTTGGTCCACGTACTTTGGGCCTTCCCCCCCCTTTGTTTTTTTTTTTTTTTTTTTTTTTTTCCGTGCAGGCCCCCCACGGTCCCATGGCGGGCTGTAAAGCGCCTTCCGGCCATCTAAATGGGCGCCTTCTTTTTGCCAGGACCCCTATGGCTCTTTTTCCTTTTTTCCCAAAATTCGTTTGTCCTTGCTGAGTTGATGGATTATGCAACGAATTGCTGGGCCCAGGCTTTGATGAGTAGACCCATCCGCGTTTCTCCCACCCTTCCCATTTCCCGATTCATCCTGTCCATCCCCCCTCCCGCCTTTCCCGCCTCGTTACCCCTTCTGGTCGATTTGTCCATAATTCTGGGCCGTTCGGCCTAGCTCCCACCAAAAATCCTCCCATCCTTCACGGGACAACGGTGCTGTTCGTTCCCCTTTTTGGTTGGTTTTTCTTAGGTAATGGGTAGGGAGGATGAGAGCATGGACCACCCTCGCCCTTCGGGTTAAGTTTCTTACCCCCCCTTTTTTTCAACAGTCACCCTTACCCCCTTTTGGAGTAAGTTTCGTCTTCCCCCCCTGCCGGTTTTGGTACTCAGCACCCTTACGGGACGGTTACTTTCCCCACCCGGGAGCGCACGCACGGGCCTCCCCCTCCCCCTACGGCCAGGGGTTCCCATTTACTTTCTTTTAATGTTTTTACCGTGTGACGTGAGGTACTTTTGAGCCTGTGGGCCCGCCCGGGGCTTGGAGGGAAGTTTTCTGACCACGGTATGTCTCCCCCTTTTTATTGGCCGCCCTCTCCTTTCTCCTCACGTCCCATCCACGGGCCGCTGCCCCTTTGTTCCCAATGTAAACCGCGGGATTCCTCCACCCGTGGCCCGTTTTGTCCCTTGTGGCAGTTTTTTTTTTTGGGGGTGGGGCGGGCCCGTGCCACGTGCAGTTTGGTCAGGGAGTTTGTTTACCCCTTGCTCCCTCGGTTCCAGGTTCCCCTGCTGAACGGGCCCCTACCCCCTCCTCGTTTTCCTTCCTTTGTGGACTCCCTGCGTGGGAGGCAGTGCTACGAAGCCTAACCCCCTGTGTACTTGTCCCTTGTGGCGCCCTCGAGTACCCCCTCCCGGGTCACCATTGGTATGTTTTCCTTTTAAAGGCAGTCTCTTTCCCCTGGCCGCAGCAGGTATGGCCGCGGCGGCCACTGGGGGGTGATACCAGGGCTCACCCCGGCCCCCCGCTTTTTTCGCCGCTGCTACTTTCCACCTCTTCTAAGTCCCGATGTTGGCCCTGGCTAAACGTTCACGCACGAACCCAGTCCCACGCCCTTTGCTGTTTGATGGGTTTGCTACGGGAACCCTATTGTTCTTTTTTTTTTTTTTCTTTGTGTTCTAACGTTGCATCGTCCGTTTACGGTTTGGCTTTTTTTTTTTTTGGTTTTTTGTGTTCGGATTTGGTAGGTGCTGAGTTAGCCTTCCCCCCTTTTTTAGCCGCCGCCGTCAAACTTTTTTTTTTTTTTCGCGTCCTAGGATTACGCAAATTTTTGCTGCGGGGCCCATCTGCTCGACCCCCCTGTGGTGTTTTATGGTCTTTCCCCTTTGACCCCCCTTCCTGCTTTCCCCCCTTTATATTGATGGTCACTTTCCTTTTTACCCGGGGTTCGGCGCTTTCCTACCGTGCCCGAAGTCACGGTTTTAAGCCAAGTGGATTACAAGCCCTCTTTTCTTGAATCGTGGCTTGCCCTGGGTGTTGCCCCCCTATCTTTTCCTCCCCCTCCCTCCTGTTTTGCTTGGATATTTTTCACCCCAAACCGGTCTACATAAGATTCCCCGTCCCCCCGTGTCCCAGCGAACCCACTGGTCCCCTTTTTGGTGCTTCGCAAGGTCCGGCGGAGGACGAGGCTTCCCCCGTTCCCGCTTTCCCCCGGCCAGACGACTTTTCCCCCCTGAGGGTCCAACTCCCCACACTTTGGGACCAAAACAACCTGGCCCAGTTTCTCTTGTATCGTTAATGAGGTGTGTCCCCCATGGCGGACCACCTTTCCCCAAATTGGCCGGCGGGGACGGCAGGGCACGACGTCCGCCTTGGTGGACTGCAACTTCCCCACTGACCTTCGGGGCGCGACCGTGACATTTTCCCCTTTACAAACCCGGCAATTACACTTTTAGTTAGTAAGGGACCACAGCCCTTCCGGAGTTTTTTTTCCCCTTTTGACTGTGGTTTCTACCTGGTTTGATTGGGGGCGGTTTCGTGCCTTTGTTTTGATCTTTCGTAGCCAGCCTTGGACACAAGATGTTTTAGTTCTTGTTTCCTTCCTAAAAAAACCCCCCCCAACTAAGAACCAGCATTCTGCAAGCAGAACTTTTGCTTCCCAATGTGCCCACGAATTGACTTGCGCTGCACACTTGGCAGATGGTACTCCCTCCTTTTTTAGACCGTCCATTGAACATGGAATTTTTGGTTTTTCTTGTCGCTGTCGTAAGCGTTCCATAACCCCCTCGGCACGTTCCTTGGCTGTTTTCTCGGACAAAACTGGCTATATAACCGTCTTTTCAGGGCACCCCACCTTTTTTCAGTATTCTCTGGGAGGATAAGGTCTGACAACCCGTAAAGGAGGGCCGCCGAAGCGGCGGCCCTCACGTGTGACAACCACAAAGCGCACCCTGGTGTACCGCTTCGCGCGTCCCCCAGTTTGGTTTTTTTGGCGGACCCCTTTTAAGCGGCGTTTCCCGAATTTGACGGAGACCGCACTTGAGGGACCGGTTTAAGGAACAGCTTTTTTTAAGGCGTCCCACATCCGGCCCCAGTACCTCCGTAACAAGTCCATTCAGGATTTTTCCCCCTGACCTTTGCAAATGTTTTTTTCTTCTTTCCGTTGCAGGAGTCGTGGGGGTTCCAATTGTTTTTTCACTTCCCTTCCTCCGGGGTCCTTTTTTTTTTTTTTTCCTTTTTTTCACCCGTTTCCTTTTTTCCCACTGATTTCCGCCCCGTCTTGTTGGAAAGGACCATCTGGTGTGTTTTTGACTTTTTTTTTTTTCCCCAATCTTATGGGCATTAATGGCCAGGCTCTCATCACGCCGAACGCCCCCACCCCCCCATTTTTACCCTCCTACTCCCCCAGTTTTCTACCCCCCCATCTTTTATCCCCCGTTGTCCGTTGAATTTGTCCTTCCTTTGAGATTCCGCACTTATCCCCTCCTTATACCAAAATTCCCGATTCCGGTCCCAGGCGGCACCTCGGGTTATCCCCTTTTGGATTAAGTTCACTGGGGATTTCAACATTATTGTTGCTGATGACCAAGACCATTTTTATCTCCTGGCCCCTCTTTTTTTTTTTCTTCCCTGTCGCACTCGATATCCGTTTTTTCTCCCTTTTTTCCCCAGGCCTTTTTTTTTACAAGTCAGAATTTTAGGGTTCCTCCGGCAGGTTGTCTTTTATAGAATTGGTCATTCCCCGGTCGGCCCTCACAGCCGTCTGTTCTTTTTCCCCCGGGGGTCCCTCGTGGACCGGTGGACATATCACCCTAGTCGGTGACACTACTGTCTTGAATTCGGCCCTCTGACGTTAGGGGGAACACTTCCCCTTGGTGTTTTTTCCTTGAAAACTCCTCCTTTTGGATGTACCCAGTTGTTGACTGACGTCTGCAGGCCCCAACTTTTTGCTGATTACCGGGATCCCATTGGGGATTTGCAGTAGGCTCCGCGACCGGGCCGCGACTCCCCCTTTTCTCCTTTTCGGAAAGTTTGATTTCCCAGCACCCCTTCCTTTTTTTTTGCTGACCCCCTGCCGTCTAATGCGAGGATCAGTTTCTCTTCCCCCTTAACACCTGTAGTTTTTTTCGATGGAGGTCCCACTGTCTTTTCAGCCCAGTCGTTGCTCCTTGGTTGCAACGCATCTTTTTTCCCCTTTTTTTGATGGTTTTTTTGCCTTCTCTCGGTGCAGATTCCTTGCGGTCAGCCCTGTACGGCTCCCCTACTTGGGCAGCGCACCTTTTTTTTTGACGGGTCGAGCCTTCTTTTTTTTTTTGTTTGCGGTTTTGTCTCCTGGTGGACCTGCCACGATCTTACGACGGGTTAACTGGATCACCGGGAGTTTTGCCCGCGTGCGGTACGTTCCCTATTTGGAGCTACTCCTTGGATCGCCACATGGAGTCCTTTTTTCTTTTTCCCCGGCCAATTTTACATCCTCTTCGACTTTTAATTTGTTTTCCTCCTCACCCCCCCTCTGGCTCTCAGCACTGAACGGGAAGGTCCCTTTTTGAATAGGCGGTGGTCACCTCTTTATTTTTTTTTTTTTCCCTCGGTTACCCCGGTGTTTCTCCTTTTTTCGGGCAACTGTCCGTTTTCCCTTGGTCCTTTCTGGCCGAACATTGGCTTTTTTTATAACCGCCTGCTGCAGTGGGCCTCCCACCCGATGCTGTCTTCGGTCGCTCACTTCGTCTTAGGCCCCGTTCCCTTTTTTTTCCTTTTTTGGGCACTCCCAGAATTTTTTGCAACGGCATCTTCTTGAGTGGTTCTGCACTACGGGATACACCATCTTACTGGCTGTGATCCTTTTTTTCAAACCCCCCTCCCGTCCATGTAATCCTATTTTTTGGTCCTTTTTTCTTATCTTTTTTTTTTCGAAACGTGCTTGACTAGCAAACAATTTGCCAGCGACCCAAAGTTAGATAGAGGGGTGATGATTGTTACTGTTCGATTCACCCCTTTTATGTCGGATGGGATTTTCCCTGATTTGACATCCATTGAATGACCTGCCATGATACACGTTCACAGTCACTCCCCCCTATTCCTTCGGGCCCCTTTCTTTTTTTTTCGACAAGTCCTTCACCCGGTTTTCACGAAACCCGGACCTCAGTTTCTTTTAATGGCCCTCAGCTGACCACCAGACCCCCCGGTTCCTACTTAGGGCCAAGGGTTAATGACCTCCTTTTTCAAGGCTGATTGTGACTTTTACTTTTGATTTGAAATCGTTGGTGCTTCCCTTCCTGGAGGACCTTTGGTTCCCCCCCCAGTTTTAATGGACTTTTGACCTAGTCCTCGCTTTTTGGGATGCATTCCCACCTTTTTTTTTTTTTTTTCCAATTGACAAACCCAACTCCACCTCTTGAGAGGTCTCCCTGTTTTGTCTTCTTTTTCCCGTGGGTGGAAGTTTGCGTCCTGAGCGGGGTCAGGGAAGGGTTCTGAGCGCGATTTACCCGTGAGAATCCTTTTTTTTCAGTGGACCCCCCCGGAGACTGAACTACCATCCTCGAAGGTGTTACTTCTATGCCGCCCGACGTCTGACCTGGAAAGTGTCTACCGTTGGGGTCCTTCCCCTTTTTGGTACCCCGGCCGTCTTTTTGGATTTGAGTACACCCACCCGCTCCCTTTTTTTGGGCCGTTCTGGTCCTTCGCCCCCCCTGGTCCCCTCCTTCCTTTAGCCGCGGGCGGGCCCTTTTGGTATCCGGGACCTTTTCAATTGAAATTGCTTGGGTTCCCTGCCCTTCTTCTTAAGGACCCCAAAGCCCCCTCTGCCCAGTTTTTTTCGCCTTTAACGTGCATTACCAAGCCTTTCAGCAAGCTGCAGGTCTGGGGCTTTTTCGTGTATGGGCGAGGCGAGTTTTGCGCCGTCCCTCCCCTTTATGCTTTGGGAATTGCTCTACACCCAGGAGTGATTAGTTTCCCCCCCAGTGTAGCGGCAAGTTTCACTTTTTACTTTCGCCGCCGATTTGAAAAGCTTTGTTGCGTTTCATCTCGTATTTGAAAGTGCGGTTTCTTTTTCTTGGTTCCGTTTCCCCCCCTCCCGATTTCCTTGTTTCCAGTCTGGCCAGCTTTCCAGGGTCCCCCCCCTCGCTCTCCTCCGATGCCCTTGTCCTTCTTGGTGAAGTGCTTCGCCGCTGGTTCGCGATTCAGTTGAAGGAACTTGGTGT
>Ga0179593_1415085_pt1 | contig 15205 bp, 16 predicted proteins | sample CZODoug2_1_08_16_FD_185931 | JGI IMG/M metagenome (GOLD analysis project Ga0179593, IMG submission 185931) | Vadose zone soil fungal communities from Angelo Coast Range Reserve, California, USA - CZODoug2_1_08_16fungal (PacBio error correction) | ecosystem: Environmental > Terrestrial > Soil >... | reverse complement strand
CTGCAACTTCTTTGCCCTCAGCGCCCCTTGATTCGGGACATTTTTCCCCTTTTCCCCGTTATCGACCAAGCTTCTACGCGATTTTTCAAAAAACACTCCGGCCCACGAGGCACCCCCAGCCGCGATCACCAAAGTCTACGTCAAATCCCTGGGATGATTCAAGACCACGTATTATGAGTAACGGGTGAACTCTATCCTATCTGTCGACCACCCGTTGAGTAGGCTTACACCCCTGAAAGCTACCGACGAGGACCTACTGCGTAGTAACTTTTTTATTCGTACTATTTGCAAGTATGTTAGTTTTGAACTCCCTCGAGTTTCTTACGCTTCTCCCTCCCGGTCCCCAGGGCGTCATCAGCTCTTTTGTGGCTTGGTTCTGGATTAGCATGGAAGTCTATCGTTGCGTACTTTTTTATCTTCACAAATCTCCTTTTCGACGTTCTTTCCTAACATCCCGGAAACGCTTTCTAAAGTCCCGAGATCTTTTAAACCCACACCTATCAGACGCGTTTTCGAAAAGAGTCCCAAGAGAATTTTTTGGCTCTGAATTTTCGCGCCCAATCAGTACGGTTTCCACCATCTTCAAACGAGAGATCCACATCATCAATCCAGCTCGCCTTCCCTCGGCCGTGAGATTCAGCACTGGAGTATGCTTTGGCCGTTACCCCTCCACCCCCCTGTTTCCGTTTTATGCACGATTGTCGCTCACATTTCCCCCAGGACATTGGACACCTCCCTAAATACGCGGGTTTCGCACCCGCCAGGTCCCGAATCGGTCTTTTCGAGACAGTCAGTCTTTCCCGGCGGTCTCCCTTTATTGTCCGGTCCGAGGACCCCACTATCACGAGGTCGGGCAGCCGATCACCTTCTGCCCCCGGTCGATTTCGAGGGCTTGTTGATCCAGTCGCTATCCCCCCCCTTTCCAGCTTCTATTTAAGCTGCCGCCTTCCGCCTGACCAGTTCGAACGCGGTCTATCCGGTCAACTCTCTCTCCCCGGAGACATTGTATTATCGTCATAGGCCTCTTGACCGGAGCACTTTTGGAAAATCGTTGGTTCCCTTCGGCATTTCCGGCGTAACCCTCTTGTTTCATCCCCCAAGCGTAACCCCAGCGGCCCGTCCACCCATATCTCTTATTCCGGGCTCGCTTGATGCTCGGGGTCTGCTGTAGAGGTAACCCACGAGCTTTCCGGTGGTAGTCAGAGTGATTGGCCCTGTATTGCAGTTTCTTTGCAGTTAGCTTCCCGTCTCGCTTTTTAGCCTTCGAAGCGTTCTGGTTCGTCTGTGGTGCGGATGTGGTTTCAGCGATTTCCCTCCCCGGCCGATTCTTTCGGCGTATCCCCCCTCGGAGAAACCCTATACCTCTCCCCCCCCCACGCCTGAGAAGCCCCTACCTTCTGTCTCGGTATGCACAGTTGCTTTCCCAAACTGTTGTTGAATTTCCGTCGCAGACGAGCCTTTCCTCCCTTTTCCTTTGGAGCCCGATCCCAAATAAAGTCGTCTCTCGTGCCTCTTTTTTCTGTTGTCCCCCGAGTCATCTGCGCCCTGGGCTCTCCAATCCTCTTCTGCCCTAAATGATTTTTTCTCCACTGGTTTTTGTCCGCCCCCATCGCCTCCCCCGCTGACAGTCAGGTCCCCGCGACGCGCGAAGGGCGTTACTTTCTTCCTTGCAGTTCCTATGCTTGTCGTTAGCCGCTTTCTTCACTGACCGACTTGCTTGATTAGGTTCTCGCGAGAATAGTGTGTGAAACTTTTAGGTCCCCTTTTTTCCCCTAACTTTGCCCTTTTCTTTTTGTGTTTTGCACCATTTGGATCGCTGAGTTCCTAGCCTTCCACATTCCAGACCCTTTTTCTAGAGCTAATCCTCCCCCCCCCCTCCTTTCTCCCCTCACCTCTGTCCGTTAAAACGCGAAGGTCAGGTTCCCATTCTTATACTCCGCCTTTTGCTTGAAGTTCCCTGGAGGCCCGTTGGTCTCTTTCATCTTACGGCATTGTCTGCTTGACTTCTGTAGTTTAGGGCTCCCTCTCCCTTTTGGTTGATGATTTTGGCTTCCCTTACTCTTTTATTTTTCAATGATCATCTTCTCACCCTGGACCCCCGGTCCCTCCGATTGCCCGCTGCCGGGAGCCTCTTTCTCGCTGAGTCCGAAGGCGTCTTTTGTGCCCCCGTTCCGGTTTTCCCAACCCCTTACCTCTGTTTTTTTCAGTAATTCCTTTGCGCATCGACGCCATTGTTGATTCATCAAGACAGTATTCCGTGCTGTGTACCTGCCACTTTGGGTGGATTCCGCTCCACGAGATGTCTACGTCCGTGCTTCCCTGTAGACCAGCTCAAGTCCCTCTCCCTCCCTCTGGTTTCCTCTAGTCTCTCTTTTTTCTTCCTCTCAGGGTCTCCTCTGGAATAGATCGCAGACCCCAGAGCAATTAGAGGTACGCTCGAGCAGGCGATTCCGTTTGTTCCTTTTCGGCACTACATTTGGAGTAGCGTGAACTTCCATCCAAGCCCTCGATAACTTTTTTAGTCAGACAATTCTGTCCTCAACTTCATCTTTTCCACGAGCCTTATTAATAACGCGCACTTGAAGATCAGTACTTCCTCCCCCCACCCACCCCAGGTTTTGTTAAGCGACTGGAGCACCACTTTGATACCCCTGCCGTTCTGGACGCTAGAATGGAAGATGGCCTCCCCCAAGCAGTAAGTATCAAGCTATCTTATCCTATCGCGCGTGAGTCTGGCGACTGCCTCAGCCCGTCCTCTTTTTTCGGTCGGGGTTTTTTGACGATGCTGTTATGTCGTCTCGGTGTTGGCTATTGAACATCGTTATTTACGGCTAGTTCCAAGGTGGGGCTTACGTCTTTCCGCCTTGAGGCTTTTGCAAACAGAACAAGCGAACCAGCGCGCCCAATTTGTAAATGGTTGTTAAATGTTCTGACTCACTTCCAGTTGGAGAGTCTCTTTTTTCCGGTTAACGATCCTATTTACATTCGAGACCCGGTAGAACTAAGTTGTTCGTCGCTGACCCTAACTGTCATTTCTCTCCCCCCTGCCTGCTTTCCGTGGCCCCAATCCCCCGTTGCGGTAGGAACCCCCAACCACCAGCACCGCCGACCGTCAGGTCTGGTCTTTTTTTCTCTATTGCGCCCAGCTTCTTTTGCCCGGTGGCTAAGCTCTTCGATTTTTTCACGGAGCAAGTCATTTCTCCTTTTATTTTTATCCCTACCCGAAAACCTACGTGTTTTTTTTTGCGACCACCTTTCCCCCCCCGACATTCCGCCATATCTCGGATCGTTTTCATAGGGTTTGGTCCCCGTTATCTTCCCCAGAGAACTACCAAACGACGCGCTCAGTTATTTTGAGAGGTGGCGACGTTGGGGATGACGACCATCTCTCGCGTCCGCCCTGTTCTCCGCGCCGGGTTAAGAGCGCGACGGTTCACTTTGGATCGAGAAACAAGTTCAGTTGGACCGTAAGGATTCTCTCTTTTTCCCCCCCTAAATCTCCCTTGATTCTCCCATTTCACGGAAGGCTGACTTCGATCTTTGTGGCCGAGCTTCAGTTGTTCCGGTCCCTTTAAGAAAGCTTTTCCGGGGATGTCCGACTCCGAGAGCCAATATTTTCTCTTTTCTTTTTCCCCTCCTCAGTTTTTTTTTGTTGCTCTTGATTTTCACCTTTTTCTTCTCTTGTCTTTGGACCACTGCCATTTTAAAACCTTACAAGATTTTCTTCAGACGGCCTTAAGCTCTGCCAAACCGTCGTAGCTTTTTTGTGTACCTGAGACTCCTCGACACATGTAGTTTTCTTCTGAATCTCCTTATCCTCCTCTTCGGTTTCCCCCAGCATCTTTTTTCCATCGCGCGACTCTCCGCCTCGAGCTTATTCCTTGAAGTAGATTGAGATCCCCCCTTCTTGCAACTCGCGAGCTTGGAAAGTTTGCCCTCCCATCACTCTCCTCGCTTTTTAGTTTAGTTAGTTGGACACTTTCCCGAACCCCACCTTAGACCTCTTCCGAGATTAGGCTAATGTTTGAGCTTTTCGGCACCTTAGGTGCTGGTACATTGAAGTGATTTGAACTACAGCGATGCTTCCGGGAGCCATGGGCCCCAGGTCCTCCATTTCCTTGAGGCCCCAACGTGGGTCGCCGCATAGTTTTTTGTTAACGGCATCTACCTAAGCCCCCTTTTTTTCCATAGCCGTTGGCTCTTTTTAGTCCTGTGGTTTTTTCTTTTTTTTACACTCAGATATTCCTTGCTCCGGTCGATTGTTCCCTTTGTGATAAAATGCCCTTTTTTGACACTTTTTTTTCACTCTTCATGCCGGCTTGGTGTAGACCGCCCGATCCCCGAATGATCTTTACCCGGACCACGAGTCCTTCCCCTATTTTCTCCTTGACTAGAAAATGTGGACCCCATTCCTTCCGCGGTATTTTGTGGCGATTGTATTTTGTTTCATGGCAGTGCCTAGTGATCCGGCGTTCCGGTTGTGCCTGTAGCCCGGACACGACAAGTATTACCCGATTTCCAATAGACACTGCACGCCTCGACGCCGCACCCATCTTTTTGGCAAGAAAGTGATGCTTCCGGGCTGTTCTGTACGCCAAGCGTTTCCGACGGAGCCTCCCCCCCTGGCCCCCCAGTATACGAAAGAGAGGAATTACGCTGTCTTCCCATCCAGGCAAGGTCCCTTCGTCTCTTGTTTTTCCCCGTCTAACCTGGACCTTCAACCAATTGGAGGCTCTACTCTTCCCAACGTGCTTTCTCACTTCGTGAGGAAGGCCTTGTTCGGGTTAGGGTTTGATTGTCCGTACGCGAGATAGAGGGTCTGCGGCGCCTCTCCGTTAACCAACCGCTTGTCTTCCCGCCACTATCCCCCAAATGACCTTCTCGAAGCGTTTAAAAGATGAGTCCCGCCCTTCACTGGCTTGGTTTGATCTCGGACGATCAATGAAGCACTGAGATGTACGCCCGCCTTGCTCGAGCATTCCCTCGTTCGTGTTCATCTCTTGATAGCGTTAAGGAAGGCAATTCCTTTATACAATGCGTTGTCGTGCGATCCACCTCCTCTTTCACAGCCCCCGGTCATCTTTCTGATGATCAAACTTCCTCGTCACCCCGTTTTCATCACGGCCCGCAGACTCTCACAATATTTTTCGGTGATCTTTCCAAGACCCTCTGGATCGTTGCCAAGACGCTCCACTGCAGAGGCCCCCTTCATTTCTTCCTCAATTTGGTCATGTATCTCCTAATGCGTCAATTTCCCCCCGTGTTTGGTACTGCCCCGGTCGTCTGTTCCCCCATGTTCTTCGGTTCCCTTCCTTCCCGCATGTCTAGCAGCCTTCATGCCGTTGTTCTCAATTGCTCTTACGCCAGGCGAGCCGATCTTCCTTTTACATGGCCGCCAGTGCGCGTTACTCGTCCGGTATTCGTCTGGGATTTCTTCGCGAATCAGTTCGAGGTGGTGGCGGCTATGCCTGCCGTCCCCTCTCCCTCCAATGTTCACCCCCCCCCTCTCCCCTAACAGCCAGTTAGCCAGAGCGCTCCTCGAATACGTTCACTTGGTCACTCTTTCGGCGAGCACCATCGAATCTATTGTCAGCGTTCCGACTTTTCTCCAGTCGAGAACTGCGCCTGACATCTCTACTCTACTTCCCCTATTCCTTGCCCGTGACTAGCTTTTTTTCTGGTCGAGGTGCGATACCAAGTGCGCGTCATTTGCTCGATCTGCTTGTCTCTCAAGTCTTGGCGCTAGCTCTGTTTTGAGCTTGCGAGGTGCTTCCTTATGGAAGGATCGTCCTGATGTACCCGCAATGGCCATTGTCGTTTTTGAAAGAGATCTTTTCATTTTTCCCCGGCAACACTTCCCTGAACCTCGGATCCGGAACTGGTTCGTTCTTTATCGGGGTTGGGATCTTGTTCATCGTTCTTTCCGTTGGACGTTGAGTCCCAACCCCACCCTTTAAGTCGGGAGTCCTGGATTCCCCCGGCGGGACACCACACCTAAACCCCTCTCGAACGCTTCGCTCGAAGAACGATTTGCAGCTCCTGACCCTTCCCCCCTTTCCCCGACATGAAACACTCCGGTGCCCACTTTCAATACACTCTCCTGGGAAGTACTTCTCATCCAGAATTCCAATGAATTTTAGCGTTCCTCTCCCGTTTCATACGGTTTTTGTTCTGTGACGCTTTGTCCTGACCTGTAACCGGTCCAGGACCTCGGTCTTGAAGAAGCGGCCACGTTTTTTGGTGTTTTTCCCTCTCTTGTCTTTGTTCGACCGTCCTCTTACTCCCGCCTACGGCATTCGTTGACAGAGGATTGAATTATACTTCGCGGGATACGTCAGCGGGTAAGTTTGCCCTCTTTCGGGCTGCTCGACGTTTTCCTCGATCTATACCTTGAGACATTGAATGGAAGCTGCGTTTTGACGCTGCTTTTCTTGACTAATCTTTCTTTTTTTTGGTTACCCGCCCGGAGACCGAGTGCACTGATGTCTGTACTGGATTCGTCATCTCGCTTTTCCCCTTTTGGTCCCTCGAAGAAACTCTTCCTCAGTTTGGTAGGCGGTGTGCTGCGTCCCTTGACCTTTTCGATCACACCTCGGGACATGACAAAGTGCGGTGCGGTGGCGGCCCCCAATGCTTTTTTTGACGCCAAGTGTTCTAAGCCTGCTGAGTCGGCGACTCGTGTGTTTTCATGTGCGGGGGCTTCGTGTTCAGAGGGATGCCCCCCACTTCCTTCTGGTGCAATTTGCGCCGAAGGCCCCGCGTGTGGCCTCGTGTTTCCCCCGGCCCCGCGGTGTTGCTGCGTTTTTTAAGTGTTTCTCCGGGATGGACGTTTTGTCTTTCCGGCGCCAGCCGCTTTTCAGGTCCGAAAGAGGGCTTTAGCCCCCTGTCGGATCTCAGAACCAATCCTCGTAACGCCGGATTAGCTGTTGCCTCCTCTCTCTCCTCTAACTAGCCCACCTTCCTTCTTTCCCTTTATCTTCCCGAACTCTCTTCTGCATTCGGTACGGTGACGAGCAGACTACCATTTACGAATGCTGAGGAGCTGTATGTGTTGGTTTAATCTTTTTTGGGGTGAGATCTGCCCGGACTCCGACGATACAGCAGTTTTCCTTCCCTGCTTATCAAGTAAGTTTCCGTTTTTTTTTTTTTTAGCTCTGTATCAGCTGCTTGATAGGTGTGACGTCGTGGGAGTTCTTCCGCCGCTGATTTTTGTGGGTGACTCGAAATCAGTTTCACTTTTCTATTTCCAAAGGTTGCTTATTCTCACCCTTCCGAGTTCTCCTTCTTTTTTCCGAATCACCTCTTGTTGTTTTTGAGGATTTTCCTCTTGATTCGTCTTTATAAATCCAGCACAACAACAACGCTGAGGAGTCTTCATCCGGAAACATTCTGCTTTTTTCGCCGCCAATTTTACTTGCGCCATACGCCGCATAGCAACCCTTAAGACCCGCCCATTTGCAAGGCAAGCCTAGAACACCCCCCTCCCTGAAACCTTCTTTATCGCGGGATTTTCACCGGTTCGGCGCCGGCATCTCCACGATTCGCTCGCCCTGAAACACACGGTTGCAGCCGAGGGCTTAGTAAAGGGATCACAGACCACTGCTCGCGCCCTCACTCGTCATCCTTCTAGCAAGTCCAGGTATCTTTTTGCCCTCCGATAGAGTGTTCGTTGTTAGACAGACAACTGTTTTGTTGCTTCGTCGCATCTCCCTCGCTCGGAAAGTGAGCACCGACGCAAGGGCGCGGGCCCTTCCGTTTCCGGATGATGGTTCTGTTGCTTTTTTATAATGTGTGTATCAAATCAATCTTGCGTCCTGCTTCCCAGCGCTGGAGCTAAACGAAAACGCGTCCCTTGTCGCTCCTTACCACCCCTGAAACCACGCTGCCGTTTTCTCAAAAGGAGTCCCTCTCCCAGATGGGTGCGCGGAAGTCCGGTTTGGAAACTTTTCCGGTTCTCAATACAACGAGTGCAAGCCCCTCAACCGCCCAGACTACTCTCCTACGCCGGCTTTTATATATTTAACTGGAAGCACCCGCCCCACTTTTTCTTTAGATGGTTCTCCCTCCCCATGTAACCCCTCGGACATTTCAATTCTCACCAATAGTGCAGTTCTTCTCTCCACCCATCACCGTGGTACGCCGTCGCTTGTTCTAGTGCAGGAGAGGTCGTCGCATGTTAAACGCGGAGAAGTTCTTTCTTTGACACAGGTTGTGCGGGGAGGGATTTTCGGCGAGGTAAGTCAAACAGGTCGACAGAGAATGAGCACCTCAACGACGTCTTCAGGCAGCCTCTCCCTGCTTCTCTGTAGATTCTCGATTCTCCTTTTGTGATAGTCCTCCACGGCAGCGGTCCCTAGACCGTTAAAGCTTTTTGACGTCCTTTCCGCGACGGTACGGGAACTCGTCGACTCTCTTTTACAGTTCATTTCCGAGTCAATGTGCTCACTCAGAGCAACGGTGAAGGGGGAGGTGACTGTCGGTGGGACCTTCCTTCAGCTCTCCGGCCTCTGAGTTTTATCCAACTACCTGGGAGTAATTAAAGCGTCATGTTTGAAGGTCTCTAACATTACCGGGTACATTCAGGGTCCCCTCTCTCACCTTACGCGTATCCTCCAGTGGAGGTGCCGAAAGCGGTTTCTCAGCTTTCTACGGGTATGGTTTTCTCTTGCTTGACCGTCCACGATTTATTTCGGATTGGGTGAGAGGTGTGTATTGGGAACGGTCCCCGTGTTGGGAAAGCCGGTTCTGTCGAAGTGCGTTCTTCCCGTCTCGCTCTCTAGTTGCCACCATGCTAGCGTCTATTCCGTAGTGGTTCTTTTATTTGGGTACGAGAGTATATCCCGGTTTTTTGTTTTTTAGCGTTCCCCCCCCCCCCAAGGATGAAGACAGAAACGTTAATACCACCCCTTAAAGCCCCCCTCTTGTTCCCCCTTCTTTCTTCGTCTGTTAATTTCCCATTTTTCATACTTCCAAAACATCCTAGTTCTTCTTTTTATTCCCCCCTCCCTTCACGCGCCCGTGACCGACGTTTTTCATATTTAGCGTCCTGATTCCATACTGCTGACTCCCTCGGGCTTGTGTATAGAGACTATCTTTTCCCGCTCCGGGCTCTCCCCATTCTCAGATCGCGTTTTCCCCCCAATGAGATAAATTTTTTCTCGCAAGCCTTTTTCACACAGTGAAGGTTTCCCGTGATGTGCTAATTCCGCGAATCTGGTCAAGTCCGTTGCCGTTTCGCTTGCGGGTCTGCCCGTCCCGGAAAGCTTGTCCTGAACTCTTCCCTATGTTACCGTTTCTAGGGACCCAGAAGAGTGAGCCTTCGAGGATCATTCATTTTTACTACTGCTGCGCTTTCTAATCCCCTGCGGTTTCCCGGTGGCTTTATTTTTCCTATTAAGACTCCACCTTCAAGTGACCTTTGTAGCGCTATTCTTCTTCCCCGGACGAGGTCTCCCAGCCCTGACCGCTCGTTAGCCCAGTAACTCTGTCTCGCTGGCTTTTTGGCACGAGGAAAGTTTTGGACTCTCGCGTGCCCTGAGTCCTCTGTTAATGGTTAAAGTGGCATCAGTAAGTCTTTTTTGCCCGTTACCGTGAACGTGGTTCACCTTACTTCCGTTGCATCTTACCTGCATTCCGCATGCCCACCTGGACGGACTATTTTCCCCGCGCTGTTGGGAGCTTTTTCTCAGTCTTTAGCTTTTGTCTTGGTCTGCAGTAAGGTCACCAAACCTGTTTGCCTATGTGGAAGAGAGTAGTCTTCCTTTCCTTGCTCTCTTAGTACTGTTGTCACATCCCCGACAGATGTCCCTGAATGTTGAACCTTCCGTCGGTGTTGAGTTCAGAACGCCAGGTCTACGGGACGGAGATTCAAAGCGCCCCGTCAATATACCCCTAGTTAATATAGAGAACGTCTAGTCTTTTCCATCTCAGCTCCCGGGTCCATCGCCTTCCTAGATCGCCATCCCACAGTATGAGTTTGGGCGTGATTGTGAAACGCTTCTGCCCCCCCGATCTCCTCTGTTTGTTATTTGCTTCGGTCCACTCCCCCCCTCAGGTGGATTTAGAAGGAGTATTTTAATCCTTCCAAGAGTCGACGTCATTGTAGACATTCTTTACCGTCACTCTCTCAACTAGCCTACTCCCCTCACGTTCGCGGGGACGCATCTGGGTGTTGTAGAAGACGTCTCTTCTTTCCTAGTTTGGTTAAGCCTCCTTTAGTTTAAATGCAGTCCCCACTTTTTGATCCTTCTCCGGTTGGCGTGGCTAGCGAGAGAGTGGAGCATGCATTCTTTAGAGGCTTCTTTTTACTGCTCTTATCCCTTCTTTGAGGACGGCCTCCAGCCCGCCTCTTCCTTCTGGTCCGTAGTTTCTGCGGCTTTTAGTTTGTCTCTTCGTAATGACTTTACATCGTAGATGTTTCTCCCCGTTTCTCCCATTCAACGATTTCCGCCCGTAGCGGTATGCGGTCAAAAAGCATCCTCGATCCGACGCGTTCCAAAAAGCCCCTCCTTCGACCGACACGAGAACGCCGATAGAAGGCGTCGGAACGCTTGCAGGCTGCTCCCTTTTCCCTCTGATCACTTGCCCTCCTGAGGTCTGAAGAGGAAAAAGAGAAATAGAAGACCATTGTACTCGTGTTAGAATTGTCAAGGTTAGGTCAGAAGTAAGAGGTTGAGAAATTCCCGCCGTAGCGTTGTCACCGAAGGATCGGCACGAACAGGAGACAAGCCCGAAATATCCCGGGAGTGTCCAGGGTAGAGGGGGCGAAGAAGTAGGCAATGACACTTCCTTGAGTCGGAGCCAGAGAAAGAGCCCTTTTAAAGGCAACGCAGCTCGCCCGGAGTCGAGAAATTTCGGCGACCGAGGACCCGGAGAAGGACATAACCTAGGTACTTTCTGCAATAGCGGCACAAACCAAGAAGCAGAGCCGAGAAGCAGGGACAGTACCACCAAAAAGCAGCAGGCCTATTTTTCAGCTTTTCCTTCCTTTTCGTTCTCCGCTCTGCGGTCGCCTGACCCTACCCTCTTCTTCCTTTCCTTGCCGTGAAGCTCTCTTGGAGTGTCGCCGCACGTGTACCAACGCAACTCCGTGGAAGACCAGCCCGTCATTCTCTCTGGATCCCCCTTATCTTGTTTTGTTTCGGGTCTATCCCACTTCGAACTAAACCTCCGCGCTCTCAGTGATTGTTTGAGCGGGCGCTTGGGATACGACCCCGTAGGTGTTTCCACGCCTGCTCTCCCGCGACGTTCCATTAGAAGGAAGCAATCCGCTTCTTCGAAGTTCCCTTCTCGCGCTGTGTGCAAACCCCTTGAGTCTTTGTGGAAAAGAATGGCTTGGCAGCTTTCTATTGGCTCCCGCTCCGTGTCCCTTCTCCCGGTGCTGCCGGCATTCCTTCGTCTTCTCTTGTGTTGAGCTCAGCTGGCGGCTTACGAAGTTGGGGCCTTATTCAGTTCCCCCCCCCCTTGTACTTTCTAGTCCCTCTGAGTTTTTATTCCCTCCTTTCCTCCTTACTTGCGAGCTCAACCAAATCATCTTTCGGCTATACCGGCACGAAGCCTTCCAACTCCACGCTTCGCTTGTCCCGCTGATCCCCCCCTCTCGAAGTCCGACTGCCGTTTTTTGCCCTTTTCTCCAAAGTAACTCCTCAGTTCTTTGATCTTCTTTAAGACCCTCATATCAGCCCTCGTTCCAAGCCTTCTTGTTTTTTTCCAATTTTTAGCGACTTTCTCCTCGAGATCCTTTCTTTCTTGCAGTCGCGGAGCTCAGTGTTCCCCCTCTCTTGCTTGTGTTCCCTACCAGCGGTCCCAGCTCCCACAAACACCTCGAAGCGCGATTCGCTTTCTGTCTCTGTCAGACCTGTTTTTTCTTTCCAACCCCCCCCCCATTCCGCTCTCTATCTGTCGAATGCGTTTTTTGCTTGTCTGCCCGTCTTTCTTTTTTTTCACTTTTTAGCGGGCCTAACTCAAGCTAGAGCTTACGGGTGCAAGGGCCAGTCGATGATGGGCTTTGCGCCGCTTAGAGTCTTATCACGTAAATAGCAAAGAGACCCGCCGCTATCCGGTGCTCTTTTGCTGTTTTGTGTTTTCTTAACTATCCCCTCATTCGGCTACGGTATCCAGATTTTTTCTGCGAGGGTGAGGTGCCGTTAGTTTGTTTTACACTCCGATCCGTCTTTTTCTTTTTTCGACCGCGTCTTCTACCCGAATGATCGAACTGCACCCAAGAGAAATAGGCTTTCTGCTATCTCGAAAACATCTGAGCAACCATGCGTTGCGCGCTGTTTGCCCTTGGATTCTTTTTTCTTCCTACTCCCGCTCCTTCGTGACGGGTTGCCTTCTCCCCCCTTGGTTCCCCTTTCTCTGTTTCAATCCCCCTTTACGTCGTCCGCAAAATAAGCAGCCTTACTCCATCCGTGCCGAATTTCATGGTGGGGTCTCAAAGAGCTTCGATCTCGCTCACTGTAATCTTAAAGTGCGCTTGATTTCTCCATCGGCCCTTTGGTTTCTTCGGCCAGCTTCACCCCCAGTGCTCCAAGGAAGTCTTCCCTACTTTCTCCTCCAAGGTGCACTTTGATTGGCTAAGGCTCGTTTATCTTTGTTTCTGTTTCAAATTCTTCCTGACCCTCCCGCGTAAGTGATAGCAGGTTGTCATTCCTCATCGGCTAACCAGCTGTAGTTACCTATCACATTTAATGAGCCGATGCAGATTCCCATAGTTCACGCCCTTCTTTTGTTGCTTGGAGATCTAGTTTGGCCTCTTTACACTCCTTTTCTCTGTACTCTCGTTCCTCTCGCATTCCTCGGGAGGTAGATGGTTTAGTCGCGCTTAGCGTTTCACGGGTAGTTCACTGGTGTTGTCCTAACCCAAATCCGCCTTCGTCAACCATTGTAACGTCCTCTGTTCCTTTCTCGACTTCCCCCCCCCCCCCCGGCCTAGTCAGATTTAACTACCCCTTCCCCTCTACTCCCCAAATCTCAGTTTTTTGCAGAACTGCGGCTCACACCTTTCTGACAAGAGCCTCCCTCCGAGGCGGCCTGAGTAGTAAAGGTGTTCTTTTTACCTAATCTGTTCAAGAATTCCACCTCTTTCCGGAATTCTCCCCGTCGTCACCCAGACTGGAGGGAGCCTCGTTTCATGTTCGTACCTGGACTTCATCTATTCGGCGATCTCAAACTTCTCCTCAGTACATCCACTGCCTCTCAATGTCTGAAGCATGATTGGAGATTTGTTCCCCTTTTTCCTGTTGATCTTCTACCCAAGGGTTTAGAAGGTGTTAGGCCCTTCCCTCTTCCCGTCAGCCCCTGATCCACATTGGTCACACACCGATTCTTCCACTTTTCAGTCTCTGCCTTATGACTATAACGGCTCCACCGTTTCATCTTTGGTTTCAAAGCGACCACCGATACTTTAGTCCGGACGGTTCCCTACGTTTCCCCAGCAAGCTCGAGAACTGCCGTTGACTTGTATTTCTAGTACCAGCACTTCGCGTACCCAGATTAGTGAAATGCCTCAGCTGTGGGGGAGGGAGTGCGATACCCGGTGGCTATTGCTCATATAGGTTTTTGCGAGTCCCCGATGGTCTATATCTCGGTCATACCCGGCTTTTTTTCAGAGGTTTGCTGCGAATTCATGAGGTCAGAAAGTAGAGTTAATTATACGAACTGTCTTCGTCAATGTAGGATGCTCTGTGAAAGATCTCTAGAACCCTTTTTTGAATCATACATTGTTCCCAGGACATATAATGCAATCCTTTTGTGTCCTTTCTTCTAGATGTTGGGGCTCTGTTCATTTTCCGCCGTTTTGCACTGTACGAGACCAACACGGTAATTCGGGAGGCGGCCTCCACCCTTTTCGGGGACCCCTCCCCTCCCCCATATTAGAGAACGATTATTTCATGGCTAGAGTCAGCTCTCAGGGTGTCCTTCTAACTGACAATCGAACCCATTGCCACTCTTGCTACCCACCACAGCCATCTGATAGTTTGCTTTCCACAGTCAGTCCTCACTTCTTGCTCCTCCTTTCTTAGCGCCGCGGGAATCCGGCGACGTCGTCTTTGCCGACTTCCGTATTGATGACCTGACATTTTCACGGTCAGTTACTTGTTTTTTCCAATGGACGTTCCAGGAAAAGAGTTCCTTTGCGTCTATGTATCGTCCCCCGTCCTTCAGCTGTACTCCCATGCTCCATTGCCTTCCTTCCTTTGAACCTCTGATTTGACCTTGTTTCACTTCCCCCCTTTTCGAGGACACCTGATTCAGCGTGGGATTACCGCTGCAGGTTTCTTCTTCCAACGGATCATACGAGATCTCAACGTGAGCCTCTTGCTATCTGCTTGCCCCTGACTGCATTATAGTATTGGATATCGTTCTCATCAGGACCTTGGAGCAGTAGCACCTTCGCACTCATCTTCTGAATGACTGTGCTCGAACTCCCCTCGGCTTCCCCCCATTGTTGGGAGCGGAAGTGGAACGTCATCAGATATGGTAGGCGGCCGGTTCCGTGTCCGATGGGAAGGCTGGAGCTCACCCTCGGCATACCCGGTCAACAGTGTTTGCGTTTGGCTTGCCCCCAACGATTGAAGGCAATTTTCGTATGACCGCATCGTGGCGCGCGGGCTGTTGCTTGCGGGGATCTTTTTCTTTGTCCGATTGTGATCCCGGACGGTCTGTTTGCGCACTCTTGCGCGGCGCACCCTCTTCTGCTTGGACACCCTTTGATACAACGTGCCCTCGGTTGGCTTCAGGTGCGGGAACAGGGATTGACGCGTTCTTGCGTTCCGCGTCGCTCTTTTTCCGATCCTTTTCCTCCCCACGAGTTCGGTTAGATGGTAAAGGAGAGCCTAGGCATACCCCGAAGCAGGTTGAGTGCGCTCCCGGTTGACAGCGCGCGGTTTGTGTCTCCCGGAACGCTCCAACTAATAGTCTTCTCACCACATATTTCGGCGGCATGCAACGTGGACGTCGCCGCCTGCCGTCTCGCGCGTCGCGTTCATGTGTTTACTCCGCCCCCCCCATGGTTTAGTGCCGATCGATCGTGATTCGATATTGCCTGCCGACGCGTTCGGCATCCGCGAGCACGCAGGTTTCGTCGCGCGTGGGTGATTCTCTTTTGGCCTCGGTGTTCTTTCTTGTTTTGCGTATTCGAAGTACGTTTTGTGCTCAATTGAATCTTCACCTCTTCAGTCTGTATTTGGCCAAACCTCCG
>Ga0179593_1549061_pt1 | contig 15206 bp, 13 predicted proteins | sample CZODoug2_1_08_16_FD_185931 | JGI IMG/M metagenome (GOLD analysis project Ga0179593, IMG submission 185931) | Vadose zone soil fungal communities from Angelo Coast Range Reserve, California, USA - CZODoug2_1_08_16fungal (PacBio error correction) | ecosystem: Environmental > Terrestrial > Soil >... | reverse complement strand
AAGACCTCGGGCCACGGTCATCGGAGGGGTTACCTGTTTGTCTATTGATTTCCCGTGTCTGTCGCGCGCATATTTCTTCTCGCGTTCCCCTATCGAAAAAGATCGCTAGCCCATTTTCACGATAGATGACCCGTTTTCCTCATTGGCTTGGAGTCTGTGCGTCGTCTTCGATTTTTCCGACTTTTCTTTCGTCGTCCTCCTGCCGACCCATATGCGTTCCCCCCCTGTCCACGCAACCGCCTTGCAGGCGTGTTCCCTTTTCGATCTCCTTTTCCCCCTGCCAGGATTCCCTCCGAGTTTCCAGCGCGCTGTACAGGCACGGTCCTTTGTGCTAGGTAGATTTTTTCCGTCGTCCCTTCTATTTCTAGTCGGCAACTTTTTTCAGGAGCTCCTTCGGCTTCCGCGATGTTGTTTCCCCTGGTCGACTTTACCAATCTTTCCGCGCCAATTGTAAATAGCCGACTTTTCACCTCCTTCTAGCGTGCGATCGGCAGACGAGTCCCGATCTCCCTGCGGCGCTCCTTTTGTTTGTTGCCTTAAACCGAATGCATACGCTTCCCAGAGGCGTTTAGTCGTCTGGCCCGTCATGGAGAAACAGGATTATTCCTTGCATGACGGGCTTCCTTCCATTTGTTTTTTGCTGTGGAACCCCCGGTCATTTGATGGACTTTTCCCCCGCCGTCACGACAATTTCTAGTGTTCTCTGACGAGCAGCGCTATTTCTGCGCCCTGATCTTACCTTCGTAAGCGTACCGGCCGGTTGAACAAACGCTGCCCACCTCTCCCACTTAGTGGCGCCAGACTTCCGTGATTCTGATCTCCCGGGACGGGCGCGTTCATTCGCTTTCGAGATCGTTGTCTTTCCGTACTAAGATTGAAGGTTTCGAGTCTTTCTCCCCTCATCGCATGCATTCTTGTCCTTCCGAGGACATTTTTCCCGGCCCGCGTCCATTGCGAATACGATATGACCGTAGAGGCACTCTACAGGGTGTGTTCTTCTTTCCCCCTTTAGCCAGTTCACTTTCCCGCGTCTCCTGGCCTGTTCGTCTGTTCGTTCATCGCCTTTGTTTAGGCCCGCTTCATTCCACTGGTGAAATTTGCTTCGCCTCCCCCTATGCCGAAAGGAGGCGAATTCTTTTATGAATTTCTGTTACCCTATGTCCGCCCTCGCGCCAGTCCGCGTACTGTCCCCTTGCGTCTTATTCTTTTTAGTCCCCCATACGCCCGTGAGACACCGAAGTTGTGTTAACACCCATGCAGACGTTTTTCAGCGAAGAAATTTTCTCCGATCTTGAGCCCCTCCCCCTTTATGACGTTTTTGGTATGTTTCTTCATTCGCGTTCTTTGTGGATCTCGCAAGCTTCTATTTCTCCTGCGATCTGATGCGCTAAGGGCAACCTTTCCGCCGATCTGGTTCCCAACTCTTGTCGTTTGAATGTGTTTTCTTTTATACATGAACGTCGAACTACTCAGGTGTACCAAGAACTTGCTCGATGATAACCTTCATTCCCCTGTCCTTCTGCCGAGGTTCCAGGCTTGTTGTGGATGCTCGTTAGGTTGGTCGTTTCACCCCCCCCTCCCCCCCCCCTTGACCCCCCCCTTGCACCCTCCCCCTTTTTTTTTGCAGTTAGACCCATTGCCCATCCTGGAATTTTGTTAACAGCAGAACGTCTGCTTTTCGGGCTGGTACAAATCGAAGACCAGTGTCCCTTTCCGATTCCGTCAAGCCTTCTTCTTAATGAACGTCCTATTTCCCCCTATATTTTACTACCCTCCGATGCCAGTTGTTTTATGTGGTTCTGATTGCCTTCAGGTGGCAACCCACACCTGATCCGCAGCCACTGTCTGCCAAGGGTTGACTTGTTCTTCTCTCGTCGTCGTGCAGCAGCCTTACCTTGTTCTGCTTTAAGGCTTGGAAAGGTAGGAAACTCCGTCCTGATTCCCGTGACTATTGCCTTCTTTGTCCTCGGAGGGGCCCCGATCGCGCTATGAACCATGAAGACAGCTTGCCCCGATTACCCAAGCCCAGCACATCCACCGCCCAAGGTGTCTGGTATAGGTCGTCCCCCCTTCCCCGCACGTAAGCACTGCCGCGAGGATATGCCTCTGCATCTGTCCAACGACGAGTCCTCTTGCATGGTATAACAGCTGTTTTCCCTTGTCGTTGCACCAAGCGATTGATATCACGTCACTAACTCACTTTGGGAATCCCCGTTCCCCATTTCCTTCCTTCTATCTTATATCGCCATGCGCATTCTTCTCTTGAGGCTCCCATAATGTCGGTGTATAACGCCTGCCAACCTACGAAACTTCCGGTCCTTCTTCTGGCCTGAATTTGCGGAAGGAATACGAAGACTTCCCTCTCCCCAAGTCGCTACATCCTGTTATCTCCCCCCGCATTTTCTTGACGCCCCCTCTAGGGTACTGTTTACCACCCAAGAACCTGCTGTGTGTCCTCTTTCTGTTGCTTCTCGCATTCTGTTTTTGTTTTTGCGCCCCCTGAATACCTCCCCCCGCTTCCCTCCCTTCAATCGATGATTAGTCTCCTCCCGGTGTACCCGTTCCCATCTGTTTTTCGGCAAAGATCCCCACTTTCCCCCAGCCTTTGATTTCGTCTTTAATAGGCTGAGTTTCAGCGTTGCCAATGTACGACCGTGGGATACGGTGAGAGTCGCTTTTGTTCTTCGTAACGGTGTCGTTGATTTCCGCTTGCTGCTTTCCAGTTCGTTTCTTTCCGAGTCTTCGTATTATTCGCCTATTCATAGACACCCTGTCTTGAACTGTCCCCCTACTGAGCTATAGCGTAGACCGCACACCCCGTGCAATGCAACGACTGATTTTGATTCGACAGATTTCCCTTCCTGCAGCTCCCTGCGGGTCCCACCCTCAATCTCTCACATCAAGCTTGAGAGCGCATCTGGCTCGTTAGAGACAGTTTTTGATTGATCATGCTGGGTGAACTATTACCGACCCCGCGGTGACAACTCCCACCCCATCATTTGTCGTTATTTTCCCTCCTTTTTGTACGTGCAAATTTCGAGCTGTTTCTGCTTCTTGCGTGAATTGCGTGCGGTCTCTGCCCTAACAATCAAACCCATTGGTCGTTTTATACCCTTCAGATCGCGGCCGCACTTGATTTCACACCCCTCTGGTACCCCAATGAAGTACCGCTTTACCTTTTTTAGATGCTGTCGCAGTCTGATACTTCCCCCCTCTCTTCTGTTGCAACACGTGTTTTTACCTAGGAGGATGTTCGTGGTACCACCTTCCCACAACTTCGTCGTTCGCGTCGAGCCTGGTTTTCGCAATCCTTTAGCACAGTTACTAGTTGTTAAAACGAAGGCGCGCCCGTTCGATGCATTCGCCTTTTGCTTGTTTGCAGACACCCCGCCCTTGATAGAACCATGCATTGTTGTGTCCAAATCCCGGCCTTTTCCGTTCCCGACGAACAACCTCCATGATGCCTTGTGTTGCCAGACAGGAATCCGGAATCTTCAGTGGTTTTTCCTCTATAACCGGCTATACAATTGGTGTAGTCCCCCGGGGCTCTCATGAAGCGGCTCCTTTTCCACCGGTGATAATACGTGCAGCTCCGGCTTGTTGCCGTCATCCTTCCCAGGCAAGATATTCGCCTCACCGCCTTTTGTGGATCGCTGTTGCAATCCTGGTCCGTTCCCCTCTGAGTCTAGTCGATGGCCGGGATTTTCCCCTGATTCGAAACTTTTTTTTTTTGCGAGCATACCTTTTTACTTTCTCACCCCCCCGTTTTTGACCTTGTCGTCCTTTTTTCCCAGGAACCGTCTCCCCGAACGTACGTCATTCCGTTCCCCTCGATGCGATCTTTAATCGGCAAAAGTGGCAATTGTACCTCCCCTTTTAAAAGGGTACTGTACAACTTGTCCTGTGCCTACCTGTCCTTATGGAGAACCGAGGGCGCCATTTACTTTTCAGGGTTAGTACTTTGTCTTGGTGGCTCTTCAACTCGATTTAAATGTTGACTCGACTTTTCTCTTGGCTCCCATGGTACACCGGTTTCCGCCTATCGCCTGCCCGGTTCTATCTAGTTATATCTACGGGTCTATCGTTTTTCTCCCCTAGGCCCAAAAGATCATGTGACCATTCTTCCCCCTTCCTGTGTGTCTGGTTTTTCGCCCGTCCAGATTTTCTTTCCGATTCCTCGCATTTACATCCGCCACGAATTGGGGCATTCGCCGCAATGAGGCAATTTCGCCTGTATTTTCATTGGAAGGAAGTTTCCTGAGGGTCGAAATCCCCCGGGTCTCGGTTGGTGCGTCACCCTTGTCATGCAGTTTCGTTTACTCTCACCTGGAAGTTGAGTGACTGCCTGGATCGTCAGTTGCGCCGCCTCTGATCTCTCGCGGAAATTAGTTGGTGTTTCCGTGGGTGCCAGAGTGATTTCTACCTCTCATGCTGTCCGGTCTCTTTTTTTCCTTTACCACGTGTAGTCGTATGCCCAGCTTCTCTGCTGGTTTTGTTGCTCCTAGCCCCCGGGTTAGTACACACTCCCGACGCCACCGCTGCTTCGCACAACTTGACGACGCGTGGGGTTGTCGCCCCATTAAGTCTCTTTCACTCTCTCCTCCGCCCCGGTCAATCTTGCGGCCTGCCCAGCACTGGTCTTTTCTCGGATCCCTGGTGTTGTGCTACCATTAACCCCTCTTTCTCTCGGCCCACCGCCCGCCGCGCAACTCGTACCTTTTCATTTCCCCCCTCTTTCCCGTATTTTGTCGCGGGCCCGGCAGCTTCTCGTCTATGCTCCCTTATGGGCTTGTTTGCTTAACCTTTTGATTGCAACGGCTCGCTCTACGGCACCTCCGTTCCTTCAGGACCCCAGATAGCGGCTTTTTTTTTCTCCTAGCGTTAGCGCCCTTCTTTTTCCATCCCTAACCCCCCAGACCATCTGCTGTTCCAGCCCCTTTTGATCAGTTTGTCAGAGCATCTACTACTCGCGTATCCTTTGTCCTGGACTCTTTCCCCACCAGGTCTGCCCCCCACTCTCTTTGTGAGCTCCCTTGCCCAGCGCAAGCATGATGTCATTAACCCTTTTTCCAGAAAACTTCCCTTTGTCTCGGGAGAACTGTGGTACGAGTCTGGAACCTTCATCTGGACTAGATTTCATCCGCCATTCTTGCTACGGCGTTGGGAGCGAGTTCACCGGCGGTCGCATTGCATTTATTTTATTGCATCTTTGGACTTTCTTCTTTTGTGTCCCCTATTGTCAGAGGCAGGGCCGGATCGCCCCACTTGCGCGACATGTGTGCGTAGCATTTTTTCCCTTTGGTGTTCAATTCTACGCGCCGCTGTCGAAGGGCGGTGCGAGATAATTTCCGACGATAATAGAATTCCGTTTTCCGTCGTAAGCCTTCTATTTCATCTCGCGTCGGCTTTTGTTTGGGTCCTTTGGTACTGTTCTTTTCTCCTTGCATTCGAGCCCCTTTGCTTTCTCTGGGTAAGGTTGATCGTTCTTGCATGCGGGCAGTGCCAATGCCCGCATCATAGCTCACTACGTGGTTCTGAGAGAGTATTTTTGGCCTGAAAGATGATAAAGCTGTCGGTCTTTTTTTCCCGTCACCACTCTGTTTCTAAGCTTCAACCCCCGGCCAGTTCACACTTGTACCTCGAGTCAGAGTACCGGCCTGACTTTATAAGAGAGTGCCCTTTCTTCGGAGTAGTTGAATTTCCGCCTTCGGAGCCGCCTACCTGTGCATTCTTGTGTCATCCGTGCCATTGGTCAACCCCCGGTGTACATGCGACCGGGCCGTTTAAGGTTGAGAGCTATGCAATCCCTACTTTCATGAAGGGCGTACCTTTGGTTTTCTCAATCGGTATCGCATGCCTCTCGGCAGTTCCGCAGGCAACGACGACCCTGCGATTTATGTGCCCTCGGCCCAACGATCGCTTCCTTGCAGGTCCGCTCTTAACACGGTCTCCGAGAATGTTTTTCACGCGTGTTAGCCATCGGCCATTGTACGGCCTCTTTACCGCCGCCTGGTCACCGCTCGACGTACAACAAAATTCCACCCTTAGTTCCTGTTTTTTCTTGAGAGTTTTCTTTTCTGACCCCTTTTCCCCTCGCTTGGTACCAAGGCCTTTGTTGTTTACCATTCAACCTGTTGTTTTCCTGCTGGTACTGTTCATTAAACCTGCACGTTCATTAGGTAGAGAAGTGCTTTTTCTGCCCCCTATAGCAGTCCTTTACGGCGATACTGTACTCGCCCAGATCCTTCCCTTGCCCCCCCGCCCGCCGACATAGCTTTCTTCTCGGTTTTTGATATCGAGCCCTCCTCTCTCTTCATTTGCGGCCGTCTGTTGCATAATATTTTTGTGTTATAGACCACCTTTCGAGATCGACGGCGATGAGGTACGCTACATTCTGCGCGCCGGAGTTGCCCGCCGAGCGCGACACTTTCCCTGCACTACCCAGGCCCCGTAACCCCTTTCGGGTGTGCCCATGAGCTGACGCTTCGTGCTCGTGCCATAATTCTGTTTTTCCTCGACGTTGACCTGTTTTTAGCGCGTGACTTGGTAATGTCGTCGGGCGTGTGAAGTACCTTCATTCGGTTTTCCTGACTCCGTAGTTTGTCACTTGAGTTTCGGCGTAGCGCTCTTTACAGGCGAATCGCACGTCTATGTCCTTTTCTTTACCACGCACCTCTCTGTTCGATCGCCTGCTATTTCTTTCTCAGTACAGAATGCTTCGGCATGCGTGCAATCGGTGCGCGGAGGGCTACATTGGTTACTAATCCCGTACAGACTAGGGTTGATTAGACGTTTTACTACTGCATCCCCATTCCCTCTACTTCATGTCCACTTTTTGTGTGTGTGTCGAGTAGGATTCACTCTCCTTTTCGAGCACCGCATTATGCGGCGTCCTGAGTTAGGCTACCTGTATCCTCAATTGAAGATTGCAGATGCATCCTTTTCTCGTAGCGGAGTTTTTCGGGGTGACCAAATTTCTCTGGTTCTTCCCCTTGCTTCAAGGCAAAAGGCGTCCACGTTCAATGGGCGAAGGCAACTCTCATTTTCTTGACCCCAAAATATGACGCCCCCAAACACCCATTCAAATTTGCCATTTCCGTCTTGCTATTCGGTCGCAATGCCGCATCGACGATTCCTTTAATTTCCTTCTAGATGAGATAATTTCATTGCCTGGCCCCTTAGTTACGTTGCTCTACGACGCGTTGTGATTCTTGCCTGTCCGCCTTAGTCAGCCAAATGCGCCACCTTTCTCTGCCCCAACCCCCCTTTCGCTGCGCCATCAACCTTGCGTTATCCCTTGTTTGATGAGTCGAAAGTGGTTAATTCGGTTTGTTCTGTATCCTTATCCCCGAGTCGGTTCGGGTGTGACCCGCCGTCTTTTGCTGTTCATGATCCTACATCTTTTTACCACGTCCTAGATTCCGGGGAGGTCGCATGGGTGCCCTCTGTGGCGACCCCGTCTCGCCCGAGTGGACAGAATGCTGAGTCTGTCACGGTTGATCCGAGTCCTTTTTTTGACGCGCGTACCCTTATAGGCGATGTATCCGCCGGCCCTCATCTGATTCCGGTCCTCCTTCGCAGCTTTACAAAGGTTCGGAATCCCCTCGAGAGCGACAATTTTCTCGCCTGAATCGCGATAACCCCGTTCCCTATAGGACTTAACCTATGAAGCTTGATTCATGCCTCTTAGTCCGATTGCTTCGATCCTCCTACTCGGCCCAACGGAGAGTTGGTCGTTCTGTTTCTCGGGTACAACCCTGGAAGACCGCCACCATACCGGGCTCCTCAGGTGGGTTGAGCAATTTTTTATCCCGTTTCCCTATTTGTTCCTACCAAAATTCTGTTGGTCGTCCAGACCCCTCGGGGCAGAAAAACCCACCTCTGGCCCTCCATCCTTCTGGTTTCCCCCCTTCCTGATTCTGAACAACGTCATCACTTGTGCTGACTGCCTCTTTTTCAGCTGACCCGAACCCGTTAGAGTAGATGATCGTTGTTTCCTTTTAGAAAGTAGAATTTGTTTTGCGAACCTTAGCCGCAGATTCTGGCCCCGTCTCCCTCTTTTTAGACTGTTTATTTTAGGCAACCTAGACTTCTGCGCCGCTATACGCAGAAAGGTAGGTTCCAAGTACGCAGGGGTTTGTCGGATTAGCAGGACTTTACCCCCGCTTTTCGTGTCTTGCATTAACGAGTTTATCAGGGTTTTTTTCCTGATTGCGGAAGCCCCTTGTGAAATTGATTTCACACCCCTCCTTGATTTCCCCTTTATACATTTCCTGATGATTGTGGTTTCCCTGGTTCTGCTTTTTTTTTCTCCAGGGACTACCTTTTACGGTTTTTCTAGCACAGCTCCGCTTCAACACTGCGGAGTTCTCACGTATCTCAGACCTCTTGGTTCAACTAGGTAGGTTGTGTGCTTTCGTTGTGTCGAGAGAATTCATTGCATTTGGCGGACCTGACCCTTTTTTGACCGCGAACAGGTCCCCCAACCTTGGTTGCGCCAGGCGTCCGTTCGTTTCACGCGTTCAGAAAGAGAACGAATGTAGACATCATTTCCTTTTACGATTTACGGTGACTCTGTTCTTTCTTAGCAAGGAGACGACCTACCACGACTTTTATTTCCCCCTTACGCCCGGTACGTTCTTTTCCACCCGTATCTTGCACCTGTCCACCAACGTATTCACTAACCCCCGACGGACCGGTCATGTCGATCCCCGAACAGTCCCCCTCCCCTTCTTTTGTCTGTTCGGACACCCGATCATCGGTCTGTTCCTCCGCGTTGCATCCCGTTTGCCATCTACTTTCCTTCCCTCCGTTGATGAAAAGACGTTTGGACCGGGGGCGCAGATGGGGGTTCGTATGCGATATTCTTTTTCGGTTTGCGCCAAAGGACTTTATTTTGCGACATCCTGACTTCTTTCATATCCTTAAGTTTCCCCGGACTTTTGGGAAGCATTCCATTGTTAATCCCGCCACTTTGTTGCTGCGCAAACCCCTGCGAAACGCTTTCAGGACGCCAAGCACGTCCCCATTCTGTGAGATGCGTATGCTCACGCTATGGCCTTCAGTATTGTATTCACGTCGTTCTTGGTCCCTTGTTGAGTTTCTTCCACATCTGTCTTTCACCCTCTTTCCGGCTTTCCATGAGCGGAGCAATTCTACTGATCTCCTTTTTTACCCTCTCCCCCTTTTTCTTTACCCCGGCATTCTTTTAGAGGGGTGGTGTTTTGTCCCATTAGAAGGGTGGTCGTTAGCCTCACTGCTAGTCTATTCGATGTTTCTCCCCGGCGAGAACTGCTGCACGTAGTTGCGCCTGTCATCGGCCTTATCTAATTGGGTAACGGCCCTCGCTTGTTTCACGCCCCCATTCCTTTCTTTTTCGGTTTGAGATTTTTCGAAGCATTCAAGGCATCCGATTCACAGGATTGATCGGAGCCTCAGAACCACATTGCAATGGAGTCTGAGATCTTCTGTCTCGGGTCCTTGCCCTACAGCCTTCCCTTTTTTTTTTATCACACCCACCGTTCATGGCCTCGAGTAGGCGACTGGTCAGACGGAGGAGAACTCCACGTCGTCCCTTTTCCGCCCGCGACGTTGCCTGCTTCCATTATATCTGCACTTTCCTACCACATTTTCTTCGGGCGGCCATTTCTCCTTGCCCACGTGTATATGGCCCGACATTAACAGACGACAGCGGTGACTCAATGGCTTGTGTGCCCTAAACGGCCTTCTGCCCCGATACTCGAAATTCGGTCGTGCCTTGGTTTTTTTGTTCTTTCTGCCCCCTTAGTCAAGACTCGTCCCAATTCCTTCTACCGGAAGGATTGGGTTTAACAACGTTTTTTTGCGGAGACATAGTGAGAACTCCCCCCGCCGCCGTCCCTTATCACTGTACGTCACAGTTTCTCGTATGGCAAGCAGGGTTCCGAAGGCGTTTTCCTTCTTACCCGGTCTTTCGATCGCAGCACCTTTCCGTATTTCTCGTTCATCTGCGGTAATGGAACGTTACATTCCTTACAAAGAAGGAGTCCCCCTCCTTTACCTCCTATGTGTTCGTTGTTACGTTAAGGCCCACCCTTTCCATTACCTTGACAAATCAGCTCATCCCTTGCCCTTCGTTCCTGATAGCTTCACGGGAATCGATCGTTTTCCCTATTTAGATTCCCTTCTGTGGCACTCGTTCTTTCACATTGTGCGCGACTTTCTTACACCCCTTTTTTTCGGGCTTTTTTGTTCCAATAGCACTCAGCCAATTACCTTGTGGGAACCCCCTTTAAAACCCCATTCGTCTGAATTTTTTCCCCGTCGAATGCGCCCGTGGATTTCTCGTATTTTTTCTAGGTTCTCCTTTCTCTTGCCCCCCTGCGAGGTCGCGAGGCACTGTTTTTCGATAAATGGAGGAGGGAAGTAGTATGGCCTTTTTGAGAACCAAAGGAGTCTCCTGATGACCATGCGCATGTCTAATCCCCGAAGCCAATCCTTTTGCCCCCTGTTCGTGCGGGCGAATACCTGACGATACAGAGCCTCGCGCCGCGCATTAGTAATCTTTTTGACGCTCGCATTTCTTTTCAGTCTCTCCTCTTTCTCAGGAGTCGAGACGGTAAGGTCTTGTGCATGTCCGGGGAATTTTTCCCTTTCCCTTGCTTCCTCGTTTTTGTTTGCTCTTCCTTCCCCCTTTGCTACTCGAGAATTTGCCTCCGTCGGATTCCTCCTTTAGCGGAGCGGACCGGTACATCCGCCCTCTGACCGATCCTCGGCTGTGTCGGCGCAGGGAAGACCTTTATCGCCCGCAGACCCCCTTCCAGAATGTTCCACTATCTCCGCACCCTTCCTGCCACGTGCGCGCGCATTACGCTTTTTTCGTTTTTTCCCTTTTTTTCTCTCATTTGCGGTCAAGCCTCCCTGCAGCGCAATACTCATGCCCCCTTTTAGACACTGATGCCTTTTTTCGCTCCCCGGGTAGACCCCCATTCTCGCACTCCATCATGGTAGACGTCATTGCTCCCTGCCAACCCCCACCGTTGGCGTTAGTAGGGTTTTCCATTTTACCAGCTCCTTGAGTGGCACGGCTGGATCTTCCTCCTCCCTGAGTCCTACCAGCTGCGCCCACGTCAGAGCTGGCATCCCAAACGGCGAGTTTGTGTGCCGATAATCCTCCCACCGAGGTTACAAGGATGCGTCTCCGCTTTCGATGTCGCCTTCCAGACAAGATTACTATCCCGTCCTCTGTCGGACAATCTTTCTATCGATACTTATTTAGAGACCTAGGTAATTGGGGTCATTACTTTCTATCCCCCGGTTGGCTGGACGACTTTCGTGGTTTTGGTAAGGACTTATTGCCCCGGCAGGTTGCACAAGGCGAAAATACACTCTCGCCACGCGCAAGCCCTGTTTTTTTTTCTGCGAGTTCAGGCCCCATATTTTCCACTGTTTTCTGGGTATTTCGAGCATGCACCTGTGCCGCCGCATGATTCTCTTGCCTTAATAATCCATTTGTTCCAGCTGGTCAGCCGCATGATTTTGTTCCATCCCGCGACTACCTCGATTTTCACCTGTCTTGAATTGGTGGATACCCCGCCCACGAGATCCCGCAGATGATTTTGCTTTTGATGTTTTTGCTGCCCACACCTGATCCGCAGCATTCCCCCAGGTGGTTATCCGTCGTGCGGACGGGAATTGCCCCCTTATTTATTTCCTAGTGTCGGTAGATTGGAGGCTCCTTATAACGAATGCGATCGCTTGCTGTGTTGTTCCCCCTTGTGTACCCAGTAGGAATAGTTTGTTTTCCTGTCGAAGTTCCAGCCCCAGCCCGGGCCCTTAATTTTTTCTTTTTGGACCTTCACGTTTCCGTTGCCGTCGTCGTGGCTGCATCTCACCCTGCTGGGTCCGATTATCCCCACTTCAGCCTTCCCGCGACCCCCTCCGGGAGGAATCCGACTCTTTCGTGGCGGAATGTTTGCTGACCAGATCCAATTCCCTCTTTCTCTGCGGTTCACCTTTCTTGGCCATGTGCGCTGTCTCGTTTCCTCTTTTCTGTCCGAGAGACAACGACGATCATGGTTCCGCGATTTTAGGCAGATGTCTCGCAGTGTCGCCAAGCAGATTTTTCCCTCTCTTTATTCTGATTTCCCTCCCCTTTAACCGGAGATGACCGACGACCGTCCTTCGCAAACCTTTCCCGTGGTTACCCAGACGGGACTCATTTAAGATCAACGCTGTTGCCTGGTTTTTTTGTGCCAGTCACGCAGAGCCCCTTCCCTCGCGCGCATGTTCGCTTTAATTAAAGGCTTTACTCGGTCTATTGTGACCACTCGAACTCGATTTATGCTTTTCTGGTCCCTAGAAGGCTCTGAGGCGGTTTTCCCAGTACGTTTTTCTCTCGGGCGCCCTGCCTCTGGGCTCTTGTTCGTAATTCTGAGCACCTAACTTCTACTTGCGCGAAGCTCCCCTCTTGAAAACTCTTCCAAGATTAATGTCTGGGGTCTCTTCTGACTTTCCGAATGGGTTCAATGTGTTGTATAGAGAGTTTTTCCCCAAATGCCTATGTGTGGAGATGTCATTAATCTTCGTTTCCTGTATTCTTGCGCCACACAGAACACCGCCACACCCATTGGAGTGTTGCGCCGAATTATATAGGCCCTGTCTCATGATGACTTAGAATAGAATCACAGGGCGTTCATTCCAAACCAGTATGTTATGTTCTTCTTATTATCTTCGTTTTGGGGACCTCGGCGTTCGAGGTCATAATTTGTGTCTTTGTTCATCGGGGCCTAATGGACTGACCCGGTTTTGCCCCTATTGGTCAATCTGTACTCCGTTGGCGCGCCCGTTTTTCTTGCCTTTAGGTGCGCCCGTGGATTGATGTCACGGTTAGCATGACTCCTCTTCCAACGTTTCCTGTACCTCGCTTCCAGGAATCGGTTCTTCGTTTGGCGCTTTTTTACACCCCCCATCTGCCCACCCGCCTCGCGGTCGGCCCCCCCTACCAGATACACCTTTTGTTTAGCTTCTCCCTGGTATTGACCGCTCCTTTTGCGCATCACCCGTTGCACCAGTGCCCCTCTTGCTGTCCCTGTTGTGCCTATAATCAATAAGTGTTTATGTCTTCTGAACGCGCCTCCAGGTCAACTTTCAATCTGACTTTTTTTTTTTATCGCCCTTCCGCCGCGCTTTAACCGCCACCATACTTTTCTGACATCTTTCTACCAATGACGGGCTCATGGAGGAGCCCGGCCGTCGTGGTCCGCACAACACCACTTATATCTCATCGAGGCATTCGTTCCCGCCGCCTTTGCCGTTTTCCCCTTCAGCTCAGTCGACCCTAAACCGTTCACTTCTTTCGGCCGCGCCCACCTGTTTAGACCCTGGTCAGGGGCTCCCCTCGTTATGTTCCATCGATAAGAGACTGGGGGTCTGCAAAATTTTTTCGGCTGGTATCGTACCGCACCTGCTCTGGTTCAGCGACCGGTTTCATCTCTAGCTGTTTCACTCTAGTGAATAAGTCTGTTTGGGGTTGTTTAATGCGGCCCTTTTTTTGATCTTCCGACTAGATAACCGCGTACTCCATTGAGTCCTTCTTTGTTATCTTAAGATACAACTCGCTTGTTATTCTCTGACTACGAGGAGTAGAAGTTCTGCCTGTGGCGTCAACACTCCGCCTCCTCATTTCGGGTGATACCGGCCGCGAGTGTTTTTGTCTGAACCCCTGCTTTTCTCGCCAGCTCCAGTTTGGTCGCCCGACTTTGACGTTACGCCCGTTCAGAGCCGCTGAAAACCTAATACCCTGTTTATGTCTCGGTCTTTGTTTCTTCTCCATCACTTTCATTCCCTATCACCGCTGTACCCAAAAGGAGGATTCATGGAGTGAGACCAGGGCGGTCTTTACACAATTGATCATGCTTTTATCGTTCGCAATCGAATTACGTCTATTCCGAAACTTTGTCCTTGGTTTCCCGTTCCCGTTAAGCGACTAGGTGGAACGCTTTCACACTCCGTCTTTCTTTTTTCCTCCCGCCTCTGAAGTCCGATTTAGCCGCCCGGTTTCCATTGGCGCTACCGAGACATCAACAGCCCCGCAGTAAGGACGCCCCTCATGTCCCCCCGATTCTTAGTTTTCGATTCGTCCAACCCCTTCCTCCTCTATTCCCCGACGAACTCCCTTCCCATTCTCCGCTGATTTGGTTGGCACCAACTGGGGCTTTTTATATTGGGGAAGACCTCGATGCATAAGTTCCTTTTCTTATCATATTTTTAGTCAATCGTCCCAGACGCGCTAGGCCGATTCTTAGGGTCAGGGGTGGAGCCAACTACATTCAACCTTCGATCTCCCTCTTAGAGGATCCTTCCCCCCCGAATTAATCTCACCTTCCTCGGCAGTAATCTTAAACCCGGTAACCCTTGATGAGTTAAGGCTGACATCTTCCCGGTGTGCTCGCACCTGTTCATCTGCCAAGAAGAGTTTGCCCGCGCCCACACGACTTAACTTAGCATCTTTGATATAATTTTCCCCCTTCCAACGGTGAGACATGACTTTCTGGATTGTATGTCCCTTCCCTTTGAGGTCGACTCCTGTGTACCGAGCACCCTTACTCTAATGTGCTATAGTAGATGTGACCTATACTCCCGTGACATTCTAGCGATGCGCTTCCCTCGAATCGATTCTCAATTGCCTTGTCTGGATTCACCTCCATTTCCCTCACCCACCTCCACTTTTTTGTCAAAAATAAGAACCGAGGGGTCGATGGTTCTTGCTCGATGGTGCATACTTGTTCCGACTGCCCCTAAACCTTGTGTTCGGCCCTTTCTTTTTTGTCCGTTTTCCCGCCGACCGGCCCCCTGTCAAGATATACCCTGAAGTGCCTGGGACCATTTCTGCCGACACGACTTGCCATTCCTTGGTTTCCCTCAGAAGACTTTTCGGATCGGCCACAGACGGATGTAACACCCCCAAAATGGGGTTTTTGCGATCCTTTTTTCCCTGTCTTTGAGTCCCTGATTCCGTTTAGTCCTTCAAGTCCGCTGAAGCCGGTACTTCGTCTATTTCGGTGGTGGCGGGGCACTCTTCGCGTGCTTCTAACGCTTAAGCGATTTATTTCATTATGTCGCGCGTACCAGTTCCCCCGTTTAGGCCATTTCAGTTCTTTTTTCTCACGGGTGTTTCGTCCCAGAGCAGCTGGTAACCGTAGCTTTGTTCCGGTAGGGCAATCGCC
>Ga0179593_1542490_pt1 | contig 15206 bp, 21 predicted proteins | sample CZODoug2_1_08_16_FD_185931 | JGI IMG/M metagenome (GOLD analysis project Ga0179593, IMG submission 185931) | Vadose zone soil fungal communities from Angelo Coast Range Reserve, California, USA - CZODoug2_1_08_16fungal (PacBio error correction) | ecosystem: Environmental > Terrestrial > Soil >... | reverse complement strand
TCCTGAACCAAGACTTGCAACCCCTTCCGGCCCCCGAGGGTTTACACCAAAGGTCCTAAGTTTTTTCTCACGATCCACCCAATTATCCCCAACTGGTCGTTTTACTCTGTTCCTTCTATCGTTTCTCTTTTGATTTTGCGATCTTCCGACTATAGTGGCGAGTCTTGAGGAGATCCCCCCCAGCTCTTCCCCCCCCAGCATACTTCTGTTCGGATATCGTTTCTCCCTTCCGGGTCTGGCTCCTATGGCGGTCGTCCCACCTTTCCTCTTTGGGGAGTTGTTCTGTCTCTTTCCATACTTTCCCCACCTTTTTTCCCCGGCGCGGTAGACTAGCTGCGCAAGCATCTCCCTCCGGTGGGACACCACGAGACAGTTTAACGTTGGCAAACCCTTTCGTCCCCTCTTAATGTCTTCCATCCGCGCCGCGTAAAATCCCAAACAAACCCCCTCACTTTCCATTTGTTCATGACCCGTTCCTGCCCCTACGATCGCCTCCACTCAGTTTGCCAAGAAGACAAAAATTCTCCATTTCCCCTTTTCTCCTGGTCTTCCCATCAGCGATTGCGCTCGGGTATCAGCGATTTCCTTTCCTGACTACCCCCTTGCTAGATAAGCTCAGACCGTTATTCTTGTCCAGTCCCGATGCCGCCCCAAGCTTTTCCCCTAGTAACTCTTTTTTTATCGGTTTTCAAGCGCAGGTTCCTTGTTTTTCTTTTGACGTTGGCCTCTCCCTCGTTCCCTACGTGCCCTTGCATCCATTACAGGATCTTCGGAAGACGAGACAACTTCCCACCCTATTTTAAAGGAACGACCCCCTTCACCCATGATCTTCCTTACCCACGAATTCTCTTCTCATTCGCGCCTACGCCTTCTTTTGCCTTCTCCCCGGGTATTTTGAATTTTGTCCGTCGAGGCCCAAGTAAGCTGATGATTCTATCACACCAGTTCCTGCCTCCCCTTCTGAAGTACATTGAACCTTTCTGAGTACACCCAAAGTCTGTTTGAGGATAGACGCCTTTACGATCTTCACACCTTAGTTGGTGATTTTTGCCCTCCGATTACGCTCCCATGTCTGTTTCCCGCCTGACTGATCCTATTGCATGGACCGCTTTGATATTTCAACAGCTCCTGTCAGTCGGTTCGTTCGCTTGCCCTAGGGTATCCTCCGATAGTTTGGGTCCATGTTCAAGCAGCTTTTTGCGCACCACCACTTCACTCGATTTTATGTTCCTTTGTAGCTCTTTCGCCTTCGCCCAAAGATTTCTGGATTAGTTGGTATCGCTTGGCCGAATGATCAAATTAGCTTTTCTTCTATTACCCGGTGTGTTTTCCCCGTGCGAGCTCTACTTTCCCTCTTCCTCTATTGTACTGGCTCACCATTTGCGGGAGATTTTATTCCTCCACCTCTCTTGCGCGTCTTCCTTTGCCCCCCTATTACCCCTTTCAACCCCCCCTACGTTTTCCAAAAGTGGGCGCTACCCTTTATCATGTTTAAGTTAATCGGGAGTCCACGGTCTCTGGGCCCCACTTCTTTGCCTTTCCCTTAGCAAGCTTAGCTACCGCGAGCATTTTTCTGGGCTCATCCTCGTTCCCTCTTCGCTGCCATGTCTGCCAAGCACGGCCACTCGTTTCAAACAGCCGAGTTCCTGTTTTTTTCCCCCATGGACCCCACCACTATGCTTCATAGTTCCCCCTTTTCTCCTCCCCCCATATTCCCTCCGCATCCTTTTTTTTCCTGATTCCCCCCTTTAGAACTTAAGTGGCATGACTCCGGAGTTTCTTTTTTTGAGTCGAAAGCCGGGACCCCCCTTTCTCTTGGACCTTTCGTTCTCTTTTTTTTTTCAATTTTTCCCCTGCCCCCATTTGGACTCAACTCCCTTTTTAGAATCCCTTCGAGGTCTTTTCTTCTCTTGGGCCAAAGGTTCCACTCCCTAGCCAGATTCGTAACCGCTTAGAGGAGTGACCCCGCAGCTCTGCACACCCTCCTTGTCTTTTCCCAAAGCCCTTCTTGTTTTTGCATTTTGATTGATCTTTGCACTTTTGCTCGTACGATGGGCTCGGGGGTAAGCTTTTGTTCATACCTTCTGGGTAGCGCTTCTTTCAGTTATCGCTCCCAGCAGCTATCTCATTCCCGACTGGTTTGCTTCTTCAGAACTCGCTCTAGGACCGCAGATTCGGGGAAAAATGAACTTCCTTCCTCTCCTCCTCCTGCTGGATCGACCAGGCCTCTGCACGTCTCCCGTTTTATCGATTTTAGTTACGGGTTTTACACCCCGCGATCATCTCTCCCCTGCCGCAGTAGCTCCCCCTCCCGTCAATCCACGTGGCATCCTTTCCCAATGAGCTGGCGTGATCGATCCTCCCTCTTTTAGATTTTCCCCTTCAATATCTTAGGACGACCATTTTCCCTTCTTGCCCCCCAGGGCCGGAAGTACAGGTGTCTTAGTTTGGCAGGTTTTCGTTTTGATGTTCGGCACGGTATACTCGTTTCCGTTTCCACCCCTCAGTCTATTTCACTTGACACATTTACTTCTATAATCTCGTTTTTTTTTTTTTCTTTTTTGTTGGTTTGAGAGAGATTAGCTCCTTTTGTTTCTTGCCCTAAAGATGTGTTTGTTTCCCCAATAGCTGAATTTCTCGAAAAATACATCTTCTAAGTCTTTCCCCACCAAAAAACCATACCGGATTTTTTTGATCAGGAAGGGTCCCGAATTAAGTTTGACCATGGTCGTTTTCTTATTGAAGATATTAACTATGACTTTTCCCCAGCCCCAACTGCCCTTTCCCCTTCGTTCCCCGGTATGGATAATTCTATAAAGTTTCCGTGGCATTTGGGGGTTGTAAAACGTACCCCCCCCCACACCTCATCGTGCCTTTCCCTTATTTTCTCTTCACCCGGCGCGCTTGAAGTAGGACCCGATTCGTTGCCGCTTTGACTTAGCGATGGACGTCTGCAAACACGATTTCCCTTTCACCCTCGCGGCTATAGGCTTTCCTCTCCCCTCCCATGTTACTGCGAGGAGCCATCCATCTGACCCACTCCCTCCGTGTAAGAAAGCTCCCGCCTTCAGAGAAATCCCTGTCCCCTAGATTCCTTATTGGGAGCTCCCCCGTTTTTCAGTATTTTCCCCTCCCTAACTTATCGTTGACTCCCCTTTTTTGAGTTTTTTTCTCCTGTTTCCCACGTTCGAAGGCGATTGAGCCTGTGCCCCACCTGTTTCGTGGCCGCTCCAGGGTCGCGACCACTTTCCTTTGGGTTCCAGCCGGTGAAAATGTTTTTTGGATTTTTTTTTTTCCTCACCTTCACTTGTTCGCTGGCTTTGCACCCAATTGCCTATAGGTACAGATTTAGCAAACTTTCCCCTTTCTTTATGTTTTCTTCTTGCAGGGATGACCCTATGCCAGCCACACCCCTCCCTTGTTGGTTTTTCAAATTTTCTTTCTCTTTTTTCGAGTTTTGGCCGTTGCTTGGGCCTGACCTCCCTTTGCGTTGGGCTCAATTTCCAATGCTGCATCGGCCTCTCCGCTTGGACGAGGCATTAAGCTTGCGGAATCCAAGGATTTCCAGCAGATCGTAGTTTACTAGCTTTAGCTGATAAACTGCATCCTTTTTTCTCCAATTTTTAGTTTTGGTTTTGTGTCGTTGACGCAGAGCCATAATCAACTGCTACGACGTTAGCGCCCACGAACCAAGTTCCCTTTGAGACCTCCTTGCATAAGCTCGCCCCCCTCCCCTTATAGTCTTCCCCCCGGCGGGCTCCTCGCGCCTCCAGCAACGCCCATGATATGCATGTCCTTTGTACATGACTTTCATCCCTCGTTTGTTTCCCCCTTGGGGACCTTGTTCCCCCAGACATCGAGCTCCACCCCCGACCCTAACCCCCAGTTTTTCTCACTCTTTGATCAACACTTTGTCAGCGCTTCCTATAGAGGCGGCATGACCTGCAATCAGGATCGACTTAAGCTTCCCCACCCCACCCCCACACTTACCTGTTTTTTGAAGAGAATTCCCCGTCACCCCTCCATTCTTCTCCTATCCTTATGTACTTTAGGTCTGGTCCTGGGAGTATCTAATCAGATGATCCTTGATTCCCTCTTCCCTGGCACACCCCCCAACAGCAGGCGGTTTTCCGTTTCACTTCGTTATTCGCCGGTATGCCTGGGAATTCGTGGGTCCAGTCTATCGCTGGTCGTTGAATTTATTGAAGTTTTCCTCCCGCGATGTCCTCAGACATTTATAGTTGTTTTGCCTTTCCCGGTTTTGGTTTTCTCGGGGGACAACCGCCCTCTTAGTCACCCGCAAACGCCCCTGCCCCCCCGACCCCCTCGCGCTTTACTCCTTATTTCCTTTGTCTTTTTGCATCGTAATGGTCAGAACCTTTCAGCCTTATCTATCAATGTAGCCATTTCCGTAATTATTCGTGCCCCCGTCTCGCCTACTACCTCCCTTGCTCAGACTCGTTCCCCTTACCTGGCCCCTACGTTTGGCGGCGATTCCGAAATTGAGCTATTCAATCAACTTCCCTTTCCTATTCTTACCCCTGACCATCGACGTGCCCTTACTCCGTGTAAAGGTTGGTTACTTCTTGCGTACCTCCTCGAGGATGGAGCCGCTAGTCTGTCGAAATTCCAAAGTTTCTTTCTCGGTGAACTGTTGACCCCCCCCAGTGGACGTCATTTCTGGTCGCCAATTCTTCTTAAACTCCTCTCGCTAAGAGATATTCCACTTGTATCAAGGAACAAGCCAACTACAGGTTGCGACGCCGCTCCGCCCCTTTAGTCTGCAACCTCGCAGATCCTTAATCCTCGAAGCGGATTTTCTTCTTTTTTCTTTGCGTCTTTCGCTTTTGACGCAGACGTCGCCCCCCTTCTATCCGGGTCTCGAGCAAATAACGCACAAATCCTCCCTCTTTCCTAAGACGGATTGTTCGACCTAGGGGGGATCAGTTGAGGTTTCCCCTCCCAACACCCCCCCCCCATCCCTTCCCTCCTTTTCCCTTTCCTTGTGACGGTTCTTTTCATAGCTCTATTTTCCCCTTTGTTGTTGTTTTTTCCTATCGATTCACCCCCTGTTCCACAAAGAACGGAATTCCACAGGAGTAAAAAACAACTGAAAAGTTTGTTTTTAGCCCCCTTCCATACCCCCCTTTGGCTTCTTTACCCGTTAAAACTTCCTCTCTTTGAAAATTCTGGATTCCTTTTTTTTTTTCTTTTGGATATCTCTCGCCTGCTCCGGTATGTTTCCGGGCGATTCCCTGAATTCTAATGCCCCCTCCCCCAGCCTCTCTCTAGCGGCTTTTTTTCTCCTCTTCGGCTTTTTTTATGATGTTGGTTTTCTGGCTATCTCTTCGTGTTCCTTCGAGTTTGCTCATTGCTCATTCACCCCATTGTGGTTTCAAACACTCCACACTCGAACCGGGCACAGTTTAACTTTCGGCCCATCGCTGATACATGGCTCCTGTCTCGCGAGTGACACCAAAGTTTCCCCCCCCCCCCCCTTTCCACGGTCGTCTCTTTTTCTTCCGGATCATCTCCCCGAGTCATTAAAGCGAGTCTGTCATCGTCTTCGAATTTTCCATTTCGCCACATCCCTCAGGTAAGTGGCCCTCGAACCCTTTTTCTGGATCCCCTTTGTCCGGATACCTCCTTCCTTAAAGCGATCCCTTTCTGAAATTGTCCAGTGGTTCTTGGGCAAGTCCCCCTGTGCCACCAATGATAACCTGTAGTACGAGGATGATCGTCCTTGATGGTTAAGTTGTGTCCGCTCCCCTCGGAACTCCCCCTGCCTCGGCCTTTCCACCTCCAAACCTGAGTGGTTTTTTTCCTTCGTTCCGGGCGTACGATTACAACTTCAATCCTCTTTTTTTCCCAACGTACCAAAGTCTATACTCCCAACCCGAATTTACCAATTCTACAGCAGCGTGCCTCTCCAGCCGCTTCGTTTCACCGTTTACCCCTCTTGTCTTTTTTTTTTACATTTGTCCCGCCGAGGCCATGCGACTTATTACGCTTTCTTCATCCCCAAGCCTCTACTCCCCCAAGGACCCTTATCCCTTGGTCTCATAGGTCTGTACCCCTCGCATGTGGATAGGAAAAGAGCCTTACGCTTCTCACCAACCTTTGTGAATTGGATTTTTAAAGCTTCTGTCTTCCTTCTCCCACTTGGCTCTCCTTATTCATTTCCACGCTGTTGATATAACCTCTTGACTGACCTCCCTGAGTGCTAACGTGATCTATCGTTTTTGGCCAATGGTTCAATCACCGTGAATTTTTGCGTCCCTACCTCTGAGGGATTCTGACCCCGCGAGGCTTTATTGAAGTTTCGCAAAAAGTCCAGTGCCTATTTTATCGCTTGGATTTGATAGAGACCAGAGGGACCGTGTCCTCGTCGGTTTGATACCCGTGCTTGAGTCCTTACTAATGAAGACAGCTCCTTTAATGTCACCATTTTGCTGGTCCCGTCATTTTGCTGGAGCGCGTTCATCCTGCCATTTCCCCCAGTACACCACCTCCTTAACGCCCTTTACGGTTTAGACGCTCAAGACTGGCAATCTCAGGGTCTTATTCCCGATATTAAATGCCTCGTCCCGAGTAGCCTGGCCGTGATATCCCTTTCAGACTTTCGCCCAACCCTTTTTTCATCCTACAAAGCCACCTGGCCCACTTTCAAATAGATCCACTGGAAACCAAGTCTTTCCCCACCCAATTGCTCTTTTATAGTTTCCCCCCTCAGCATGCCCGAAACCCCTCCTTAATCAAGGTTTTTTAGCGTTTGGTCCCCTCTAAATTCCGTGCAGCGCGGCCTACCGCCAGTCTTTTAGTCGCAACCCGTTACACGCTTTCGACCCGGTGCTGCCCCAACTGCCGGCTGGTTCTTTTTCGACCCTGGTGCGATCAAATGCTCCACGAAGGATCATCGGTCTCCTGCACTTCCTCTTTGTACTCCTAGCCATTAACCACGATCGCGCGTGCCGTTCCCAACCCCCAACGGGCAACTCTTTGATCGGGCTCTTTGATCTTAATGCCTTCCGTCCATTAGTGGCTCGTGGTTTATTATAAGAGGGATGTGTTTTTTCTTTTTTTTTCTTTCCTCTTCTGGAGCCCGATAACTTCCGTGAAGCCGTTCAATATGTTCCCTGTTCTCGTTCCTACCCGCTATCCTTTCAGATCTAGATCGTACCGCGAACCTTTTCCTCTGCACACTCATCCGGACTTTCTGGACTCGGCGCTGACGGACTAGTTCTATCTTTTTCTGTCTACCCGGAGGCGCCTCATACCGCCCCCTTTTTTAACCGGATCTAGACGGCGTCACTCAATGTTTAGACCTTTTTCTCCCCCACGCTGGGCCGGGACGAATAAGATGGAACTCTCTCCTTGTAAAGCGGTCTGTCAAGTTCCCCGGCCGTCCTCCCTCCTTGTCTGGGTTCTGCTGACGGTTCTTTTTTCTAGCACTGTATTATCGACGTTTTCCACAGAAGCTCTTTCACTGCAGGTTTTTAGTATTTTTCTCCCTCCTTGTTTGTTTCACACGATTTAGCTCCCTTGCGTTTTAACCTTATGGGTGCCCCTTTCAGATAATATCCCCCGTGGTTTTTTTCCCCACCTGAATCGGCGCCGATTAACCCCTCCCCCCAATCCCTGGGTCCTTGACAGTGGTTCTTCCCCCTCGGTATTACGACCATTTTTATTTTTCCCGATATTCATCTCGTATCACCCCGGTCAAGCTAAGTGTTTCAGGATCCCCTTTCTGATTGCGCGCTTGGAGAAATCGTTTTTGACCTCCCTGTGGCACGGTATGATGTAAACTCGTACCCCTCCCCCCGCTCTCAGTTTTTTTCAGCTGCCTTGATTCTCGCGCTGAGCGATTCTCATAGTCCCCTGATTTTCCGTGCCGTTTTCCGATCTCGCGTATCGAGTTCGGACCATTTTTTGTGGCATTTCTATCCTTTTTTTCAACTCCTGCCGGTTCTTTTCCCAGCTCCAAGCCCGAGGATGCTTCCTCTTAACCCTACTCCTCCCCCCCCTCGTCCGAATGCTTTTCCTCTACCACTCCGGAACGGCCCGTCGCCCCTTATTGACTTATCCCTCGGTTTTGTTCAGCCACGGAAACTCTCCCTTGGACTTAAATCTGGCTGGATGACAGTTTCCCCCTTGTCTGAGACCGATTCGCCTCCCTTATTTAGTCAAAATTAGGGCCCCTCCAAGTGTAGACTAGAATATCCGGCATACGTTGCTCAAGATGGTTCTTTGCCTAAAATTCCTTTTAGAGCGGTTGAATCTGTTCTTTTTTCTGCTACTAAGGCATCAGAAGAGAAACCCCCGATATTCCTTATGTTCGCTGCGGCTTTTTCCCCTCTTAAGCACAGATAATACACTAATGTTTGTAACTGTTTGTTAATTTTTCTTCTTTTTTACCTTTTTTTTTCGTTTGCTGTGCCCTTCTCACTGTGGGGCCTCTATTCAAGATGTCTCAGTTCCGCTTGCGCGCATTTACCGCATTGAATACCCATTCACGTAAGCCCTCTCCGTTATACCTATCGGACCCCTTCCAACTTGGCGCCCACCAAGCGTCGGTTTTGGTTCTGGTGATCTGCCGGTTATCCTGCAGCGACTTTCCTCCCACCCCCGCCCGCTTATGTGAGCCTTCCCCTGACCACAGCTACGTTAGCTACGGCTCGCCCATACGCTCCCCGGTACGAGGACATTGCGTTCAAGCGATGTCCGCTATTAACGTCGACCCCACCTATCTTTTTTCCTTTCCTTGCGGATTGACGCCTAGCGTCCGTATCCCCATGTCGGTTAGTTTGGCTCAACGCTGTGGTAACACAGCGTCGTCGCCCCTTTGCCCGGTTCATTTTCGCGCCCGAATTCAGTCAAGCTGGGTCCAGTTCCGCTTGGCCCTACCTTTTTGACCGAACGGCTTCCCCCCGAATTTTTTTTCCTCCACTGAAGGATCGACTTTTGTCCAATCACCCCAAACAATACGGCCCTTCAGTCTTTTAAATTGCGTTCCCCCCTTTTCCACAAAATTCTCGGGTTTACATCTCCATGTCCTTCCGGTCTGTGCGGCGAGAGCGTTGTCTATCTAAGATCATGTGCGAGGTCAGTTCCCTCCTTAAAAAACCCCTCTTTCCTTAACTTTCAGTCTGGTTTAGAAGGCTAGTTGTGTTGTCACTCCCTTCTTGGGTGAAGATAGTTTTCCCTCGGTCTCTTTTCTCTTGAAACTGCAGGTGATAGTCTAGTCAGGTACGTTCCGCTTTGTTCTTTGATTGCAGATGGCCCCGGATTTTCAGATTTACTCTCGGCACCCCCCCTTCCCCTTCATCACAGAGGGTTGTCCCCTCTCGATTACTTGAGTTTCCTCCTTTTTATCATTATTTTGCCCCCCAACCCTACGTACGCTCTATATTGATCCGAAATTGAGTCCCTCTGCCCGCAACGATCCGCCCAAGCTGATTCCAGACCGCCACTTATGGCGGACTTTGTTCTTTTTTTTTCTTTTGTTTCCTTTCCTCCATTCTCGATGAAGAACTTTTACTTTGTAGAGTCTTAACGACGGCGCCCAATTCTCCAATTTTTTTCCTTGGTCGTGTACCGTGGCTCCTGCCCTTTTCCGCGATGGCGAACTTGTCCCAAAAAGTGCAAGGTTTCGAGTTCCTGGTTGAAACCCTGTCTGGCCTAGGGGCGAAATTCCCGCCGGCCACTTCCAACCGCTTCTCTTCCAATCAACAATCAACATTCAGGTTTTCTCCCTAAGCCGCATTAGCGCAACCCCCCCCCCTTCTCCCGCTCATCGTCCACCAGAGCGGAGTTGGAGGCTGTCTTCGGTAATTCTAAATTCGCCAACAGACGGTTCCTACTTTTTCTCTCAGATAGGCTCCAGAACTACTTCACCCTCAAGGTTCTTCCTCAACAGACCGTCCCCGAGCCAAACGATGGTTATTTTCTCTTTTCACTGAAAACCATGACTGGGACTTTCCTTTTTTTCCTTCTTCCCTTCTTCTGTGAAGTTTTTTCCTCTTTTCTTTTTGGGTGTTGTTTTTAGACTCCCTGAACTTAAGAATTGACCCTTTTCTTATTTACACAGGAGGCTTGGTTGATGTGGTGTTGACACTCCCCTGTTTCCCCCTCGTTGTCTTCCTTTTACTTCTGTTCACCTTCGTTCCCCCTGTCTGTTCCGACATCTGCGTTCTTGCGATTCTTTTCGCTACCCTGGGCGCCTTGGTTGCGGCGAGTCCCTCAGTAACGATTCCCCCCCAACTATCCACCTCCGCGGTCCGGCGTAGTCCTGGTTCTTCCTTTCGTTTGTTAGCAAAATTTCTGGGTTATTTTTTGAGGCGCCTGTTCTCCTTCCTTTCGCCCGTTTTTCCGGCTCAAAAACTTTTTGCTGAGAAGAGAACATATGTCTCCAAATCACGGACCCAACCCCCGTAGCCGGGAGAAAATGTCCCAACTTTCGCATACCTCGTAAATTTCGTTCCCACTCGCAGAGTACCACACCGGACCCCAACAGGTGACAAGTTATGCGACTCCCGTCTCCTCTTTCTTTAAAAAGATTTTTTTCCCTCCTGACAGGGTCAAGGAACGCCCGCCAAAAGATCGGTATGGACCCCTTCCAAACTTAAATACCCCGCTACTTTTTCCTTCCCACCCTTCCCGCTCCTCCCCCCCCCATGCCACGCCCCCGTGTTTCGCTCGTCCTGGCCTCGGCCTCCTGTTCCCTAATTTGTTTGGTCTGGACGGTTCTTCCTTCCCGCTCTCCCGATTAGTCCCGTCCCCCCTTTCCCCCCCCCCCCCCCCCCGTACCCCTCCCCCTCTCACCCAAGTCCTCGCCTCACGCCCACCCCCCCTTTTGTTTATTCCCCCCCCCCCCACCCCTCATCCTCCCCCCCCCCCCTTTTTTTCTGCTCTTTTCCATTCCTTTTTATTTTTTTCCCCCCCCCCCCCCCCCCTCCCCCCCCCTTTTCTTTTTCGTTTTTCCCCCACCCCCCCCCCCCCCCCCCATCTTCCCCTCCCCCCCCCCCTTTCGTTCCTGTCTCCCCCTACTTCTTTCCTTTCCCCCCCCTCCACCCCTTCCCTCCCCCTCATCCGCCCCCTATTTCCGCCTCGCCTTCCACTCCTTCCACTACCCCCCTCCATCACTTCTCTCTCCACTCCATTCATCCTACTTTCGCTCAGATGCCTTGCTCTTCCACCTTATCCCTCTCCTCGTACTCACCTTTCGTCTCTCCCCGCTCATTCCATCTCTTCCCCGTACCCCTACCCTTTTCTTCTCGTCACCCCTCCTTGCTCCCCTTTCCCTCGTTCCCTTCAACACCTTCTATCCCTCCCCCCCCCTTTCAAACCTTCTGTCTCCCTCTCCTACTACCATCTCTCTCTTTGTCCCCTCCTCCCCGCTCCCCCCCACACGATCCCCTTACCCCCCCCCCTCTCCTCATCCGTCCCCCTACTTGTTTCCCCACTTCTTCTTTCTTGCCCTTCCCTCCTGGGTACCCCCATGGTTCGCCGCCGTGCTGGGCCACTTCTTGCGCTTTTGAAAGGCTACCTTATATCCCCTTCCTTTGACTTACAGGGTTCTTTCTTCTTTGTCCCGGTTGCTCAAGTTTGTCGGACGAAACCAAAAAAAAAAGGTCTATGTTTTTTTTTCTCTTGAAAGTAATTACCCTTTTTTTGTGATACAATGTTGCCCTCCCTTTGGATTTCTTTGGTTTTTCTGACCCTCGTAGTTTTTTAGTGGGGGGCGCTCACGGCATCTTTTTTCCCCTCCCTTTCTTCTTCCTTTCCTCCGTTCCTTCTTATTTCCCCCTCCCCCCCTCTCCTTTTCTTCCCTTTTGTCCTCCTAACACTTCCCCCTTTTTCCCCCCCTCCACCTCATCCTGCTCCCTTCCCTACTCTTATTCCTTCCTCCCTTTTCACTTCCATCTCCCACTTCTTCCCTCTTCCTCTCCGCCCCCCACCCCTCCCCAATCTTAATCCCCCCTCCTCCTTCTCTCCCCTCTCTCTCCCCTCTTTCATCTCTCTTTATTTATATTCTGCCCACTTCTCCCCACCCCGCCTGCCATCCACGCCTTCACCCATCTCCTCCCTTTAACCTTTCTTCTTTTCTCCCTTTCAACTCCCCTCCCTCCTTTCCTCCTTCCCCTTCCCTCTCATCGTCCCACAACCCCACCCCCAGCTTTTCATCTCCCCTCCCCCATCATTTCCATCATTCACCTCCCACCCCCTTCACTCTCCTTACTCCCCCCCTTCCCTCACCCTCCCTCTCCCCTTCTCCCTGTTCCCCCCTATCTTGCCTCCCCCCCAATTCCCCCCCTCCATCCCCCCTTCTCCCAGTTTAACCTCAACCCTCGTTTGCTTTTTGCCCCCCCCCCCTCCTCACCCCCCTTACCCCCCCCCGTGCACCCTTCATCTCTCCCCCCCCTCACACTCCTCCCACCTTTTTCCCCACCCCCTCCCTTCTTTCCGCCCCTCTCTCCCCCACACCCCCGACCTCCCCCGTTCAATCATTTTTCCTTTCCCCACCTACCTCTGTCCTTCCTCCATTTTCTCTTCCCCTACGCCTTCCCCCCCTACCTTCCCTTTACACCTTCCCTACCTCTCCTCCTCAATACCGCCCTTTCCCTTTTCACTTTCCCTCCCCGTTCTCCTCATACATCCTCTCTCCTTCCCCCTTTTCTAGTCCCTCTACATCTCCCTCGTCCTTTCCCCCTTCTCCCAACTGCCTCCCCCCATCTTTACCCCCTCCCCCCCCCCCCCCCATTGCCTCCCTTTACTCCCTACTATCTCCCTCTGCTTATCACCCCCACTCCCCCTCCCCCCCATCTTCTTTCAACCCCCCCTCTCCTCCTGGTACTTAATCCACCCTATTTCTCTCTCCCCTCCTCCGACACTCTCCCCCCTCCCCCCTTTCCCCTCCCCCCCTCCTCCCCCTCCCTCCCCTCCCCCTCCTTTCCCCCCTTCCCTCTTTTCTTTCTACCCTCTCTTCTTTACCCCCCCCGCCCCTTCTCCCGTCGTCTTGTTCACCCCCTCCTCCCCCCCCTCCCCACTTCCCCATTGCTCACTCCCCCCCTTAACTCACCTAGTCTCCCCGGCCTCCCGTCCCCCCCACTCTCCTCCCCTCTCATTACCCTCTCTCCGGTCCCTGCCCCTTTCTTTTTGCATGCTGGTGTGGTCTGTTTTTTTTTTTTTTTATTGTCTTGTTTTTCTCCAGGTAAGTGGTGCTTTGGAAATAGCGAGAGTGCTTTTTCTCGTTTCTTAGATACCTTTTCCCCCATCAGACTTCAACCCCCTTGATAGACCTTTTTTTCAGCCTTAGTTGTTTTTTTTTTTTCACCCTTGGGACACCTCCCGGCCGCAACCCTTCCCAAGAGTAACGCCGCTCTAGATCCTTTCCCCCTCCGTGCGGTCTTCCCTTGTTTTCCCCCTCATCAAAACACTAAAGCATCCCCCCGCACCACCCCCGTACGGTGAGGTCTTTTCAGGGATACGTACCTCCTGATCACCCATCCCATTTCCTTTTTACTAACCCATCGCCGCAAAATGATCTTTTCGAATTTACCCGAATCTTTTCTTCCCACGAAGTGCTCCGACTCTGGAGCCAACTATGGTCTTTTTTTGCCGGGATTTTTTTCTCCTTTGCCAGCGCCCTTCTACTGTAGAGTATACCCAGTCGCCGTCCTTCCCTGGAAGGACCCGTGCTCTTTTTCTCTTTATGAAGGTAGTTTGATGTATCGGAAGCTACCTCCTTAACTCCCCTCAAGTGTTTTTTAGAAAGCTTACCGTGAATTGTCTTTCCAACTGTATCTGCACAGCGGACTTTTTCAATTCTAGAACAAGATTGACTCCATGCCGAGTCCCCTCTCGAACGGGTCCGCTCTTCAGTCGTAGTTTTGTTCCCATTTCAACCACATCTTTGGGGCAAACCTCCCCTTTCGATGGGGCTCATCGGCTCTGTTTTAGCTTTCAAGCCATCTGACATATGGCTCGGATCTTGGATCGCCGGGAATTTTCTCGTAGGCCCGCTTTTGATCATCGTCCCTGACGAAACCGTTTTGAGATTGATTGGTTGCAGCAAGGTGACTTTCCAAACGTTCTGGTCTTTATCATTTTTTAAGGTAGATTTTGAGAGGAATCCTACCCAACCAACACCCTTTACGATGAAATTGGTTTCCTTCCCTGGGTTTTTTTTTTATCTCAGTTCTATTGGTTAGTTCTAGATCAATTTATCGGCCTGCTAATTGCCTTATTCCCCGCTTACTGCTAAACGCTAGATTAAGATGCTCTTTGGCAGATTTCGAACCGTTACGGTTCCCCCACTCCTCCTAGTCACCCAGCAGGAGCCCAGACCAAATGTGACACCCCCCATTCTTATTCTATTTCCCCCCAGCCTCCATGAACCCCCCCCTTCCATTCCGCACTTTTCTTGTTTCGGTCCTCCCTAATTGTAAGGCCCCAGCCTTTTAAGACGGAGTTTATTATCGCGGAACCCCCCCATCTTTTGAACGTCTGGTAAACGTACTTCTTGGTCACGCGACTGGTTAACACATTTGTGGCCCCCCCTCTTCTCATCGCACTTCTCGTTTTACTCCGTAGCACTCCCTAAGATTGAAGTCAACTCTTTTCGTGGACAAATTTTCCCTTAAGGGTAGGCAGGCCAACGCATGTTCTCGGGCCCTGTCCGACTTCCTAATTCCGGTCCAGCGTAACCTCTCGTTACTCTGGATGGCCCCCCGGGCTGGACAGAGCGTTGTTGGTGGTTTTGTTTTGTTGGTTTTTGGGGGGTTTCCCGGCAGTTCCAGATTGCCTCCCAAGCATTTCCCGCACGTTTCCTTCTTCCCTGAAACTCTCTCGTTCAGTCGATTCCCCCGAAACGGCCCTTGTTCTCTGGTCTCTCCGCCTTAAACGCTAACCTCCCTTCCGTTCTAGCTTTCTTTTGAAAGGGGTTCCTTCCTCCCCGACTCTTTAAAGGCAGAGGTAGTACCTCTCCCCTGCGTACACTAAGGGGATCCAACACCGTCACTTCTGGCCGGGATCTCGATGATAATCTTCACAGGCCCTTTCTTCTCTATCCCATGGTAGGAATACTCCTTGCAACCCGACCCTGGCTTCTCGTTTTTGGCGGGTCGGCATCCCGCCTTCGGGTGTCAGACCGTTTCTCTTTTCTTTGGCACATTGATGTTGTAGTTCCCTTTGTCTGTTTGGCGCTA
>Ga0179593_1472121_pt1 | contig 15206 bp, 19 predicted proteins | sample CZODoug2_1_08_16_FD_185931 | JGI IMG/M metagenome (GOLD analysis project Ga0179593, IMG submission 185931) | Vadose zone soil fungal communities from Angelo Coast Range Reserve, California, USA - CZODoug2_1_08_16fungal (PacBio error correction) | ecosystem: Environmental > Terrestrial > Soil >... | reverse complement strand
CACCACCCCCTCTGTCCCCCCCCTCTTTTCCCCCTCCCAACCAGCCCCACCTTCTTGGGCTTCCCTTTTTTTTTTGTTTCCAATCAAATCACAGAACCTCGCAGAACCGGTGCGTGGTTGCCAGGGCAGCCCTCGTGTCAACGCCAAGTGTCACGGCTTTTCCCCTCTCTTTTCATCCCCCTCGACTTTTTTTTGATTTTTTCTCTTTGCTCTTCGTCCTTCTTTAGGTGCGTTTTAGGCTTGATTGGCGATCCGCAATCCCTCCACCGTGCCCCACCACCCATTTTCAGGGAGCATAATATAGGCGCTTACAGGTTAGAAGAGCGATTGAAGCGAAGGTCATGTTCCGGATGAGTTTGAAATCCCCTTATAAGCCAACCTGATAATACTGTTTTTCTCCAACGTGGATTTAAATAGCATCAACCGTAAACCGTTTAAGGTCTAACTCTTTCTTAACCTCCTATCTAGAGTGATCTGCCTTTGAAGCTTTCGCAACAAGTCAAGGTGGCTGGCCCTTTTCAATGAAGTCGAATGAGGTTCCCCTGAATTTTATTTCTTGCTTTGTGAGTTCATCCCTAAAATACTGTCCAGAAACCACACCAGACGGGCCTTTTCCTGGCTGACTTCCTTGACAGAGGCGCAATTGCCCCCCGGATTCACCAGGTTCTGAGTGCTGTTCAAAACCGACCTTGGCCTTCCCTCACATTTAAATACCCCCCATTTCTCAGCAGTGGTTTCTTTGGCGTGTCGATGACAATATCCGGCTCACCTTCCTCTTTCTGGCGTGGCTGCGATTGCCATTTGCCTTCCAGAGTTGAAATATCACCCGCTAAGGCTCCCTCTTCCTTGCACCCGATCCTCCAGCCCCTTTCCTTCCCAGTTATTCAATACATTGATCGAGGTGTGTTTCGGGTGTTCACTATGGTCATCCCGTTCCTTCCGAATCCAACATGCCTCTTTCCCTTGTCCCCCCCCCCCCACCGAGGACTTCTTGCGGATTTTGGACGAGGTAGCCCGTCCTGGTTCGCAACCCCCTTCCTCTTCTCTCCTTTCTTCTTTTTCTTGATTTTTTTTGCCCTTTTAAAGCCTTTCAAACTGAGCACTCACTTCTTCGGCTTTTTTTCTGTCCGTTGTGGGGCGTTTAGTTTTTCCCTATCCCTGGTAAATGGTTTTTCTTTGGGGGCGGCTTCGCTTACGGTAACAGAAAATTCCCATGTCCATTACTGATTTTATTGTTCGGGTTTCACGTCCAGGTATTTTCTTGCCCCCGAGGGGTGCGGTATTGGTAGGAACTTTGCCAGGCTTCGCCGCTTTTTGTGAACTTATAAGGGGCAGAAGCCCGTCCCTTGCCGCGTCCCTACGCCCGGCCCCCTCCCCCACTTACCTCTTCTCCAGTAAAGGGCAAGTAACTGGCCCAACCAGGCATGTTGATACTTCCTGTCAGGATTGAATCTTTTAAACTCTTTTCCTTCTTGTCAGGTCCACACCCAAAGTTTTTGAAAAGAACCGGTGTTCGATCTCCTGTCCCCCCAATTGTTGCCCCATCCATTCGATACGTGAGAAGTTTTAAAGATTGTCCACGATGCAGGTCCCTCGGCTTTTCCAACTTCCCTTCCCCCCTGCCGTTCCCTGGACAGGGGCTGTATTCCCGATCCATACTCCCTCTCTACTCACGAGGGCAGGGAATCCTTCGTCCGCTTGCGTTTTCACCGGGTCCCGTTGACCCCTCATCAATATGTGTGTCTTCTAACCCTCCCTTAACACCCCCCAAAGTTTAGGGTGAGTGAGACGCACGAAAGGGAGGACATAACCTATTGAGATTTGAGCGTAGAGCATACTGTCAAACCCCCTTGCCTGTTTTTCATTTCCCTCGTAATCACGGCCGTTCGTACCCCCCCGTTGTTCCTCCAGTCCCTGTCCCCTTAGCCATGTTTTTAGAGATCTAGTGGAGCGTCACGAGTTATTATTTCTTTTCCTTCCTTTTCCTGGCTTCAGTCCGAGAAGAAAGTAGAGGCGGGACAATCCCCACCCGTGTCTTGCATCACCCCTATCAATCTCAAAGGCGCGAAATTTTTAGAACCGCCGACCCCCTTCTCAGCAGAGGGGAAGCCTGGTTCACCGAAGTCCTAGATCGGTTCAATTGAAGATAGCATGTTTTTCTTTCGTGAGACGAGGCATGGCAAGCCGCGCAAACGCTGCTTCGGAGGGCCCCCTGGTGGTGAGGAGGTCTGGGAGCTAGGTCCGGCCCTGAGGGGCGTAGTATTGCTTTTCCGGCGGTTGTGACGTTCAAGGTTGGTTTGGATTTCATCTTTTTATTCGTACTGAACATTTTTTGCCCATTGAAGTTTGATGCGTGGAATAAACAAAGGACGGCCTCTTCGCGAGAAAGACATATATCTAAACGATAACGGTCCGGATCTCCGAAGTGGGCCGATTTCAGAGTACCGGTGTAGAACAGAGCGCACTATTTACCCTGGTTACCGATTCCTTTTTCTAGAGAACCCAGCCATGGTTTGTATTGATTCTTCTCGAGTCTCAAGATACAAGTTTTGCGAGCATGTCGTCTCCAATCCACCCCCCCTTTGGCTTTTGTGAGGGTTTAGGAATAGTTGAAGTTCCGATCCACCCCAACTCTTTCTTTTCTTTCTACGGAAGACGTGTTTGCGGAGCCCGCAAATCGGCCTCCGGATGCACCCCCGGCCCCATCGCCGGGCCATTAGTGACGTTGTTCGGCTTAGCTTTTCTCCGAGAGGAGCAGCCCGCGGTCAGCGTCCAGGACGGGGAGGGGAAGGTTTGGCCTCCCGGGCCACGAGTCGTAACCGCTGGGAGCCTCGGTTAGCCTATCTGGCCGCTGGTCTACGGTGTTTGTGCCCGGCATAACCAAAAACCCCTTTCTCTTGTCCTTGGCGGTGCACCCCGGCCAAGGGGATCGACAGAAGGGCCAGCGGCAGGGTAGTACCGTATAATAGAAGGCAAGGAAGCACGGAACATCTTATTCGTCACCCCTTGGGGCATCTGGACAGCACGGCCCCCCGGGACTGGAACGACTGCCATAGATGACATGTTGCTCATTCTTTTTGATGGGCTGATAGTAAGAGTGGTGTCTCGGTAGTCTTCAGGGCCAAGGAGCTGCAACTTGACCTTGCCGGTCTTAACTGGGAGAATAAAAAGAGGCTGTTAAAATAATCGATGCTATCTGTCGATGTAAGACACCAACTACCCAGCGACACAGAACCCCACCCAGGACGGAAGACCCCCTCTATCCCTTCCTTATTGCCCGCCCCCCTGTATTCCGGTGAGTCCTCATCCCCCTAAACCCATGTCCGACGTTGTTACCCGGGATACTGTAAAGTATGAACCGCCCACACACCCCTTCAACCCCATTTGAACTTCTCAGTGTCGGCGCCAGTTTGAGGGCTGTGTCCCCCACGCATAAGCCAGATTTTTCAATTTATATCTTGCCTCCTCCTTTTATATCTCACAATCCCTTTGATCTCTTGTCACCAACACATGTTTGCCTTCCGTTTTTTTTCCCGGCACTCAAGGCCTCCCCTGGTTGTAAGTCTTCTATGGATACCCTATGAACCATATCCCCCCTCCACCCCCACCTCGATAATGGATTGTCCCCCCTTGTTTTCTGTATCTTGGGTTTAACACTGGTTTTCTTTCTAAATCTGGTCTTTTCCGGTGTCCCCCCTTTGATTTAGAAGGTTTTCAATACCGGAATGTCACACTTTCTAAGAGCTTTTCCAGAACTATTACGTTTACCTGTTGTTTTCCCAGCTAACTACTCCCATTAAAACCCATGACTTTGCGACTTTGTATGCGTGTACGGGTTCCCATTCTTTTCCCCTCCCCCCAAGACGGGGCCCCCGGAACCGGGAGGTCTTTTCCTGCGTCATATCCGAAAGCTATCTTTTTTCCATTTCGGCCCCCAACGTCTTTCCTCTCCGCCAGTAATAAGGATTTCTGCCCCCGGCTTTGCTGGAGCACTCCCCTCCACCTGGCCTTGGGACCTTCCTGCGTTTTCGAAAGCTCGGGCCAGATGACCACCTACTCAGCTCTGCCTGGCGGCCCGATGTCACCGCCCCCGTTGAACTCGTCGACAGTGGTTGCTCGTGATGTTTTTGACAACGCAGCATGCCTTTTGTCCCTCATTTTTGCCGCCGCTGGAGCCCTTAGAGTGCCGTTATTGTGCGCCTGCACCGTGGTTGTGCGACGTGGGGACGCTGGAGATTCCCTCTTCCCCCCCCCCCCCCCTTTCCCCCAACCCCCCCCTCCACACCCCCCCCCCCCACCCCCCCCAAAAAACAACCCTAAAAAGAACTCACTCCTTGACGCGAAACTAAGAAGACGATGGACACGATTGCTTCCATCACAGCACAGAGACCCAGCAGAGTTCACCAAATTCGCTTTGGCATAATACATCGATTCCCACCCAGGAACCTATCCCATGATGCCGGGACCAATGAAGTGACACCGGTTGGTCGCCTTTACTCGCTTCGCTCTTCCACGTTCCGCGCCCAGCCTCTTTTACCCGGAGTGAGACGTCACTATCAGAGTAAGCCTGGGCACGGTAGCAAGAGGGAACCCCCTCCCACCTTCGACTCATTCGCCTTCCCGCACCTCCCTTGTGGTCCTTCCTCCGTCCACATGTTTTGCCCCCATCCCTCCTCCTCCACCGAATCTCCCGACCCTCCTCCCCGCACAACCAACCCGCACCCCTTCAGTAGAATCCTTCTAGCCCTCGAAATACCCCCTCCCCCCATATGACCCCTACTTTGCATTCCAACTTCCCGGCCCGCCTTCCCCTCTTCTCTAGCCAACATATTCTTTCTCCCCAAACACTACCTCTTCTCTACCTTCCACCCCTCCGATATTCTTACCCTGTCCTCCCTCTCGCTTTCTCCTTGCACCGCCTTCTCTCCTTCTTGTCCCTCCCCTCCCCAGTCGTTGCTGATTCCCATCGTCCACCCTCTCTTCTTTTCCATCCTCTCCGCGCTCTCCTTCATCCCCGCTCCCCCCTGAACCTCCCCGCCACCACGTACCCACACGGGGGTGGCAGGACGCGCTGGGGCTCCTGTGTTCCTCCCACCCACACACTCCGTTTTGAGGGAGATCATAGAGGCCGGTCTCTACTAGGGTACCACAGAACTCCCCCCCAGTACCCAAGCTCTGATCAGAACTAGTACATGAACCCCTTGCATCTCCCCCTCTTCTTTGTCCTATTTCAGTTTTGCCCCCCCTCACCTGGATGCGGCGAGCGAGCCGAGTGGTAATTGCTCTTTACATCCTCGTCCTACGTTGGGACGCACGCTCTAACAGAAGGTGCTATAGAGTGCTTCCGACAAGCGGGGTTTGTTTTTTGATCATCCTCGAATATGGTGCCCTATCCCCCGACCTAGGGTGCGCAACTGACTGGAAATCGTCCCCGAGAGCCTCACACGAAGGCACGGAGGAGCCGGCAACCGTAGTGCCCCAAAAGCGAACTCGGAGGGGGGGGAACGTATTTCTTGGGGTCTTGACCCAGTTCCACCTTTTGCTAGAACTGGTTGTTTGATTGATATAAAGACATAAACCAAATGTACGACCCTCACCCCCCCAACACATCCACCCTCTGGTTTTTCTCATTTGTTGGAAACCAAATTACAGAAAAGCTCTATAACTAAAACGGGCTGTTAAAAGGCTGCCCTTGCTCACCCCCCCAACTAAGGTTCTAAAGGATGGAAAGTCTATTTTCATTCTCCCTTGATTATGACTGGGTTTCTGATACTTCCCTGTCTTTGATTGACGGTGATCGATACCGCATTACCAAAGGCAGTACCCACCCACCTAGTCAACACAATTCCATCCATCAAAAGGTTTCCGGACGGCCTATTGCCCTCAACCACCCACCACTAATCGGGCTACACCCTACTCGAACCGTCGCGTCCAAAGCATCGGCCGAGATAGGGCTGCTCCCAAGCGCGGACGGACAATCCGGCCCAGGTATCTATGGGAAGCCGGCCGGGATGGTCGGAAGAAAAATGATACTACAGACACCGTTGTAAAAAGAGATTCCTGCCTCCCTGCGTTGTAATGACGACGTTGCAACGAACCCCGATCCATCGCCTTATCCCCGGACTCCCCCCCGCCTCTCCTTATTGTGCCACACCCTTCTCAGCTGTCGCGTTCACCCGCCTATCCCCTCTCTTTCCACCAATCCCCTCCTCCTGCCTCCCCCCTTGCCCTTCACCCTCCCGCCCCTACCCCCCCCAATCTTGCCCCTTTTCCTATCCCACTCTCCTCCCCTCTTCCCTATCCGCGTCCTTCATCCTTTTTCCCGAGTATCTGTTTCCCCGCTTTTCTCCCCTCTCCTCGTCAAAACTTCATCACATCTTACCCCCCCCCCCCATTCCCTTCTTCCTTCGACGTACGCCTCCACTAACGGTCCCCCAGTCCCGCAAGCCTCTCCCTCCCACCCCAGACGTTCCCCGCGCGTTCTGCTTGTATCCCTCCTCGCCTAATTTCCTTTCCTCCTCATCCTCCAATACTCCGACCACGGCATCCCCTCCTCTTCGCCCTCACCTCCGTACTCGCCACACCGCCCTCTACTTAGCCCCCGCCACCCCCATGGCCTCCTGCCACTCAGCTGCAACCAAGGCCGCACCCTCCTACTCCTCTTCCTTCCGTCGCTGTAAATGGCTTACTCCTTGGAGTAGGCCCCCGTCTTCCGCTTCCACCAACAACCTCATCATTATTCCCTTCATCCTCCCCGCAGGAAAACTTTCATACTCACCCCTTCCAGTCTAATTCCCGTACTTACTCTTACCCTCTTCTCCCTTGAATATATCCCCCCCACCCATCCAACCTGCATTCACGTCCACTCCTCTCCTCCCCCCCAGGCCACTCCCTGCGCATTAGCCCACCCTTCCCCCTCCATACAAGTTTCCTTCTTTACCTATCTCCCTCCCCCCCCCTCTCAACTTTACCCCTGTCATTTTCCCCCCTCACCTCTCCTTGGTCCCCCTACCATTGCCAACCCTCCTAACCCCGTCACTACATACACGACGTCACTCTTCCTACCACTTCAACTGATTCTACCCACCCTTTTCCTCATCTCTACTGTCTCAGGATTTTCCAGCTTTTCTCCCGTTCTACCCCTCGTTTATTCCACCCAGACCTTTTGTTTACTTTTCCCTACCCTTCACTTGTCCCTTTCACTTCGTTTGCCTCCCAGCATCAACGTTTTTGTGGTAAGGCGCCTCCCACTCCCTGCCCTCTCCCCCCTTTTTACGTCTCAACCCGCCTAACCTCATTCCACCTTCCTGTGCTGGTACGTACGCTCCCAGCTGTCTTCTTCCGCTCTTACTCCCTCCCACATTTTCCCTTGCACCCCCCCTTCCTCCGCTTCCACCTCAAATTCCACACCCCGCCCCTGTCCCTCCTTCATCTTTTCGACCCAATCTCTCTCCTTATAGAGTCTTTGGCAGCTCTTTAGTCCCCTTGTCCCTTCCTCCCTTTCTGACCTCTTCTTGAACTATCTTCTGCCTTCTTTGTCCTCCATACTACACGCCTGATGATTTCCCCACATCTGCCTCTCCATTCCCTCCTGAGCCAGCTAGTTCCTTCCCTCGCTCTCAATCATTATCGCTCCTCACCTTTTCCTCCTTCCATCGCATTGAACATCCACCGGCTCATAACGGAACTTTGCCGCAGGTATCACCCACTTTCACTATGGTGGAGCACTTACGGTCTTCCCTCCTCGCTCACAGCCTCCCTTCCTGTCCAAACTGTTATAGGCACGCGCAGCCAATTCGCCATCCGATAATCCGTATCGTCCCCTTCCTCCGGATTGGCCCCGCATGTCGCTTCGTGGTGTATGTTTGCAGGGTGACGGGTGTTTGCTAGGAAAAAGAGGCGGAGGGGCCGAGCCAGGAATTGGCGGCGAGCGGGGGTAGGTAGGGGGGGGGGGGCATGAGGTGGTGGACGGGGATTTGCTTTGGGATGGCTCTCTCGACGTCAGAACGATGTCTTTATGTACCAGTTCCGATGTTGGGGGTTTTGGGGTTGGGGGGGGTACGAAAGATTGTCCTTGCCCCTGGTCGTGCCTTACCAATGGTGATACTGGGCCCCCACACACCCCCACCCACCCATTGAACAGACAATGAGAGATGCGCGGGGGTTTGCGGAAAGGGCTAAAGTATGTGAAAGGAAGTACACTCAATTGCTCCCATATGCTTTTTACTTTTAGTCGCATTATTCGGTGGCCGACTTTATTTCCCCCCAGCTGCCGAGGTTTTTTTTTTTTTTTTGGTTTGGGGGGGGACGTTTTTTTTATTTGGGAGGGAATTGGATTCCCTTTTCCTCGCGAGGCCTTGAGGTTCTCGAATTGCTTCAATGTACGATGGAGAATTCAATGGCAGGAAAGGCCGATGAGGTACAGGTCAAGGACACACCCCCCCCACCCCCCCCACAGGACCCCCCACCACCTCCCCCCCCCCCCTACACCCCCCCCCCCCCCCCCCACACCCCCCCCCCCCTCCCCCCCCCAACCCCCCCCCCATAAAGCCCTGCAGGAGGATACATAAGTAACCTAGCTTACCGATTTGCCAGGAGCCAGTTTCCCCCCCTCTATCACCCCCCCACCCCACCCCCCCCTTTTTCAGCCCTCTCACCCCCCCCCTTTATAGATTCTGTTTTGTTCTTGGGAAGATTTTCTCGGATTTCTCTCATTCCCTTCCCTTTCGTTTCCGTAACACCCACTGTCATCAAGGGTTGGATTTTTTTTGTTTTGGTGGGGTTCACGTCTTTTTCGTCTCAACCGACTGCTTCTATTTTATCGTGCTGATGCGTTGAAAACGCTGCGTGCCCCGGGCCCGCCCTGTGGCCCCTTTTTTTTTTCCTTTTTTTTCTAGTTTTATCTCCTGTTTAATTGGGGTGGTCTGTTTCTTTTAGTGAAGTTCCCCTTTTAAACCTGACATTCAGCTTCCCTTTTTCTTCTTCGTTCCTTTCTGTTTCTTTCTTGTGTCTTGTTTGCCGGCTGCGCCGCTTTTTGTAATTAGGACCCGGTTTTGAAAAGGAAGATTTCCCCTCCTTCTTGCCCTTCCGGGCCCACCCCCCCAATACCCCTTTCCCTCGATAAAGATGGTCCAACCCCTTAAGAACCGTCAGGCACAGGCCGGCAGGATTTCCCCCTTTTTGCCCCAGTGTAAAGACAACAACCCGACCGCGGTTTGATTTTTCCGGTCACAACCAGCGCACCTTTTCTACGGAGCAGTTTCAAGCGGTAATACGGGTTGGGGGTGGGGGTTTTTTTTCAGGCCCCCCCTTCTTTTTTTTTAACACCCTCAGTACCAGCCCCCAATGGAGATTTCGTATCCTCGGCTTCGCATGTTCAGTGTGAATCCCCTGCGTTTTCTTCGTCCCGTAACCGCGTATGAGAAAGATTTTTGTGCGATATCACTCACAGAAACCAAGGGTTTTCCAGGCGAACTTTTCGAATATTTGAGTTCATTAATTCCCCTGCTGTTTAAATAAAAAATGCCGCCCCATCAGCATCCAATGAGGAGTCTCTTTTTCTTCTTCCGTTATTCGCGCGACGATTTTATGTTCTCCTTATTCGAGGGCCTGCGCCCCTGACGTCTGCTCCCCCCCCCAACCAAACACTTGATACTTAACACAACCAAAGCACAGCAGCCTTTTTTCCAGACCTCCAGACCCAACAAGACCCCCGCCTCTATGTGAATTTAAGAACTCTAGCTCTTTTCCGTTGTTTTGAGAGAGTCGGAACCCGTAACAGCTTTTTCTTTTCTTTTTCGGGTCTCGTCCTGTCGGCTGGAGATTGACTTTACTGGAGCCTTTTTGGTGGGGATACGCCCATCTTCTCCTGGTCACTTTCCCTTTCCGCTCTGGACCCATCGTCACGATCGTCGCTCCCTGACCGATATATATTTCTGCTTGTCTTCCGGGGAACGGGTTAGGGCCCCCCTTTGTAGATAAAAGTGGTTCCTCAAGATAAATTTGGCAGGTTTTTATACCCCACTTTGTTCGTGATGGGGTTGAGGGTGTAGAGCACCAATAGTTTCTTCTACTTGGACTCGCCGCCCCGCGAGCAAGGATAATTCTAGTTAGGGAAGCCGGAGGATAGCGATCGTATCCGCCCCGGGACCCGGGGTTCCTTTTTTTCTCGTCGTCCTCCTCTTGGCACCGCTTTTCAAGTCAGCAAGAGTATTGCCGCTCATTTTTTGTGACGCTATCACCCACCCCCCCCTCTCTGTCTTGGGGACTGAAGTAAGTTTTGAAAAAATGACTTGTAAGACCCAGCCCTTTTTCCTTTTTCCCTTTATGGCCTGTGCCCTCCCTCCGAGCCCTCTTTAGTCTCTTAGGCTCTCTCCGCGCCGCCTTTCCTTGCCCTTCTTCCCTTTAATCCAAAGCGGCTGCACGCAGCTCTTAATTTCCCCCTACCCCAGCGCCCCAGACCCAAAATCCACCCCGTACGTTCCCCGCAAACCCTTAACAAGGGTATCGAGGCTACCCACGTACCCCACAATTCCCTTGTTTTATCTGCAAGTAAGACCCACCACAGCTACACCCCAACGCCAGCGCGGTTCGTTTTCGCGTTCTTGTACGATCATTCCGATAACTTCCTCGGCGAGTACGGTTATGCGCGACAACCAACTTCGTGCCCGGCAACCCCACCTCCCATTTTTTTGAAGGATTCCGGCCTCTTTGAGAGGCGCCAGCCCCCCTGCACACACCGAACCCACTCTATCAGAACCTGGCCCTCGCTCTGTTTCCTGCTTTCTGTTCCCATTCAGTGAAGAGGTTTTTTTTGCCGTTCCTACATGGCCGCCAATGGCCTACCCCCGCCTCACTATTAAGAAACTCTTGTTTTTAGAACTCCCCAGGACCACAACCTTTTTTAGCTTGAGGAGGGTGCTGTGCAGGTACACCTTTTATCGATCGCCACCCTGGACCCGCCGACAATGAATTCCTTCCAGTTCATGCATTTTCCTTGTTGTCTCGGCACCTATTCTTAGCCCGCCTCGTATTGCCCATCTGACTGGACCATCCTCCCCCCGGTCATTTGGATCATCGCTCCCCGGATCATCTGGATCGCCGTAACTGAGGCTCTCGAGTCGCTTGCGGCAATGTCATCGTTGCTCGTCGAGCCAGTTTTTTTTTTTATGTTGGATGGAACTTCATTATGAACTGCCCGGCTTGACCCTTTGCTGATCATGAGTGCATGTGCGGCCGGCACCTTGGTGCGCGTTTATGATGCTCCATCCAGTGGCCGAAGACCGCTCCTGATTAAAACCAGTCACCCTCGAGGTTTTCGATATCGATGTGGCCACTAGTCCCCCTTTTCGGGCGCGCGGCGTGTTTTTTTTTTTTCCCACCCGGGTGCACGGTTCGGATTGGTGGCACAAATCCTTCGGTGTTGTGCGATCTAAACAGCTGGTTGTCTCTATCGCTTTTCCCAAGACGCACGTGGTTGTTTGCCTCTCTATCAATCCAAACCATCTGCGCTCCTGCCTCACACTCCCCATAGGTTCTACTTGTTGCCGACCGCCAGACCTTTGCTGTCCCAGGCTTTGCGCCCCTTGTGAACCGCCTTTTCATTTCCGCGATGCTGGTCTTATGTCTGCTGCTTTTTTTGGCTAGTCGCGGTCCCCCCCTCCCGTTGCAACCTGCCCGGCGCACATATTAGGCCCTGAGCGGCGGCCTGCTTTCATGTTGATGTTTTTAGTTTCCCCATCAGATGTATCGACGAGTTGTTTCCTGATGTACATTTTTCTCCCTGTCCCGCTTATGTGGTGTTTTTATCGGTTTCCCCCTATCTGGAGCTCCCCGTCCAGCATCCATGCGCCGGGGGCACATTCCCTTTTTCTTTTGAGGTGTCATCTGTATTCTTTTTTTGAAATACTTTGCGCCTACCAGAGGCGCTTTCTTTTCCTGATCCCTTTTTTTAAATTGCGCAATTTTCCCGTGGTTCCCCTTGGTGGGGCTATTCCTTGGGGCCGGCCAGAAACAACCCCCCATTTTTAAATCAGGTTCTTCATGGGGAGTTTTTTGGAACGGTAACATAGGAGTGCCCGATTATTTTAATTGCCTCTACCGTTAAAACTTCCTCTGAAGTCACCTCATAGACAAAAGAGGAGAAAGAAAGGCAGAAGTAGACAAGGGACGAGAAATACATGATGAGCCGGGGATAGTTGGAGAGCGACTACGGTATCTATAACGAATCCACCTCCTATTTCAGTAACAAAAAGTAATTACTTTTGATTTCCGAGGAGAAGTTGCGAGATACACTCTAATTTATATTGTCTTATTCGTTTTCACCCGAGCCACGGGAGCCAAGACCATACTTTGCCAAGTGGGACGGTGATGTGTCATTAGATAAACCGGTGTCCAACTTACCGGAGTTGTAGGGTTGCACCGCCCCGGAAAAATTTCACTTCAGGATGGAGGTCTGTAACGGGAGGGGAGTCCTTTGAGATGAGTGGGATTGGGGGTGTTGTCGATAACCCGATTAGAAGAGTTGTGTAGTTGAAAGGGCACGACTGGGAGGAGTAGCTAGACACGGTAACAAGATTACGACTCCTCGCGTAAAGAGGCAATCCCCGGCCCTGACCTCAGTTGACGTCGGCATGACTTGACAGCGCCACTGAAGCGACGTGACAGGAAACAAACAAACGCCCAGTTTTAGTTTGTGAGAGAACCTTTTTGAAACAACTGGAACCCCATGCAACTGAGAATGGAGAAAGAGGTCTAAAGCTGGCTAATAACCGTTTTACCGAGAAACAGCTCAGCACGCGATGACGGGCTTCTATCCTCCTCAAGTCCTCTCTCCTCGTCGGTGAATCGAGTCCGCTTGGGCCGAGTTTTTTCCTAAAGATTTGTGTCTTCTACCCGAACCCCCTGGTTTTGTGGTGGCCCCTCACATTCTAATCTCGCTACGCATCCCACTGGGTTCTCTCACCCAAGGCGCGACCGTGTCTCCCCCGGCCTTTGATCCACGCTATCCCCCGTATGGCTCAGCCCGTAGGTGCCTTCTACTCCATTAGAATTGCAGGACGAACGAAGTCTAGGCCTCCAACCCCCCTTCCCCCACCCCCCCCCCGCCCCGCGACCGAGGATCATCCGAAACGCGCGCGTCCTACTGAATTCCTCCTCTTTTTTCCCTCCGTTGTTGTAGCCGATTCCGTTACCCGTCCCACACCGCTTCGGTGTTTTCCGGGCCACGGTCCGGCGAGAGTGTTTCTTTTTGACGCTCTTTTTTTCCCTTCGTCTCGCACTTCCAGGAGCGTAAACATCCATGACCCTAGTTCCTCGACCCCGACTTTCTACGTTGCCGTATTGCTGCGGTTTCAAACTGGTTTTCCGTCTTCTTTTATCGGCACACCTCCTGTTGTTTGGGTTTCTCGTTCTCGATCAAATAAATTCGGCGGCAGGGTTTGTCTCCCACACCCCCTTCGTGAGGGTTTTTACAATCCCAAACCCTTTTCTTAGTCTCGTTCTCGCCGCCCGGCGAGGAGTTACCTGGGACCTTCTTCCAGTGGAAGAGCAGGGAGGATTTTAGAGATGTGCCAGACGAACACGGCAGTGAAAGTGCTCCCTGCATGGCTATTCGTATAGAACTGATGGTAACGGTCATATTACTTAACCGAGTTGAAATGCCTGACCTTATGTTTTTTATGCCAAACGATCTGATTGAATACCTTATTCATACAAAAACAATCATATCTTTTGGGTGGGCCTTACAAAGATTGCCGTTAGATTACATACAAGGAAGTATGAAACAGGATGTTGGGAATGGTCAGGGACAGGTGCCGCGGTTCGATAGGCACGTGGGAGGCCCAGCGTCTTGCAAGAGAGTCAAACTTCATGATCTTCACGTCCCATAAATGTCGAATTCCGGACTTTCAAATCACAAAACCCTCTCTCATGACGTTTAGCACCAGGACGTCCTACCCCAGAAACCCCTAAATTTAAGGCCCATTTTTATTTTCGGCAGGATACAACCTCCCACCCCCATGACGACTGCCTATGTCCTCCTCCCTAACCAAACCCCCGTGCCTGCCCCCACTGGTCTTTTTTTTGCCGACGGGGAGAGTGGGGGTTTTGAAAGAGCGAGCCAGCCTTATTTCACCGGATAGTTTCAGCCCCCTTTTACCCTTTAGCCTCGTCACCTCCCTCTATTCGGCCCACGTTTCCTCCAAATTGAACGTCCGTTGGGGTTTCCTTCAAAGAATGTAGGAGGGATGTTTCGAGGCGCCCCCCTCCTGCAAAAATGAGTAACCACCCTCCCCAAACCGATGACACCGACTCTTTTCCTGGGCTCGCAAAGCGCCGGCGAAGTCAGAAGGGGGGGACCCAGGACGAGTTCCGGCGGAGTGAACCCCAGTAGGGGGCTACAGACCGGTTGGGAGGGTGAGTAATTGTTCCCAATAAAGGTAGGAAAGTTGTATTTATAAGAATTACAGCCCTCCACGGGTTCCACTTTTTGTACAGCGCCAACTAAGCCAATTACTTAAAATTTTTATTAGCAGGGGGACGGGATTGGTACTAAAAAGGTCGGGGCTCCCCCCCAGGCCAGTAATCCTGGTACTGACCACTTTTTCCTCCCCCTTTTTTAATTTCCGTCAGGTCCCCCCTTCCCCGCTCACTCTTTTGAAGTAGGCCCCCCCCCCCATTTCTTTCGCTACCGCCATATATGAGTAGCGTGTTTCCCCTTTTTGGAACGGCTTTAATTATACAAAGTTGTCCTTTTTTTTTCATCCCCGTCGCCCCCCCCCGATCAGACTATCTTCCTTCCGATGCTCCCCGTCCTCAGCGAGTGATTCAGGATCTGTCATCCGTTGAACTCTTAGACATTTCTTTTTAGTTGATGCCCCTCACATGCCACAGCCGGCAGATTCATGCATATTTTCAGTATCGGACGGGATATGTGTGGCTCCCCGCACCCATTGAGTTGTATTTGCTCGACGGGAGTATCCCCTCCCCTCCTAGCACGCACATGCCATCCTGACTCCAGATCAAGGATCAACCATTCCACCTCCTGGCATGAAATATAGCGTGATTTTACTGCCCATTTGGCACGTCGGGCGGGCTTTTACAACGCCCCCCCGGTTCGGCTCAGGTTCTCTTTGATTTTGGCCACCACCTTCTTGTACTTCTTTTGTCTGGTTTTTGAGGCAGGCTCTCAAGTGTTTTTGCCTTTC
>Ga0179593_1435682_pt1 | contig 15206 bp, 21 predicted proteins | sample CZODoug2_1_08_16_FD_185931 | JGI IMG/M metagenome (GOLD analysis project Ga0179593, IMG submission 185931) | Vadose zone soil fungal communities from Angelo Coast Range Reserve, California, USA - CZODoug2_1_08_16fungal (PacBio error correction) | ecosystem: Environmental > Terrestrial > Soil >... | reverse complement strand
TTTTTTGTGGCCAGAAAGTTATTCCCAAACCAAACAGGACCCTTAACTTCCAACCAGAATTTTCAATATTGTTTTCTTTCGTCTTCTCCAGTCCCCCACAGATACTCCGACTGAGGAAAGCTGTCTGAGATCTTTTTGACACCTTTTTTTTTGTTACCCTTGTCTGATTACGAGTTCCACAAGAATGTTCTGTTGCTTTGATCTATGCGTGCGAGTGGCGTCCGTTCTGCTTGGGGGCCGTTTCCCGGAAGGTCCTTCTTCCGGACCCATCGTGTTTATTGCTGCGTGACTGACCCTTTCCCTTTCCAAATTTGTCGCTTGATCGTACACTCCCCCCCACTTATCGTTGTGGTGCGTTTTTCGGAAAATTGAGATTTGGGGAGGTGTGTAGGCCCCCAGTTCTTTTTTTTTTCCTGGATTCTACGTGGTTCGCTCGGTGGGTTCCCTTTTTCCCCTTTTCGCCCCCTTTCCGTGGGTTTTTCAATATTGCTTGCAAAGTTTTTCCGTTAGCACACTTTTTTACCTTCCTCCCTCTTTTCACTTGTCCATTGGCCCCCTTTGGCGCGTACGTCCCCGTTATTGCGCCCCCCCTTCCAACGACTGTAGTGAGATTGTTTTTCCATCAATCACCGTTGCGTTGGGTCTGCGGCCTCACAGAGTTTTTTTCTTTCCGAGGTTTTTGGCTTTTCTTCGCTTCCATTATCGCGCCTTAAGAAGCCCTGTCTCCCCCCCCTAAAGCTTTATTTTTTTTTCCTGTTTCTATGTCATCCCCCCCCCCCCTTGGGCCCGTGCTCGCTTTTTTTTAGATCTGTTTTTCCGGGCCGAGGAAAATATTCTTGCAGCCACCCCCCTGCATGGCGTTTCTGCGTCCCCCACCGGGCGTTGGGAGGTAGCGCCGCCCCTTTACGTCCGAAGTCTTCGCCCTGAAAATTTCGTCCCCCCCACCCAACCCCCCAAAACCCCTTTCCTTTGCATAGTTTCTCTTGGTTCAGCTATTCTCCCAGATCGGCTTTTCCCACCCAGTTCTCCCTGTTTTGTGCCGGTTCTCTGAGGACTTCCCTGTTTTGACAAGGAAAGATCGTTAAGTATCGTCACTCATACTTCGAGTCTTTCCCCTCTTGTCGAGGATTTTCTCCCTTATGTTGATCGTCATATCTAAACTGGACACCCTCCCCGCTCTGCCTAGTTTTCGACAACTTTGTTTCCCGTTTCCTTCGTATGGTACTACAGGGCACCTTCATTCGCGCCGCTTTCCTGATCTTTTTCCTTTCCCTTTTTTTGATTCCCTCCCAGCTCCTATCCGGTGAGGACAAGCTTACCGATTTTTTTTCTTCAGTATTCCTTTCCCTCATTGCCAGCTTTTTTTTTGACTTTCATTCCCCGTGATCTGTTAAACGGTTTTTAGTCTCGGTCTTTTTTGCCCGAGTGCCGTAGGGCATGGATGGTCTCAGACCCTGTGCTTTCCTTCAAATGTGTCGGTTCCTCTTTTTTTTTCGAGAGTAGCCACTGTAACATGTTTGTGCGCTATCAGTCTCAGGGGATCCCGTCATTTGTTTGGTTGATGTCCGGCAGGGTGTGGTTTTCGCTCTGCCCCCTCCTGCTTTCAGTCAAGGTTTTTTTTTGCGGATGGTTGGTTTGCTCTTTGTTTTCTCAGTTTTTGTGTATTTGCTTTCTTGCCTTATCCCTTCAATTTGTATGTTAGTAAGCTGCTCCCCCCGTTTGCCTTCCTTTCTGTAACGATTTTTGAAATTGTTTGGTAATTTACCCTCGTTTAGTGGTGTTTTTTCTTTCTCTTGAACACCCCCCCCCCTCCCCCTGTCATTCCCTTTTTTAGGAAAACGGCAATGTGCGAATTTCTCTTCTATTTTTTTTTTTCGCCCCCTTTCCTTAACTGTTTCCCCTCCAATTTCGTCAGGGCCGGGTTCTTTTGCGGGGGCAAACGCTTTTTCCCCCCCCCCCTCCACTTTGACCGGGTCAGGATGGAGGTGGACGGTTGGCGGTTTCCCATTTTCCCCTTTTGGCTACCACCATAGGTAACTTTTTTTTCCTGATGGAAGAAATCTTCAGTACCACCCTTCTTCCCTCCCCCTTCCCCAGAATATGTTTTCGACGCTTTTGTTATCTTTCTGTCGATGAGCTTTTTTTTTTTTCTAATAACGGAAAAACCCGTTATTCCAGATATCTTTCCCCAACCCCCAGAGTTTGACGTTTGTTTGAAACCGTCTGAGGTTCGGCGGTAAGTTTGCCTTCAGACCCCCCTCTTTTTTTAGGACCCCCAAAGGGATTGCTTTATTCCCCCTGACTCTAACTTTTTTTTTTTTGTTTTTCGGAGTCAGTAGCTATTTGGGTGAAGCCTCATTTTTCCTTCTTCCCTTGGATGGCTGGCTGTTCGGATCATCAATCCTCAATCATCTGCCAAAAACCTGTCCCCCTCCTTCTATTTTGGACGGTCTCCAGTGTCGGGTACCCCCCTCTTCTCCTCCCTGCCCCCCCCACCCATGATAATTAGTTTTTTTCCTTTAGATATCAGATTCTTTCTCGTGTTGGTTATCTTCCTCCCCCCTCCATTTTTTTTGTTTTTGGAGTATCCCCAGGGCCTCCCGCCGCGTTTCATTCCCTTTTCCTCTTGATATTTTGTTTTTTTTTCTATTTACCTTCGGATTTCCCCTGACCAAGAGGCCGCCCCCCGCATGCACGATCGTTTTCCCTTTTCCCCATTCTTTAGAGGATTTTTGCTTCCATGCTCGAACTTTTTCATCCGGCCTCCGAACATTTTTTTCCTGGTGGAGTCCCCTTCAGAGAAGGCCCCTCCGCGCCCTCCCCCTGTCCCAAGCGTCTTTCCTCAGGAATACTTTTTTCTCCACCCTCGCCCTCTCTTTTTTTTTTTTTGCGTTTCCCTTTGACCGATGGTGGAGAGTTGTCCCCTCTCTCACCATGCGTTCCCTTTTTTTTTTTGGATTATTCTGAAACACCTTCTAATCCAACCAACCCCCACCATACCCACCCCCCATGACTCTCGCTTCCTTGCTCTCTTTTCTCTTTCTCCATTATCAACCCTCCCTGTCCTCCTATTTAACCATCGTTCTTTCCTCTCTCACAATTCTTCTTGCGTCTCCACTCTAACACTCCCTTTCCCACCTTCTTTCTCGCCCCCCTTCTTTTCTCTCCCTCCCCTTACTTTCCCACCCCCCCATTCTCCCCTCCTTCTTATCCTACTTATTCCACCCCCACCTCCTCCCCCCTCCTCACGTCTTCTACCTTCATTTTCCCGAACCTCCCTACCCTCCCCTCAACACCTCCTCTCATTGATACCCCCCCCCATAGCGTCTCACTGGGGGTTTGCCCGTGTCCTTGTTGTTGGACCCTGAAGATTTCCGGTGACTCCGGCCGCCCTCAGTCTTTGACGTTTTTTTCTTGGCTTTTTCCCCGGCTATTTTCCGCGCCTCCATTTAATTTCTTTACCTCTGCCGCAACCCAAGGTGGAATGAACTGCTAACTGAGATTTAGGTTCCCCATGTAAAGGCCCCCTATTTGCCTTCGCTTCTTTCTTTTTTCCTTCGATCTTTTAGCCTTCGTACCTCCCCCTCAGCCCCCCTCCCCCTTTTCTTTTGTGTCTCCCTATAAGACATGGAAGGCGCGTGCCACTTTATGTAGAAAACCCCTTCTTTGTCCCCCCCCCCCAACAAAAATCGTTGAGAAAGCATGGTTTACTTTTCTTCCTTTGGCCTCAACAGCAGTCTGTCTACAATTCTCTGGCCTAACGCGCCCTTCCCACCCCGTTTTTTTTTGCGCCCGACGTGTCCCCGAGCTGTGAACACTTCCCTGCCTCCTCTTCTTTTATTTTCAACCCGCTGAAGACCAACGCCGTGATCGCGCTTCTTTCCCCTGTCTTTTTTCCAAGTATCATTACAAAATAGAACGGCCACCCCCCTTTTCCTCCTGCCCCCTTCTGATGATAATTGCAGGGACGCGACCCTGTCTGTAAACACCCAACAATTTTTCTCTTTTTTGATATAGAACATTCCCGCTCTCGTGTCCCCCTCTAGCGGATTCTGAAGTGTTATCTTTCCTTTTCTTGGCCTTGTCTTCTACTCTTTTTTTTTTTTGCTACGCTCGGCACCCCCAAGAAGGGCGAGAACATGTTTCTCCCCCTTTGACAACATCCGAAAGGCGTCACTTCGGCAATCGTAGGTTTTTCTGTTTGATTTTCAGAGAGGTTTTTTTTTTTTAGACTAAGGTGGCTCAATCCCTTTATTTTCATCATAAGTTCTGTGTCTCGCGATTGATGCGTGAGAACCGATACGGGGACTCTTTTTCTTCCCCCCCCCTCGACCGCCTTTTCTCAAGACGCGAATCTGTCTATGGACTTTACTTTTCTGCGATTTGTGTCCCTCGGCCCTTGTCCGGCGCGTTTTGCTCTTTTTTTTCCCCCCCCCTGATTTCTTCTTGAACGAAATTCCCCTGATGTTCGTTTTCTCCTGAGTTCGCTGGAGACCCATCTAGCGATTCTCTGCCCGCGAACCACTGCCGATCGATCACCTTTTGTTTTGGCCCTTCTTAAGCCCCCCCGAATATATTCCATTATAAGACCTTCTTCTGAACCGAAACTGTTCGCACGTACCCTTCTAGCCTGAGTTCAGCTATGCTTGGCTGCCGCAACCCCGAATTGATGTTTTCCCTGGCGGGACCCCCCTTGCGACCCCCTTTTTTTCCTAGTTTCCCGGCGCCTTTCGTGTTACCCTACCGTTCCCTTGTTCACTAAGTTGCCGAGTTATGACCCATTTGCCTGAGATTTTCCCCCGGCAACCCAGGTTGGCTCCGGGCCTTAGTTTGTTTCAGAACGGATTGTCCGCAAGAAGCTCGAACTTCCCACCCCCCCGTCATTCCCGTGAACAAGGTGAGACAACGCCCCTGAGTACCCTTTTTCCGGACAACGCGTTCCCTCCCTGCGTGACACGCCATTGGGTTAGCGTTTTCCTCTCCTGGTCCTTTTGATGACTATTTGCGCACAATCAAACACGAGTTTCCCCTTCCGGTTGTCTTGGTCCTTTTCCAAACCCCCCTTTTTCAAGCGCCCAAGAGTATACCGCCTGCTCGCCCGTTTCGCGTCGGCCCATTTCGCTCGGATTCTTTCAGCCCCCCCAGGTCGTGGCATTCTATTTCCCCCGGCGGCTTCCCCCCTCGAGGCCTCCCCCCCTTGTGGTAAAGCGCTTTTTCTGGGCATTTTTTTCTTTTTTTCAAACGATTGGACCGGCCAAATTCGTTTGTTGGAACCTTGATCCCCTTCTTTGTTTAATTGCTTCGCTGATCAATAGCGCCCCAAATTCCCCCTCGCTTGTCGCCCTTTTCCCCCCGCGACCCCCCCCCCTCTTTTGATGTGCAAGACCCAGGTCGGAAAAACCCGAGTCTAAGGGTGCTGGCGGTCACTTTTCGTTCTGGGTTGTATCCCCCAGCCTTTTGTTCAGGTCTTGATTTTTTTTTTTTTTTTAACAAATATTTCAAAGGAAGGGGGTTTTCTCTTATATGATCGTCAGGCTTCGTCCGCACCCCCCGTCATACCTTTTCTTTTTTTGATTGCCCGCCCAGTTAACAAAAGTCCCTTTTCAACCCCCCGCACCCCCCCCTTCCAAAGAAGGATACAGGCCCCGGCCTGTCCTGACCCTCCTTACCTTTGTTTTTTCGTGTTTTGATTGACGATTTTCATAGGAGCGGTCTTTAGAGACATCTCCCGCCTCCCTTTGTTGCCGAGCCAGTTCATATGACCGCCGTGGCGGTCCATATGGAGTTTTTCTTTATGATACGATAGACGCTGATCTCTTTTCCTCCTCCTCATGGTGTTTTTCGTTTGTTTTCTAGAGCCAATCCGGAGCCCAGTTTCCATTTTTTCTTTTGTTGTCTTGATCTTTTTTTGACGGATTTCTTGTCCCGAAGAGCTTGTATTTTTCAAAACTCGTGGTCTGCCCCATCCGGGGAGCGTTCCTCGCGTTTGGCTCGATAACCCCCCGCTCTATTCCCTTTACCATGGGACACCCCTTTTCTAGTCAGGCGTTTTTGAATAATGCAGCCGGTTTCTTCTCCGTTTGCCTTTTTTTTGTGCCATTTGGGTTTTCTTGTTTTTTCAGCCCACCCCCAACTGGATCTTTTTTTTTTTTTTTTTCGGTGCGATCCCTCTACGATGTTCTCCTTGCCTTTTACCCCCGTACCCTTCAGAGACCTCCACCTACTTTTGTTAAGGCCACCTTTCCGGAAACTGCGCGCAAATGCTCCTCTTGGCTTGTTTTACGTTTTGTTTATGTCTTCATGCGGGCAGCAGTCCCTTATTTTCTTCCTGTGTTTCCCCCCTAGATTATTAGTGGCCTTCCTTTTTCTTTCGGCCATTGCCCCCAATGACCGGTAATCTCCTTTTTTCGACGTTTTTTTACGTGTTGTCCGTGTCACTTTCTTTTTCCTCTTTTCCCCCCCCCCCCCGGCCCGGAGCTAACACCGAGTTTACTCACAATATGGTCCCTGGCATTCTTCGGTCCCTTCCCGGCACAACCACCTCGTGATGGGCCCCCCGTGTTGTTTCGAATGAAATAATGCATCGCGGCAATGGTGACCCGCTGCGGTTGATATACCCGCTCGGCGGTCTGTGAGCGTGCGGGCTTCCTCCTTTCTGGAAATTTGCGATCTGGCGCCTTTTTGACCTCAATTTTTTCCCCCTTACCGGGTCCCCTCTCAAGGTCGACCTCCACTTTTCCTTTCCTGTTCTGAAGAATTACTAATCAAACAGCCGATCACCACACGTCTTTACCCCCTAAACCCCCCCCTCCCCGTTTGTTTTGATAGAATTGAGATCTTGGGACTTGGCCGGCATGTTTCGTTGTGTTAGTCTTCTTACTTTTTCATTGTTCCCTCCAACTGGGTAGCCGTCGGTGGATGATTTTTTCCATTTTCTCGCCCCCCTCCCGGACGGTCGTGTCACTTCTACCCCACGGCTTCTTCCCGGACGGTCGGCGACTTTTTTCTTTCCCGCCTCTTTTTTTTTCTGTGATTAGTTTCAAAAAGCGGCTAAACCATCCTTCAACATCCCTCTCGTGGATTCGTAACACTGACAAAAGAATATGGGATTGTGGAGTGGCGTTTTATTGAACTCCCCCCCATCCCCAGTGCTTTTATGTGAGCGCGCCCCCCCTCAAACATCTCCTTAGCACGACCCTTCCTCCCTTTTCTGCGACGTGAGGTTCCCGCTGCCCCCTTGTAGACCCTTTTTCCCTTTCGACATCCTTACCTGTATGCCGTAGAATTTTATTCTCCTGTTCAACCGGTTTCCCTCTGATCTCTCTTGTGATGTTGAATTTGAGCATATAGATTTCATCATTAATACCGCACCCTTTTTCTTTCCAGATTAGGCCCCCTGGCGTCTTGTCCGGGATGGTTCCCCTAACCCCGGCCGATGTGTTCGGCGCTTTTATCGGCCCGCCACCCTTCGCGCCCAAACTCTCATCCATCAGTCTTGTCTTTTTTGTCCGCTTCCCAAGAAGCGTCGCAGTCAGACACAACAAAAAGGAGACTTTCCGTTTCTTTCCCGACCTTTAGCTATCCGTTGTCTCCCCCTCCTTTCCATTAAGTTGGATTGAACCACGACGTTATCTTCATTGTTTTAGTAGTTGCCTTTTCCTTTTACGGTTTGGATCCGATAGTTACAACCAGCCGCCCCTCTGGACTTCCTAGGCCACCTAGACGGTTTTCGATTTGTTCCCTGAACACCTTTCCCCCATTTTTCTTTCCAGAGATTGTGAAGAGGTTCTAGCTTTTTTCGATTTTTTTCGTTCTCCCTCTCTCTCGACAAAGACAATTCACTTGGTCTCCTGCACCTTTCTGTTTTGACTAGATGTATGTAAGTCATTTTCTCCACGTTTTCTCGTTTTTCCCCCCAACAAGGGATGAGTCGGGATCTTCTTTCTTTATTTTTTTTTTTTTTCCCCCATTGATTTGCTATATCAAGTTCCTTATTTCCCGGGGCTTTATATTAATTTTGAAGAGCTTAAGTTATTTTACCCCCTCCATCTTACTTCTAATCGCTCTACCTGGCGACTGTGTTGCTTTCGGTCATCTATTTCTTCCGTTCTTTTGTTTCTTTCGGGGCTGGGTACCCCCTTTGTTTTCGCCTTCGGTGGCTTTGGTTTAGCCCCGCATTTTCTCCCTTCCCTGTCTTTTCTCCTTTCTTTTCACAGGTTTTGTTTTTCTCTTTTGATATCCTTTTTTTCGGGAAATTTTTCTTTTGTCGTCTTTCTACTAGTTTTTGCGGAGTTTACTTCGCGCCCCCCCCACAAGACTAATTCTTTTGAGTTTTTCCCCCCCCCCCCTTCTTGAGAATATCGTCTTTCTTTGCTCGTGCTATGGGATTTCCCCCCCTTGCCTCCCCCCCCCCCGTGAAGTGGTGTTCGGGTTGTCTTTCACGATTTTTTTCCCCCCCCCTGAGTTGAATGTCGGACTGAGGTTTTTTCCGGTCCTTCATTTTTTCCCCATATTTCAGCCGAGTGCGTGCCGATGTCCTTACCCTTTTTTCTTTACCCCTTTGGGTTACCAGGAACGGACCCTCCTTATTGGAGCTGTACCGAGCTCTAATTCTTTCACCCTCCACTCAACCCCTTGTGTTTTCAGATGTAACCCCCTTTCCCCCCATCGACGTTTGCACCCTTCCTTTCGCGCCCCTTATGGTGGGCCGAGTTTTTTTCGTCCCCCAAAACCAAGGATCTTTCTTTGAGATGAACCACGAGATGTTTTTTCTTAGTCCGTACTGTCTGAGCATTGGCGGTTCCACGTCTCCCCCCCCTTTTCATTGGTAGGTTTGCCCATTCTTTCGTGTCGTTCCTGATCCTTCCCTCCCCTCCCCCTCGTAAAACAAGACGATTTCGTGCACGGTCGGGCGGGGCTTTGTCGGTCCCCCTCTTCCCCTCCTGATTCAAAAACAAAAAACTGATCCTCTATTTTCTCTTCATTCGTCATCTTCTTGCCTTTTTCCTATTCTCTCATCCCTTGTGTAGATCGGATCGAGGTTCCCCCTGAACCCGATTCATCTGACCTTCTGAGGATTCCTTTTTTTTTTTCCATATTCGCCTTTTTTAACCGCCCAGGACGCCCCTGCCTTTCACTCATTTGCCCCCCCCTTTTTTTTTTTCCCGGTTTTTTTTCTTGATCGAAGCCTCATCAAGGTTTCACGTGAAATGGGCCTTTTGATTTTCCCTTGAACCTTTGCCCGCGCCCTCCCCTCCTCCCTACCTTGAACCCCTTCGTAGCGGGGCATCCCTCCTCCCTTTTTTTCACCCCCCCTTCGACCCCCCTTTCTCGAGCTTGAAAGTCCACTTGTGGAGGGACCCTGTTCTGTACCTCTTCCAATTTTTTTTCTTTCAGGTAAATTCGCCCGGCCTACACCCCTCCCCCTTTTTCCCATGATGTCCGTTGTAAGCATTGAATTTGACTCTCTCGCGAATCTCTTTCTGAACTATTTTTTAGTCCCTTTGCAGCAGGGCGCCCAGCCAGCCCCCCTCCTTCGTGGTTGCCCCCGTTGTTCCCTAATGAATGGCCCCCTGATCTTTTTACGTAACCCCCTTGGCCCAACGTCGCCTCTTTCAATCCCTGAGTCTGAAATGTGAGGTTTTGCCCCCCCCCCCTCGCAAACTTTCCCCTGTTTTTTTTTTGTTTTTAAGATTCAGCTGATCACAATTGAAAATGTGTGACCAACACAATTTCTCCCCTCCGTGAGCCAGTCTTCCTTGCTTTTAGCGCCGTCACAGGTCCTTCCTGCCACCCCTAGTGGGAGTTTAACAGCCCATTGGAGGAAACATTTCTAGCGCGCCTCTCTGCCCCCCAAACCCTGAGTAAATAGACTAGTAACCAGATCAGAACACCGTTCCTGAAGTCTTTTCGAGATACGGTTTGTTTTAAAGAGGTAGCAGAGCCACTTTCATAGTTCAATGTTTGCCCCGTTGGACATGAGTATGTCTTCCTTTGACCGGTCCGCACACCCCCCCCCCCACCCCCCCCCCCCCCCCCCCCCCCCCAGAGATTCCCCGATTTGATAACAACCCCTTCCCAGCAGGTTCTTCTTGTTTATTTACGACTACATTCATTCTGTCCCACTAGTCGGGACTCGCGCTTCTTCTTCCTATTCCCGTGCTCCTTGATCTTGCCCAGACTCTCCCCCTCATCCCTTTGCTTCTTTCCGTGAAGCGGCGATACCCTGGGCTTTTTTCTGACCCTAGTTAACTAGCGATTTGCAAGTGCACAGCGCTTTCTTGGATTGTAATTAATGTGGAGTACCCAGGCGCCTCCCTGAATGTTAGTGAGCGGCTGATTTATTGTTTGAGCTTATAAGAAACCCTCTTAAATGCATTCCTTCCAGACACTTAAACCCATTTCCACCACAGCCTCAAGCTTTTTTTTTTTCCCTTTCGATTGAGATTATAGGCGCCTGACTCTCCTTTTGGCTTCGAGAAGCCACCATTAGGGTCTTCTGGTTCCTCCCCCCCTCATTTTTCCCATACGATAGAGTTTCTGAGAGAACTCTGATGATCTTTCCCTCTAACACTTTGCTCTAGCAGTGCCGGCTGTCTCCCTTTTTCTCCTCCCCCTCCCGTTTGGCAAAGAAGCAGCCTCTCTTGCCTCGGACCCCTTCCCCTTTCTTTTTTGTCACTTTCCCAAGGTAGCTACGGATATTTTTCGTGATTCGCTAGAAACGTGATGATTGGGGCGTCCCCCAACCTTCCTCACATCCAATACCTGTTTTTTTTCCCGGCTCTGCCCTAGCGGCAAATGTTTCCTCTTTCTTCAACCTTAACTATTTTTAGGAAGTGCACCCCCCATTTTCTTCTCCAGGGGGGAAGTTCGCGGTTTTTAATGAAAGGACGCTGTCCGTTCCGACCCCCATCCAGGTTCGGGCTCAAACTTTCCCCCTCTCTCCCGTTTTCCCCTGTGCTGGAGCAAACGCCGACGCCTTGCAACCCCCCTTCCAGCCACTAGTGAAAATGCGTCTATCCCCCCAAGTTCCCCCCCCCAAAGGCCGGTTTGGTAGCTTTGTATCTTTTGGCGCCCCGTGGGAGCTATTTTCGCCCTGACACCCAGGCTTTTCTTCCTTTGCCCGGAAACCCCCCTTGCCCCCCCTCTTTCTGTCCCCCCCCCTGAGGATCAAGCCTGCTTTTCAGCATTCGGCCCATCCATGAGAGGTGCTCCACGGTCCCCTCATGTCATCGTCTTTTTCCCCCCTTTTTGTCGAGTCCCCTTTCCCCCTGCGCCCGGTCCCACTCATATTTGTGCGCCCTCTTTTTGGTTTTTCCCGGTTTTCCTTTTTCTGGTTTTCGGAGGCAGGGCCAACCACTTCCGGTCGAACAGGCTCTCGGGTTCCTTTTTCTTCGCGAATTAAGCCACAATTAATCTGTATGTTTTTCTCCTTCAACCACTCCCTGTAACACTCCCGGCCCTGCTCAAAAGCCGCACAATCTCCCACCAAAGCCATGCATTGCTGTTCGGCGTTGTTTCCCCTCTTGTTCCGTAAACCTTTATAGTTGTGTTTGGTTGATGGTCTTTCTTAAAACAGGGTCCAGGCCTTTTGGCGAGAGGTATCTTTTTTTTTGTGAGCGCGACCGCAACAACACCAGACCACACAGTCGTGGATTGCCCCCTGAAAAGCAGCCCCCCAACTTCACACCCCCCCCGCCCCCACTCGTTTTCCAATCAACCCTTAACCTTTATCTACACCTCCTTTTCTTTCAACCTTGGCCCTCCTTTCTCACCCAGGCGCGGTTCTCTATCTGAGAGGCTCCTGCCCAGGTTCCGCCGAAACCGGACCATAGACCGCCTTTGTTCCCGTTTACAGTCTGCCCCCTCTTACGCTTGCATTCCCGATCAGCAAGTTAATTATTTTTTACCTCCTCCCCCCCTGGTGTTGTTTTTTTCTTTTTCTTGATACGTCTTTTGCTTTCGTCTACTTGAGGTAAGTTCCTTCCTTTCCTCCCCCCCCTCTGATGTTACTGTCAATTCGTTCTGAATTCCTTCTATTATATTGCTTTTGATCCTATAACCCCCTGCTATGCTCTTCCCCCCTAAGAGGATTTCCTTGACGCTGTTTTAATGATATGCAGGGTCCCTGGTGCTTTTCTCTCTTTTAGTGCCCTTTTTGTGGGTTTCTTTTGGGTTTTTTCTTCGTTATCCAGCCCCATGACCATGTGTCCTCCTTTTCTGTCTGCTGGACGCACCCCTCGTCGGCCCTTTGGCCCTTTTGTTATTTTTTTCAAGACCACTCAATCATTCGGTTTCATTCAAATGACAAGACTTCCCCCCAGCAAATGAGGCCCGTGGCTTGTTGGAAGCCGTTTGTGGGGTTCATCTTCAATTTTTTTTATACTACCATGTCACTATTTTTGCTGTTGGCTTTTTTAACCGATTCATTTTTTCTTTGGAAATTTTCCTCCCGCTCCGGCCTCAACATGAACCCCCCCCGTATCTCCTTGTTTACTGGCAATCTTTTGTGGCAGGCCATCGTTCGCTCACCACCCCCTTCCCCCTGCCCCCTCTCGCTTCCTTTGCACAATAGGTGCTCCCCATGTCCTTTTCGCGTGCCCCCCTCTTCTAGTGACCACACCCCCCTCCCCTTTGGTAAAAACATTCTAGTTTTCCCTACGTTACCCGTTGCTGCTCCGCGCTAATGTTTTGTTGGGCGAGATCCAGGAGAGGTTGGGGGCCGGTAGATTTCTTGCTTTTTTTTGACTTGTCACGAGGGGTTTCTTTTCCCGTCCAGCCGAGTAAGCCCATCGGGTTCCTTTGCTCCTTTCAACTTTACCTTCTTTTTTTAAGTGCAATTTGCAGAGCATTTGAATTTCAACCCTCTTTCACTACAACCCCCCCCTCGGTGGCCTTGTCTGAGTTCAGGGCCTCATTTATTTTATTTTCGGCGTGTTCGGCCTGTCTAAGATCTCTGTCATTTCTATCCCCGGGTGTTGTGTCGCCGATGACACGGTTCCCCTGTACGCACCTAAGACGAGGGTCGTCTATTCATTTCTAAATAGTAGCGACAACCTTTTGTTGAATTAAGAGTGCTTCCCCTTTTCTTACTTTACCCCCCATTTTTTTGTTGTCTCCCTTTATTGCCCCACCAATCTTTCCTCCTAACCCCCTTTTCGTTGGTGGGGTAGGAACTATTCCCGGCCCAACACTGAGATTTCGTTTTTCGGCCGGTTTTGTTAGGCCCCCGGCCATCCCCCGTTTCTCTTTCTTTGTTTCGTCTGCTTCCCGTGACCCGCAGGCCATTTCTCTTTCACTCTTTTTTGCGGCGACGTGTCTTTTTTTTTTTGCTGCCATCTTCCGGCCTTCTCGTGAGACAGCTCGTTGCTGTCTCAGTTTACAATGTATCCAGCTTTTTGACACCCCCGGGGGCCTTCGATTCGGTCTGCCCTTCGGCATGGTTTGTTTTTCTTTTGATGGTCCCACTTTTCTCCTCCCCTGGAGAATTTTTTTTAGCCCGTTTTTTGCAATCCCGGCGCTCGATTGGTGCCAACCCACGGTGGCGGGCCCAACTATTTTTTTTTTTTTTTTTTCCTTTTTTTTTTTTTTTTTTTTTTTTTTTTTTTTTGTTGTGGGCCGAAATGGGGCGGCTCCCTCTCTCCCAGCAACAAACTTTTTTTCTTTTTCGGTCCCCACACTCTCATAAGTCCTCCGTACTTTTTCCGCGTGCCACAGTCTGGCGGCGTGTTTTTTTTTGGGACCAGTACCTGGTTCCCCTTTTCGTACGTTCGCTTTTTTTTTCATAGACGTTTTTTATTTTTTCTCATTTTCATTCTGCCCCTCAGGGTTACGATTTTCTCTTCTGGTTCTTTCCCTTCGGTTAACATGGCAACCAGCCTGACCTTGACAGCAATCTCGATTTGCTGAGGTTTTTACTTCCCCCTGTTTTCTGCCGACCCCCTTTTTTTTTTCGGAGAAGTTTAGCTTCTCTTCCTCTGTTTCAGATCCCTCAGGAAAATTACACCTTGCTTTCACTGATCAGGACATTTATTAGATTTTTCCCCGATTTTGAGGTCAGAGATAACCACCCCTTTTTGAAGGTCTTCCTGTTGTTCTCTTTTGGTTTCTTCGGCTTTAGACCCTGCTGCTTCTGATTCCTTTTCCAAGGGTGGCTTACTTTGCCTCTGCTCTTTTCCTTGTTGCTCTCCCTCTTATCACTTACTGCGGACCCTCTGCGCCTCGTTTTGACCCCACGTTTGTTTTTTCTTCCTCCCTTTTTGATCGACTCGTCCGCCCCGTGTTTTCTCTTTCCTGATCTTTCTGACGCCGCCCATTTTTTTTGGTTTTCGCAGGTCGGGCAGCTTGCCGGCCTTTTCCCCTGGTTCATCGGTGATTTTGGCCTCTTTTGTTTTTTCTTTTCGACCCTTTTTTTTGTTTTTTCCCAACCTCGTTTTTTGGGGCGCGCTTTCATTTTTTCGTATTTCCATCACCCCCAATTTTTCCTCCTTTTGCGTATGGGGAGTAAAACTTTCCCCCATTTTTTTATATTTTGTCTTTCATCGGGTCTCTTGCTCATGGGCTTCACAATTTGGTTTTCCTTCATCTCGTTCAGGGTCGGTTCATTTCGGTTTTTGCACCCTATGTTGTTTCGTGAACCCCCGACCCTTTTTTTGGACCAAGGTTGCTCTGGTAGTCTTTCCTTCTTCCCCCCCCCGCCGCGGAAAGCTGTAAAGAGAGTGTCTGCCCGTGTCTTGGGAACTCAAAACATACTTCCCCTCTTCCCTTCCCCGTCCCGCCTTTTCGCAAGGGTGTTATCTCTTTTTTTTTTCGGCAGGTTTCTTGGCCACTTCCAACGCCCCTCCCAAACACCCCCCCCAAAGGTGGCCCTGTTTCTTTTTTTTTTCCCTCCCTCCCCACCTTACGTTTGAGCTTTTTTTTTTGCTGGCCGAGGTGTGATGAAAACAATGCTTTGATGATGGATTTTAGACGCGAGGTTCCTTTTCTCTTTCAACTTCGGCTCCTCTTTGGGGGACCTAACTATTTGGCGGGTTTTTTCCCCTGCGGCTTTGTTCTCTGCATCCCCTAATCTTTTTTTTCATCGTAACCCCCCAAAATGGCAAGACCTTTGCATATTTGGTCTGTTCGTCGTTTGGGAGGGCGTGTAAGATCGCAACAAACATGTTCTCTTTTTTGATTTCGATGATCTTGGTCTCGGAGGCCCTCAG
>Ga0179593_1387720_pt1 | contig 15206 bp, 25 predicted proteins | sample CZODoug2_1_08_16_FD_185931 | JGI IMG/M metagenome (GOLD analysis project Ga0179593, IMG submission 185931) | Vadose zone soil fungal communities from Angelo Coast Range Reserve, California, USA - CZODoug2_1_08_16fungal (PacBio error correction) | ecosystem: Environmental > Terrestrial > Soil >... | reverse complement strand
ATGAGGCCATGACGTGAAGGCTGAAGGTGCATCCGAATACCCCTCTTCTGTACCCCTTTCCGCAGTGAGAGAAGTCTTTTTCTCCCCCCCTGTCTTCGGCGGCCCACGTACCACAGCGGCTTTTGCAGCCGTTCATCCCAGTTTTTGGCGCTCAATAAAAGCACGTCTCTCCTTTCCAGGCGGGATGCCACCCCCACTCCTCGGCGGAGACCGGGCGACCTCAAGTTCTTCCCCCCCCTCCAGTCCTTGTGCGTCCCCGCGATCGCCGCCTCGAGCAAGGCAACTCTCTCTTTCCTTTCTCCTTCCACTAAAATGTTGCGCCTTCGGCGAAGTGAGAATGTTGTGGGGTTTCTTGAAATTCCTGTTGCACCACAACTCTACTTGTTCCGCTCCCTTTTCCCTTGGCACGGCACACCTTTTCCTTCAAACATTCCGTTTGGTATAAAGAAGGATCCATTTCTTTTTGATCCGACTTGGCCGACTCCAGCTAAGGGATAAGCATTGCGGGAGCATTTACCTCTTTTCACATTACCCCGGCCTACTGGACTTTTTTGAATCCCTTTCTGAAGATTGTTCTAGAACACTGCGACTCCCTTTCCGCCAGCTTGGCAAATGGTCGCGTTTTTTTACTCCTCTTTCGTTCTGGCATCCCCTCCGACCCTGAAGTTTTTAAACCCAAAATCCTCCTTTTTTCTTGTTTGGGCCTATGATTGCTTTTACTTTTCTTTGTTTCCCCCTGAATCGCGATTGGCTTCCGTACATGGCCTGGACTCTTTTCTCCTCTGCCCCAGATCAGAGAAGGTTCTTGCCCTTATTGTTCCGCCCCCATTTGAAGAGGATGGATTGCGGTGGTGGTGCTTCTCCCTCTTTTTCTTTATTCTCTAGTGTGTTAGGATATCCTTGCTTTGCGGGAGATTTCTCCCGTCTTATGTTATCGGCTTTTCGTCCTCCGGACTTGCTTTTTTTGCTTTTATCTGGAAGCCCTCTGAGCTGCTATTCTGAGGTTACCTCCGAAGATCCAGCGCGGGTTGCTCTTTTTTGCTGGTAGGCCGGCATCATGGCTCAGTTTTTCCTCCTTATGTGAGGTGGATTCCCTTCCTCAAATATTGGTCGATTTGATTTCCCATGGTGGGGATGACTTTTTTTGAGTGGTCGGGATGTTCCTCCCCTCCTTTTCCCTGAGCCCGATTAGGCGGCTCCTTTCTTTCAGCTGGATTCCCCGGTTCTTTTTTTCCTTTGTTCATCTGATGCTGAATTTTTGACTGGACTTTGTTTTTTGGTATATTATTACCACGCTTCACCCGGTGATTGTGAGATGTGTTTCTCTTTCTTTGTTTCCACAAAACGCCATTACTGTTTCAGAGGCCTTTACTTTGGCTCTCCCGCAACATTTTTTATGCTTTTTTTTTCAATATTTTTTCCTCGCCTTTTTGCTTTTGCAGACCTTTTTTCCCACGCTGCTTTTTTCCACTAGTGCGGGTTTGGAGGGTGCTTTTTTCTCTCTTCTTTTCTTGCCATCTTTTTTTGTTTTTCTGACTGTGCAGGCGCGATACATCTTGTTGTTGGTTTTCTGTTCCCCATTTCGATTTTTAGCTGACCTAACGGATGATTTCCCCCCCTCCCTTTCTTTAGCCGCCCTGATGATGTTTTTCTATGTGCTGTATTGGTTTTTTTTCTTTCCCTCTTACGATGGGCATAGGAATTGAGACCTTTAGAAACCCGAATTTTTCAGTGAACTGCAACCCCTTCCGAAGAGTGGGGACTCTGTTTTCTCCTCCTCCTTGTTTCCTCGGTGATAAAATTCCAAAGGAACTTTTTTCTCCCTCCCATTCCAGCCCCCATAAACTTTTCCCCCCTACGGTTTTCACTTGTTTTTTTTATCCTTCAAATGGAGGAGCAAAGGCCGATCTCTCCCTCTTCCTCTCGGGTTATCAATTTGGCGCGGAGCCAGTATGGGTAATGCATTTTTTTTTCATTTTTCTTCCCGGTTGCGCCGCCTTTTTCCTGCTTGCTTGTTCCCTTGAAACCCAAAGATACTCCCAGGAGAACGTTTGGCAGAGTGCGTCCCCCCGTCCCCGATTTGGAATTGCTGGTTTTTCTCCCTTTTTTAGGCCCATGCAGATTTCTCACCATTTGTTTATTGTTTTTTTTTTCTTGAAATTTAAGAGCCTTTTGTTTCCAGCTTGGGTTTATCTTTTTGCCATCTGACTTTATTTTTTTGTTCCCCTCCAACTCACGCATCCGTTAGTTTTTTCCCTCCTACGTCTTGTCCTTTTCTCTTATGTTACTAATTTTTGCGGGGGTACTGAAATGCTGCCTTGAACGCGCACAACAACCGGTTGCTCTAACTACTTTAAGAGAGGCGAGTTTCTCTTTTCCCCCTAGGAGAAGGCGGGTATCCCTTTCCCTTTTTTGATCTCTCTCTTTTCCCCCCAATAGTTTAGAGAGTTTCCGATCACTTCCTTCTTATCCGATTGGAACTGTTCCCAACTTTCTTTCACCATTTCTGTGTTTCCGAGTTTCTGTTCCTTCACTTACGAACCTCAACAATATTTGAATCAGGTCGTTTAACCCTTCTCTGGGGAGTTCCACCCCTCCTTCACCGGCTCTTTGGTTTCGCCCTTTTTCTCTGCAAGTCAGCAGTGGTCCAAGCCACCCAAACCCATTTTCCACCCGCTCTTCCCTAACATTTCAACCATACTCGTACAATTTTTTTGCTTTATTCTTCTTTGGCCTCACTGAGCATCGGCAGCACCCACTCTCCCCCATTCGTCCCTGCATGAACTTATGCCCTATTTTTTTTTCCCCTTTTCTTCGTGGATCGTTTTTCACTTCCTCTTTAAAGAACCCATATCGACCGCGGAACCGCAAAGTCCCCCCTTCCCTTTTCCTTACGCCAGACGCTTAGCGGTCCCCTTATTCGCCTCTTGTAATGCGTCCGGTTTTCTTTGCCTGAGGGAAGAGTTTGTGCCGCATTCAGGTCCCCTCTTTTGGATTGGGGCGGGCTGCTCCAAAGTTGGTGCTGGTGAAATGTGTGCTGAGCACTTTTTCTAAAAGGCCCCCCCAGCTGTTCTCTTGCGTGAGTTCGATACCCGCAATCTCTTTTCCCTTTCGGCCCCCTTTTCCAAGACCCCCACGTATCGGAAAGAACCGTTCCCCCCAACTCTTGGTTAATCCTGTCGTTTTCGTGGCTTTCTTAGCTGATCAGCATAGCTTCCCTTTTTTTCGAATCAAACATTGATGCAGAACCCAAAAACCCCTGATATCGCCTCCTCCCCTCACCTTCTTCTCAGTGCCCAGAGGTGATCTCCCAACCTCCCCCTTGCTCCCGACGCCCTTAAATCCCAATTTGAAACCTCGTCTGGAGAAATTAGCATCCACTGGGTTTGCGTGAAAACGACCAAGCTTTCCCCCTTTTTTTCTGCCAAAGTTAATTTTTCATGCTGACATTCATGATTGGCTTTTTTTTGACCCCCCCCCCTGAGAAACCCTGACTCCCGTCCACCCTTTTTGTACCTCAGGTGTTATGTACCTTTTCCCCGACCGTCCTTCAATTGTTCCACCCCCTGGCAATCGATTCCGTATCCCACCAAGTGAGATACCAGAGTGTCCAGTTACCGACCTCCGCTTTTTCTTCCAGTACCGATAATAAAACTTTAAACCAGTCAGTGCATATCCAACCGGACCTTAACCTCATAGAAAATAGTTGAACTGTTGATTTACTTTCTTCTTTCCCCCTTGCCCCGTCGGAGCCTTTTTTTCCACCCCCAGTAATACCATACAGCACCGCCCCCCCCCGCTCTCTAGGCGGTTTTCTTTCATTTCAGAGCTCTCCCCTTTCTCCCATCTTTACCTAATCCTTGGTACCCGACACCCCCTCATTCCTTTTCCTCCCAAGACTCGGTTTTTTCAACGAAACTCCCCTTCTTCTGTCCCACCCTACTGCAAACCTAACAGCCAATTCTTTCCACCGCCTTCCCCAGCCAGGTTTTTTTTTTTATACCGGAAGAATGATGGCAAAGAAACCCACCCTTCTCCCTCACCTTGCTATGATCTTTGCCCGACTCCAGATTTCCTTCCCTTTCCTTCAGCGCAGTTTCCGCTTTTTGTAAAGATGTCCAAGTCTCCCAATGCGTCCCACAACCCAGCACTTCTTCAGTCCCAACATATTTGAGGTTTTCCTTCTGAGTGCGCGGCACTCAGAAAGCACCCCTTCTTGCACCCTTTCATGCACCTTTTCCTTTCTATTCCGTTATAGACATTAAGAGCCACCGAAAAGGACCGTTTGACCCCAACTTTTCCCTTTTTCCTGTTGTCTCTGAGTCCTCTTTCACCCAGCGGTTCCGTGGCTCCTAAAAGTGGACATTTTTTACAAGTTCGGCCGTTCTCTCCCCGTACTGGAGCCTTGAAACCCGCGCTTTTGATGAGTTAGTTATTTGGCGTCCCCATGAGCCTTTAAAAACGGGAGAAATGGAAAAGTTCCTTCCCCTCCCCACACCACCTTTTTTCTTTTGAAATGGCTCCCCTCTTTTGTTCCTTTTCTCTTTTTTTTTTTCCCCAAGGTTTTTTGAGATGTCTTTGTGCGACTTTGCTTTTTCTTGACCTTCGATACCGGAAATCACCAGGATTTGTGGAGGATCTTTTCTTCTTCGTCTCCTTGCTTGTTGAGATTGGCATTCCCTTCCATTTGAGGTCCAACTGGCCTGCATGTTTTAATTTGGTGCGCTTAATTGGCGTGCGCCTCTTTTCCCCGCCGTGCTTGCTGGACCAGTGGCAACTCCAAATTCTCCTGGTCGTACATTCTCCTTCACTTCCTAGATTGTCCCTCTTGCGACGGTTTCCTAGGACCACTTCATGTTTGCCATTTGAGTGCGCCGCTGTCAATTGCTTTTGGAATTCACATCTTCCCCCCCCCATCTCTCTCCTCCTTTTTTTGTGTTGTGCGCGAGATGGCCGGAGATTTCCTCTTCCTGCCATGAATGACTCTTCTTAACATTCCCCCTTCCCAAGATTCGCCTGAAGTGATGTCCCCTTCGAGGATCTTTTGAGCTACCCTCTTTTTTTTCCACCGCGCGACTTCTTACGGGTTGATGCCCCTTCTATGGCGGCGTACAGTCCCCTAACTGGCCGGTTTTTCATCGTCCCCTGATCTCGGAGAACGAAGTTCACTCCCCATTGAACCGTGCCTCAGTTTCCAGGCGGGGTCTTCCCACCTCTAAATGCGTTTTCATGTGCCAGCCAGCGGTATGATTTGGGAGGTCGCTCCCCCTCGATTGTTCGTTACCAAAGCGGCCACTTGTCTTTTTCCATCTTCTTTTTCCTTTTTCTCAACCCTGACCTGCGACGGTTCCTTCAAGTGAATTAAGCAAGTTCTGGGGGGGTCCTTTTCTCTGGCCCCCCATTATTCACCGTTTTTGTTTTCCTCCGATCAAGTTTGGTGTCCCTTACCCTTCAAAGAGACGCTTTCCCCCCCTTAGGTGTTTGGGATCACCCCACTCCTTTTCCCTCTTCTTTGCCGAACTTTAAACCGTTCCACTGACTTTTATCATTGCGGGAAACTTTACCTTCATTTTTTCTGATTTCCAATAAGGATCCGTGTCTCCTGTCCAACGGGTTTCTTCACCGTATAAAAGAGGACCCCTTTCCCCTCTCTTCGCCGGGCAGAATGTTGGGCCGCAGTTTTTTTAGATGAGTTCCCTCTGCCCCCCTCACGTAGACCCGTTACTTACTTCTGGCCCCAAGATGTGGTTCTTTTCTGTTTTTTTTTCGCTTGCGGGCTGGAGGTTTCTTCACCTTTTCTTAACGTGTGCTGCCGTAATTTGCTAATCTGGGTAGCTGAGCAAACTTCTTTGCCCCTTTTGGTTTTTCCCTGACGTCATATTGGGTCCGAACCTCCTTTCCTTCTCATCGGTGCAGGTTTGCTGGGGCGGATCGATTTCTTAGGGTTTCTTGAGTTTTTTTAAGCACCCTTATTCTCGGGATCTTTCTGCCTGATGATTCCTTTTTTTTTTCCTGTCTCAAAGGAGCGGCATTTTTTTCTTGCTTCCGATGCGCAGGTCGATTTAGCATAATTTCCCTCGGCCCGATTTTTTTCGTTTTTCTTTGTATGGTATCCTGTTGTCCCAAGGGTCTGTTCTTCCCGGTGTTAGCGTGATTTTTTCCTTTCTTTTCTTTTCATTTTTTTTCCGTGTTTTTATAGGAGACTTTCGTTGTGATTCTCTTTTTTTCCTCTCCCTCCCTTCGAGCAATCTCTTTTGGTTTGAGTTCACTTTCCCTACATCGTCGACTTTTGGACTGGCTTATTCCTATGAAAGTTGGGCAAGTTCTTCTGGCAGACGCTGTTCGTGTCTCATCCCCACCGCTGATTGTTACGCCCCCCAGTTTGTATTTCCTCATTTTTTGATGTCTGGTTTCAAACCCCCAACTAAATGATGGACCCTCTCTTCCCCCCCGAGCTTCCGAGACCACTGCTTGTTATTCTTTTCCTTCTGCTTTCCTCTTTTTTCCTTCGATGACAATTTCTCCTGTTTCCTTGTACTGATTGCTGGTTTTTTTCCTTTTCTTCTGTCTTGTCTGTAGGACGATTCCATGTTGCCTTTTCCTGTCCCCGAGGTGAAGGCGCTCACTTGATGCTTTGTGTTGTTTTGTTTTGTTTGCTTCGAATGATCTCGAGATCAGTCCTTCCTCTCCGCCCACTCGCGCTGCTCTCCCCAGTTTTTGGTTCGTTCTTGCCGATTTTTTTTTTAAAGAGGTTTTTTCCATGTCCTATGTCGCTTAAAATATCCTGGTTTTGTTTTTCATTATGGCTTCTCCCTCCTTCGTGGGGCCTTCTTTTGGTGACTGGCCGCTCCTTGCTCGATCACTTAACCTCTTTTCTTTTTTTGGTACGCCGGCCCGTCCTTTACAATTCACAATAGTAGTTCCCCCCTTCCTTTCTTCCCGAATCTTGTTATGTAGAAAACCGGCGCTGCATTTCCCTCCCCCCTCCTTCTGTTAGCCAATCATGCCTTGCTCCCTGCAGTAATTCTTGTTTTATTTGACAGTTATGTTGCCTTTTTTGTTCGATTGACTGAATTGAGACCCTCTTTCTTTCCCTTGCCACGTGCCTGCCGCATGATTTTTTTGATTCTTTTTAATGGAGTGGTTTCTTTCCGATAAGTTGGGAGAGGCCTTCCTCATCATCCCTTTTAGTTGCCCTCGTGCTTTATCATTGCAAGAGGGGCGTCAGCCTTTTTTTCTTTTGACCAACTTGCTTATGGATCTATGTCGTCTTGGCGAATGACCGCCCCCTTTTTTCTAGGTTCGGCAGCGCACCGTCTCGTTTTTTTAAATCAATTTTTTGTTTTTTTTTAAGTAAGGAAGCATGAGCGCCTCCCCTTGTGACAGCCTTTTCCCCATTTCTTCAGGAGCCGAGCCCGTGTTTCACATTCCGTCTCCCTCCGGATTTCAGTGATTCGGGGTAATATCCTTCCATACGTTTTTTTGTTAGATAGATCCCCCCCCCCCTGGTATCGTCGTGTTCCGGGTTGTGAACCCCTCTCCTGTTCCGCTAAAATCGTCCCGTTCCCAGTTTTCTTTTTGGCGTTTCAAGGTTTTTGTACCTCCCCGAATTTCTTTTTGACAAGTGTCCCCCCAGTCTTCCAAGGAGCTCTTCTTTTTAACCCGCAGAAAAAGGATGACTTTTCTCTGCTCGCATTTCCCGAATATAGGTCCCAAATTCAAACACCCACCTTTGTGTTCTCCCAAACCTCCGGCAAACTTCCAAGACCACTTTAACCCCTACATGCTAAGTTGTGATTTTTTTCTTACACTGAAGCCACAGTACCCCTTTCCCCCTTCTCATAAATCCAATTAATTAAATTCTGCCGTACGGTCCCGATTGACTTCTTTCTTTTCTTTCCTTTTTCCAAAGCTAAGCCCTTCTTAGTTTTTCCGGTAAACAGTCCACCTACCCCGAATTGTCACTGGCTTCCTTCTCCCCTTCTTTTGATAAACCCTGCTTCTGGATTGACCAATCGCGTTTTTTTTCTCATCCGAAAGTTCGGTATAGTTTTCCTCAAGGTCCTTCCCCTTTGAGGGATTGTTTTTGCCGTTGCTACCCCTCTTTTTTTTTGTAATTTTTCCCGTTAAGAGCATTATGTCCCCTCTCCTTCCCCTGCTTCAGTATTTTTTTAAGTTCCCCCTCTACGAGGATATCGTTCCAATGCCGAGGTCTCCCCCCCGCGTCAAGCCTGAACGTTGACAACCCCACATTCCCATTCTCTAATCCGCAGCTCTTGTTTTTCCTTGATCATCACCCCCTCGATTCCTGTTAGTCGAATAAACCGCACTCCCCCCCCCAACCCCCACCCCGCTTTCGAGGTACGCGCCTTTTTCCCCCTTTTTCGTAGTCATTTTGTTTTAGGGCATCTCCCTCAGTACTTCCCAGCCCTCCAGCGACAGAAACCCCCCACCTACCATTTGTAACCCCATTGTTTTCTTTTGTTAGAAATTGCGGAGTCGCCCATTGGACGGTTTCCCCCCTCAGGCTTGGTAATCATAAACAGGGTTCCTTGCCAACGTTTAATTTCCCAACTTCAAGCTGTTTCTGGGTTTGAAACCCACTCCAGTTCCCCCTAGCGATGACCCCAGGTTTTTTTCCCCCCCCAGTAAACTGAGTCCTCTTGTCGTTTACTGGCCATTTGCAACCAACCCCCTTCCGCGATCTCCCCATTAACCTTTTCCCAGCTTTCTTCCTCTCAACTGCCAGTACGAATTTCCGAATTGAGGATACTTGCCGCACCGACCTTTTCCCCCCCCCCCCCCCCACCTTACACCACGGAAATTCTGACCACCCATCCCTCTGCGGAATAGTTGAAAACTCTGTTGATCAATACCCAATATTTGGCCATTCCTTGTCAGCACATGATTGCAATCCCCCCCCTTTTTCAAACCGCCCGTGCCGGAGTTGACCTTCTTTTCCTACAAGAATAGATGTTATCCTCGTCTTTTCCCCTGCCCCAGCTTCACTCCCGTATCTCTCCAAATCCCAGACAGTCCCTCCCTTCTCCCCTCCCTCCAAGCAAAGATGATATTTAACCCACCAGTAAGGCCCATCATCAGCTCTCTTACCCCAGCGTTTTCACTCCGAAGTAGGCCAGTCAATTCTTTCCTTTCTTTCCCCCAAATTGACGTAGCAAGTCTCTGATTCTTTCTCTCTCCAAGTTACAGGAAATGCCGGCCGGAGTTCCCCCCGATGCTTGGGTCACACACCCAGTAAGAAGCAAGGAAACAACCCCCCGCCCATCCCCGGTTCGAGTTTGTTCGCCCAGATCGGGCGCTCTTATGTCGGCTTCCCTTACTCAAGTTGAACAAGTAGGGAACAATTTTCTGCCGGCCGACTCTGCGCTCTAGAAGCTTCCTGAAACAATTCTTTCTTTTCACGTGGGAACTCACGTAGTTCCCGGTGGCTTTGTCCGGAGGCAGAATTGCTGTTCCCCCCTCTTAACGTGAAGCTAAAATTTTCTTTCTTTTAAATTGGCCCGTCGATCCCTAATTGGCTTCGCCCACGTCCTGTTTTTCTCTGTCGCTGATTTTTTTAGTTTTTCCAAAACCCCTTTCGAGAAGGCACCCAAATGTGTTTCCTGTAGGTGCCCCTTCAAAGAAAAAAAGTTTATTACCTTCCTCTTCCCTTTTTCACGATTTTCGTAATAATGAATTAGGGTTGTTCAATTTTTGGCAGCGCGTGATAGTAATCCCCGCTTCTCGGAAGAACAATGAGCATTTTAGTGGATTATACCTTCTCATCGTTCTCTGGTATAAGAAGATGGTTTTTTTTTCCTCCCGTGTCCTGTTTGTTTGACTTTCCTGTTAAAGGAACCTGTTTTCGCAGCGATTCATTGTTTTTGGTGCAATGACTTTTTCTGGGCCTTTCTTTGCTTCTTGTTTCTTTCATCTCGGACAACTTAGTGTACATTTTAGCGGCGAAATCATTTGATTAATTTTTGTTAGTGCCTATTTCCGCTGTCATTGCCTCTTCCTCTGATAATCGGCCCCCATCCTTTACGTTTTTGTTGAGCTTCGCGGATCGTGCTTTTCTTCCAAAGTCAATGGGACATTTTGAGTCCTCTCAACTGTTTTTCCCCACTGTCGGACGTTAAGTGAAGGCGCCCTTCTTGAGCCCGATATGTTTGGTGCCCAAAATTTCGTAAGTGGCAGAAGGATTACTCCCCCCTTTCTTTCTTCTTCCTTCCCAAGGTCCGCACAGCGCGGTTTTTTGCAGATCCGCGCCCCAATTTTCCTCTTCGTGAACCAGTTTCCCTTTCAAGGAAGGATGTTCCTCGCCATCACTTCGACCCAACTATCAAGCGGATCTAGACCGGGAGAAGTGTATCCCCCTCCCTAAGATAGGTTCTGGTGCTTATCTGCAGAGTCTCCCAAAATGACTTGACCCTTTTTTTTTTTTCCGAGCTGAATCCAGATACACGAAAATCGGCGCCCCGTTTAACTTCTGAAAGATGTTTGTTGGTCTCTACCCCCCCGTTAGCGGGCACCAAATTAACAGTTTGTTTTTTTAATCCCCCTTCTTAATTGGGTCAAGGACCCCTTTTTTCCCATCGACGACATCTACAAACCCTGCGGGGGGTCATCCGGCGTGCCCCTTTCCTTGACTCGCTTCTTTTTTTCCGAAATAACAAGGTGTTCTTTTCTCTTGGGTCTCTGAATCTTTTCAGCCTTTCCTACTGGACCCCTCCCCATTGTTTGTGTACTTAGTGAAAATGTACCCCTGGTCCTGGTGAAGTATGTTCTCTCCTTCGCTACACGTTATCAGCCGCTTCTTGTAAGTCTTCATTTGGTGCCCGACGAGATACGATGAGGTCGCGTCCACTCCCCGCCTTCAAATTAAGTTTTCTCTGGCACCCAATATAATCGTTTTTGTTGATGTTTGTGTTTTTTCTTGTTCCAGGGAGGTGCTGTTCCCCACCCAGGCGAACGCTGCCGGACCTGCCGTGCCTTGTTGCGCGAGAAACCTATAACCCTTGGGGGTTTTCATATTTGGTTTGCTCATAGATTCTCCGAAGCTTCTTTCTTTTTTGTTTGGCGGCTTTAGCGATTCTTCTTGTTGATGAGTGTTCCCCACTTTTTCCTCGCTCATTGTCTGCCGTCTCTAAGAGTTGGGGCCTCTTTCTTTCTTTTTTTTTTTACTGACTGCTCTTTTTTTTGGTTGATTGAAGCCGGTTGTTTTCTTTTTTAATTTCCTCCCGGATTTCTTCTGTGTTGGGATGTGCTTTTTCTTTATTACTTATGGGTCCCGACCATTGGGGTGCTAATAGGGGTTCTTACACTTTACCCCTCTGAGTGATGTGGACGGTGTTTTTGATCTCCCTTCTCTTTTCGTCGCTTTGTTGACAGAAAGAGACGCCGTACTGATACTCTCAATTTTTTTCCTTTCCGACCTCGGTATGCCCTTTTGGGATTTTCTTAGATTGTTGTTTTTGTACAATGCCAGGAAGACTTTTTTCTATAATTAAAACGTGTTTCCTCCCCTTGTTGCTGATTCCCGTGGTTGAGGTGTGTTTCAAAAAACTCAAATTCCCTTATTCCCTCATTTATTCAGGAGTAAATTTTTTCTCATCCACTACCTTTAGAGGATGGCTTGTGCCGGTCTTATTAAAATTTACAGAATGATCGTTTTTTCCCCCCTTTTTTTCGGGTGGTCTTTTTTTCTTTGAGGGCTCTTTCTTGCTGATGGATTCCCCCGTTTTCCCTCTTACGACTGCCTTTGAGGCAGATACTGATAGCGCTTTGTTGCTCTTCATCTTCTTCGACCCCTCAATCTTCCTTTTAGTCTAAGCACGCCTCCGTCCCCCTCTGTTCTGATTATCCATTTGCTTTTTTTTTTGTGTTTCGTTCGTGCCGTCGCTGTTGTCTTCCTCTTGACCATGTCTTCTAGTCCACCCTCCGGAATGTTGAGGTTCTTGAACTTCATTGTGACAATAGGAGCGTTTTTCCTTCTCCTTTGTAGACTTCTTTTTTTTGATCACCAACTTTCCTCCAGGCGGTTTGTTCACTCCCTTCCCTCCCATCCCCTTTTTTCCCCCATCTTTACCAGTGCTTGTCTTTTGCCACCAAATCTCGCATCCTCTTAATAGGAAGCCCCCGTTTTCCAGCCTGCGCGGGTTTACCCGTTCACGCAGGCCGCAGTCTGATTTACCCTTCCTTTTGCTTTCGGTTGCAGCCCCTTCCTCTATTTTTTTTTAGATTTTTATTGAAGAACGATTCGTCTTTCTTCTCGGAAGACAGGCGGAATTTTCTCCCCCCCTTTATTTGAATGTAGAGTTGTTGAGGGATCAATGTTGGAGGTGTATTCCCCTTCTCTAATCCCACCCCTTGACGTGAGTATGGTTATAGTTGCGTGACGTCAGATTTGGCGAAGCAATTGTTTTTTCCTCTTTGGGAACTTTCTTCTTCCTTCTTTCCCTTTCTGTTGCGAATTCCTACTTTTTTTTAGTTGAAGAGCGCCGATGGATTTATTTTTTTTTTTTCAACTAATTTTGGGGGGAGTTAAGATTGAAGAATCCCCCATAGACACAACCAGTTGTGTCCAGAGCCAGATTTTGAAGCCGACCTTTTGACCCTTTTTACTGCGGGAGCCCATACTTCCTCCTTTTTTGGAGATCTCTCTTTTCAAGTTGTTTGTTGAGACCTCCTCCCACCACCCTCCCTTATATCCTCTCTTTTCTCCCTCCTTCTCTTTTTTTCTCCCCCTCTTCCCCCCCCCGCGCCTATTCGCCACACCCCCCCCCTTTCCCCCCACCCTCCCCCATCCTCCTCTACCTCCCTCCCTCCATGCTTTTCTTCTCTCCCCCCCTCTTCCCCCCTCCCATCTCCCCGTACTCCCCTCATCACCCACCCCACATCACAACCCCCCTCCCCCTCTTCCTTGCACCCTTTTCTCCTCTCCCCTTTCTCTCACCTCTCCCTTCGCTCTCTCCCCACTTTCCACGGTTTTTTCACTTCGGGCTTTTTGCTTTTTTGAACCTGCTTTCGCTTCCACTTTTCCCCTGTTTCCACCCTTTTGGTTTGTGCGCGTCAGGGAGGAAGTAGTCCCCCCTACCAAATGATGTCCTTTTTCACAGCCTTTTCCCCCACGTCCCGTTCTTATTAGCCTCAAATCGAACACCGTTCGGGGAATTGTAGCGCCAAATCTTTATTCCGTATAAGTGTCCCCCAAATTGACAACCCAATTGCGTCTCCCCCCCCGTCTGCAAATTTACCGCACCTCAACCAATATCGCGAATTTTCTTTTTGATCCTTCTTCCCGACTCCCCAATTATCGGCCTCCAAATTTTTTCCCCCAATATGAGACTTTCCCTTCACTGCATTTGACGCCGTACTTGATCTTTTTTTCCCATGGCCAAAGCTAGAACAATAATTTTTTTCCCCCAGCCCCCCGTTCGATGACTGGCGGCCTGACTCCCTGGATTGATCAACCAGATAGGAGTTTCCTAAACGTTGTTTCATTGCCGTTCTATGCATTTCTGCCCGCCATTCCTTTTCCCCTTTTTTGCCTTTGATGTCGTCATTGGAGGCCCACCAGTCATGTCATTTTCAATTTTAGGAGAACTAAGCGTGACCCGTCTTAAAAGTCCCAACCTGATTCTTTAATCCCCTTGGCTTCTGTTTCCCACGTTCCCCGCCATTCTTCTTTTTCTCGTCTCCCAATTTGATGTAACGCACCACGGTCCATTCCCCCGACACCCCAAACCAACCCCACCTGATACCCTTCCATGATTTTTTCTGCTTTAGAGTACCGCAATCTCATTTCGTCGTCCTTTCCCACATCTCAAGGAACACCTCCACAACCCAACCAATCCTAGCTTAAGGTCTATTCCTGTTTGACACCAGTAGTAAGAGTTTCCCCCCATATGCGAAGAGAAATCATTCACTCCACTCTCCCCTCCGGAAGCGCCCACTCCCTCCTTCGGTTTCCCCCCCAATACCTGTAGGCTCAATTGAAGACCTAACCCCTTAGAGGGTCATTTTTCCCCCCTCTCCACCCATCATCAGGTTGCGCCAAAGTTACCCTTTTTTGCCCCCATTGCGCATCAAATTCGTTTTTGGTCTTTCTTCCCACCACTCCCAGCACAGATGTCAAGCCACCCCGTTTTCCACGTTCCCCCCTTCCGTTTTTACTGCAATTGTACCGAACCAGTATCCTGGACCCTTTCCAACAACCATGAATGCGCTTAGGAAACACGTTCTCACCCCTTGCCCTCTACCTAGTATCTTTTTCAAGCCAGAGCCTTTATCTGATCCCCCGTACTGGAACACAATCTCCTCCCCAGCAGTCGACCCCTCCTATAATTCCCCCCCCATCCAAGGCTTGAAAGTTGAACGTTCCCCTTAGTACAGTCGGAAAATATGCCATGTCTTTTCTCCCCTTCCCACAAACCACCCTCTCGGGATGTCAAGTATCTTCAAGAAGCCTGACGCCAGCGTCCCCTCCTTCCCCGCCGTCTTGCTTCCTCGTAAATTAATCAGAACTCCAGTCTTCGTTCCCCCCGCCCACACCTCAAGTAGGATCGTGAAAATAACTGTCTCCTGAATCTCTTCTCCTGACCATTCAAGCACGATTTCTCGGCCGCCTGATGGCTGAAAACCCCCCCTACCAGCAACGTGTTATAAGTTGTCCGTAAACTCTTCCCGTCTCACGGCATTTTCCCCCCCCTGTCCCCCTTCTTGGGTGCCTCCCCTCCCATGAACTAGCAAGAGCCACAACCCCACCCTCAGGATTATTGTTTTGTCTCCCCGACGTTTTCCTTGAGTCGAGTTTTGGTCTGCGTTCTTAACTCTAAGCGAATGCGTGAAACAACATTAATGACGGCCGCAAAGGGAGCTGATTGCTTCTCTATTCTTCTAGCCACCCTCAGGAAAGTTTGTTCATCGTTAGTTCCCTTGGCGTTTTCGGAGGCCTCAGGTTCACCCTGTCCCCCCTTTGCTCCGAATGTATAAAATTTTTCCTTTTTCAAGTTCGAGTCCCATAATGTCTCCTTCTTACCCGCCTTGTTGGTCGCTTTGTGTTTACCCAACTTGAGCTTCCCCCCCCCCGGTTTCAAGTTGTTGCCCGGATGAATTCACCTTTCCCACCACCGTCTAAAATAGCCCCTGGAAACCTTGGGCCAGTTATTATGGACTCCTTTCCTTCCCCTCCCCTTGTCTTCTAA
>Ga0179593_1292889_pt1 | contig 15206 bp, 15 predicted proteins | sample CZODoug2_1_08_16_FD_185931 | JGI IMG/M metagenome (GOLD analysis project Ga0179593, IMG submission 185931) | Vadose zone soil fungal communities from Angelo Coast Range Reserve, California, USA - CZODoug2_1_08_16fungal (PacBio error correction) | ecosystem: Environmental > Terrestrial > Soil >... | reverse complement strand
ATTTCGAATTCGCGAGCGTTTTAAACCTCCCAGGCCTCTATAAAATGCCCCGCGCGCCTGCCCCTTTCTCACTAATTTCCTCATTCACTACTCCCCTTTTTCTTTTGCTCCCCTTTTGATTCTCAAGTGCTTCGCGAGAGTTATTTAGGCCTCGTCAAGCAGCCTTTTTTTTATTCCTGACACTACGCTTTCCCCTTCCCCCCTGACCAGGACGTATCACAAACTCCCTTTATTCCCGTCGGTAGCAATCTCTAGTCCTCCACCCTAGTCTCAACATTCCCTTCGAACGAGACGGAGTTAGGAGTCTTCTTAGTACTTTCTAGGCATCTTTCCCAGTTACTTTTCTTTCTTTACCTCTCTCTGATCCGCCTTTGAGCGCAGTGCGTAGCAAGCCGGTTACGTGCCAGTGAGTTCCCGCACAGCTAGGGCAGCTGCCTGCGTGCCCTGCCAGCGGCGAGATCTATTGACCTCGTCATCCAGTACCAGAGTCACCCTTCTCCACGGGTGACTTTTTTCCTCACTCTTGAACCTCGATTGAGTCAGAATTGGACTCAGAGACTCACCCCCCCCGCACGTCTTGTGTAGACATCCTTCTACACCCCCGCCAGTCGACGACCTCAAACTTTCCCAACCGGTCCGGAGTAGAACATGATACTAGATGAGTGAGCGAACCTTCTTCGCCTAGACGCCCTCCTCCTCGCAGCGTGTTTTTTCCAGTTGTCCAGCTGATCCCCGAATCTGCCGTGACGCAGATGTTCCCCACCACATCCCTCTTTTCCTCCCTTGCGCCGCTCCTCGTATTATTTTGACTCTCCACCTTTTTTTTGCTTTTGCACCCCCCCCTGAACGTCGGAACCTTAGGAGCTTGTAACAGCCTCAGCCGTCTCCATCCTCCTTCTTTCTGACGGCTCCTGCGCGTTGAGAGCCTTCCCGCCTCCCTTCCCGTTAGTTGGACACGCCGTGGTCGGATGACAGCGCTCGACGTCCGCGCTCAGAACGCCCTATGTTTTCCAGTTGTCAAGGGGCGGTCATGTTAGCGTAGAGCGGGATTTGTCTCTTTCCGTGACTTGAGACCTGGCTCGCCGTCTAGACCCTGCGTTTGAGGATCTCCGGAAGCTGGAGAGTCTCTTTTTCTTTTTCTATTTCCTACGAATTTTTCCGAGCGACATCTCAGTATCTTGACCCCTCCTGAAGTCTCCTCTGCTCGTCCCGTTGATCGTATACGTACTCATCACAAGGTGTGCGAGTGTTGACACCACTTCTTCATGAGTCTAGAATTCTGCTCAGAGATCGCGCCGTGATCTCCTTCTCGCTAATATTTCCGACCAGATTTATGCAACCTCTTCCTTGGAGTTCCTTGAGACCGCTTTAGAGGTTCTAGGCTTCGAAGAGCCTTCCCCTTGCAGCCAGCTCCTGCATTTTAATCTCCCCTCTAGAATCTCGACTCGTCCAGCATGAGATCCTGGAAAGCCTTGCAGCAGCGGAACTTCTAATTTCCCCCCCTCCCTCGATTTTCGTCCTTAACGCTGATTTCATCCCCCGTGTCAGCCGAGCCTTCCGCGCTGTAGTCGCGAGGCATACGTTGGAGCACGGCCTTTCCCCTAAAGGCTTGCGACGTTTTTGGATGAGTCCGTCCTGTTCGCGTCTTTGGAACCCCCCCACTCTCCTCGAATGTAACTCTGGCTTGGCGGATCTTCAGCAGATTGACCATCCACTCCCCCCTTGCGCAGGTTTCCGACCCCGCCGTCCCCTGATTCTCCTCTTGCCACTTCTTCCACACCCAATGAGATTGCAGCTTTTCCGATACGTTTCCCTCTGCTTCCCGTGTCAACCCCGTATTTGGCCCCCCTTCCCAGCGTTCTGCCCGAAACCTAAAGCGGGTCTTAGAGGTGTCAGCCCCTTGTTTTTCATATCTTCGCCACATTCGAAGGCCCAAACCGTACACGTTCATCATATTTTCTTTCCTTTCCCTCCCCCTCTCGCCTTTGTATTCTTTCCCCCCACTTACGGCCCCGAAGTAGTATTTATTTCTGCAGCCGCGACTTCCCGCCTCCCCCATCGAGTTCCCCCCGTACTTCTCTTCTCTCTTTTTTTTGTTTTTTGCGAGATATCCGTTCGGTACGCTGTTGCGAGGTTACTTGTACTGGATCCCATTCCCCTGTTCCCCCCCTTATACGACAATTCAGTTTCCCGGTGGGAGCGAAAACATTCAAGCTTCGCTCTGCGTCGCACGCCTCCCGAGAGAGCGCTTTCTTTTTTCCAGTTTTGGGCAGTCATGTACTTTTTTCTCGATCGCGGATTCCCAACCTTCTCCCCTCTTTTTTTCGGTTTCAGTAGGGAGTTTTGATTCAGTGGAGGGAAGTTTAATCTCCAGCCGGTTACACGGATCGGCTGCCCCCAACGGTCCTTGCACTCACGCTGTGTGCAGACAGCTCTCCTCTTGGGTTTGATCTCTTTCCGTCGCGACAGGTGTTGATTTTGAGGGGTCGTGGCGCCTTTTTGCACCCCCTTCTTGGGGCTTTTTCCTTTTGATGATCGGTTTGACACGGCGAACCTCCCTCCCTTCTGAACGGCTCTCGGATAGTCCGACGCTCCGAAACGGATCCCTCCTCCAACACCCCTTAGCCCCTTTTGGTTGCGGCCCGTTCTCGTTTGCGTCTATCGGCCTGTTTAGATTTCTGGCCCCCCCCACTAGTTGCTTTCACTCTCAGTGTTTTTCTGGCTGAGCCCATCCCCGATGTGATTTTCGGATTTCGATCCCTTTGAAGTTTATGAGGCTGAGCGCCGCTTTAGTGCCCCCAAATATGATGGAGATCTTCCCTGGTCTTAGATTGCTCCCCCTCGGTTGATCGGCTTCAAATGCCCTGAGCGAGGCCTCTCGGGAACGGCCCTGCTACTGTTTTTGCGACTTTCATTCATCCTGGGCGTTTTCTTGTCCCCCCTCGCCTCTTCAGCAGGCTTGCTAAAGGCTTCCGTTGCACTGAGGCACGCGAGTTGTTTTTTTCGCGTCATCCTCTCTATTGACGCCGCCATTTTTCTTTGATGTGGCTCCCCTTTTTCACGCCTTACGCGGTCTTCGGTACCGATTCCGATGGGAGACGTCCTGACGTTTCTTAGCTCTCCTGTAGATATAACCCTCAGTGATGGTCCCTGACAGGTATTTGGCTTTTTTGTCGCTCCGGGGAGGGAAAGCGTCCAGATCCCAGAAACTGAGAGTCCGGGTTAAAATGCATCACTGTACCCAAGCTTACTTCCGGGGGTGCGGCTAATCCTTCGAAGATTTTATCCTTCCCGCTTGGTCCACCTCACCGAGTTGTGTTTCTTGAAGACTTTTCCTAGCGTCTCTTTTGCCGGCGCGTTCCCGATAGCGTCGTGCTCCGTGAGGGCTTTTGGTTTCTGTCGCAGGTCCCCTGTACCGTCGTGCGCTGGTTCCCTAGTCCTCTCTTTGGTTATTTTGGTAGTCCGCTCGGCCCGCTGAGTCCGAGGAGGTGTGCTTTTCCCCCCCACCCTTCCTATCTTCATTCTCTCCGGAATTTATGGACCTGCGAGCACGATCACCCGCAGGCCCTTTAGGTTGTCGAGGGGCTGAGCAGTCAGAAGACTTTTTAGAATGGAGAAGATTTGGCCGTTTCGTGGCTTTCTCTGTCTGTCCGAGTCTAACCGAAGGTTTTTGCTTTCGTCCCTCTGGCCCTCTCGCCCTATTAGCGTTCCTGATCGTCGAACCCCCTCCCTCCCCCCCGCCGGTGGCATCCTCCCCTGTCACTGGAGGTTATTGCCGCTGGATTTATCTCGTCCGCGGCTGCGTTGTGTGCTAGAGTTGTTGACTCCGACTTCTGCGAGATCCACTTTCCGTCTCGTTGGCTCCGCACGCGCTCACGCGTCGAAGACGCTGACCAGCTTCTATCGACTGTTAGTACCTCTTTTCCTCCATCCCGGTCCTTTTTCCCCCCTGCACGCCGACTTTTAGAAAGAGGTGCGTCGTTCACTGGCCTCTTGGCGTTTTTTTTTGTCTTTCTTTTGTCGACCTCGACGTGCATTGGTCGACAAGTCCACTGGTCATGGTCGCAGTTTTCCGTGCTAGCGTCTGCGTAACTTTTGTCCGCCCCTTTCCCCCTACGCGCTTTTTCCTATCCTTTCGGCGGCGCTCAGGGAATCCACGCTCGTCTTCATTCCCTCATTATATGGAGACTGTTAGGCCTTTTTTGTAGCTTTCTCTCTGATCCTGGCTTTTTCAAAAATGCTTTTGTTAGAGGCAGATGCGCCTTTTATGTCTGCGCAAGCTCTGTACTCGCAATCGGCAGCCTCTCGGTCTTCTTCGGCACTGGTCTGTTTGGCTTACCTCGGTCTCTGGTCGCTTTGGAGACTCTTGGGTGTAAGCTTCTTTTTCTGCCGCACCCCTCGCATTCCGCGCGATTGGACCTTTCTGTCCCCTTCCCTCTCTTGCCTTCCTCTGGGTTCCCGGCGGGCTCTGGCCACGGTCCAGAATTGTTCTTTTTCATGGATGTTTTTTCTCTCCGGTTCTTTTCCTATTTTACTTCATACTACAGTTTTGTTTTTTTCTTCTTTTGAATCTTCATGCCCTTCTCTCCCCATCATCCATGCAGCTGAAACTGTCGGACGCGGTGGACGGACCCTGTTTTTCCCCCATGCGTGTTCCGTTATCTCAGGACAGTGTTTGGGCCCTCCGCAGATTTTTCTGCTGCGGTGACGACTAAAGAGAGACTTTACCAGAGAGCCCTCGGACCTTTTCCTACGCCGTTATGCAATCAAAAACATTCCCTCCGGAAAGTTATCGACCCTGACTCGGGTCAGGGCGTTTTGAGTGCCGGCGCGCTCTAGCAGTCTGCCCTCTAGGTGAGGACAGTTTCAACCCTCCCATGAGACTCTCCTCTTTCCGGGATAAGGCCGTTTTCCCTTTCCCCTCTTTTTTACTGCTAGCCTGACTGACCTGAGATCGAGTCGTATTGTCTGACGGCGTACCGCAGCGTTCTTTTGCAAAGAGAACCTTTTCTCCCCTTCCCCGTGACGTCTGTCTCTTTACGTATAGGGTACGCCCTCGCAGACGTCTGAATTAGATCATGCTGGCTCCCGCCTCCTTTTCTCGGGTCGTGCTTCGCCAGCCCTGCTTTGTGCTCTATAGGCCTATTTTCATAGTCTGTATTATAGCTTTGTGCTTCTTCGACTGGTTTTTTCTCATCTCCCCCAGAGTAGAGTTTTCGACTCTCTTTCTACTGTTTTTGATTCGCCGCCGCTCGCTTCGATCTGATGGGCGGGAGTTTTGTAGACCCAGATAGCCAAGCAGTTTTTACTTCTTTTCCCCCTCCTTTGAACAGCAGTCTTATGTGCCTTATCTACTCACACGCAGATTAGAGGTGTCCCCTCCATCCCGACGGGCACCCATCGAACTATTCCTTCCAATTGACAACGGTGCACCGGCAGTCTTTTTAGGCCTTTTTTCGGGAAGGAAATGACTCCGGTCCCCCTTCCAGCAGCGCTCAGTTTGTTTATCCCTTTCTCGCAGTTCCACTCCGCATTTTCGAGCAGCCTTGGACCTGACCCTCCTCTGCACGCTTCGGAGAGGACTTCTCCTACCCGATCACTGCTCTCGACGTGGGGTTCAGGCTCGTCGGACTTGAAGGCGATTACCAGACCCCGACCTATATTTTTCCCCTCCGCTCGAAGAAGAGGCAGCAGCGACGAGGAGTTTCACTCACCAACCTCCCCGGTGATTTTTCCAGACGGTTTTTATAGGTATGATCCCGGCTCTTCACCGTTCTCTCTGCCCTCCGATGAAGAGGGTACTGTGTGCAGGTTCCGAGTCCTCTCCGGTTTGGGTCTGGGAAGGCTGCATTTTCATGTTCCTTATCCCTTTCCTGCGCCCCTGTGGTTCTGTATCCCGGAGCCTGAGCGTCTTTCGTATGTCTCTTTTGCCCGTGTCCTTGCTCTCCTTCTTAGCGTTTGCCCTGTCTCCAATCGCCCGCTGGCGGCGTCCCGGTAGCTTAGACAGTCCTATCGGTGTGCGCGCTTTTCAATTCATTTAGCCCGCGAATTACAGAAGTTTTCTCGTCCTGCGGATCCGCCTTCGCATTTCTTCACATTGATTTTTTTGCCCCCAAGACTTTTTATTTTCCCTTCGTCCCTTTCCCCCCTTCGCTCGTCCGTCTTCTCCACGAGCCTCCAGAAGAGCCGCCGTTCGAGCTCGTCGCCATACGATGGCCCCTTTTTTTTAAGACTGTTTTTCTGCCTACTCTGCTCCGTTCCCTCACTCGCCTGGGCCTTTCCCCCCCCCCCTTTCCCCTTGAGCGGAAAGGTTTGTCCGCTCGTCAGTACGGCGCCGTTTTCGCAGCTCGGCACTCTTTCCAACTCCTTTCTGGCGAGTTTTGGCGGCGGCCGGGGGAGCAGAGCTTACCCCCATTGATAGATCATAATGGCTATGAGGATTGCATTGGAGTCCCAGCAATTACCAGCCCAACGTTGAGCCATTTTGCGACCCCCCTCGCACCGCAGCGGCGCCACAGGAAAGCGAACCCCCCACACAAGAGGTCGAAGGCAAGATCTTCCCCTCCCCTTTAATCTCCGATCGCCCAATAACTTCTCCCTTCAAGCCGCCGGGACGTTTTAATTTTTTGCTTCCGCGGTGTCACCCGCGCCCAGGCGATAAAAATTATCTTCCACCCGTCACAACGACCGGTCTCCTAGCGGCTTGTCGGGTTTTTCAGATTGAGATTTATTTATCCACACTATTTACCATTTCTAGTTCTGATAGTGAAGACGACCCACATTCTCCGCACTCGAGTCATTTTTTTTGATATCTTTACTCCCCTCCATGTTTTTTTGCGATCTTCCGTATCCGTACTCACAGTTGCGATTGAATGTTCATGCCGATGTTCCCCGTCCCTACGAAGTTTTCAGTTAAGGTGGTTGCGACACCACGGCGCGTGATCGATGCAGACAAGTTCGGGCGCTCCGTTGGTTTTTCTTTCTTGCACGCCTCGTTGTTAAGCGATAGAGCGCTTTGTCCCCACCTGAGCACGCTTTTTCTTTTCGTCCGAGTGTCCTTGAGGAGCATATGTGGGCACGGACTTGCGGTCACCGGGCCCCTTTCCTCCGAACTGCAGATCGATCTTTTTGGATTTCGCGTGCCGAGGCAAGACGAGGACATGTTGTTTTTGTGAGAGTTGCTTTCCCAACCCCTCCTCGTTGGGCTGGTAAGAGGATCGCGTGACCCCTGAAGCACACCGCTCCCATTGAACATTTTGGCGCTCGTGGCCCGAGCAATGGATCGCAAAAACATTAGACCCCCCGTCGTGCTGCGTCGCTCGAGTCCTTTCGAACGTGCGACCTGCTGCTCCTATCTGTTCCCAATTTGATGTCCCTCCATGTGAAGGGCTGCGCATCGAGCTTATCAGGGTTTCACGTGTGGAAGGTTTCTGCTTTCGGATCTCGGGCCAATCTATGGAGATAAGGCTCTATTTCTCTTATCGGGGATCGATTCGAAAAGCCTGTTTGACTACGCGCGGATCTTTCTTGTCCCCTTCTGGAGATTTGGATCCTAGCGGCTGATGAGCGAAGGATCACTCTTGGATTCTCCCGATTCTTCCCCGCATTTCCCCCTTCTTCAAGGAGTCTTGGCTGTTAACACCCGCAGTTGAGGATATATTATAAAGGGGTACAAGACCCCGCTTTGGCTCTGTTTTTCCTCCCCTCCTTCCCCTTAGGATTTTCATTCTCTTGACGAGCGTCCTCGGATTTTTCATCGGCTCTTTCCCGGGGAACCTCCCCCCTCTGCTGGGCTCGGGAGACGGGCGCTGCCTGTTGGCCCGCCTTCCCCCGATCCAGCCCGTGCGCGGTTATGAACCTGTCTCCCAACGGACCATTTCTTTTTAGTGAGCGCGATGTGCTTTCCTTCGCGATTCGCGACCGGTTCTTTACTCACCGGGCCGTGGCTTTGGAGAGGCAATCGAGGCGTTTCCGTCGCGGGCTCTCGAGGCTTGAGCTTTTTGGGGTAGAGCTCGCAGGAATCTATTTAAGATTTTTCCCCATCCCTTCGTTTGTGATGGGGGTTTTCGAGAGACCGGCGATTGCGTCCCTTGAGTTTTTCCTGTCCCACCATGGCCCTCTCCTGGTCAGAGCTGATTTCTGCTACAACTGCGGACGTTGCTACGATGCGCGCTGTTGGGTCTGTTTGCCTGAATCTGACCTTTCTTGCGACTGTTTCCACCGCTTTCACCGTGGGTTAGTGGGGTGCTTCGCTGTTCACCCCCGAAGCGGTGGTTCTCGTTTAGGTTTCTCGCGCCTCGTTCACGTGAGCTGCGTAAAACAGCGCTTGGGCGTCTTCTTCTTGGCGAATGGCAGGTTTTGGTTTTCGAGCTTTCCATCCGCGGCCTTTTTGTTGGCCGTTCCCGCGCCGTTAGCCTCGGTTCTCTCGATCATTTCCGTACTCGTTGGGTCGACGCACTGCCTTCCCTTCATCGACTTTGCACCGCGCGATTCGACTGGAGTACCTTTTCCTTTGGACGAAACGCCCGCCTGGCGCTTCTTGGACTTTGATCTCGATGCTTGAGACGCTTCTTTTTCGTCTTCGACTTGTCGCGTTTTACAATTTCCTTCGTTTTCGATGCGTGACGGACGGCGCGCCCTGATGCTGGAACGTCCGCCAACAGCGCTGATTCTGTTCAGGCCGTGCTCTGCAGGCTGCACCTTTTTTGATTTATCTGGCCATTCTGAGCCTTCGAGTCTCCGGGATTTATGTTTTTGGCGTGCGCCCCCTTCTGGTTGATCGGCTATCCAGAATGCTAATGGCCCCTCGTGCAACGCTGGATCCGAGCCTGTATTTACGTGCTGGCGGAAACGGTTTTCTGGCATGACCCGCTCGATGTTCGGAGTTAGTTTTTTTTTTTTATTGCTCCCACCCATTCAGAAGCTCGGGTGTGCGCCTTCTAATCTTTTCAGGGTATACCCCGGCGATGCTCGGTGATAGCTACTTTGTTTCCTTCCTGGGGATATCAGTTTCTCTTGTTTTCCTAGGAGGTGTGAATCTATATATTTTCTTCCCTCCTTTTTTTTTTTGAGATACACTCTTCCAATAGCACGGATACCCCACTATCCGTATGCAGACTCACGTTGTTCCCGTGGTTGTCCAGATTTCCGCCGTGGTATCCCCTGCGAAGGCCCGTTCCCCTTTCTTGCGTGCACTCCCCCCGCTCACTGAGATTCCGTTCTGTTGCTCAAAAGAGCGAGCGCACCCTCCTCTATCACCGAACATTAATCCCGGGACAAAGAACAAGAAGTGCCCGAAAGAACTGCGGAAGTGCGACTTGATCTGAGTCTGCGGTTCGCAGGAAAACAGATTCTCGAATGTCATCTGCATGTGGTAGCCCGCAGAATATCACACATCGCTTTTCTCTTCGCAAGATAATGGACGAGACGACTTCGGTGCTCCTGATCTTTCCTAAAGTCCGTTCCTGTAGTGGAAGGCTCAAGTATTTCTCCCGCGAAGATAGCCCAGACCAGTGATTTAGACCCCCTCGGTTCGAGGTCTCCGGTCGTCTGCTTTTTTTTGACGTCATACACCTCGACCCTCAAATTTTCCGGCCCCTTCCCTTTTTTTCTCAGGAGGAGTAGTCCTCGTCGAGCTCTTTCCCTCCCCATTCGACGCCGCGTCGTATGTAGGGACTTTTGTAGCAGTTCTTCCCCCGGCTGCTCGTGTGAGTGTCGCAGTCGCTCAGTTCTTGGACGGGCCCCTTTTCTCCCCCCGGCCGCTTGAGTCAGTCTTTCCGTCCATCGCCGAGAAATATAGCCCGGCGGCCTTGTTTTCGTCCTCCTGTGACCCGCGTTCTGAAGCGCGCTCCGACCAACCTCTCGGTGGCGAAGCGAAACCTAGTCTACCTCGCCCGCCAGTGAAGTTTTTTCTCTTCGCCAGATCCGTACTCGGGAGACATTCACTCTAGGGCCAACGTTGTCTAATTTTCCCCCCCACGAATCGCAGATCGCCGATGTGGGCAAAACATTCCTCTTTACGCGCGCGCGCTCTCTCTTCCGATACCTTTCGGTTTTTTGGCCCCCCTTGCCCTGGTACTACTGGCGATTTACTCCACACGCCCCGCCGTCTCGTTTTTAGCCCCCGCCGGCCCGCCAGCGTTTTTTCCCGCACTCCCGGTTTTTTTTTGAAGCCGGTGTTGCTGGCGAGCGGCTTCTTCGCTCCCCTCCCACTTTTTCGCCCGTCAGGTGAGGCGGCAGGCCCGTCCGCCGCAGGGGATAGGGGTTGCTTCCTCACGCTCCGGATCGCCGTTCGTCTCGGTAGTATCAGTTTTATTCTCTTTGCGCGTCCGCCTGATGAATTTCCGACCGCTTCTGGTTTCCTTCTCCCGCCATTTGGGGTTTACCTTCTTTAGTCCTCCACTCGCTTTGTAGATATGCCACTTCTCCTGACAGCGCCTGGCCTCAGCGAGTCGCCCGCTGTGATTGCCTTCCCTGCCGGGCCTCTGTTTCCCCAACAGGCAGGTGCTCCCGGAGCGCCTAGGGACTTAGTCCAGGCTTTCGAATCGATACGTCAGCAGCGCTTAGAGCCGACTCCTTTCCCCCCTGCGTCCTGCTCTCCGCCGCCGGCCCCCCTCAACAGATTTTCCACCGTCACCTTTCAGTCACGTCGCTTTCTCTCGAGAAGTACCGCCGAGTCGCCGCCCTTTCCCCCCTAGCCGGGCCCTGCACCGGGCTGGAGAAGGGGTTTTTTCGGTTTCCGCCTTCTTCCCGCCGCTAGCGGCCCCCCGCCCTCAGATCTTCCCACTTTCTTCGGTGCTAACGCTTTTTTACAGCTTGGGACCCTCCACGCTCTTGCCGCTTCTCCACTCCCTTACAGACGGTTTGACGGCAAGTCTTTTGCACACAAGGGGTCTGCAGCTTCGGGTCCAGCTTCCATAGCTCCGTTACCTACGGCTCTCGCCCTTCTCAAGCCCGAAGAGCACCTAGCGTTGTTCCGCCGTGGCGTCACCCCCCCAACCGTTTTCACGTCCCCGCTCTGCGGTGTTCTCCACTGCTTGCTCTGTCTCCGGGTTTATTTCGTAACTCCGGAAATATCGTGTGTTTCTTCTCCTTCCGACCTCGATCTTTCCGATTTGTATCTCTCCTTTCCTCCCTTGTGTTTTTCTGAGATCTTATCCCGTACCTCGAGGTGCTCCGGCGCGCGGCTTCAGCCGTTTCAGACTCTCTAATGTGGCGCCATCCCAACTTTCCGTCTTCTGCGCGAGCACGACCTCGAAGCCGGTCTCCTGTCGGTTGTCGAATACCTGCGTTCCCCTCTTTTGCTAACCACCTCTTGTTACCCTCTCGGTGTCGCTTGCGGACTGGACTGGTAAGGGAGAGAGTTGGTGGGGACCCCTTCGCTATGGTCGGTTTCGGGACAATCTGCGAACCTTTTTGGATTTCCGCGGCTCTTCGGGCGTTCTGCTCGTGGCGCCTGACCTGAGTTTGCGGGAAGCGTCGCTTTACCCCTTGAGCACGCATCATAGTGAAACTTCGCTCTCTGCGATGTGCCCGAGCGCGTTATCCTTCCGTCCCCGCCGCAACAACTTCGCGCTGTTCTTGATGCGTGCGCGGCTCTCGGCGTACTCCGCCCGGTAGCTGGCCACGACGTGATTTCTTCAGTGACGGGCGCGCCTCGTGTGGAGGTCGAGCCGGACGTTTGGGCTGATAGAGCCGTACCCTCCTCGTTTCAGCGCAGTTGGGCGAAGTTTTGGTTAGCTGTTTTTTGTCCGAGTTCCTGCTTCGCAAGCCGTACTGGACGGCGCGAGGTTCCTTTCCACGCCTGTCTTTTTTGTTGGTCGACGCCGTATCCCTCTCGATTCCTCCCGCGCCCAGATCCTATCTCTCCGCGCATGTCCCAGGTTTGCCGCTCCCCGACACCTGTTTTTGTCGCTTCCGCTCTCATTGACGCCGCCGGCCGTTCCTCTGGCGCATATCCCTTCGCTAGTCCTCTGCGGTACCTCATTCAGCCCGAGTGAGATTCGCCGGCTCTACGGGAGCCTCACCCGCAGGCGGTCGTTTACGGCTAGCGCGCGCCGGGCGCCCCCCTAGTCCCCTCGCAAGTCGGCGTCCGGGAATGCCGCCTCCCCTGCTCTTTCATAGGGATTTTAGCGCGAAGTCGGGACCTGTGCCGTCGCCGCCGCCCCTTTCTGGTACCCTGTGCGGTGCGGAAGCATCGCCCTCGGGCGCGCGGTCTGGTTATATTGCGTGAGTGTGGATTCCTGCGTTTCCGGCTGTCCGGCTGCTGGTGCGTGGGTGCACTCTTATACGGCGGGTATGTTTTTGTCGTTTGTCTCTAGCCGCTCGGTCGAGATGCTGGGTGTTTGTCGGCCCACAGTCGCTGAGCGCGGATCGGTGATTCCACTGCTTTCACGTGTCAACCGCTGCGCGCGCCTGGGATGTTTTCATGCTCTGGAGAGTGAGGATCTGTTCGATTTCAACCGTTGCGTGTGTTCTTTGGGGACTGCGTTTGCCGCGCCGTCACCGGTGAGGTTTTAGCTCTCGGGACAGCCGTTATTGGTTCTGCGGTCTTCTTTCCGCCAAAACAGCTTTTTTTGGCAGACTGCGTGAGTGGGTTCCCCTCTGCATTAATCGCCGCGGCAGTTTATCTCCGCTATCGCCAGTTGCTCGTAAATGTCCCTCGGCCGGGCGCTGCCCCTCACGTTTCCGCAGGCATGACCGCGTGCGATTCCTCTGAGTCACGAGACTCATTATTACGCAAAGCGACTCCTCTCCCCTCCTGGGCGTTCCCCCGCCAGCCTCTGGTGGAGGAGGGCGACATCGCGTGCTCCCGATTGGACAATTTCCACTGGTCATGGTCGCAGGAGCGTGCCGGTGAGGCGCGCTACGGCTGGGTCCCCGAATTGCGATTGCTCAGGGCCTCTGAGGGATCACCGAGAGTTTCATTCCCGCGGCTTATTTTGATGTGGCTGATAGTTTTAAACAGGCTCGCGCTGACCCCGGATCGCCCAGGCGCTTCACCGCTGACGGCGCTCGAGGTCTACGTCTTCGGCGGCGCCCCTTTTTGTTTTCATGCCATCCGGCGTTAGGGGGCCCTCTTTTGTGCAGCCCCGGAGGTTGGGGTTTGGCCCGCCCCCGCGCCTCGATCGGGCCCGGCGCCAGTCGATCTCCCTTTTCCCCCACCGGCGGGCTCTGGTCCGCTACGGGGCGTTCATCGTTTATGAGGATCGCCGGGAGCTTTTACGTATGTTATTTTCCCCCGTTGTGTTGTTGGTAGACGAATCCTGGCCACGCCGATGTGTCCCCACCATCCCGCAGTTTTTCCGCGGTTGGCGAGCCCTTCCGGTCCCATGCCGAAGCAGTAGAGTGATTCCTTGGCTTCGGGCGCGTTTTCTTTTGAAATGCGGCTTTTCCGAGAGAATGCAAGCGCTACCTATCGCCGAGGTATGAAAGACCCGCACAGTGCCGCAGCCAGGGACGGGCGACCTCGGTCTCGGAGTCCAGCGCTTCTACAGCGTTCCTTTCGAGCTCCGCTTTTTTTTAGCCAGGGCGAGACTATACATTTCAGATAATGGACAGACGATTTTCTTTTTCTCCCCTAAAGGACTTTTGAAAGGCTTACTGCTCGCTAGTTCCGGAATAGTAAGATTTTGTAGCGCGCCGCCCCGTCCTTTCCCTCCCATGACCGGGACCGTACCAATTTGGGCGAGCACGTCGAGGTCCGCCCTCGAAGATCTCCCCCCTATCTCTTCGGCGATTCGTCGCATTCGTCGTTTTTTGTCATCCGAGAGATCGTGACTAAAGTCGCCGCCTTTCAGCGTTTTACGTGAGCGCAGGCGTCTGCGAGGCGAGACCCATTGTGCCGCCGTTGATCTCGCCGGCCGGCACCGCCTCTTAGAGATCGTCCCTCCTTGACATACTTTTTTCGCAGTTGGCAGATCTTCGCCCCGGCCCGGCGATGTTTCGAAGAGCCACGCAAGTCGGGCCCGCCGCGACAACTGTGACGCGACGCCCCCCCGCCAGCGCCCGCATCAGGTTTTTTCCTTCTGTCGCACAGGACCCTCATTGCGGGCCAGGGAACAGGACCATCGGGCTCAGGGGTTTCACGCTCGTTTTTTCATCACGGTGCTTTCCCCGCGCCCGCGTTGGCCCCACCCTTTCCTATGCCGCGCGCTCCGCTTTTTCTCGACCCGCTTCACCTTTTTTTCGATCGCGGGGCCCCGTGCATCGTCCGGCGAGCTCGGACCATCGCCTCCGCCTTCCCCCGTCGCGCCTTTTTTTTCCGCGTATCGTCTCCTCTTCCCCCCTGCCCGTGAGTCCCAGCCGGTTTCGGGCTGATCGGATTCCCGCTCCGTTCACGCTTCTTTTTTTTGTGCGGCTTCCCGGTCAGCGCCGGTTTATTCCTTTACGGCGGGGCCCTCCCGCGGGCCTCGCGCCCTACCGTTTTTTTGGTGAGCCTCCCGGTCGTGAGTATCGTAGTCCTCCTCTCCTTGTCCTCTCTTTTTTTTTCTACTGGCGCTGGCTTTCTTCCTGATCGAGTAGATAGCCATCACCTCCGGTGTGCGCGTGCACGCTCCTGAGCAGCGCCTGATGAATATCGGTGATCGCCTTGGTCTCCCATGCAGGGGGCCGTCTGACCAACGCGCCTTGGCGTTCCCTGCGCGCCCGCGCCCCCGCTGTTTAGGTTCTAAGCCGGGCAGCAAGCTCGTGCGTAGAGTTTCTATCGCCCATCCGCCGGACGCTGCGCTCTGCATCACCGTTTCCCCCTCCCGTCTTCCCTTCACATCTATGAGGCCCTCACTTTTTTCGTTCAGCACGTGTTTCCTCTTAGAGCCCGGCTCCTTAGTCGCGCCGGAATCGAGCTTTTAACTCGGAGGTTGCGGCGCCGCCTTTTTGGCCATCCGACGCCTTTCCCGTGTGCTGCGGTGCTCCGGGTTCAACGTGTCGCTTGACCCAATTGCGCATGCGACCGCCCCCCAAGCCGCCGTTCCGGCAAGCCACCAGCGTCTTCCCTGTTTGCAGCTTCGTCCGCTTTTGTTATCTGGTCAGTCTCGCCCCTTCCCCGGGCCCGCCGACGAGCCCGAAGCGGTGCCTCCCCCGTCCTTACTCGTACACATACGGACCCACACCACTCCCGGCCTCGCCGGCGTTTGTGCTCGCCCTAATGTTGCCGTTATTCGCTTCCAGCCGACGTATCTGCGGGCTGCAGCCGCCTCACTAGGCCT
>Ga0179593_1723223_pt1 | contig 15207 bp, 17 predicted proteins | sample CZODoug2_1_08_16_FD_185931 | JGI IMG/M metagenome (GOLD analysis project Ga0179593, IMG submission 185931) | Vadose zone soil fungal communities from Angelo Coast Range Reserve, California, USA - CZODoug2_1_08_16fungal (PacBio error correction) | ecosystem: Environmental > Terrestrial > Soil >... | reverse complement strand
GCCTTGTTTTTCTTTTTCCTTCCTTTCCTGTTGAGATTCTGGTTGTCAATGGTGTGACCTCTTCCCTTTTGGCTGTCTGGCGAGCTGGAACCTATCTAGAAACACTCGACCCTTCTTCTGAAGCGTAGTCCTGGACAGGCACGTGGGGCTCCCCTTTACTTTCGAGAATTCTGCAGACTTGCTTTTTTCTCCCCCATGATACGATCCTCAAAGAGAGATGCCTGACTCCCGATTTTTCCCCGATGAATTCCTGTCAAACGGTCTGCGTCTGCTCTCTCCCCTTTCTGTTTATTCCTGGTCGCTGTTCTGGGCTTCGCGTCTACGCGTACCTGGACGTTTGCGGTTTCTTTCCCTTCCTTTTTCCGCAGCTTTCTTCCCAGCCCCGTGCCTTGCTGTACAGTTGATAAAGGTGTGAGGGTTTCCCCTCCCGCATATCAATGCCCACGGGTTTCACGTTCTTTTTTTCCTTCCCAAGGTTTTTCTGTTTTACAGCCTCGTTTTTTTTCTATCATCGTTCAACGCGAGCCTTCTTTCCTGATTTACCTGACGGGACCTGCATCTTTTTTTTAATGCCTTTCCTCTTTCCCGCAGTGGTCGACGGATCAGTAGGTTCTGTCTATGTTTTTCCCTTTCCTCTTGCCGGTCAAGAACGTGACGTGGCCTTTCTCCAATTTTCCTCGTTGCGATCGTTTTTCCCTGCGGATGTGTTTTGTTTCCTCTTGGTTAAGAAGAGGCTACTTCGTACCCTGGTTGAGTTTTTTTTCTCCCCTGACAAAATTCGCGTCGGTCTCCGTAGTCTTTTTTCTCTTTCAAACGTTTTGTTTTTGTGCGCAGCTTTCCTTTCCGCCCGACTTGGGTGACCGTGATGGCGGCCTCCTGTTTCTTTGCCCGAGCACCAGCCTCACCGTGTGGTCATCCTTCTGGCTCCCTGTCCCCGGATTTTGTTTATGCTGTGTTTCCCCCCTCTTTTTTTCTCGTATTGTTCTTTATTCGATGCTTTCGTGTCCCTCTCCGAGATTGTAAACGGCTGCCTCTTTTGTTCAAGGAGACATCTCTCTCTTTTTTCACTCCTTTTTTTTGCAGCCTTTATTCTTAGCGGACTTTGCACCGGAACGTTGCCTCTTTGGGCGGCAGATCTGCGACGATTTAGACCCAAAAATATCGCCGGCATCGCTGGGCCTCCCCTTCATAAAACGGGAGTTTTCTTTAAGATTATTACAGCCGAGTCCCTTGGTGATTCAGGCGACGACAATGCCATCACGGTCCCCATTTTTTTTCCCTTCCGGGCTAGAGGGCGCCCCCCTCACCCCCCAACCCAAGTTTCCCCCTTTTTCCCCCTCAGGCGTCCCGACGCGACTTTTTTCGCTTCCCTTTTTTCTCGGCCCACCAGTCCCGGCAACTTTTCCTGTTCCTTATTGGCGTCACCCTGGGCCTCTACCCCCCGCCGCCATTCCCTTTCTTCACCTACGATCCCATCCCACCGGGGTTTACCACTCCATTCCTCTGAACGCTTGGCCCCGGTTTGATCCAGGCATCCCAAAGCCCTGCTCCTCTTTCCCTTTCAAGGACGGCGGTCCCTTTGATTGCAACGCGACTGTTTTCTTCCTGAGTTTTTTTATTGTCCAAGATCCTCTCCTTCAGGTCCTAGGTTACCGCAGAGGCACTGATCTCGCGGATACTTCCCCCCCCGGTAAAATACCAATCCGCCCATTTCTCGCACCCTGAATACACCTTTTGGCAAGTTTCTTCGGCCATTCTAAGGAATTGAGACCCTACCCCATTTTTTCACCGGACAAGAAAGCCCTGAGGGAGGGCCTACCCCCTTTTTTCTTATTCTTTCTGAAGAATTAGCCAACCCCTCCCCCCCCCTGTCCCTTGAATGGCGTTCGGACCTATCTTCCTCCCCCGGAACTCCACTCTTCAATTTTTTTCTTCCAAACAGACGCCGACCTTATTTTGACCTCCTTTTTCATTCCTCAACCCCCTCTGGATAGAGAGCCCTTTCGTTTCTTCTGTTTCATTTTTTTCTCCCTTTTTCATTCCGCCATATGTACGGAAAAAAATAAAGCGCAATCTTTACCGTGACAGGCCGCAGCCACGGCCTTTTAGGCTCTTCTTTCGGATTTTTCAGATCATGTTCGAGTTATTCCTTATCGATCAAGAGTTTTTTTCCATGCGGCGCTTTCCTTCCCCCACCGGAATCTCACGCTCCTTTTTCAATGAGAAGCAAGGAAATTCTTTCTCAACAGCTTAACCTTTTTCCTTTTCCGGGAGGACATTAGCCTTCTCCTGAGGCCTTTTTATACATGCCCCTTCCGAGGAACGCCAACACCTTCTTTCTAGCGTTGCCGAGTGTCCCTTTTTTTGTTCAAAAAGATACTAGGTCTTCGCCCCCGGACTCGCGATGGGCCTCTCGAGCCTTTCGTTTTGGTTCGATGACCTTTTCCTTTCGCCTCTTGAGCGTCCGGACCTGACCCCCCCCATGCCGAAGAGCGCATCTAGGCGGCGAGTTGTCCTTTCCAGTCGGAGTTTCGACCGCGAACAGTTTCTCCTTCGCTTTCTTTATAAGGTTCGATTGAAACCCGGGTTTCTGGATGAGTCTATTCAGCGAGGAAAGGATTGCTTAACCGGTGGTTTGAGCCTTCTAGTCTTCCTTCCCGGCATTCTCTTTTCCTTAGGAGGAGAAAATGACGGATTTTTTTTTTTTTTTGTATGTATGATTCCAGTTGTGTGGACCGAAGGTCCCCCTTCCCTTTTTTTTCCTTTGGAAGTCTTCCCTTTTTGCCAAAACCCCCTTCGGAGCAGAACTCCCATCTGTCGAGTCCCCGAGGTTCTCAAGGAATCCCTCTCTGCGTCTCGCTTTTTTAGGAATACAAGGTGACATGTTTCCTCGCAGGCTCGACTTGCTACCTTCCTTCGATCAACGCGTCACGGTACTTCCTTTTTTGCTCCTTTGAGTTTATTTAGTCCCCTGCGGTGGGGACCGGTTTTTTTTTTTTTTTCTGTTTGCCTCAATGCAGGATTCTTTTTCCTCCGTTGTGTTTTTTTCCGATGACTGCCTGTCTTGTACTCTTTCTCTTGCTAACCACCGCCAGGTTTCCCCGAAACCACTCCAGAGAGCTCTTTATTTTCCAGTCTTTCCCTGGCAGTCCGCTTTTTTCCATGGCGAGCGAGGTCTTTTGATGTTAACCTTTCTTCTGACTCAGAATCTCTCTTTGTTATTCACTTTAGAGCTCCGTCTTTTTTCACTTCGTCCAGCCTGGTGCCCAGTAGCTGGTGTTGCTCCCTAGCAACCAAAATAAGACACTCGTTACCCTTTTTTTCCCACCCCCGGAGGCTTATTTCGATATCCTCCCCCCCCCCCGCCCAGATACTCCGTAATGGCTCCCCGCCCTGCCATGATTCAGCCGGGTCGACCCAAGTAGCCTGACCCTTTTCCAAATAACAGAACCTCCCCTTTTCTCCGGTGCTACGAAATCCCACATCAGCCCTTTCTTGAACTATCTTTTCCCCCCTCCCCTATTGACGGACGAACCCTTTTGGTCAGCAGAAATGTACAGCCGCATTAAGCTTTTTTTCTCCTGAATGGAGGTTTCCCTCTGAAATGGATGCGACGACACCATTTCTTCAGCCCTAAAAAAGGATTCTCTCTTTATAGAGAGAAGTTTTTACTCTTTTGATAGTCCCCTCTTTTTTCAAGAGGCGAAGAAACGAGGAACGAAGTCATTTTGTACTGTGCCTCCCTGAATGATGGGAAGAGCGCAATTTTGACACCTTAGAGAAGAGCTAGTGTTGACCTATTCTCAAGGTGTTTTGTAGCCTGAGAGCGATTGCCTTTGCCACTTTCCACCTTTTTCCCCCGTTCGAGGCTTTTTTGTCATGGATTGGTATGTCTCGTGTCTTTCGCGATCTCCGAAGAATTTCCCCCCTCCCCCCATGATTTGAACAGCACGCGGCCCGCGTGGAACGCCGTGGCTTTTCCCCGGGATTCCTGACGTCTTTCTTTTTTCCCGTACATCATGGCTTTCTGCCCGGTTCCTTCCTTTCCCCTTTATGCAGCGCGCTTGCTCGACGAGCCGATTTTCCGCGTTTCTTGAATGCTCCCCCAATGTCTGCTTTTTTTTCCTCTGCGGGAACCGCCATTCTCCCTTTTTTTGTATTCTGGTCAAGATAAGTCTTCAGTCTCATTCCCGTTTTGGTTGGTTCTGGTAAATGCTTTTTTCTTCTATGGAGTCCAGCAGCCCACCCCTCCGTGATATTGATCAAGGTGTTGTCCTTTAGAACTCCTCGAAGGAAAATTGCCCACTTCATTGTGTTCTTTGCATCCACCAAGGTGGTAGTATGGTATCTGTACCTTTTTTTTTTTTCCTTTCGCAGTATCTTGGGATTGGTCGCAGATGGGTTTATTACTTTTTCTCCCTTTGATAGTGGCATGGAACGGGAAGACATGGCGTCGGCTTGACTCCTGTCAACGCTTGGTTTCCGGCTATCCTCATTTAGGTTGATTTTTCTGGTATGAGACCATTGAGATTTTTTCCCCCTTCCCTGTGGCGATGGATGTATGCAGCCCTGGTTTCTATACAGGTCGCAGGCGGTATGTTTTCTGTTTTCGCCGGTAGATTCCTGGTTACCGACGTCTTTTTCTTCTAGCGCACTTGTTGCCTGGTGCCGCGAAAACATTCCGCCCTGCTCCCCCCTTTTCACAACCCGCCTGAGTATTGGGAAGTTTTTTCCCCGTGGGGTGGGTCTTTTCGAACGCGATCTCCGACAGTCTTGTTTCTTTCTCCCTTTTCTGGCAGGTCGTGGTGCCCCGTGAGAAACAGTCTTTCGGACGGAAGTTTCTTCTAGAACCCTCCAGCCGGGTTCCTTTTTGCGAATGGATCTATTTCTCTTTCCTGCAGTCTATTAGTTGTCTCGGTTTCGGCGCCGCGCCCACCGCGCTTAAAAGTGACGGTGCCTACGACAGGGTACCTCTTTCTTCTGATTTCCTCCTCCCCCTTTTTGTTGTTTTTCTCTAGAGTTTCGCCTTTTCACCCGGTCGTCGGCCCCCTTTTTTTCGACAATCCGGTTTCTTGACTCCAAGATCGGCGACCCTCCTTTCCTCCAGACCACCCCCCCCTCCGCCTCCCGCATTTCGAAGGCGAGATCCATTCCTCCTTTTAATCCGGGCTGCCCCTCGACCCCAGATTCCCCCCCCTTCTTGCAAGGATGGTGCTTCCCCCGGCACAGAACCCTTTCACGGATCAACTGTCCAGGAGGCTGCCGCCGGTCGGGTGATGCAGCTAAAACTGCCCATGGACCCCTCCTGAACCCCCCCCTAATACTGTATGCTTCCCTTCTTGAATTTAGGAACTGGTTTACTTCCCCCCTTCAACGGCCAACCAGCCCTAGTGTCCAGCTGCGTACACCTTTGAACTAGTGCCCCCCCTTTGCCAACCGCATTAGACTTCCCCCCTCTTCCCCCCGGGCGAAAGACCATCAATAAGATTCTTTCTCCCCCCCCCCATGGGATCATCAACCCGTCCTCCCCTTCTAACGGAACGCCCCGGCTTGACCATGTCCGCACCCCCTTCTTCCGTTCAGTCCTGCCAGGGGCATTCCCCCGTCCTCATCAGAGTCCCGTCAGCCCCTTCCACTTCTCTCGGCGCTTTCCATTAGACCCCCCTAACATTTTACAAGACCCTCCCCAAGTTGTCCCCCCCTGAGAACTGCTCCCTCGGAACCCCAGTTTCCCCTTCGCGGTTAGAACGCAGCCGACCCCCCCCCAGCTTCAAAACCTTTTCCCGCCACACTCAGTCGGGCGGGCTTTACTCCCCTCCCCAGTTAGCTTGACCGGACGCCTTCCTTTGAAGGGGTCTCGTCTTTCGCACCCTCCTTTTTTCTGACCCTTAATACAACGCCCTGTTCTTTCTTTGCGCCTCTGCTCAAACAGACGATGACCAAGTGAATTCAGCACGTGCCACCGCTTTGCTTTTTCCTGAGCATTTCTGTTTTTTTTGCCCTGCTCCCTTGTCATAACTGTCTTTGCTCTTCCAAAACAAAAGAAAAACCACGCTAGTTTTCTAATATCACCTTCCTGTTCGCCTACTTTTCTCTCGAGGGTGGTCAGATCAATGTGATCCTCCTTTCCATCTACGACACACAGCTCCTTTTGCATCCAGGACAACGGCAATCTTTTTTCCCGTAGCCCCCCGGCCCTCTTTATGAGCGCACTTTTTTCCCGATATCAACAGCACCTTGCCATGGCCCTCCGCGATAGAGGAGATGCTTTGTGAGCTATATGTGCCCGGCTCCTGATGGCCAACTCCCCCCCATGCGTGAGCTCCTTAGCGTCGTCGGAATACCCCAAGATACCAGAGCGGCTTATCCCTTTTTCTGTAACTGACTCCTTATTGAAATCCCCCTCCCAGCGTTTTCCCTTTTTGTGTCGCGCCTTTTCCCTTTCCCTTCGATTGAGAGGGAGACCTAAACCCTGCAGGAAGGCTTCATGAGGAGTTTACCGTCGTGTATCTTAATTCCCCACTTCCGAGGAGATCGGTTTTTTTTCTTCCTGTATAAGAATTCAAGAGGATCCTGGATCTGATTTAGTCTCTCCCGGGTCTTCGGGACACTTGTATTTGTAGTTTTTGGTCTGTTGCATCCCCAAGCCCCGGCTGCAGCGATAGCGCCCTTCTGGGGCCATGCCGAGTCTTTTGGGCTTTCGACAGCCTTTCCTTTTTGGTCCCGTCTCCGTCCTTCTTTTTTTCTGAACCCTCCCAACCACCAGATCTTTTTGGAGCGAAGCATCGGGCCCTGCCCAGAGTTGCTCAAGGTTTACTCCCCCCTCTTTCGGATTTTCATTCTTCCAGCGTTCTTTGAATACTGTGGCCCTTCCTTTGTCTCCCTTCAGGCCTTCGCAACAGCCCCCGAACCCTTTGCGTCGGCTGAATCGCTCTTTTTTTTTTGTCGGTGACCTCCCCCCCCCCGGCGGGGATCTCTTTTCTTTTCGGGTACATCCAAGCACCCTCTTTTTTTTTTTTCTAATCGTTGTGTTGTGAGAGAGCATTATGAGGTACACCGCCAGTGACCCAATAAGGGTGAATTTCACAGGCCCCCCCCCCGAGCTCCCTCTTTCCTCAGGCCTCCTTCGAGTGAGGCATTTCCCCTCTTTCGAACGGGCGAGATAGGGTGCCCTTCTCCAGGAGTTCTTTTTCATTGTAAAAGTATCTCCTTCTTCCTGCCGAGCGGGCGATTCATCCATTTTCTTTTAAGAGCTTAGTCTATTCCCTTCCCATCTCATGGTGTTTTTTTTGACGCCAAACCTAAAGCCTCCTTTCAAAAGAGCCATGCGGCAAAACCGGCTTATTTCAGGCCCTACTCCCCTGCCTACTTCCCCAGAATATTGGCTCCCGCCCTTTCCTTCCCCCCTTCTACGATGCATGACCTGGGCATACGCAGCCCCTCCAGAAACACTCGCAAGCCCTTCCTCCATTTTCCTCGCCGGGATCTCTTTTCCCATCCATCGCCCTTTTTTCACTCCGGAGTTCTCCCTCCGATCCCCTCCCCCCCTTTTCCTCAATTAGCCCTGTCGACCTCACCGACTCTTTTTAGAATTTCGTCCGCGTCGCTCTTCTTTTCCTAAGGGGTCTTGTTCGGCCCTCCTCCTTTTTTAAATTGCAAGCGAGTCCCCCCCTCCCTTTTTCTCTCTCACGCATGGCGCGCTTGCTTCGAGTACGTGACGATTTATACTTCCAGTGATATTGCCCTGTTGCCGATCGGTCCCGAACGCTTTCCTTGTCTTTTGGCAGCGTCAGCAGTATTACCAAGGCTTTGCGCAGATTCTTTTCCCTTTACCCCTTCCGCCCTTTTTTCCCCAATTTTTTTTTGAGCGGTCGAATCCTTCATGTCTCATCGCATTTTCACTTTCTCCGTTGAGAGGCCCCTGGCCCCTTTCCGATGAAATCTTTTATCTTCTTCTCCCCAAAGGAATTGCTCTCCATGTTGAACCATCCCTAGCGTCCGCGTCTGTCTGCACTCCCCCCTTAACCTTATGCGAGCTCCTTTTATCATGTATTACACGCAGGCCCCGTGCTCAACGGCCTGATCTCTTCCCGAGCAAGAGTTGCCCCCCCGAGTTTCGCATTTCCTCCCTCCCCCGGTTCAAATAGGTATGCGTGTTTTTTCTCCTCAGATTTAAAGATACATAATGGCGGTGCAATTTCCAGGTTACGAGTAGTAGCGGATCAGATCCTCCTTGTTTGCTGGTTGGATACGTCGGTCATTTCTCTTTCCTTCCCTATGGACCCAGCAGCCCGAACGATGCGATCCTTTTCTTTCCCCCCTTGAGCTGCCTAATTGAAGGTTTTTTCCTCCCCCAGTCCCCCTTTACCCTTTTTCCGTTTAGAGGTGAGCGCAAAACCTTTTGGCTTGGTATTGTAAGTACTCTTTTCGCGTATCCCTCGCTATTTCCGTGCCTGCTTCACTGGCCCTTTTTTGGCCAATTTTTCCCTGGAATGACTGATTGTTCTTTTTCTTTTTCCAGGATGGTCGACGGATCAGCCGTTTTTTTTTGGTGACTGAGCCCATTGAGGGCGCTTAAGGAGGTATGGCCCCGGTGGATCGTTGTCTCGTCCGTATTGTTCTTCTTTTGATTCTTTTTTGGCAGCTTAGAGGTCACCTGTTGACTTTTTCCCATGAAACACCATTGAAGAACAAAATTTCTGGTAGATCATGAGTCTGGCGTAAGTTTTCTTTGGTTTTCTTTGCTGAGCCGCGAGCCCCGAACCGCAGTTGTCTTGCTTTTCTTTTGGAGATAGTTTATTTTTTTTCCGTGAGCACTTTTTCGAAGGTGGAAGTGGCGAACGGAGTAGGTCCCCTTAGTGACTCTTCCCGCCTCTGAAGGAGAGGCTCGTTTGTTTCTATTTTGATAGGAGCCGAGATGCCGCTTTTTCTTGCCCCGGTGCAACGAATTTTTAGACAATCCTCTTTTCTTTTTCCGTGTCATCATATTTCCCTTTTTTGTTTTTTCGAGATGTCGATTCCCACTGTTTCCTTCCCTGTTACGTTGACTGTATTCCCTCCCCCGGTCTCATCCTCTCCCCCCCTCCTACCTACAAATACGCTAGTCCCCTCGCGATAATTCAGCGCCTTTGGTGAGCGCCTCTTGGACCCCGTGGCGACAAGGCTTGTAGTCACGTTCTTTGCCGGAGCGCCAATTCCCATCGTTTCCCCGGGCGGCGAAGGCGTGAGACCTTCCCCCCCACCTTTTTGGGTGACCAACCTCCTTGACCCGCCTCTCCCTTTTTTTTTCGGTCCCGGTTTCTTAGTCCGGCAAAACCTTGACCTCGGTTCTGAGTCACCATGATAGCCAATCGCCAATACGCGACTCGGAAACCTTACCCCAAGTTGGCGACCCTTTCGTTTGTACCCCGCCCAATTTTTTAGAACCAGGCATCCAGACCCCCTTGCCCTAGAAGTTTTACCCCCCTCTTTGGGGGCCCCCTTTGGTTTACCGCGACCAGTCCTTTCCCTAGTGTTCCAACTCCCATAAATTTCAGGTACCGAGGCACCCCCTCCTCTTTCCTAGTTTCTAAAACACGCCCTTCCCTTCCCTCCCAATAAAACCTTGGAAGCCCCCCGACTCACTTGACCCCCGGGTTCCCCCTGGAGCCCGTTCGCAACGCTTTCCACCTTTACTTTCCCCCCGGAAACGCAGGGGCGTCCTTTCCCTTCCTCAACAATTTTGCCTGCCAGTCGAGATTGACCGAAACGTACACTGGAATGAGTCTTCCCCTCTCCCCTACCTCCCCTTTCCATCCTCCAAACGGCCATGGATAGTGCGGTCGTATGCCCCCCCCTTCTCACGAAATTTGACCGCGAATCTAGCGGCCCCCCAGGGTTCGCCCTCTTCTTTCTCAAGATTCTGGAGGACGGAACTCCTTTGTAATCCAAAATAAAGCTTGGACTTGCTTCTCGCAGCCACTCCTCCCGAGTAATGAGATTGATTTTTTCTTTTTTAGCAGTTTCGTTCGATCTTCCTCCTGACCCTCATTCGCATGCGGCTAATACTTTTTCTCACCTTTTCGCTGGAAATTTCTGGAGCAAGGTCATCCCTAGTAGTCCCTCCAACGCCACTTGACCTTCTCAAGAAGCGTGATTCCCTTGTATACTTCTATATGCTGAACCGGCTTTGCCCCTCCCCCCCCCAATGCATTTTTCTTCCTTGTCCTTTCCTCCTTTTACTCGTGACCAAGACTTTTCTTAAATCGGACTCGCGATGAAACGCGGAGCTTGGCGAGTTCCCTGGTGCTGTTCCGATCCCCCCGTTCGGCCACCAAACCGCCTTTTTTTCCTCGACTTTGAGCGCATGCGGCTGTTACATATTGAGGCTCTCTAGAGAGCGCGGCCTTGATAATTTTCCGAATTGGACTCCTTTGAGATCTCTTCTTCCTCGAGTCCCTTCGCGTACTTCTTTTTTTTCGGTTTGTCGGTCTCTCTTTTCCTGCGTATCCCACGACCCGGCCTAAGTCAAGGTCGGGGAGCCATGCCTTTCGTTTTTTCGGTTGCTTTTATTTAAGGGAACCTGCCCTTTTTGGCGCACCGTTTTCCTCTCCCGGAGCTGAGTTTTTTTTTTTTGGTTAACGCCGCCACTTACTGGGTCTTTCCCGACCCCGACCCTTGGACAGATTTCTAGCCTATTTGGATGATCGCCCCGCTCTCTCTTCTCTCAGAGGCTGGAATTACAGTTCCTAATTTCCGCACGAGCTCCCTGAGCACCTCCCCAGCCCGCGCCCCTAGTCGTGACTTTTTCCCCCCGAGCCTGGAAGTTTTCTTTTCCAGTAAATGCGGTGGGGGCATTCTCCCCCCCTCAGCCCCTCTCTCTTTTCCTCTCGTTTTTTGTTGCTCTCTCCTGATTAATGTACACCCGCCCCTTCGTGCCCACGCAGGGTTAGAAAACCCTCAAGGGCGCCATCCCCCGGATTTCCCCTCGGCCCGTCTTCTTCGGGCAGTCATTTTCTCCGGAGAACCTTCGGAGGCTAGGCGCAGTGATGATTTTCCCTTCCAGCCCCCTTGAATAAGTGAGCGGCGACATCGGAGCTCGTGCCCTTCGTTAAAGCCCTCTGCTTCGTCTGTCTTTTTTTTTTTTGTCGGCGTTCAGACGAGCCACCCCCTATTCGTGATCGGCCCTGCGCCCAAAACAATTCAGGCTTCTTCGCTCAACGGTCCCCCTTTCCGACCCCCACCCCTTCCCTCTCAGGCATGGCTCCCCGCACGGCGCTGTCACTAGTTTGTTGACTTCCTAGCCACCCGCCCTCCCTCTCCACACCGCCTACAGACTTCCCCGTCATATATCCCCTTTCATTTCCCCCCTGGCGTTTCCAATTACGACCCTAATTCCCCACAGCGACCGCCATTAGACGTTTCCTAGTCCCGAATGTAACCGGACTCCTCTTTCTATTAGCCTGCTCGACTGATAGTGGTCCGCTCTCAATCGCCCCGACCTCGTTCCTCTTCTCCCAAGTCCTTGCCGCTTTTCCCACGTTACTATTTGATCCCCGCTTTCTTGGGTCACCTCGGTCTCTCCTGGTCACGCCGCCTTCCTTTTTGGCGTTGACAGCGCGCAGGTTTCTCTCGCGGACCCGCAGTCATCTCCGTATATATGGAGTCCTCTTTCCCTCCAAGGTGCTTGTGACTGTTTCTTCGATCCTTGCCTTGCTATCTTTTCCCTTCACATCCCTTTTCGCGTTACTTGTTTTTTCTTTCGAAGAATGCAGCCGCTGGTGGTCGCGATCCTAAGAATATGGCGAACATGCTAGCAGTTTGACTCGCGTCGTCTACCAGTTTGCGCACTCACGTTTTACTGCCACCCCTCCCTTCGACTCCATGGCTTATGCCCCCCCCCGGACCGCTGCTACCCTCCGCTTTTCCCCCTCTCCGGTGGCCTCGGATTTGTTTCCCAATAGTAGTCTCCTTTTTCTGCAGAGTGTGACCGCCATTCTTGGTTCAGCCGTGGCCTCCTTGCGAGTATCGATAGGCTTTTCTGGTTGGCTAGTCCCGCTTCCCTTTTGATGGAGTCCCAGCGAAAGATAGTGTACACTCCTGTGTTATCTGGGGCGCAATTACTTTGAAATCCACTTGTCACCTGGGGTCAAGTTGTCGCTGGCATGACTTTGGTAGTTTTTTTTTTTTCTGGACTCCCGTTGTTCCAGTTATCCCTAGGGACTCTCGTTTCCTGTGAATCCGGGTCTTGCGCCCCTCCCAGTCATTGGAAACTTCCCCTTTTAGGACTCTTTTCGCGTGTCGAGCAGACCCCTTTTTCTACGGTCAGACGATTGATTCTTGGTTGGTTTCTCCCAACTTGAGGGCGTAAAGTCCCTTTCCGTTTTCTTCTTCTCGGTTGTATCTGTTGGATCTTCCCTTCTGAGGCGTAGTACTTTTGGCTATTCCTTCGGCCCCGCTTATTGCCCTCAGTTCCCCCCCCCTCTGTGAATGGGGCCTACCTTTCCCCCGAACCTCTCTTCCTTGTCGTCTTTCGCTTTGGTCACCCCGTGGGTGGGGTCGTTGCGCGCCTCTCTCCCCCCCTATCGCCCGACTGGGTGTGATTTGCTAGTTTGGTCCCTTACTTTTTTGACTTTCCCTAATGCTGGTCCGCCCTCTTATTCTCGAGCCGCGATGCGTGCGAGCGTATGTTTGTTTCTCGGAGAGCTGCCGCCCACGCGCTTCCAACTCGTGTACTAGAGACAATCCCTTTCCCCCCCCCGGTTTTTGTTGAGAGATCTTCGTCTGGCTCCCACGGTCTTCCCTGCATTTTTTACAATGCGGTGCGAAGACCCCGGCGCCGATCTTCCCTCCCTCCACCCCCTCTCTACCCCGGCCTCCCCCTTCCCCTCTTAAGAGTTCCAATTCTTTGCGTTTTTGACCCCAATTCCGCAGGCGACAATGTCCCCCCCCCAAAGCCCGGAGCCATAATGCCCCGGCAAAAGTCTTCTTCCTCCGATTCTCCCTCTACAAAACGTTGACCAAGCCCCCCCTCTCCTGGAGGCCCCGACCGACTCCCGAATCTGGTTTTTCCCGGGCCCTCCCGTTCCCAGTGTGACCTAGTCAAGCCCCAACTTTTAATCTAGCGCCCCCCAGCTTTCCAAATTCCTTGTTTCTCTCCGTTCAACGATACCACCGGGACCATCTCCCTTTTTCCTTGACCGACCTCAATGCAACCTGCATCCAAGCCGCTTTGCCACCAAGCCTTCCTTTGCCTGGGCGACCCCTTCCCCTTCCATCCACCTTACTTCAGGTCCAGTCAGGTACCAGCCTCTAGCCGTCATGGGGTAAATGCTCACACGCAACTTACACCCCGACCACCTTGGGCACGCTCCCCCCCCCTCCCTAAGACCCCTTTATTTCATTCCTTTGTTCTGTCTTGCGCCCCTACTATACGGATACGCAATCGGGCTTACCATAAACAAGGGCTGCAGTCTGCCCAGGAGCCAACAGCAAACGCCTTGCAGGCTTGCGCCGACTCCCCGTTTCCCTTCCCTCCACTGATATGGCGGTCGCCTTCTCCAAAGACGGCAGACATTGACGCCCAACTCCGAACGCCCACCTCTTCCCTATCTCTTCGCAGTTCTTTGCTAAGCTTTCCTTCTGGCCAAAAATATCGGCCCTTCACAATTTTGTGCGCCACCCTGGTAGCAGCCTGCTTTCCGCTTTTGATAATTTAGATAATTTTTTTCATCCCTCCCTTTTCTTCTTTCGGAGCATCAGGACCCAACGGTGCCTATCTTTCCCTTCTCCATTGAGAAATGCGTCACTCCCGCTATTCGACCAGAACATTCAATTTGGCCTCGTCTTCCGTTCCTTGAGTTATATGTGCCCCCTTTTCCTTTACCACGCCAACAGTGTTTGAACTCGGTCGTTCGAATGAAGCGAGTCTTTGATCCGTCCCGGCTCTTCCTGCAAGCGCGCCGGCTTGTTTCACTGGTGTCGCATCGATTGCTCTCTTGCCGACCACTCCCTGCGGAGCGTCGGAGCATTGAGGATTTCCATTTGGTTATTTCCTCACGTTGTCGGCCGGCGATTCGGCTGGTGCTTTAGAATGACGAATTGACTTCCCTTTTGATGGCTGAGTATCACCGGCCTTGAAAGGTTTTTTTTTCCCTGGATTGTCTCTTTTTGGGTTTGCTCTTTTTTCTTTTCCACGAAAGGCTTTTTTGAAGACTCACTTCTTTTTGGAGCCATGCCGGAGTCGTCGGGTTTCTATTCGAGAAGCAGCCCCCGGTGTTTGGATTGAGGGCCCCTTGTTTTTCCCCTGTTCTCACTTTCCCCCCCGGGGCTTGACCCCCTCCTCGTTGAAGACTTGCCGTTTCGGGCGCTCAAGGATGTAGCCTCTGAGTCCTCGCATGCAGCGGTTCATACTTTTTTTCCCCCCCCTGCGAGCTCCCTCCGCGTCTCTCCTTTCGTCACCCAGCGGATGCCTCCGCGGACTCTTTCCTCTTCCACCATGCGAGCATTGGAGTCCAGTAAAACTTGGTGGGGAGCACGGGTATCATGGCGTTGTTGCCTTCCTCATCATATCCTCTTTCCTCTATCATTTTTTTTTTGAGTCTTCGCATGCTGCATGACCTGCATTCGACCTGATAAAAATAGGGGTGACTTGCACCAAAGCCCCCAGGCGAGCGAGGTTTCATCCTTTCACGTTTTTTTCAGTCCCGAAATTCGTGGCAGATGCTGGCGGCGAGGGCCTTAGGATTTTCCCCCCTTTTCTTCCTCCCCCGATTGCAGCTCATGAAAGGGCCTCTTTTTGCGAGTTCCCCTTGAGCGCTAGTGCATTTCCCCTCACACCATCGCGGTTCGTTTGACCCTTTTTTTTTTTCCTTTTCCTACTAGCCAAAATAAGTCCTCGGACCTGCGGTCCACACCCCTTTTTTTCCGGGCCTTCAAATACGCAACTCCACCTTGGCTTTGACTTCCCGGCGGGCCGGGTCGTGGAATAACGCACTCTCCCCCCCCCACGCGGCAAAATAAGTCTCTCTGCTACTCCTTTCCATCCATCCGGACTGAGCAGAGACACCAGACTTCGCCTCTTTTTCAAAAGTGTACGGGCTTTTCTCCTTAGTTACATCCGTGCACTTCGCTTTCTCTCTTTTATTATGCAGGTTGGATTGGTCGGCCGCCTCTCATCGATGCAGAACCAGGGAGGCGACTTTCCACTCCCTCTTGATTGAGTCTGCG
>Ga0179593_1452757_pt1 | contig 15207 bp, 23 predicted proteins | sample CZODoug2_1_08_16_FD_185931 | JGI IMG/M metagenome (GOLD analysis project Ga0179593, IMG submission 185931) | Vadose zone soil fungal communities from Angelo Coast Range Reserve, California, USA - CZODoug2_1_08_16fungal (PacBio error correction) | ecosystem: Environmental > Terrestrial > Soil >... | reverse complement strand
TTACTCGTGACCCGTGTATCCTGGCCCGATTCCAATCTACTTTGAACTGTTACTTCCCATAGAACATGAGAGGCCCTCCCGAATGCAAGCCTGGTTCCTCCTCCTCAATCAAAGTCGACCATGACCTTACTTCTTTTTTGCGATTGTTCTTCCGATTCTGCTTTCTTCTCGTTGTCGAACCGGCATACGACGTCGGGGCAATCATCCCCTGCGACTTTTACATTGCTGCATTGCCACAACCCCAACTTTACTTCACTCGGCGTCCAACACTTTTTCGCTTTGCTCCATCCTCCCCGGCGTCCTCTCCAAGAGATGCAGGCGGACTAGCCCAGAGCTTTGTTTTTCACTCCCCCCCCCGTCGAGTTACACAGACGAAATGACCCCTGACACTCCGCCTTGAGTGATCCGCTCCCACCAGCGGTCCCCCTCAGCAAAACGCTGCCCCTTTCTGAACTCCATCAGGAAAGCAATTACAGGACTACGCAACCCCTCGAGGAGCTTAGCGAGCAAGGAATGCGGTTGACACCAGCCTGGGTTCTAAACAGCCTCTACTACCGTAATTTTCCTAAATGGCAGGATTCATAATACCTCATCCAGTTTATTCTCCCCCTTTTCCCCTTCATCCCAACAAGGGCCCCCCTCCCTGTCGGAGCGAAGCGATCTCCTCCCCCCCCTTTGCTGGGTCGACCCTTACAAAAGTCCATAAGACTTCACAAGTAGGTCCAAATAACACACATCGAATTTTTTTCGGTCCTGCGTTTCAGTCCTTTTAGGGTCAAAGGTGCATAGCCTACGCGCTCCGAAGCGCAATTGCATAAAAAGGTCCATTAATGGGTTCACGCCTCAACTGGCGAGAATGTTAAGAGCGGATAGAAGGGCAGGTTATGACTGAGTCCCAAAGAATCTAATTGTGTGTGCTACCCCCCACTTTCGGTTGCACTTTTTTTTCCCACCCCTTCTCGCCCCTGCAAAAAGGAGTTGTTGTCCCCGTGTACGCAATGGTTTTCCTCCTTCAATTATTTTTGTTGAACCAGGCTCAAGTGAGAGTTCCGTTAATTTTCCCCCCGAACGTTCAACTGCTGCTCTTCCCCCCCTTCCCCCTGTCGCAGCCCCCCCCCCCCCCCCCCCCCCCACGAAGAATGAAGCCTGCCTGTGGTTTTTTCTTTTTTTTTTTTTTTTTGGTTTTTTGTGGTTTTTTTTTTTTTTTTTTTTTGGTTTTGTGGGTGGGGTGGTTTTTTTTCTTGTTGTGGTTTCTTTTTTTTTTGGGGTGGGATCTCGAAATGCGGACCGTCCACGAGGCGGCGGTTCCCTGGAACATGGCCCAACTCCCATACACTGTGGGTGAGGGGCCCTTCAAGGTGGACAGAAGCAAATCCTTTCACATATTATTCTTCCCCTGCCAGAGTTTCTTAGCGATATCGTAAGTCGGGAAGATTTAAGGATTCTGTCCTACTAAGGCGGAATCCTAGGCATTATTTAAGATTTCTGACCCCTCTCGGTGGAAAGCATAATCTCCCCAGGTAGAACTTCCACCCTGACGGGTTTTTTCTTCGGTCGAAGGTTTTGGGCGAATCCTCATAGAAACCTTCCTGCATCCACCCCCCTGATAATATTTTAACATGGACCTGAACGTTTATTCCTTGAAAAAGCCCTCCGTAGGAGCGCAAAGGACTACTTTGATCACCACAATGTTTGCAGTGGTCGAACCTTTGCCACCCCGTCTACGCTCCACAACCCCCTGACAGTCCTTATAAATATCATTTCCTCCGGCTCAGTCCCCTGCTTTTTTTGGCCCCATGGCTCAGCTCTCCTGATCTGGCCTGCCCTTCACTTCAAGTTCAACGATGCCCCCTCTCGACCGGTCTTATCTTCACCTAATGCTCATAGCGCAACTGCGCCTTGCTTGATTTTTCTCCCCCTCGTCCCTGTCGATCCTTCCGTAATTCCGACCAGGAAACCCCAAGGGCAAAAAAGACCTTTCGTTCAGGAGAACCAATCCCCCCCCTTTCCCGATTTTACTTGGTTATTTTCTTCAAGAACTTCTTTTTTTGGGAGCTTACATTACTGAGCGGTCCTTGCCTGCGTATACGATTTGGTTTGAGCCTTCTGACCCGTCTGACTTTTTCTTTCCGTTTTTTCCCACCCAATTCCGACTAGCCGAACGCCCCGGCTATAGCAGTTCTTTCACCATGGTTTCGGCAACCAAGAATGTTCGATAAGTTTTCTATTGTTGTTTCACTTGATTGTTTCTTTTCTCCTGGCTGGATTCTCAAGAAACCACCCTTCCTTTCACCCCTTTCCCCCCCGTAATAAATCACTTGATGCCCCCCAGCCCTAGCACAGCAATGTCCCCCCAAACCGCACCTCACGCGTAAATCGTTTGTATCCCGTATGCTTACACTTTCATCCTGAATTGGTGCGTTCCGTTGCGCATACAGGGTTTATCATTAGTTTTCTCCACCTTTATGGAGGCTTTCCTTACGATTTGACGCCTGCATACCTTTTGCCTTCATTATCGAAGCCCGCTCTTGCCGTGGCCCACACCTCTCCCTACGCTCCTGATCTATTTTCTTGGTGTTTGTTCTGCCTGTTTGCCTTATTATCGAAATACCAGACTTTTTCGCGTAGGTCACAACGTTGGCAACTTTTTTTCATCTTCCTGTTCCTGCCCTCGTGCGAAAATCCCTCCGGTTTTTTGGGGGTGAGTTTTAGCGTTACATGAAGGTTCCCTCGTGCCACCGCCACATTTCCTTATCTTCCATAATCTTGCTCCATTGCGTTGACCCCTGACCCATTTTGTGATATTTTCCCGCCACGAATCTAGTCGTCCCCTCTTTCAGATAGCTACCTTCTTCCTGAGACGACTTGACTTTTCCGTCGAGCTCCCCCCCTCGCTAAATTCTCCTTAAACTAGTATTACCCGAGTGTCTATTGACTCTCCAACTTCCGCTTGACATTGCTGATCTGCGGCCTGGCCGATTGAGCTTCTTCGCAACAGCCTGAGGCAAAAAGGCATTACCTGACCGATACTTGATCCGATAAGATCGCTTTTTTTCCCCGTTATTTCTCTGCTCCCCTCGTTCAGTTAGAAAGAAACAACGCTCCCTGGGTTCCCCCAGGTTGCTTTTACTAAGACTGACTTTCCCCCCGCATAAGAAGTATGGGGTTTTCAGTACTCTCGCCTCTCGGATTTCGCCGCCTGGGTGTTTTTTTTTTTGTTTAAGCATTAGGCTATGGTCGCTCACATCTTCATACTTTTAAACATGCTAGCGCCGATCGTCTTTCTTAGCCATCCGCGGTTGAAATACCCTAACTTGCATTTGACACGTAAGTTCTCAATCCTATTACGCCAATTTCGTCCCTGGATTATCCCGTTTTGCTTCAGGGGCTCTCCCGCAATCAGAAATTGAGTGGATTAGATGTCCCCTTCTCCGATTCTCTCTCTTCTCCCCATATTACCTAAATTGTTGGGCACGATTCCTCCCCCCTCCCTCGGCTATCTACCACCCGACGTCTGATTGGAGCGTCTTTCCTGGTCCAACTGAATCTCGACCTAGACACGATCCTTTTTTTAAACGTACTCTTTCTGCCTGAACTTCTCGTGCGCTCCATGGCCATTCGGGGTTTCTTGCCTCCGTCGACTCTTCACCTACCCGTTCGCTATGAAGTGTTCGCGACCATCCCCCCCAATGCGTCTTACTCTGGCGGGCTGTTTGAATCCCCCGCTACATTTTTCCATGATCTGACCTGGAGCAGCTACGTGGCTAAACAAGCAACCTGTACGTCGTGCGGGAAAACCATCCCTTCCTGCCTCTTCAACTAAGATTTCGCTGGCCCCCCCCCCCTCCCGCGCGACTGGCCACCAGCCGCCCCCACCCCCCCCCCCCCCCCCCCCCCCCCCCCCCCCCCCCCCCCCCCCCCCCCCCCCCCCCCCCCCCCCCCCCCCCCCCCTCCCCCCCCCCCCCCCCCCCCCCCTTCTAAGTCGGGCCTGTTCCTTGAACGCCCCAATTTTTCCCTTCCTCGTGGATCTCCAGTCCAGATCCCTCCTCTTAGACTTTGCAGAGGATTGACTCCGGGCCCTTTTTTTTTTCTGTTTTATTGAACATTATTCTCCGGTAGCGTTGTGATCTCTCGCAGTTTTGATTAGGCCAGACTATATGCTGTTGAGTTCATTCTCCCTACGCTATTTACTCCGACCCCCATGACCTCACCCCCTCCTCAGTCCCGCCATCCTTCCCTAGCCCGATCTCATCCTCGAGCAACGTAGAACGCGTACCCGGCCGACGAGAGAAAGCCTCCGTCTTTCAATCTTCAACAGTGCCGTTCCCCCCCTTTCCTTCCTTCTTTTTTTTTTTTTTTGGGTGTGGGGTAGGTTTGGTGGGGTCACCCACACACCCCCCCCCCCCAACCCAAATTCTTTGTTTTTGTGGTTGTGGTTTTTTTTTTTTTTTTTTTTTTTTTTTTTTTTTTTTTTTTTTTTTTTTTTTTTTTTTTTTTTTTTTTTTTTTTTTTTTTTTTTTCATGCGTGCAGTCCCGCCCCCCTCAACTTCCTCCAACGTCCCAAACCCAACTATTATTATCGTAGGCGCCCCTTTTTGGCCCCTCACCCCCCTCACTCGATTGCGGCCCTATCGGTCCGGACCCTCCCTCCACGCGAACGAGCAGTGAGGTACGACCTAATTTTCATCCCCCTAGTCTTCCCTTCTTCCCCTTTTGACGTGCGGATTACCCCCTCTCATCCAGACTCGATCCGTACTTCTGTCGCGCTTTTGCTCAGCCTGGACTTACTCCCTGACCTTTTAGTTCGTTTTCGCGCCTATTACGCTTGAGCTCTGCTGGGTTGCGACCCAACCCCATTCCCTGCAGCGAAGTTTAACCGCTGAACCCATTTAAATCCCCCATTCCCCCCCCCCCCCCCCCCCCCCCCCTTTTCACTACCGACTATTGCTTTCACCCCTGACCCTGGGTCCCCTACGCACCCTTCCCCCTTACCCCCTGCCGGGCTTTTGGCGGTTCGTAAAGCCTTTTGATTTTGACGGCTTGCGGTCACGAACCCCACCGGCATAACTGCAGCGCAACCAACTCTCTATTTATTGCGGTTTTTGGTGTTGGGTTGACTCCTTCCCCTTTTCCCCTGGGACAGGGAGCGGTATACCCCCCAAAAGTATCAGGAGCATTGAGCTACCACCAACGAATCACTGTTTATGACTTTGGTCTCTTCTCCCTTCTGTCCCGAATTTTTACCCCTTTTTTTGTTTACATTTTTATTTCACCACCTCTCCAATTGTTCGTTTCCTCTCTTAGACATAGGACGTTTAGATTCTGAACAGTCCCCCTGCCGTCTTTTGTCCCCCCTCTGCCCCTTTATCTTTTTCCCCTCCATTGAAGACGTGCACCTACTTGTTTGACGACTTTTTTTTCCTATTTCCTGTGACATCTCCCTGACACGGCCCCCCCCTGATGATCTCCCCCCTTCGTGCCGACGAAAAACTGGGGGCAATCTGATTTGCCGCCTGCTGAATCTTAGGGTCAAGGTGAATTGCTTGTTGGGGAAACGTTGACGTAGCAAAAACGGCGTTCCCTTTCGAAACAACTCCCAGCCCAGGGTTATTTTGCCTCCTTCGGGCATTACCCTCCTCCTTCAAGTACATTTAGTTGGTTTTTGTTGTTTTGTTTTGTGTTTTTTTTTCTCCATGTTTTTTCTCCGATCCAATCGCACCTTTTATCGCAGTTGAGACGTTATAGATTTCCCCTCGCTTTAATTTGATGAGCCCCCCTACTAGTTGCGCCCGCCTTTCTTCCCCCTCCATCGTCTGATTCCCCCTTCACCGAAGAAGATCCCGACACCGACCATAGAAGAGATCCCTTTTCCCTCTTTACTTTACGATAACACTGCCAATTTTATCCTCATCGGTTCTCGATTGCGTTATTAAAGCGTTGGAAGGCAGCCGTCTGAATATGACTGTCGTCTCATTACTAGTCATTAGTCCCCCCCCCCCCCCCCCCCCCCATTCTCCTGGCTTACCGTTTTTTCTCTATATGCTTTTATTGACGGACCTTCCCGCCTCGGTTGAGTCCTGATTGGCCTAGATTCTTTAGAATACACCGGAGTTTCCATCCCTTGAGCTTGACCCCAATTTCCTCCAGCTCGTTCCCACCAAAACAGTCCCCCTCATGTGGTGACCGACAAGGCCGCCCACTCTTCCTTTGCCTCCCCCTTTCTCCTCGATGAGGTCCTGCCCCCCCTTTTGAGCGTCGGGTCTTTTCCCCTGCTGTTGCTAGCCCCTTAGAATGACAAGACGAGGACTGAAACCCTAACCGAAACCCTCGAGCTTTTGTTCACTTTTTTTTCCTTTGGACGTCCTATTAGATGCGAAGGGACCCTTTTGTCTCTTTCTTCTCATTTTGGCCTTCGTGCATTTTATGAAGTCTTCTCCAAGACAATTCTGAGCGTAGTCTCCGGCCCCCCGTTTTGCAGTTGAGAATTCGCACCTTTTTTTTTTTTTTCTTTTTTCTGGAGAGCTTCCTTTTCTTTACCTCCAGGGTGGACAACCACGCCTCTTTTGGTCCCTTCGAATATATTTTTCTTCGCCTAGTCTTCGCTTTCCCCCCCATTGGTCTGCTTTGAGATATGCGTTGCAGTCCTTGCGGACTTTAAGCCCGCTGTTTGTAATTCGATCATGCCCCTGCACGTCCGGCGGCCGTGTACTCGTTCCTTGAGTCGACTCTCCCTGTTTCTAAGATCCTTTATCTTCTGAGCTCGGTTCAGGATGGTGACGCCCAAATTCTCTTTTTGACTCTTTCACATTTGAATGTCAATTTTATGTTTTTCCCACGCTAATCCGGCACCCCCCCTGTTTAAGAGTTCTATTGCAGGACAGCTATTAAGGGTACCAGCCTATCACCTCTAAGTTCCATCAGACTAGTCTGACCATTTTTGACGCTGAACTGTAGGTAGTGATCCCCGCAGCCGCTAACATTAAAGATGAGACCCTTTCGGTTTTCACAATTTCAGCCATATTGATCTTTCCTTCTCAGTGAGGCAATCTCCTATATCTCTTCACAATATCCTGTTTTTTTCGTTGAGATCCAATTCCTTCTGTCAGTAATACCGTCCAGACCGATATGGGTGAAACATCTGTCCTTTGACAATACCCATTCTCCGCGCCTTGATCCATTTTTTTATAAGACCAAGAACAATTTACAAAGTCGTGTTGTCTTTTTCTTTCCGCTTCTTTTTTTTTCATCCGTTTTTGACGGCGGCCTGTTCCCTCATCACGTCCCACGACATGCCCCGGTTAGTGTCCTTTCCGTGCGAAAACCCTCAACTTCCATTACGCTGGCGTCAACACGAGTTCGAAGTTCTTCCAGTGCGATCGTCGCGCACGGTCTTCCCGCGCTTCCTAGCCCTGTTGTTCATGCACGACGTCTAATCCCAGAGCGCCCGACTTCCTCAGGGATGTGTACCGGCTATTACCCACCCCTCCCCCACATCCGACAATAATTCCGGCCATATTCTATTCCGAAATCCCCCAGTTAACGTAACCTTTTCGCCTAACTAGAGCATCTATCCAGACCAAAGGTGACTTTTTCATTCCCCTACCTTTCGTTGCCGTACGCTTTGCACACTTCAATCCTTTCCGCCCTCCCAATTCGATCTCCTTCTGTCAAGGTTTCCATGCCACTCAAGACTTTTTCCTTGATCCCCGACTCCCCCCCTTATCTCAGCTGAATTTACTATACTCGAACCCTGCCCCTTCATTAACAAGTCCATTTCTTTCATCCCCACGAACACGGACCCCTCATGCCCCGATGCGTTGCTGTTAGTTTCTGCATCAAACGGTCATACTAAGCTAGCTCCAGCGACCCACTCCTCTAGAAGAGTCCATGAATTTCGGTGACCGTCACCTCATAGAGCTTTTTCGCCGAGAAGAAGGGCTCAGAAGCGATTACCTCCCCAGTCTGTCTCCTCCGTCTCCTACGTTCCTTTCTTCCACTCCACGCTACCTCCATGTGCCCCTTTTGTTACAATACCCCTTTTCCCTCCCCCTTCCTTCGTCCCTCCCCTCCCCCCTTCTCCTTCACGCCCCCCCCTTCCCCCTCCCCCCCCCCCCCCCCCATCCGCTCCCCGCCCCTATCCCCACCCTCCCTATTTCCTGCCCTTCCTTCATTCTTCCTTTTCCTCTTCTCCCCCCTCCTCTCACCCCAAATATCTGCGCTACTACTTCTTTCAAACTATCGGCCACCCCTTTGCACCACCTCACCCTTACATCCCTCCTAACCCCTCCCTTACTTACATTCCAACACCCTCTTAATTCTTCCTCCCTCTTTCATCCACAACCTTAGTTCAATCCCATACGCCCCTCACTCACCTAACCCATCCTCTACCTCTCCCGTACCCAGCTCCTATCCACTCTATCCCTCCCTTTCCCCCCACCCGTTTTCTCCCCCTCCCTGACCCCATCTCTCCACCCCAGACGCCCGCAACTTCATCACCCCTCCCCCCCTAGTTAACTTTACCCTTTTTAAACTTCCCTTTCCCCCCAAATACTTCTCCCCCTCTTCACGTTCTGCGAGCCCCCCCTGTTATTTCTTTACTCCTCCCTAGCCACCCCCCATACCTTTTTTTACATCTACTACCCCTCCTCACATCCCTCCATCCCTCTCCACTCCCCCGATTTATCTCTTTTCCTCCTCGTCTCTTCCCTCTCTACCTTCAGACGTAGAGACTTTCTTGATATATGGCCAAGATCTGCCTTTTTTGTGGATTCTCCCCCTTTTTCTTAAAACCGGAACGGAATAACCGTTTTGGAATAACCCCCACCCCCCCCCCAAATGGACGAGAGTAAAGGCGAGATAAGCGTTACGCCACCCGAACGGCCCCCATCACCCTCGTGTTTCCCAAACGCCCTTCCTCCCTCGTGCGACTTTCTCATGAGCGCGAGTCGAATTCTTCCCTCCCTACACGCTTCTCCCTTCCCGACCCCTTTCCAAAGCCATACCTCTCGAAAAAATATGTGCTCCTTTCCCTGGGTCCTCCCTCTAGTTCCTTCTATAGCTTGTTCGGTGAGGACTTCCTCAGTGTTGGGTGTGTGTCAGATCCAAGTAATGGATGCCCATTTTTTAGGTTTCTTTTTTTCCTACCCCTTCCCTCCCCGCTGTTACTGGTTCCATTTTGTTTTTTTACCGCGCTTTGAAAGATGCCCCCCAGGTTCCCGTTCCCTGCTTCTTCCCAGCCTATTCTCAGGGCCCGCCACCCAAACAGTCCCCCTGCTCCCCCCTAGAATGGTCCGTTCCTTCTCTTGTTCTTGCCCATCCTTCCCTTTAGGTCCCAGGCCTTCTTTAGCCCTGCGGGATGTTTCTTTTTTTGAGTTTACAGTCCGTTCTTTTTCCTTTACCAAAAAGATGATAGATTAATTTCTTCTCTTTTTTCCATATTCCTCCGTTCGCCCGGTTTTTTTCTACTTGCATACCCTTTTCCTGCGGAAATGTTTTCTTAATCTTGGTGCCTGCCCCCCTCTCTACCAATCTCCCCTAAATCCGTCCGCACCCAATCGATAGACTTATCTTGACAACCCCCCGGCACTTGTCCCCAATTTTGATTCTTCCTTTATGTCGACCAGGAGCCCGCAAGATCCAATTATCCGAAGCAGGCCCCCCACCACAACCTTTCCCCCCCCACTTCGGTGGACCCTACCCCCCCCACAACGTTTCCGGTTCCTGCTTTCCGTGGATGATTTATCTCTGTCCCATCTTTGTTGTTTCTTCCCCCCCTGTGCTTCGCTACCTCCTGATGCCTCACCCTCTTTAGTTGCGTATGCCTTGCGGTTGCCTTGTGTTTCTTCCGTCCTTTCAATCAATGCATTCCCGGCCCTACCGACCGCGCAGCCCGCACTTCCTCTCCGGGTTTCCAGCAGTGGATTTTTAAGGACTATTGCTTCATTTTTCTTTGTGTTTCCCGTGATTCGTTTTTCCTCTGTTTCGTATTTTGTACAAAACCAAAGTATTCACTAAATCATCAATCAGAAAACTGTCTCCCTCCCCGTCCTTTTAGTTCGTACGGGATGAACCCACACCTTCGAACTCTTTACCTGTTGTGAGTCGATACTGTCCTGCCCCATTTACGTTTTTTTATCGCATTCCCTTCCAGGGCCATTTCAGGTTCAGTCCTTTTAGGTGCTTAATTAGTCGAACTTTACTCTTCCCTCCTTCCTCTCTCGTAGGCCTTTGATTGCATCCCTGGCGGCTGACTAGAATTCGTATTGTTTTCCTATTTTCCCCCCCACTCAATCTTCCCCCCCTCTCTCTCAATTTCTTTTTTTTAACCGCTGGTTTGAGTTCGCCGCATATTCGATCAAGTTTCCGGCCGCGGCCCTGAAACAGCTTTTACACTTGACTTTCCTCGTCTCCTCCACTGTTTCCTCCCGCCACAGCCCTAAGCGTTAAGAAGTCATGATTTCCCTTTCCTAGTTTTAACTACCTTACCGAAGTCCTTTTGACAGGCATGCGTGAAAGGAGAGTATGGCTCCTTCACTATCTCTCTGACTCTTTTTACTCGAGCAATATTATGGCATTTAAAAGTTTAGAGAGATAAAAACCGCCTTTTTTTCTACAGGATAAAAATTTACACGATTTTCATCTGCTAACAACCCCATCGTGAGAACGAAGAATGATCCAATGCGAATTCATATAGATCCGAAGATTAGAGTTCAGACCGCCTTACGATGAAACGTCCAAGGAACCTGCTTGTTTTCTTTGTGTTTGTGTTGTTTTTTTTTTTTAGTTGTTTTTTGTGGCTTCTTTTCTTTCTTTTTTTTTTTTGTGGGGTTGTGTTGTTTGGGTTGAACATTCTAAATCCTTCTTTTATCTCTGTCTCTTCTACAAGAACACCTATAGTACAGCAGTGTAGGTTGTTACGATCAACGGCCCCCCCCCCCCCCACTCCTCATAGCCTTTTTGTTGAAAGCTTCACGGGGGGATTTCAATGGCTTTTTTACGCGAATTATTGCAATTTTTTTTTTCTTTTTTTTTTTTTTTTTTTTTTTTTTTTTTTTTTTTTTTTTTTTTTTTTTTCTTTTTTTTTTTTTTTTTTTTTTTTTTCTTTTTTTTAGGTTTCCAATACATTATTACTTTTACCCCCCCTAACGGTAAACAGTTTCATAGATTGCACACCGCCTCTCTTATCAGCTTCCTTTCAATCTCCATCCTGTCTTGACCACTCCAGTTCTCTTACCTCCTATTTACTATTTCGACCTGGTGTTTGGCCAGGAGAGGACCAAATCCGTTGTGAGACCCGCATCACAGCTGATAGTATGCCTGTTCTTCTCCCTCTTTTCTCCCCCTCTCCTCCTCTTTTTTTTTTTCTATGCTTAACGAGTTGCATTCCCCTGCGATTTTTCTGCCTTTGATGGTCTCGCCAACTTTCTCTCGAGGCCCCCTCTCCTGAGCACAAGGTCCTATCTTCTCCTCTCTCCCCTTTCTCTTTTAAGCTTCGGTTTCTTTTCCTCCGCCTGGCCGCGCTGGGAGCGTATCACCAGCTTCCCTTTCGCTATGCTGGTTTCTTCCCTCTCTTCTTTGTTGTGTTCTCTTTCCCCTCTCTCTTCCCTTTTACTTTTTTCTTTTTCTTTTTTTTTTCTCCTTTTTCTTCTCTCCTCCTCCCCTTTTTTCTCTCTTCTTCTCTTTTTTTCTTTCTTTTCTTTTTTTTTCTCTTTCCCTTTCCTTTTTTTTTCTCTTTTTGGTCCTTTTTTTATTTTCTTTCCTTTTCTCTTTCCTTTTTTTTTTTTCCTCTTTCCCTTTCTTTTTTATTTTTATCTATTTGTCTTTTCGGTTTTTCTTTTCTTCTTTTTTTTTTTTTTTTTTTCTCTTTTCTCTTCTGGGTTCTTCTTTCTTTTTTCCCTTTTTTTTTTGTCTTTTTTTTTTTTGTGAGGTTCTTTTTTTTCTCTCTCTTGTTTTTTTCTTTTTTCTATTATTTTTTATTTTTTTTCTTTTTATTTTGTCTTTTTTTTTTTTTTTTTTTTTTGTCTGTCTGTTGAAGTTTTCTTTTTTTTTTTTATTTTTGGTGTGTTCTTTTTTTGTTTTTTTTCTTTTTTTTTCTTTTTTTTTTCCTTTTTTTCTTGTTGTTTTTTTTTTTTTTTTTTTGTTTCTTTTTTTTTTTGGTTTGTGCTTTTTTTTTTTTTGCGTTTGTTAGTTTCTTTTTGTTTTTTTTTTGGGTTGTTTTGTGGATGGTTTGTGGTTCCTGGGTTTTTTTTTTGTATGATGGGTTTGTTTGTTCTCTTTGGGTTGTTTAATTTTGTGTGTTTGTTTTTGTTTGTTTTTGTGGTTCGGGGTGTTGGTATTTTTTTTTGTTTGGTTTTGCTGGTGGTTGTGTGTGGTTTTGTTGTTTGGTGTATTTTTTGTTTTGTGTGTTGGTGTTGTTTGGGTTGGTTCTTTTTTTTTTTTTTTTTTTTTTTTTTTTTTTTTTTTTTTTTTTTTTTTTCCTGAGCCACTTGCCAATTCGTCAAAGGCTTTAAATCCCCCCTCTTTCCCTCCAACCCCATGCGTTTCTCTTTGTTGCAGCGGATGACAGCACAAACACACAACTGTAGTGGGTCGAACTGAAGCGAGGTTCTCCTCCACCTCATTACTTTTTCCTGTTTTCCCGAGCTCTCTTATTACAGTCAACGTAATGGTCTAATGCGTACACTAGGTGAGGCGCAGCCAGCTGCCCCTGCAAATCTATAGACCAGGAGTCATGACCTCTCTCCTGGCTTATTGGAGTGCCTTCCTTCCCATCGTCAACTTTTATAAGAACCTCGCGCCTTTGTGAATGATATGCCCCCCCCAGTTGGTTCCCGCTTCCTAACTTTCTGCCTGCCTCTTCCTCCGCTCTTCCCTTCTCCCCCCCCCCCACCCCCCCCCCCCACCAACTTGAAACACCGAAGGTCCCGCCTATCGAGCAGGCCCTAACTTCATGTTTTGGATTTCCCTTCAAACAGTGATAGTACGCATCTTTCCCTCTCTCCCTGTCGGTTGACGTGCAGGCAGACTGACAACTCCTTCTACTTTTCCCTCCTTCCTCTTATTCTGTTTTTTATCGCTCCTTTTTCTTCCCCCCCCCCCCAAACCGTATCCCACCACAACTATAGATCGTCCTTGGATCTTGCCATTCCCCAGCACTTCGATGATGCAAGCCGACAGCCGTTTTAACCCCCCCCTGTCCCTTCCACGGAACTTCCCAGTCCGGTATTAAGACGATGACGGCAGCCACCACAGTTGCTAACCACCTCGCCCGGCTTTTGGGCGCTCCTACATATAAATTTCCCCCTCATACCACCCGTGACTCAAAGTTTAAGTTCATGGAGAGAGTGGGGTCCTCCAAGACTTACTCAAGTCTTATCTTCTTTGGTTGGTATAGGACTGGAGTTTGCCCGTTTTAGGTTGTTTCTGGACCACTAGGCACGGCGAAGCCCTCAACTTAACCAATCCTCCCCCCTTTCTCTCCCCTTTCTTCTTCCTCCAAACTGCATACGTCCGAGATGCCAGGTTCGTTCTGTTTTCGGTTAAATTTTTGATTGACTTTCCAGACCCCCCCCACCCCCCTCCACTCGTTCCGCGAACACCAAATCTAGCGTCCTCGGCAAGGGTGTCCCCCCCTCCGGGGACCTGTTGAACCCCCCCCTGACCTTCGGGGCCCCAGCTTTAGTAAATCACCCCAATTCCGCCTCCCCTTCCTCCTTGGTTTTTTTTTTTTTTTTTTTTTTTTGTACAATTAATTGGGGGTATACTCTGGACGTGTCCTTCTATGAAGAATGTTTAATGTAAAATATTCAAATTTAATGGCAATCTTATGAATTCAATCTACTTTTTTTTTCTTCTTCTTTGTTATATTATTTTGGGTTTCTTTTGTTGTTTTTGAGCTTGTTTTTTTGTTTTTTTTTTCTTGTGGGTTTGGTTTGTTGTTTTTGTTTGTGTGTTTGTTGTGTGGTTGTTTCTTTTTTTTTTTTTTTTTTTTTTTTCTTTTTTTTTTTTGTTTTTTTTTTTTTTTTTTTTTTTTTTTTTTTTTTTTTTTTTTTTTTTTTTTTTTTTTTTTTTCATCGTATCCGAATCCCAGCCCCGTGCCTCTCCCGATTCAGAACCTTTTCTCCCCTTTGGACTGAACCCCAGCCGTTTCGTACTTATCGTGAGAAAAGGAAGATAGCGATTGCAATGCACTTCCTTTCCTCCAATGCAGGTTTGCCTTCGCCCCCTCGTCTGATTTTTTTGAACACCTCTTTCCCTATCCTGTGATGGCTATTTCATAGAGGAGGCTCTTTTTCCGTTGTTGTTGCCGTGCTTATACCCCCCCACTGGGTTATTCTTCGAACGAGCCCGCAAGGTCGATCATCGCCTGTTTCCCCCCCCCTTCCCCCTTCTTCCTTTTGCAACCTCCCCCCTTTAGCGACCATTCCCGGGGGGGGGGTCTCAGGCTTGTGTAGATCAACGACCACCTTGACCCAGTTTCTTTCCCTCGATACCGTTTTTTTTTTTTCTTTTTTTTTTTTTTTTTTTTTTTTTTTTTTTTTCTTTCCAGCTTTACACTCCTCGTCAAATAGGCATGTAGACCATTATAGGCTTAGGTTCTAACCATCCATCGAGCCTCGCCTTTTTGACCATGTGCTCCCCCCCGGCCACCGCCTTTTTCACTTCCCTGCACCCTTCTCGAATGAGCCGAAACTTCTATGATATACCCCCCCACCTGAAACCCTTTATGCAGAATTTTGCTGCCGAGTTTATGGAATTTGGTCCGGTCGCAGTCAACCGCGTAAAAAAGGAGGCTCTTCTGACGTTGCATGGTTTTTTGACACGTTGGGTTTGCGACACTCCCCCTTCTCTATCTATTTTTTCCTATACTGACTTTCGCTTTTTGGAACCCATATTGATTATTGCCTGCACAATAAAGCTGTGGAGCCTGCTGCCCTTCTTGAAATACCAGTGACCCTTTGAAGCATTCGTACGTCCGAGTATGCAGAATTTTTTGTCCTTTCCCTGTTAAAGGCCCGGTCAAAAAAAGGCTGAGTGTTTTTCCTTCTCCCGGTTCCGCACGATACGTACCTCCAACTTATACTTCCCAGATATGGGCGTGAACGGTGCCCCCCATCCTTCCATCGGATCAGGCCACCCCCGTCCCACGAATAGGAGCTGCGGGCTGCGTTATGCTTTATTTCTTCTTTTTCCCCCCCCCAGACAGCC
>Ga0179593_1327428_pt1 | contig 15209 bp, 19 predicted proteins | sample CZODoug2_1_08_16_FD_185931 | JGI IMG/M metagenome (GOLD analysis project Ga0179593, IMG submission 185931) | Vadose zone soil fungal communities from Angelo Coast Range Reserve, California, USA - CZODoug2_1_08_16fungal (PacBio error correction) | ecosystem: Environmental > Terrestrial > Soil >... | reverse complement strand
CTCCCGTGAATTTTCTTTGTCCTGCGCCTTTCCAACTTCCGTTTAACTTTTTTTCCCCCCCTTCGACCGTCCCATTCGTCCCCCTCTCGCTCTTTCTATGGCGGAAAGTTGAGGGCCCGCGCCTTCCCGAATCCAGCAGCGCCGCGCCCTATGACTGTTTCTTTCGGCGAATTCCTATTTTTTCGGCTTTTGAGTGCTGATTTTAGTTAACCTGTCTGCGGAAGCCGGCCCCCTTGCCCGGTCGCAAGACTCCCTCCTGCTGTGATTCCCGTGGACCTTTTTGCTCCCCTGATTTTAGTGTCCGCAACAGGCAGGGACGGTCTGGTCGATTAGGTTCTTTCGTCTTGACAAGTCAAACTCCCTTGTTCAACAAGCTCGCAGAGTCTTCTACTGGAATAATGGCCAGGTTGCTCTTTTTCGCAACCCTCCTTTTAAAACTAGTTTACCGACAATTGTGTCGGCGGTTCACATCTCCCCAACACCCAGCCCAGTCGAAATCAGACCGCGCTGCCAGTCATCCTTTCATCTTTGTGTGGCTAAGGACACTAAGAAGAAGATTTGCATTCATCCCGGCATACTTTCCGCCCCCCCAGACTGTCAGCCGCAGCAAGGCCGATAAATATCTGGTGGCGTTCACTACAACGGGCTCAGCGCTCTCCCTTTTTCCCCGCTCGGGGGGGCCCGCCCGGTATTCCAGATGTTTCCCGTTCCGGCCCGCAACCCCCCTCTCCCTCTTATCCGCGAGAAGAGACTTCCTTCCTCTCGGTTTTTTGCCCCACTCCGTTTTGTTTAGTCCCGTAACCAGCTCAGTAACCTCCCCGGCCCAGCGACGAGAACTTCTCTCCCCCCCCGGTTACTTCTCGGAGGAGAAACTTTTCCCTGGCCTTTTTGCTTTTCATCTTTTTTTTCTCCGGTGGACCCCCCCCGTCTCCTAGCGGAGAAGCACGTCCGATCCACCCCAAGACCTGCCTTATCAGCCCTTCGTAGGCTAGTCACTTTTCAGAACATCTTTCGATTAGTTTTAGTTTAATGTCCTAGCCTCAATTCCTCTTTTCAAAACCAGAGACATTTAACAGAGAAGCCCGGCAGCTAGCTCGGTTTGTATATTTCCAACTTGTCCATCTTTCTTTGACACCGACCACCCCTTTGGGCGTTTTGACCTCATTTGATACAGCCCTCCGTCACCTTGGCTGGCCCTTTATACAAGAACATTTTACCCCCGGCGCTTTCCCCCCAGATATGGTCAGGTGACCAGATCTCTCGTTCTTTTAATTGGTGGGCCGAAACGGAGCTCAGAACGCTCATTCCAATTTTGTATTGAACTAGCCTTTTTTAGTTTACCCTGGGAAAAAGTCGTTTTTTTCCGTCCCTCCCTCCTGTCAACACGTCGGACCCCAGACGGTCAGACCGATTGTAGGAAGAAGGAACTTCTTGTCCAACGTAATGTAGAAGAACTCTAAGTCGTCAACAGCGCTCCTTCCTGAGCTTCTTCTTTCACCAGTCATTGATAACAAAAACAGAACTCTTTTTTTTTCCCCCCGCTGCAGAATTCCACCCATTTCAATCTGATGCTTTTGTTTGCCAAGGTCAAACCCCTGGTTATGTCCCAGTACCTGTTTCCCCCTATCACGGTTCAGGTGATTCAGGGGCTTAGGAGTCAGTGAATGGTTACAGACTGACTCCTTACACTGAGTTTTCTTTTCATCTTGTTTCCGCCTTTCCGGGTGCTTTGAAATGGAAGTCCTTCCGGGATTCACCCCTGGGCGATCCCGTTCTTGGCTACCTGTTTGTATGCCTTTCATTTAAGCGTACCTACGACCGAGTTCCTCGAGCTTTTTCTTAGTCCTTTTCGTTAAAGCTCTCGTCTGACGGTGAAGGGTATGCTCGACCTGGTTAGAGGAAGTTTTTGCGTCCCCGGAACCTAACCAAGACTCGGTGGTTGTTTTCGGCCTCTTCTCCCAGGTGTATGAGACCTTTTTCGCCCCCCCACCGTCCTTGAGTTTGCTCCAGTTTAAATTCCTCCTCCCCTCCGGGCCCATTCCCCTGCTACATAGAGCGCTTTTCTCCTTTTCCTCCTCAGTATAGAAGATGGGAGTTCTCTCGCCGAATCCAACGGGGACGTCTTGTTCCGCTCAGTCCCCACCAACTGCTACCAACCAGGGGCGGTCCGCATGTCTCCTTTGCGGCATCTCGTTTTTTCCCGAGATGGTCAGAGTTTTACGGACGCCCTTTTTCACACCCCCGGAGGGTCCTGCCACGTCCCGATTGCTGTTAGGAAGACGCGACCCCGACCGTCCGTCCGTGATTTTTTCCTTCTAGCCTTCCCACGGATTCGGAAATTTATGAAAGTTGCGAGTCTCGTGTCTTTGACCCTCCCTTCCCTGCTGATTACTTCACTGAGAAATCTAATTTGTTTTTCGGATTTCTCTCCCGCTCCTTTTTTCTTTCGACCGGAGGGTTCCCGAAGGTTGACGTCTCCCCTACGGTTTCAAAACTTATACTCTTTTTATACCCTATTTTTTCTTCGATTTCTCTGGGGATTTCAAAAGTAGGGTGCTCACCGGTTTTCACAGTAGTTGCAGGTTTGCTAAATCAATATTGCGGTCCGCCCCCTGACTTTCTCTCTTTTTTGCCCAGGGACTTATTTCCGGTGGTATTATTTATAAATCTCCGTTTTATAGACGGCGAGCGTTTTCTTAGCCTTTTCATTGATCTCCTGAGAAAGAAAGAAAGGCGATCCCGCTGTGCTTTCTCTTCTTTTCGAAGTCTCGTTATTTTCTCATTGAAACTATGGTTTGCCAGGTGCCGTGTCTTACTTTCAGCGCTTGGCCATGCGACCGTACGCCTCCGTCCTTCGTACTTTGCTGGCCGCCCTTTTTTATGACACTTTGGTGAATTGAAGTTCAGTTTGAAACGCCAGCCCGTCCTTTCCCCCTTTCTCCGGCCCATTCTGTATCTCGGCTTCAGGTATTTTCTCACGAAAAAGGCCCCTCTCGATGTCGCGTGGATAGGGGTCCGTCCCGGCGGCTTTTGCTTTTTGCTTTCCGGTTTTTCGTGGTTCCCAGTTCTAGTCTTTCCTTTTCCCGCCATCCCAACTCCCCAACCCGCCCTTCTTCATTTTGTTCCCTGTTGACGTGTTCTTTCCCCCTTTCCCTTTTCGCTTACTTGCCGGTCACTCTGGCCGCGCTATTCGTGAGAAGCATTGAACCCTCCACGACGAGAGCCCCTCGTCTTTTCTTGCTTGATCTTGACGGTCGCACCCATAGAACCCACCATTTTTTTGCACGTTTTTTGTTTCTCCGCTTGGTCCCGGAGGCGGGCTTTATGGGCAAAGAACCCGGTTTCTTCTTCGCGAAAAAATGGAGCTTCCATCATTTTTTTTTTCATAGATATTTGTTTTTTGCCTTGTAGTCAGCATCCCCTTGGACCTGAAACCTTAAACGGTTTGCGGTGTTTCTGTGAGGTTTTCCTTATTTTGGCCCGTAATTAGCGCCTTTTGTTTAAGCCATTGTGTTTTTTCTGACATCGTTTGGAAAACCTCCAGATGCTTGTATTTTTGGTTTTTGCGTACTTTCTCTCGTGTTTTGATGGAGAATTTACGTTGTACGCTGATTTGAGGCCGGCGGCGGGTACGAGTCAACTACAGGTAGAGACTCCGGTTAAGCCCTCTCTTTTCGCTCGGCAAGTTGTGAATTGATAGTCTTTGCAGGTCGCGGTGCCTGGAAGGTTACCTTTTTTGGTTTTTTTTACCTTAGATGGTGCCCAAAGAACGAGGTTGTTTGCCTCTACTGCATGGTGGCGTCTTACAAATTGACGACACCCGCCTCTTTTGGCAGCACCTTCTCAAGTAAAGGACTTGAGCCTTCGAAAAGTCGAGAAGGGTTTCGTTGGTGTGTATGGTCCGTCGTGGTCTTTCCCCGGACTTCTTCTCCCCTGAGCCGGAGACCGGGTTATTCTCGCCCCGAGGGTTTTTTAGGGACCCACATGCTCTTTTTCTAGTCCGAGGTTGCTTTATATGCTTGGACCTTTGTTCCGGTCTTTGTTTTGTTGACCTTTAGATGGGGGCTCAGCTTAGGCCTTTGCCTGGCTCTGACTTATCCCCCACTTCGGTTGGCTTGACTGGAAGAGAAGTCGTCTCTTTTTATCTCCTGGAGGGTTTGGAGGCTGAGAGATAATCTGGCTTGTTAGGGCCGTCAAGTGTCTAGTTTCACAGACCAATCTGCTTCATGTCTGACACTCTCTTTTGTCACAGACCCGCCGGAAGTATAGTTCTTCCGGTAGTGTGATCATGTTTCCTTATTTTTTTTTTTGCTGTTTTTTTTTAGCCAAGATAGAGGAGGCGTCTGCTCTCCCGGCGATGGCATCCTTTTTCGAGGTTGTTGTGAACTTTTCCCTTTTTCTAGAGATCGTTTTTTTGTTCCCTTTTTTCTTTTTAAACTTTGAGCCCGTTTGGGCTCTACCGATTGTGATATTAAGATTCCGGTCCAGCTGGATTGATTAATTATTGCCGCTTGGTAGGCCGGTTATTTATCCTCCTTGCCATTTTGAGTTACGTTCGAGCGCACACCGGCCTTTGGACGGGATGAAGGGTATTTGTATCATCTTCAATTAGCTTTCTCTTTTTGTTGTGAGTTTCCCTTCATTAATGTTGCATGGACACCTATGTTGGCAACGGAAGGAGGGGTTCCCCCCGGCACTTTTTCTCTTCTGGTTTTTTGTCGGGGTTTTCTTGGTGACACGATCGTCCTTTCGTTTCCAGCGGACACGAAACCTACATTCTTCGTAAGGCCTTTGTTCGTCCCCAGGTTTCTTCGCGGCGGCTCCGTGCTTTCTCTTTCACGCCTAGGCGGCGGCCCTTTATTTTGCATTCTTTCGACTTCGTATTTGGTTTTTTATCCCGCTCTCAGTCTCCTATCCTTTTTCCGCCGTCGGACCTGATCATTAGGTCGTGATGTAGTTTTCTGCGCCTTTCCGACGTTGCGATGGTTTTCTTCCACCAGTCGTTTTAGACTCATCTTTATGTGGTTTCTGGGGCCTCGTTTTTGATTTAGTGTTTTTTTTTCACCCCTCTCTGGACTCTTTTATGTGATGCGTTTTCCCATGCGTGGGGATTCTCTCCTTTTAATATACCTTTTCGTTTGTTGTTCTAGATTCCACCTTTCTTTCCAGCGGGTGTAAGCAGGAAGCGCCCAACGCTTGTGGCGCCCTCCCAGCTTTTTTCCCGAGCCCCCCTGTGAAAAAGCATTTCTTTCAGGTTGGTGGCGGACTCCCTCCCCGGCGCCCGGATCGAAGCCTGCAGGCCGAGCCCCTCTTACCCCTGGCGCCGCGGCGGGTTCTGTGCGGGATCGGATAGTATCGCGTTTTCTTGGATCCTTCCTCCGTTTTGCTTTTTTCGCCTGCCCTCCGCTGTTACAGTCGCACAGGCAGGCTTGCCTCGCCGACTTGGAAGCGCACACGGGCGTTTCTCCTTCTGGTTTCTGGTATGGGTAGGTTTTCAGATTGAGCCTTACTAGCCTCAGTGATCACCACTCCCTGATAAGACTCTTTCAGACTCCCGAACGGTAATGTCCCTTTTTTTTAGAACCCCTTTTACAGCGCTTGGTTCCCTGTTTTTTCCTTTCCTTCCTTTGACACACTCCCCTTCCCCCTATAAGCGCCCGGTCAGCGCTCACAGCCCTAGACTTAAAGGCCCCATGTGGTTTGCGAGTTCAGTCTCCGAGAATTTTCAGCTTAATCCCTCCTCCCTTTCCCGCAGCGAGTCACCGATTCTGACTGCTCATTTGGTCATTTAAGATCGGGACGCCCCCCTTTCTGCCTGGTCCCCTTCCGGGAACGATTTTACTCGTTTTCCGCGCCCGTCGTCCACGACCAACTTCCCCATAGTCGCGTCCCGTTTGATATCGCCTCCGCGCTCTGTGCCCCGCTTTAATTTTCTTTTTTTGCCCTCTCAGTACACCGCCCGGCCCTTCGACTTTCGGTGATAAGCTCCGTTTCGGCCCCAGAACGGCCCCTCGGCCCGTCCTTTCTTTACGTTCGAAGCACTAGAATCTCCGGTCATGACTCGGTCGGCCAACCTCCCTCTCTCAGAACGCTTAGAAGGCTTAGGTATCCCCCATCATTTTCTATGCGACTAAAATCCACCTTTCCCCATCTTCCCCCCCCAATCTCCCCGTGTCAAGAACGACTCTCTTCCCTTTTGACAGCCCCCGAGTAGAAGTTAAGCCGCAACCTTTAGTCGGCATCTGACCTCCTCTTTCCCTTTCCACTGTTGGGATGTGGGTCCCCCGACGCCCTTCACACTAACTACCCGTTCGCCTCCTGGTCCCCTAAGGCTTGTCCCAGATCGTGGCATGGCCGTCTGGTGTTTAGCACCATGGCCCGTCGCGCACGCGCAGCGTCGGTTGCCCTGTTCTTAAAGGAAAACCCACCCTTTTTCCCGGCATTCCCGACAGCCCACGCCCCTTTCTAAAGACCTGAAGAGAAGCGCTTTTTCCTCTGCACTCGATGCCCGTCATGGCGAATCTCCTTCGACACTGAGAGTACCACGCCTTGCGTCCTCCGTCGGCCACCAGGACCCTTCCCCACACGATAAGGTCTGTCCACCTCTGCCTCTGCACCCCTCTTCCCGGCTTCTGTTTAACGGTCCACCCAAATATGTGACGGGTTCCTACATGCACCCCCATCCTCCCGTTTTACTTCCGGGTGGATCTTTGATGAGACTCTTAAGATTTCCCCACGCTTTTCCCTAGAGTTAACTGCATTGCTAGTCTCTGTTTAGCCGCGGTTGCCGTTTACTGTCCGTTTCTGCTTGCTGTCCCCCAAGTTTTATCACTCGAGTCCCGTTTCTAATTTGTGCTTCAAACCTTCACTTCCGCTTCCCTCCTACGAGTTCCTTTGTAGTAGGTTTCAGAAAGAGATCGCGATGTGCCCGCTTTTATCCTGGGCGAATTTTATAGATCTTCCACATGGTAACCCTCCCCTTGCATCCCGTTTGGATTTGTTACCGGCTGCGAATTACCCTTACCGCTAGATTGGCCCCAACCCGCTTCGAAATTGTTCACAGTCACGCCTCCTTGCCCCCGTGGGTTTGCATGCACTCTCGTAATTTCGCCTCCCCTCTGATCAGCTTCTCCGATTGGCCGTGTTACCCGTGTTAAAGATGCCACAGTTTCCTCTGTCTTCACCCTCATACCTTTCTCCGTCAGGTCCAACTCCCTTGGACTTTCCGCAGACCTCCGGCGGTGTGCGGCGTATCTTGGCCGCTTCTGGTTTCTGGGTAGGGAAGCATTAAGGCAGATTTGTCAACAGGAGTACTTACTTATAACTCTTCTGCCGTGAACCCCCCTCCGCGAACTCGATCTGCTCTTGCTTTTCGTTAGAAGTCGAGCTCCCTTCCTTGATTTCTTTCTCTGGACGTCACCAAACCCACGAAAAGTGTTACTGGCGACGCCGTCCACGCTTTTCTAACTAATAACGATGAAATCCTGACATGTCGTCTCTTTCCCTTCCCGTCTTAGTCCGTCCGTTTTTCCGTTCTCCGTTCCTCTTTTCCCAATTTCCACCATAATCATATCTTTTTGTTGTTGATCTTCTGTGGTGGCTGCAACTGCCTTCAACCTTTCGGTCGTAGACATTGCGCCCTCCATCGGTTGATTCCGGCCCGCAGAAATGTATCCGGAGTTCGCTGGCGCAGTTCCGTAGTTTCCTTGCCAGTCGGTTTAGCATGAAAAGCTTGTCCGCCTGTTTAGCCTGTCCGAAGCTTCTCTCCTTTAGAAAACTTCCCGACCGCGAAGTCCGATTCGCTTCGCGCTCCCTCGGCCCTTTCACGTAGTAATTCCATCCGGTTTCCCAGAGGCCGTCCTTATTAACACCTCCTGAAAAGGAGAGCCAACGATCCCCTCCCTCCATCACTTTGTCCTCTTCTTTCAGCCCTTCTGTTTTTCTGACCCTTTTTTTGGACTCGCGGGAGGGTGCGTAACCCCGTGTTAGTAATAGTTCCAGTATACCCTCCCCACTCCCCTCCCTACCTTCAATACCACTCCTTATTACCCTCCTGCAAAGATCTCGTGAGGTCGAGGCGGAGGCTGTACATGAGTCGATGTTCTAGAAGAGCTATGGGACATGCTGGATTTCTGGTATGCAAATCACCTCTTGTTTCCGTCTGGGGGCGTAAAAATGTAAATTTCCTTGGGCATTCGCGGCCACCCCAACCGCCACCCTCGTCTGTTTTCTGCCAGTTTTTTATCTTCCCGCGTCTGTTTTGACCGTACTTGAAGGGCACCGTCCGCCGCGCTTTGGATATTGGCCCCGCGACGAACGTACGCTCTTTGCCTTTTGAGTAGTTCCTTTGAAGCCCCCCATTTTAATTGGTCGGAGGTTATCGCTCTTGGTCCGCCCTCTTCGGAAGAAACTTGTCGCTTTGCAGTCCCTTTGTTTTAGTTATCCGTTCCTCTTAGAGTATCTGCCTGTCTTCCTCCCTACCCCTCCGTCGAACCAATACCCGGCGAGATCTTGGGGTTGCATTTCGAACTTCAGTCCCTTTATGTTTGTTTTGCCTTTTTATACTAGAGCAGGAGGCCACTCCCTTTCTTTTCAGTGCGGACGCTTGTCCCTGACATCTCTTTTCTGACTTTTTGGTTGCTGGTAATTCTCCTCCCGAGCAGGACGAAGCGTTTTTCCTTCTTTTGGATGGCTCTGCTTGCCTTTTTTTTCACTCATGGTTAAAGCTTTTTTCTCTCGCAAGCTTTTTTTCTTCTTTTCTCTGTGAGGTGCGGTTTACTGGAAAGGTCAACGTTTTGGTTTTTAGGGTTGGAAAGAATCCTCTGGAGCTTTTTGCGCTTGGTTCTTTTGATGTGTTGCCCCCCTCTTCCCAGCGTCCTGGTTCCGAAGGTACTTATTATGGGGTACCTGGGCGCCGGGTAGGGGACGTTTGATTAGAGTTGTCCCCTTCGTTCCTGTGCACGTATGGATCACCATCGTTTTCCGCTGAGAACTCGTGTCGGATTCCCGTGATTACGCGGTTCTGGAGGACAAGGATGTGAGCTTGAGGTCCTTGATTCGGGAATCCTTTTCTATGGGTTTAGGCTTTTGAGAGTCTAGTCATGTCCTTTTGCTCTCATTTTCCTTGTCTTCGGACGAGCCTGTGCACGTTTTTGGCGGCTTGCATGAGATTGCCTCCTGCGTACTTTTCCCTTATTACCTAGTTTCCTTCACAGTATACCCCATGAACATAAGATGGGGCACCTTCGAAGTCAGCGTGTCGAATCGACCGCGGAATTCTCGTCCGTCATGGCTTGAATGCTTGCCCCAGGAGAGTGGTATGGTGAGCACCCCGCTCTGGATTCTCTTCTCTACTTCGGTAGTTTATGTGCTTCTGGTTTCGGCTCCGGGACCCCTGGCCACCGATGGGAAAAGAAGCGGTGTTCCACCTCTGGCTGCCCCGGCTCTTTTTTTTTCCCCAGATCATTGCGTATTGAACGCGGACCTTCCTTTTTTCTCTCTTTTAGCGAATTTTTACACTTTTCTTCAGGTTCTTACGGCCCGTTGCCGCTTTGCGAGGAGTTTAATTAATCTGCTCCCAAACCTCTGAGTGTCCTGTTTTCGTTTTTCCCTTTTTCGCCTTTTCGTTTATTTGTCCCTGTGATGGAGGTCACCGCTTCTTCTGACGGGAAGCTGTCCTTTCTCGTAGATTTTCCTTCTTTTGGTTTTTATCGAACCACCTTACAGGTTTTCTTCTTTCTTCTTTCTCCTCGTTTTCTTCTTCTTTTTGACTAGCGGGCTTTCCGGCTCACGCGTACACCCTCCAAATAAATCGAACCTCGGCCGCGTTCTGGTGCTTCCCCAGGTTATCTTCGGCAGCAGAGTTGACTTTCTCTGGCTCACGACCTCTGGCGGATTAGGTTGCTCTCGCTTGTGAGGTCCTCGTCCCCGGGGCTCCCCGTCCTCTTCCTATAAACGCATCGCCCGATTACCTCGCGGAGAATTTAATCTTCGGCTGCTTTTCCGGCCTGCGCGTTTGCGGAGTTTTTCCTGAAAGGAAGCTTCTCGGGGTCGCCGTTTTTTCTTGTCTCTCTGGTAGTGGTTTTGCTAGCTGGACTTATGACTTAAACCCGCTTGCGGCCCCTGCTTTTTTCACTTACTTCTTTTCCCTTTTTTTGTTTATTTCCAGTTCACGGCACTCATTGGTAAGGCAGTCAAGTTTCCCGGCGGTTGTACTCGTCCCATACAATTACAACCGAGAAACGGACCCACAGTTGATGATATAGCCTTCTTGTTGCGTTCCCCTGAAGGAAGCCGCGACTTCCCCTCCTCCGTAGATTTTTATTTGAAGGGCGATTGCTGGATAGGCGGCTCTCTCTTGTTATCAACTTTTTTGAAAGCCGCTCGCCGTTCTGATACGGTCCTCACGCCTCCCTTTTTGCCTGATCCGTAGCCTTTGAGGTGGATATATTTTACTCTGTTTCACCCTTGCCCTCGTGTCTTCCCTTTAGTCTTATGTGACAATTTTATGTTTAATATCTGCTATGATCCCCCCCTGAGCAGTTCCGGTCACTTGAGCGCCACCCCCTCGTACTTCCAGGTTGTTTTGTGAGCCGTGCCCTGCCTTTCTCTCCATTGACCCCCCCTCTTTTCAGGTCCTGTGACGCCTAAAAAATCTCGTTCAGCTCTCCCGAATAGACCGTCATTTCCCCGTCTAGGGTTTGTGCGATAGTAACTAATTCCCAATCGACCTCGGTCATACCCTGACTTAAACTCCCCTTCCGCAGGACTGCCGTCCCCATTTTCTGTCCTCTTCATATTCAATCGGACGTTCAAATTGGCAGGGCCAAGCGTTTCCACTTTCCCCCGGTGAATGCAATGTTTCTTCCTCCCTCGTCCTCGGCTTTACAGCTCCCTCGTATTCCGCGCCGAGAGCCTGAGTTGAGCGTTGGTTTGGCCCCCTGACATGGCGGGGCCGTTTCCCATTTCAGTCACCTCCCCTCCTTCGGCGACGGCGGTCGATTGAAACTCTGCGGCTACCTTTTCCCCCCTCTCTATGCTGCGTTTCACGGTACGGCCCGTCTCCTCTCTTCTGGAAGCTCGCCCATCCCCCCCCCCCGCCCCCTTGCTCCAGTTTTCCGCCTTCTCTTAGGATCAGCACCCAGTTTGCTTAGCAGACGACGCCTGTCGACAGTTCTAATACAAAGCACTGGTCCCTTCTCCGCCTGCAATGAAGTAAATCCGGTGTGACCTTCGTTATCCCCGTGACCTCCCTAAAAACCGTTTCCTTCTCATCGGATATCTGAGGCCCCCGTTATGGACCACGTCCTCCATCCACCGTGCCTACCCGTCGCATAGGTAAACCAGATAGTCTTTCCCCCAGATTGCTTGGCCTCTTGGTGGGCCTAACCAGTCCTCTCCCTATTCAGCTTTCGTGGGTCTCCCTATCCGTCGAAAAAAGAACCCGGGACCGTGCAAGTCCCTCTTTCAAAAGAATTAGAAACGTAGTTCCTATCCGAAACGGTTCTCCATTCCCTGACTATTACCGTCCCTTTGTCCATACCTCCTCTCACCAATTCTTACACTCCGTGAAGGTACAAACACGGTGTCCAGGATACACAACCCGATTCATTCAGTGGCCCCTTCTCCTGCTGCCCCATGCTTCCCTCCTGATTTTTATCTAGTGGACAAAGGTCAACAACATCCAGTACTTCGTTCCCCATACTGCAAAAATCTTCCCCCTCCCCCTTTTCCCTTTCTCGTTTGGGGTTAGGGAGGTTCAGAGGACAGATGGAACTGCTTATCTCCTATCACGTGTGTCCTTAATGTTCGGCTGATTACCGTGCGTCCTTGCCTGCAAATGGTGCATAGTAGTATCACCGTGCCGACGTGTACGTGTTTAACTTTGTTCCTGAAAAGGCACTCCGCGACCCTCGAAGAGTTTTTTTTTCCTAGCCTTCGTCGCGCGCTTCCATGACCAGATCGGCCTGTGCCTCTTTCCTGCCCTGTCTCTCCTGGTTCTTATGTCCCCAAAAGGAAGCTGTTCTTTTCGTCTCTACCCCTTCCTTCTTATCCTGGTATCAACACCCCAAAACGGAAGGCCTGTGCTCCAGCACGCCTGCCGGACCCCGGTCTTTCTTTCCGAAATCATCTTCCCCTTTTTCTCGCACACTCGACGTCGTTCACAAGTTTTTTCCCGTTAACTTGCCGACACTGTACCTGTCACCTCCTATTTCCTTTTTCCACCTGCTGTCACCAACCCTGCAGGGGCGTTTCTTAATACCCTTTTCTGCATTGTGCTTCTTATAGTGGAAGGTTTGGTAGGAAGCTCAGCCTCTTTTCCCACCTGTTTTCATGATCCTGCGAAACGCTTTGGAAAGCACACCTCCGCCTTCGTTTTTATGGATTTTTATCCTTTTAGATAACTTACCAGATTCTATTATCGCTCTAGTTCCTGTTTAAGGAGTATCTACCTCTGTCTAATCGTCCCTGAGCCATCTAACGAGGGGAGATTCTTTTCTTGCATCCCCTCTTTTTTGTGCCGTTTGAATCTTTGCCTTCTCCCCGCCCGTTGTTTTCTAAAATCCTTTAATACTCCTCCGTTGTTTGTTTGTTGTTTGTATCGTCTTGTCTACCCTCCTGGTCCTCACCACGTCACTTAAGTAGCCTTGCCGTCCCCTGATGGCAAGAATGACTTCCTCCGAATCCGGCGTTCGCGTCTCAGACGACTGCAGAGTGAAGGTCCTTTTCCTTCCACGTTGCCCTCTCCTTGGGAGCAGGGTCAGCAGTTCCCAATTTCTCCGATCGACGCCCCTCTACAGGTGCATAGGGCTTACGAAGAATTTTTCGCCCCTTATTCCTGATCGTGTGTCACATCTTCGTCGTTTCCAAATCTACAGTGCGTTCCCCACGATCCGTCCCCTCCACTTACGACGGCGGTCGCGGACCTCGGCGGGTGATTACCTGTTTGTACCCTATCCTCGGAGTTTTTCCCTCCCGCCTTTCCCCTTGTCGGCTTTTGCTGAATAAGGACAAGATCTTCCTCATCTTATCTTACTGCTTCTCGCCCCCCAATGTTCTTCCGCCATGTAGAATAGGCCTCACGAGGGTCTTGGCGTTTTGGAAAGGGCTCCGTCCGGTTTTTTTGGGTCCTTGGCATTCGCGCGAACCCCCCTAGCGTGTTACCGGTTGACGTGCCTCTAGTTAGCAAGGCCCAGGACGCGGTAACCTTCCTCCTGCCGCTTGGCTCCCTTTACCGCTGTTCAGTTAGGACAACGTCCCCGATGGTTGCTACTATTTCGTTTCCAGCCAAAATTGTCTAAGGAATCCTGTGATCGCCCGCGTTTGTCAGCCCGCCCGTGCCCGTTCACTTAAGTTCAAGGTCCTGCTTCGGAACATGTTATGAGGAATAGGTGCTCGAGATCCTGGAACTCTTCCTCTTCTTTCTCCCGCCCCACGACTCCCAATTTTCCCCGGGTGTGCGCTTTTTGATTCTGACGTCCGTCCTATGTTTTTTTACCGTTGCATTCTTATCGCAGGATTGGAGCTGTTGGCTAGTAGAGGGGGACCCGACAGCGATGATTACGTTTTCTCTTGTATTTTGGACAGCTGAGAATTCGGTAAGAGATGGTGCGGTGCTGTATTGAGCGTTCTTCCTTCCCTTCATCAGAGGTCCGCGGATTTTTTCCGCGGGTAGTTCTCTTCCCTGAGGAGGTTTCCGTTTTGATTTCCGGTCTTTAACTTTGAAGTTCATTGTTCATGGGTTACTCCCCCCCCTGAGAGGGATCATCACGTCCTTTTGCTGCTAGTTTTCTTTTTTCTTCCAAAATCGTTATGGGTTTCAGGCATTACCATTTCCTGGTTCCACTTCGTCGCTCGTCGGGTTTTCTTGGAGGAGTAGGTTATTCCCATCAAGCGCAGTTTCCCTATCAGCTCACTGCGGGTCCGATGCCTCCCTGGAACCACTTGTTTCGGGTGAGAGTAAATTTATCGAAGCGAGTTGCGTTCTTTTCCAATGGCTGTGATCTGTGGCCGGATGAGCGGTTTTGGGACTTCTTTTTTTCTCTCAGAGGATGACTGTCGGGGCGCTGCCTTCCTCACCGTTCAGCTTGATGACCGCTGGTACTGTCCTGCTCACGTATCTATATTCGCTCTTTTTGTGGCTGCGCGGCTCTCCTGATTTTGAATCTCGTTCTCGGAGACGGGTTCTTAAAGTGATAGGCCACGAAATAATGGGAAGGATTTTTGCCCCCAGTTCGCCGACCGTTTTTTCTTCTTCTCCTGATCTTCTTTCGCTCTGCCTGGTCTTTTATCTTTTCTTCCTCTCGGACTTTGGCGTTTTAGTGGTGTGCCCCCCCCCATTCGCGCGGATTTCTTCCTATAGCGCTGGCATCCTTATCCCGGTGGGCTTTAGACTGGAAGCCCCCTCTTTCCGATTGTTTTTCCCCGTGGTTCCCCACGCTGGCTGCGGCTTTTATGTTTCTTCCTCGATCTTTGATGTCAAGGGCACAGGCGCCTGTGTTCATGCATACTTCCTTTTCTGCTCCTTTGCTGTACCCTTCGCTTGTCTGGGGGGTCTGCCGCCTTTCGCTGATCTCCTATCATTGGCTTTTTTTGTGTCCCCAGGGATGGAAGGGTTCTCTCCTTTCTCCCTTGTTTGTAGGTGCTGAGGTTTAACCGGCCCGGCCCCAATTGCCAAGGGGCATGGCTTTGATAATTTTTTGGGCAACTTCGTCTGTTGTCTTAAACCATGCCCCTTCCCCGTGTTTTTCTCGATGTAGAAGATCCCTGATAGGCGTGGTTCCCCTCTCCCGGGGCAGTACGGCTCAATGGTACCCGGTCCCCTACCTCTTACCCCTCCTTTTCAGACGGTTGGTTTTTTCTCCCACTTCTATGAGAAAGGAACAGCACGGTTTCGCTGGCTTGATTCCCCGACGCCCCCTCTCGATTTGTTGAACTTGCGTATATCCTCTCGGATTCGCGGCTCTTCCTGTTTTCCCCGGATCGTTTTTCCCTGATAACTTACATCGAAAGTTAGCCGCGGTTTTTTTTTCATCGGCTTCGGAGTTTTTTCCTTAGGCGGAGCTGTATAATGGGAGTGGCCCCCCCCAATCCTTCGCGATTCTTTCTCTTTTTTCTCCTGGGGATATGGATGTAGGGGGATACGGTCCCATGCGCTGGGTTACGATACTTGCTTACCCCCCCCCTTGGTGGTCTTCCCCTTTTCTTGA
>Ga0179593_1618642_pt1 | contig 15210 bp, 13 predicted proteins | sample CZODoug2_1_08_16_FD_185931 | JGI IMG/M metagenome (GOLD analysis project Ga0179593, IMG submission 185931) | Vadose zone soil fungal communities from Angelo Coast Range Reserve, California, USA - CZODoug2_1_08_16fungal (PacBio error correction) | ecosystem: Environmental > Terrestrial > Soil >... | reverse complement strand
CCCCCCTCGAATGTAGATTGTGTTGTACCTTTTTCAGCAGTGCCCATTCCCATGAAGTAGAACTTCGAATGCATCCTTCTCTCATCTTTTTTGTTGAGTAGAGAGAGCACTTAGACGTGCTTTTTTCAGCATGTCTCCTTGCGATTGCCCTTTCCCCCCATCCCCCATGCTGAAATTGTCCTCGTTTGCTCGCTCCCAGACTCGCTTATACCCAGCGAGCTCGCCTTTCTGCGGCTTTCTCGTTCCTGTTCTGGTCAAGCCAGCATATTCCTGAACGTTTGGCAATTATTGACGCGTGAGGCCAGCTAGTTCACCTTCCTTGCTCCGATTTTCTGTACCGCAAGCCATGGCCTTTCGGGAATGTGAAGGAGGCCCAACCGATTCGTAGAGCGAGCCACCCTTCTTCAAGCTTAGACGTCAGACCCCAACCCTTCCAGATTTTTTTTTTGAAGATGAACCGCCCACGGAAGGCGCTCCCTCCTCTGTGATATGAACAGATAATCGTTTTCAAGCTCCTCTGAGTTAGGAGGAGGCCTTCACCGGTCTGGCTCGATTCGCGATGTCACGAAATAGCAGCCCCCCCCCCCCCTAAAGTTTTTGTCCTGCCCGATAGTGTCACTAACTCCAGTTCGAGCCCGACGGTTAGAATGGGACATCTTTCCCGAATCACTGCTAAAGGGTTCTCAACGCTTTCTCATGTCGAGATTAGCTTTCCCTGAACTCCCGACGGGTGGAGGCCTGAGTCGTCGGGCGCCCTTCTTAAGGCACAGGACGGCATGGTGCGTTAGCCCCTCTTTATCCCTCTGACACAGTCCCGGCGCCCCACCCCATTTCCTCTTTTCTCGTCCGGCAGAAATCCTGTTGGCGATCATTTCCTTTGTGTTACACCAATGGCCCCGCCACCCGGGATCAACAAAGCTTGCTTGTTTTCAGCCTTCGGCTTTCCCCCTGGACCAACGTGCTGCTATAGTGTCTACCTCCACGGGGGTGCGACGAGAACCCGGCGGCGTCCCGCCTAGCGATTCTCAGGCTTTAGTTGATAGGCTCCGGCTCATTTCTCTGACCCTCGTTGGGATTTCGGTAGTGAAGGATTTTTCCAGCTTGTAGAACCCAAGGCTTTCACTTGACCACAGCACTCGCCGGCCTCGCCTTTACGAAAACTGTTATGTTGGACTTGTAGAGCTCCCCCCCACCCCTTTCGATCTACGGGGGCTTCCCCCGTCCGTATTTCGTTTTAATCGACGTCCGACGTCGGGAGCCTAACTCCCCGAGACCATTTCGAAGTGATACCCACATCTACCAGGGCAAAGCCCTGAGGCGCTTTTCCCTACCCGTCCCTCCCGCCCCTCCGTATACCCTCTTCCCTTCCGCTAGGTGTTTTATTTTCCTCGACGAGGGATTGGCTCACTTTGCCTCGTTGTGGCTCCTTCCCCCCATGCCTTTGGGCTTTTCTGCTCGATATCAGTCCCTTTCAAAATCGGCTACCCTCAGCTTCTCCGGGGAGTTATCGACCTCCCGTTCCCTCACTTTCGGGTTGAGACTGCTGAAGCCTTCATTTTTCTGAGGTAGGATCCTCGGGTCTGCGGTTCAAGATTGTGCATTCCAATCCTCGTTAAGGACCATCCGATTAGCCCCTCTGGTTCAGCAGCCAATCACTTCGTTCGTGTTAATACGCACCTCACCCCTTGCGAGTTCTCACGCCAAGACCCTTCTTTCAGGAATACATATCGACTTCTACCTTCATCCCCCGATCCCGTTTATCGAGCGCTTGTTTTTGCTGCCGAATTCTCGGGTCGATGGAGTCGGGCTGAATGCTTTGAAGAGTCTGACCTCTATTATCTTGCCCTACAATCCCTCCTTCTTTTTTCTCCCCCCACTGACCGACGAGATAGTATACCATCTCCCATTCTGTCCTCCGCACCCTTTTGGGATCGTAATGCCGTCTGTCCCCAACACCATTTTGTGTGGCCAGATCCCCCCTCTTTAATCCACTCCCCCCTTATCAAGTTAGCTTCCTCCATAGTTGACTCGAAAGACCCCCCCTTTGTCGAGGCGTTGTCGTCTCCCTAGGATCGGAGTGAACTTTTTTAAGGTTGCCTCCAGATCGTTCCTTGCCCATTGAGATTTAGAGATCTTTCTCCTGTCGCTCACGATTTGCCTACGACCCTTCTCCCGGACCATCTCCCCATAGATTTTTTCTGGTTGAAATCAGCCCCGGTCGCGACTTCCCCCTTGATCTCCGTTCCTCATCTATCTTTTCTCCCGTTGTTGTTGTTGAGATCTCTAGGAACGGCTTGGCGCATCCCTTCTTCTAGACATTTTATTTCAACCATTTCCCCCAGCCTGCGTCTTTTTGGGCCGTTTAGCTCCGGCATTGGATCGCCCCTGTCTTATTCTTTCTCAGCTCTAAAGGACCCCCACGAGTTCTTCGTGCTAGGAGCACGCTCCCTTTTACTCTCCCACATACATGAGGCTCGTGCGGGACAAGGTAAACTATTTGGGAGCCTCCACCTTTTCCGGTATTGTCATCGTCTCTTTCCTCCTCCCAACTTGCCGCGACCTATTCCTCTACCTGGTCGAAGGGGCCCGAATTTTTGGACCCTGATTTCTTGACTCGATCCCCCGTCGGGTGTTTTTCCCTATGGATGTGAACGATGTACGGCCCTCTCCGGGTCTTTCCTGAACTGCAGGCTGGGGTTTCTTTTCAAAGCCGCACCTTGGACCGCAAGTCCTCTGGCCATTTTTCTCTCCCGTGAGGCCTGTTAGAGGTCATCTATTCCTTCCCTTAGGCTTTTGCGTGGGCTACCCACAGACCTTCTTTCTGTCTCATCTCCGGCCTTTCCGTTCAGACAATTTTTAGCCCTTCTGCGCTGCCCCCCTATTGCTCGGTGTGAGTTTCCTTCTGTTTAAAACTCTTTCTAATTCCGAACCGGCTTCCCCCCCGACTTTAGCAGTTTTCACCAGTCCTTTTCTCCTCACTCCAACGGCTCGGTCAACGTGATTTTTTTTTCAGTCTTCCCCTTTTTTCGGCTCCACTTTTTGCCTCCCTGGAATGCCCTTCAACGATGTCCCTTTCTTCAACTCTCCCCTTCTCGGGTCAATTTGTTTAGGACTGGCTGGCGTGCGACGTAATGCGGCTCGTCGTTCTGGAAGCGCTTTTCCCGGCTTCCCCTCGATTTTCCTTTACTCTCTTCTATGTGGATGGCTCGGCCGATCCGGCTTGAGCGGTACCCTACTAGCTTTTTACGTCCCAGGCTTCTTCGTCGTAAGGGTTTGGGTCTCTCTCACAGTCCACCCTGTGGATTTATGTCTTCTCTGAATCGGCGTTGCTGCCCTTTTTCCTTCAGATCGGATTCAAAGCCTCTTGTTTCGACAAACAGCCCCCACGACTCAGGACCCTTCTGCCACGAATTTTGATGCGGCATCGCTACTCGAGCGCGCTGCGACAGCGGCTCTTTCTGCCGCTTTTTTTTCTCTCTTAGTTTTCGTCCCTGCAATTCTCAGCGTCTCCTGGTTTGTCATGATATCTTTCCCCCGCCGTTTGATCGTGGGGTCCATTCTAATTTCCTTTAGCCCCGCTGAAATGATTTTCCAACGGCTTGTTCTGATCGCGAAACCCGGGTATGGTTTCGCCCTCGTTTGGCCGATGTGGCTATGCTTCGAGCCATCCTCTTCAGGCTGAGAATGCCTTTGTCCTTGCTCTCTTTTTTCCCTCACACGTCGAGGTCTCCCGCGATCCTCAAGGATCGGTGCGCGACGCCTGTTTCTTTTCCCCCCCAGATCGTCGGACACGTTGCCCCCGAAACGCTTCGCTCGAAGACCTGGAGTTATCAAACTGCTTTTCCCCCGGTGACTGGAGGATGTCTTGTGTCTACGTTCATGCTCCGATCTCGAAGCCGTTGGAGCCGATCCTCCGAGAACGCTGCCCTCAGGCTCACGATGATGTATTTCATTCCCAGTCGCGGTTATGAATTTTACCGGTTTTGCATCGGCCCAGGCGGAAGTGATGTGTATGGACGGACTTTCCCTGTCGCAGCGTTTAGTTCGCTCCTGCTTACTCTTGTTGGGCATCTTTTTTCAGCATTCCCTCTGGCTTGCGGCTCCTGCTTTGATCTCGGGGTGAGCATTCCCTTTGCTAAGTTTGCAAATCGCAATTCGCCCTTTCCCGTTCTGCTTTTAGTGACCGTCAACATTTTTTTCCAAACGCCCCGCTGGAGCACGAATCTGGGCTTCCTCTTCATTTCCAGCGCGAGGCGGCTCCTCTCTCCCCCCGAGGCTTGCAGGACTTGGTGATATTGTCATTAATATCAATGCTTGCCCATGCGATCTGAACTTCAGCCTGTGGCCCCCTATCTCTCTTTCCCCCCTACCTCGTTGAGAACTTGCCAGGCGATTAGCGGCAGGTTTTTTCCTTTGCTCAAAAAATTGAGCGCCCCTCCCCACCTTGGCTCCCTGTGTTGATAGCTCCACTCCGCTTTTAACCTGCAGAGATCTCCCGCCTGGTGTCTTTTCCTCTTCTGACCCAGTCTTTGTGCCCCCGCCCAATATTCATACGGAGCACCTTTAAAAGGTTCTTTCCTTCTACCGGGATGAGGAGTGAGTCAAATGCCCCTTCCTTTCTCTCATACCCTGCTACGTTCGACCCTCGCCTTCCGCTTCCTTGAACCCCCAGGAGGTGTAGATTCTTCCAAAGTCTGGTCTACAGCAAGGTTCGGCTACATCACCACGCAGACTGGTCCCCAGCTTCACGGAGAACAATTCAGGCTTTTTCAAGCTTTATGTAACCCTTTCTTCATCGTGATCCTGGCAGAGTGGACTTATTCGTCGTACCCCCCCCCACAAGGCTGCAGATCCCAGGCTATTCAAGAAAAGTACAGGATCCCCCTAAGAACTCGTGTTTTTTCCCTCCCCTTCAAGTTCTTCGAGCGCTTTGGACCACAGCCCCCTTCTTGCCTCCCCGTTGTCGAAGAATTGGCTGCTTTTTTCTCCGGCCAAGTCTGATCTACTTTCTCAGATTCCGTCTTCGACCCCCCCCCCAAGTGGGGGAAGTAAATGTTTTCGCCGCAAGGAGACGGCAGCTCATCATCGGATTGCATGTTTTTTTTTACATTTGAACGAAGCCTTATCCCACCCCTCACCGGCCTACCACAACATCGCGTTTTTTCTGGCGCCCTTTTTTTCTAGATCCGGCAGTGAATCCACTCCTGGCGAGAGTTTTTTTAGTTCTTGCTTTCCCTAGTAAAAAAATGGCCGGGCTCAATGCTGCTTGTTCCCGATATTTTTCCTTTGGCCACCTTTCCACCGTCCGTACGATGGTGCTTCCTCAAACTTGCCCCTGGCGCGCACCTTCTGTCCGGCCGCGCCCGACTCTGTCCCGCCTCGATGATATCTGCTGGCCGGCTTCTCTTCCTTGGCATTGTTGCCTTGTCGCTTTTTTCCCTGAGATTTTTTTCGAAGCCGCCGACTTTCCACTTGCCGCACCTCCTCCTATTTTCAGAGCATTAGGTCCCTCACATGGATTTTTTTTAATCGTCACCACCACCATTGGCTTACGGGCCCTTGTTTTGTTTTCGGTTCTCTTTCCAAGCTTTTGAGGATTTACGCCTGCAGCTCCCTCTCCCGGACCCCCCATACACATGAAAACCTGGGCAATCCCCTGCGATTCAAGTCTTCCCCCGACACTCTTCTCTTCCCACCACTTCATCTAACCGAAGGTGATTCCCCTTTGATTTTTAAGATGGTTGAGATGGCCTCACTTTGCACTTATGCTCCTCGTGCTTTTTCATGACCTGCGTGGATCCTCTCGCTCTTTTTTTACCCCCTGGCTGTTGAAGTCTTTTCGTGAGCTGTGTGACACGGTCCACAACTGTACCGGATGTTCCTTTTTTGGGCGACAGCCTTCGGATTCGGGTAGGGATCCTTGGTAATCCCCAGGTCTTTTCGCTTGCTCATTCACCTCTCCTGGTTTCCCACGATGTCCAAGTCCTGTTTCGCGCCCCCCTGAACATCTTGCGCCGATGAAGACCCACCCCCCTTAGAGGACGTGCCAGCTCCCCCCCCCCTGCCTTTGGACGATATCGCCGCGAAAGGTTTTGTCCCCCCCAGTGCATCGATCACATTGTAGCCCGCTCTTGGCTTTTTTTCCCGAATTGTCGCCTTTGAGACTTCCTAGGATGCCTCCCTATTGCGGTCATCGTCCCCATCCCCTGCGGGGCCCACCCTGTTGCCTTACAGCACTCTCGATCACCTCATTCCTTCCTTTCCCGTAGACCAGGTTAGGACGACCTGATGCGCTACGCTTCGCGGGACCCCTTTTTTTGTGCGGCTACCGTTTTTTCATGCCAGCCTTGAGGGATCACTCCGAATAGTTCCTCGTCTGCACCATACAGGGTGCTTGCTTTTTCTTTCCTGGCGATTCTTTCCCAGCCCCATCCCGCCTTGTTAGACCAGCGACTTGGGGTCCCCGTGCAAGTCGCCTTTTCCGAGGGACGTCGCCCCTTTTCTTCCTAATTGAAGAACAAGCCCGAACCGGCCCCCCCTTTCTCGGAATTTTTCAAAGCAGCCTCCTGTTTCTGCCGGCCCTTGATGTTTCTCAATCCCGTTCCTTAATCTCTCCTTTTTTTCCGTGTTCGAGATTTCTTCCTTTTTCCTGGAATCAAGGGCCGGCGCCCTCCTTCCTTCCTGTCAATTTATGGCCGTGAGCGGTTAGTAAGTTATAGTCTCGACGGTCTTTCGACGCCCCTCTCGATCCTCCCCCACTCCCCCTCTTTATTTGTCAGCTTCACGCAGATGCCCTTGCCCTCCATCGACTACGCCCGTCGGACCAGTTGAGTGCGTTTTCCAAGAGTCACCTTGTCGGGAGTCCTCACCGCTCATTATCTTTCTTTCGATTTCCTCCCCCAAAATGGTTCTCTACGCCTTCGTCTATTGCGGGACTCGAATTACGATCGTGGAGGGCTTTTTCCCCCTGGGGTGTTCCCCCTCCTTTTTCCGATTCGCCAGATGCGCTTGCATTTTTGACGCCTGAAGTCCCAGCCTTACATGCTGACCCGGCGCATTCGTACCCGTTTTTTTTATACCATTGATCGATGCACGGCTCTTCGTCGCAAGAGATTACCCTTAAGTTGCTGCGTGGTCTGCCTCAGCGGACCTTTTCATCATTCGCCTCCCCTGAGGTTCAGTTGCCCTCGACCCATCCCTTTTCGCCCATCCCTGTCAGACGACCCTATTGTTGTTTCATAGAAAGCTCCCATTCCGCTTACCCTATTATCCCGCATCCCGCTTTCAACCGCACCGGTATCGGTTTGCCGCGACGTTCTTTGCACCCTTTCACGTCGGATGACGTCCTCTCTTGAACTGGAGGATATGGGCGGCATTCCCCAGATCCGGATCGCCTGCCTCATTAGTTCGTCAGTGCGGGCCAATCATCTTCGACCTTTCTCTGGGGATTCCATGTGAGAGGGCCTATCTCCGACTCTTTTCAGGCTTTGGAAGGCTCGTTTGCCTTGTCTCTGTCGGTATGTCTAGAACTCTCTCATTTTCCATCATCCCCTAGTACAGAAGCCTAGGTTTTACCCCCAAGTACAAAGGCCCGCCTGGGTGGGACGTTTTCTCTACTCGTCCACCGGGGCGGACCTCGCTTTCGGTTTCCGTTTTCAAGTTTCCCCTCATTCTGGCCCGTCTGCAGCTCCAAACAGCAAACCTTGCGACAAATGGCTACAACTAGGGGCGCCGCGCCTACTCCTAAACGAGAGACGACCGAAGCGCCTTTTCCTTGATTACGGAGTGTGAGTCTTTTTCCGTACATGAACGTAGCGTAGCACTGTGGGGCTAGGGATTTCTGAGTTTTTCACCAAGCAGCTTGCTTCCTTTTTTATTTTTCGTCCCCCCGCCCCCCCATATACACAGATACCCTGTTCCAACTGCTTTTATGCCTAGTTCGAGACCGTTTTTTTTTGGTTTCGCAATTAGGGCCGTTCGAGGTTGGTATGAATTTCTCCCCGCCCATTGCGCCATGTGAGACTGCCGTAGTCTGCGCTCCGACCTAGGTTTTTCCCCCACGTCGCCACCATTCAAGTTGCGTTCGATACCCTTGCTTGGCCCCACCTGAGCCCATTAAGTGTGTCATGACGCGGAACTGGGTTGACAATTTTGCAGTTCCCCTTTATTTTGGATATTGAGGGGATCTATTGTTCCCTGTCGAGGATCATTTTACTGACCGCGTGTCCACTTTTTCCTAGCTATTCCCCGATCCTGTTCCCAGACCCCCCCCTTTTGGACGCGCGCCCAGTTCTTCGGCTATCGTTGGCATCGGCCAGTCTACGTCAGTTTCGTTTTTCCTTTTTTTAGTTCCTCCCTGGCAGGGAGCCTCTAGGCCGCCTTGTTGGGTGCCAGAATTCCCGCCCCTTCGGGGCTTGTCTTCGCGAGCATTTTTTTCTCCTCGGGGGAGTGTTCATTCCTTTTTTCTTTCCCTCCCGGTTCCCATCGAGACGCCTTTAGAGGTGAAATAGAATGCGGGCTTGACCCGAAACGGACGCCGCAGGCGCCCCCCAGATCCTGGACGGTCTCTCTTCCTCTTCAGTGACGAGCTCACTGATTGTCCAGCATTTTAGGATTGTGGCCTCGCATTGATTCCCCCCTTTTGAAATCTTTACGCGACTCTCCTTTCCCTCTCAATCAGTTTTTGTGGAGTCGAGCAATTGAAGGCTACTCGCGCATCCTTTGAGACTGGTTCCCCCGCAATTAGCTTCCCCCATCATGCTTGCAATTGTCATATAGCTCGCCCCTCCCAGAATAGAGATGCATCCAAGTAACCCCCCGTATAGTGAGTGACCTTCGCTTCTTTTTCCTGGCCTAACCCCTTCCTGAAAGGTCGGCTTCCTTCCTTCTCTTTGCCGGGCTGCGGCAGCTTTGAAAAATGATCTTCTCTTACCAACTTCTCGTCGCCGAAAATCCCGGAATCCTTTACTTTTTAGGGTGGTCGTCCGTCCGCGTGCCACCCTTCGGTTCCTGAAAGGTAGGCGACCCCCCCCCCCCCTCTTTTCAACTTCCCCCCCCCCACGGACTGTCCTTTTGGCCCCCATATGCCCTCTTGGCCCGGAAGCAGTGCCCTGATCCGCGACTTTCGTTCTTTTGAACAGACTCCTTTTCCCTAGCTAGTGGACCTCTTTAGGAGTTCAGGCCCTGATCTTCCAGGCGACTCGATGTCGTGGACAATTTCCCGTCAAGATCAAGCTCCTTTTTTCCATGAAATATTGCGTTATCCTCCAGGTCTTCGATTCCCTTCGCATTTTTTCTGTTGTCCTAATATGGGCTGTTCGGTTTTCCTCCGCCCGATCTCCTGAGGCCATTTGTTCCCCTTGGGGTCGTAACTGTCGCGTCCCACTTCCGACGACTGCAGTTTCCGCTTGATGGTCTGACTTCGCCTTTTCCCTCCCTCCCACAGGAGAGGTTTTACCACACCCTCGAGGGTTCGCTTTTCCTGACTCCTCTCCCTAGGGCGATCAGTTCACTCTGGTTCTTCTTTTCTTTTCCCCCTAATGACGCCAATGCGCTTGTTTTTAGAATATAGTGGAATTTCCGTTTCCCTCCCTTTAGTGCTGAAGAACCCCACAAATGATCTGCACCCCCGGCGAGCAAGCTGTGCGCCCCTTCTCACTGCGCAGCTAGAGGATCTCGCTCCCCGCCCAATACTTCGATGCCTCTGTGTTTTCAGCATGTTGACTCGTGAAGGTGTTGGTTCCCTTACAAGTCGCGTGAATCCGCATCTCTCCCCACCTTCAGAGCCGCTTAGCTCAGTCCGCCCCACTTCTGTTGGGGTTCTCTTTCCTTTGGGACCTTCACCACCCCATTGGTCCCGCTCACCTTCCTTCCCGATTTAGTCGTTCTCGCCGTCAGCCGGGATTCCGACGCTCCCTCTCCCGGTTCTATGCCTCAGCAAGGGCAAAACAAGTCGCGATGCTTTTTAAACCCCCCCCGAGCCGCTTCGCGTGGCAGCACAGCATAAGGTGATTCCCGTCGTCGGGTGACGCTGGAGATCCACTAGGGCTAGCGGCTCTGCCTGTGTTAATGAGGCGGTTTGCCGCCCGCGACTCTCCGCCAGCAACCCTTCTTTCCCCCCCCCCCCTGTGTCCAGAATCGTTATTTAAGGAGAAACGTATTAAGGAAATTCCCTAAACTGTGGCGGGTGAGCCGGCGAAGCCCCTAGTTCTAATATTGGGTATTTTCCCCTAGTCGCTGATTATTCCCGCGCCCCCACATCTGGTTCCGGTCTCAGGGGCCCCCGATTCCCTCCCATGTTTGTAGAGCAACTCCTTCTTTTTCCTGCCGTTGATCGGTCGGCGAGTGATCAGCAAGCAAAGCGGAAGGCTATTGTATAAGGCCAGATTCAAGTGAATCATAGCACATGGTCAGCCTCTCTTTCTTAGGCCCCCTGAACGAGGTTTTTCCTTTTGTTCAGGAGGTTCAGGGAAGAGTTGCGTCCCGCGCCTTATCTTCCCTTCCCCAGTAAGAGACCACACAAGTCCCAGACGCCCTTGCTCGAGTCACCCATTAATTCCTGCGGTTTCACGTAGACCCAGGGATTATAGATGATGTCGGTAGTGGATGCACGGTTTACTCCCCCCCCCCTCCTCCACCCCTGTTCTGCGTTCCCTGTAGCGATTTCATCATCAAGCCTTTAACCGACGCCATAGTGGACCTTGCACTCCGCAACCCTCCTTTCGATCCAACTAGATGGGGCGTGCACGCATGAGAATTCGAGTGGAAGGTGCCAGCAGATGTGGTCCCCCTTTTGTTCTCTCGGAGACAGACCTTTGCTACCGTTGCAGAGGACCCCCGCCGACCGTGACCATCCTGGTCTTGGTGAACGAGTTTTTCCCTCCTCTTCCCCACCAGTTATGGGCTGCGCCAAGCCTCTCTCTTGTCCTCCTGAGCCAGAGAGATGAGGCCTTCTTTTTCGCAGCATCAGGGAGTCATTTCCCCAAAGACCCAGCATGCCGGATTAGTCTGGTCAGGCGGGGGTCACGTATCAGCGGGCGGCCTGACTACGCGACTGTCCGGACACCAAAATCACCTTTCTTACCGCATTACTCGGCCCCCGCGACCTTTTCAAGTAGAAAATGTGGTGTGGAAGGTCAACATAGGTCCGGAACCCCCCTTTTCTTCAGGTTTTTCCCTGATGAACTCCCCCTGTTATCTCCTCTGTACGCCGCGCATCATATTTTCCTCCATGGTCGGACGTAACCCCCCCTAAGTGGGGATCAGGGCGTCGGTGCACTGGTTTTGAGTTTTCCCCCTTCTTCCGGACATAAGGTCGGGGCCAGCTGAAGGCCGCCGTCTCCATGCGCGCGCACCTTCGGCCCGTCAGAGGCTCTACCCCCCCCCATGTGCTCCCACGGTCGAGGGACAATTGCATTCCGTCGTTGAATTGTTTGGGCTCTTACCCCCGTCTCGTCTTCATCCTCTGCGAAGGATCGTGCGCGACAATCTGGCGTATGGATGGTCCCTGACCCGGAACAGATTTGCGTTTTGAACCGGAACCCCTCTTTTTCTGGAAGTAGTCACATAGTACGCCGGCAAGGCAGTTCCCTCACCCCCGCCCCGGTTTTCGTTTGCCGCTCCCCTTTTATAGACTAAAACGATTCCCTAACTTGATGGTTCAAGCCGCCTTGTGACGGTTCTTCTCCAAGTCAGAATCACCTCATCCCTCTTCCCTCCGAGGCGATCAGTGGCCCCCCAATCTCCTTAATTAACGGTTTATCTGACATGGATGGCTGTCTGTCGAAGGTCAAGATGAGAGCCGAGTTCCCTATTTCGTTTTGCCGCCTAGAAACCGTCGAGGATCGCTCTTTTTTTTTTGCATCCCCGGATGACGGCCCTAACACCCCTGATCAGGGGACACTCACAACGGCCGGTCGAGTTCAAGGTTTTGGTGAAGATTCTCTGGCCCCTTTTCAAGGTGAGAGTCCTGAATTCGCCTTAAACCATGCGGCGATTTGCGGGCACGTGGAGAACTATGATGCTTATACCCCTAGATTGTTGGAGCCCCCCCCTTAAATAACTACGACGGTCCCGCCCCCCCGCGGGCCGATTGGCCCTTCATCATTTTCATCACCTCGAGTGCGCGCAGAAAGATTTTCGGTTTCGGAATTCTGCGCAGTTACGGATGCTCTCATTCGTTTCCACGAAAGCTCTGCCCCGGTGGTCGAGGTGCTCTGAATATTTGGGGCCCCCAGAGCTGGGCTCCCTTGGCTTCACACTATTTAACGACCGCCATCCCCTCCCGCTGAATGATCGCCAACGGCTGTTATGCCGCGACTCTACGCGCTATGGTTTGGTAGCAATGTTCTGTTGCCGATTTGATAATGAAGGCTTAGTCGATTTACGTACGATTTATGATCTGCCTCGTCCCCGCACGGAAACTGGTCCAACGCGGTTAGGTCGTCCGTCGCACTTTTCGATCTTTCCCCCTATACCTTTTTCTCAGTCCCCATATTTCGTCGAAACTTCCCCGATTGCTGTCACGCTGAATGACCGAGAGTATGAAACGCAGCTCCAAACTTGCTGGCTTTATGCTCGACTCTTGTTCGACTGACCTTCGCCTGATCTGACGATAATTTGTTCCCCGGAATCTCGTTTCCGCGTATAAGATGAGTTCGGTCAGTTTTCCTAGGATCCCGCGAGAATTCATTTTTTAGTTTCGTGCTCTCGTCAGGTCGGGTATGGACGCCCTGGCCGTAGTTTTTTTTCGGTTACGAGCTCCCCCCCCTCCCCTCATGGTGTTCTGCAGCATCCCCGCTTACTGGCTTTCTGTATGCATTTTTCTTATCTTTCTTTCAATGGGCTCAGACCCGGCCACCATCTAATTCGTTGCCGAGCCCGTTAGGAATGCCCTGCTTGTCCCCCCTCCCCTCAAGCCGCCTGCGGCGAATCTCTCCTGTTTTCTATCTATGAGATTCAGCGAGCTTTGGTCTGATGTCACGAGGAACTGTGTTTATTTTTGTGAAGCCCTGAATCGGCAACCTGCTACACTTCACCCGCGAGATCGCTTTCACTTTTTAACATAATCCGGTTTTTTTTAGAAGATGAGGCGATCGCGCTGCTTTTCGGAACTTTTCCTCCCCAATTGGATTTCCATTCAACCTATCACCATTTTTGCACCCCATGAGTAGATCCCAACGATGATGCAGCCCCCCTCGAGAGGAACCGAAATGTGATATTTTTTGCCCCCCCCAGAGTTTTCTTTTCCTTTTAGTTTTTCACACGCAATCATATTAATGACGTTTTTTCGAGTTTCCTGGTCCTCCTCTATTTGCGCTTGGGAACCTCTTCGTTTAATATACACCACTCGTTTCGCCTCCCTGCATTAAAGTTGAATGAATGTCCGTTTTTTGGGGTTTTTTGCAATCGGGTAGTAGAGCGAGGGCCCCAGTCCAGGGGCGCAAGAACACGACTTAAGTAGAGTGATTGAACCCCACCATCAAGGAAGAAATCCTGCGCGCTTTTTACTAGTTCTGCGGCGAAGAGTGGTCTGAATTTTCGTCCTGGTTCATATTCCGATCAGGAGCTCCCTGATGGCACGGCATACCCCAGCGAAGTGTACTATATGAGTTATGTTTTCAATAAAGGTTACTTGCCCCCTCCCCCTAGTGAATTTGCCATCTTTCGACTGGGATGCCGGGTATAGTACACGCGCACACGAATTTGTCCCATCGCGGGGCGTACCCCCTCCCCGACGTTTTGCGGAGGTTACTTCTGCAAGGAAAGGGACGGGGGCCTTCCCTAGTTACAGGTTTCATTTCTTTCTGCGGCGAAGCTTCATTCTCACCGGCCAGAGCGCTACATCTGAGAGGTTTCGCGATTTTCTCGCTTCGGCCTAATACCACGCCTTTATGTGCTTGCCTGAAGTACCGAAAGGACCGCCACATTTTTGATAAAAAAGTTCTTGGTTTACGCGTGCACCTTTGCTCCCTTGAAGATGATGGGCAGGGCTCCACGCACAGCGCAGCTCGTTTTCAGTTTCTCTAGATGCCCGCTTTGTCCGCGAGAAGGTTTTTTTGATCTCAGCCGGAATCATTCGGGCCTTTGAGGATTTATGTTGCAGTTTGGTGTGTGTTCCACCCCTTCAAGTCGTTTTTTGCCTTTCCTTTATTGCCCCTTGCACACCCGCACCGGCGCGTTTAGCCACCCTGGATGTAGGTAGAGATTCATCCACCACCACCCTTTTTGAAAGCTCCTTGCTTCGGTCCCTTCGGGCGTCGAATAAGACGAGGCCTTCCCTTCGACGATCGGCTCCCCGCCAGGGGCAAACAGCGAGCTGCTTCCAGCCCCCACTTTCAGGTCGCCGCTCAGCGCACGCGTAATTGATGCCGTCGGAAGATGGAGATTTCACTTTCCTTTTTGAGCGTTCCGATGCCGCGCGTGCTTCCTTTGCCGAGATCTCGCCCCCCAGGGGAACGTCACCAGCAGCTAGGAGCGGTGGTTTTTTCTTCCCTTCGTCAGCAACTTCATACCGGTGGTTTTCCTGTTTTTAATCTTCCTGATGCGGTAGGGATCATTTTAGCCTTCCCGATTTTTTTCTCTTGCAATGACTTTTTTAACCGCGCAACTCCTTTTTGTCCATTACGGCTTGCGATTGTTCCCTGCAACATGCCCCCCCCTCTAATTTTTTTTTTCTTCCCCCGATACCTGGCTCAGCCACGCTCAAACCTGAGGAATGCGACCTTTTCTGCTCAATCATCGATCCATTCTCTCGTCGTTCCGGGTTCCGCCCGCTTTACGATGGAGACTGGCTGCCTTCAGGGCGGCTCGGCATTCGTCCGCCGTATGGGTACGCCCCACTCACCCCAGTGCGAACTAATAGATCACAACACGGTTTCATTCATTTTAGGACAAGTTTTCCCCCCCCAGGGAGTCAAGAAACCCCCTTCTCTGAAGTAATCTTGGCCTTTGTTTGCCGCGTATACCGCTGCGCTACCTCTCTCGTGTCTTACCCAGACATTTAGTTATTCCCTTCGAAAATAATGCTCGTGTACTGTCATCGGCGTCCCGGACCTCCTTAGGTTTTGTACTCTCCGCGTTTTTTTCAATGCAATGACGCTTTCTCGGCAACTATGCGGCTCGGCCGCGACGACCCCCTCATTCTCCCATTCCGAGTCCCCATCGGCATTTGGTTTCTGGGGACTCTGCTGCCGAACTTGATGTGCGCCC
>Ga0179593_1615575_pt1 | contig 15210 bp, 23 predicted proteins | sample CZODoug2_1_08_16_FD_185931 | JGI IMG/M metagenome (GOLD analysis project Ga0179593, IMG submission 185931) | Vadose zone soil fungal communities from Angelo Coast Range Reserve, California, USA - CZODoug2_1_08_16fungal (PacBio error correction) | ecosystem: Environmental > Terrestrial > Soil >... | reverse complement strand
CTCGCACTCTTGGTCCCTTTCCTCACGAGATTCCTTCCACCCGCGATCTTTCTTCTGCATCCTTTTCTGAAGAGGATTGAAACTCCTCTCTTCTTTGGCCCTCCATTACAGAACACCGTGATCCTTTACACCAACCTGGGTCACACCCCCCCAGGGTATAAGTGGATTTGAAAGCCAGTGAGTTCCCTTTTAACCTCGGATGACTTTAGTCCCGGGTCAGGGGAGCTTCCATCCTTTTCCAGGCACTAGTACCGTTTTCATTTTCCAGATCTTTTGGAAACTCCTCTCACCCCCCCCCTTCCCCGAGATCGCCCCGATCGACGATGACGCCAATTGTTTCCGGAGCGCGGACGTTTGCCCTGTTTTTTTCCCTTTAGGAGGCAATCCCTTTGTTCCCTTTTTTTTTTTTTTTTTTTTTGAAACGCCCCCCCGGCTCTTCTCTCCCTCTCCCTGGCCTTGCGAGAACCATCCCCTGCGAAGTCCTATCTATTCCGAGTTTGAAGAATCCATAGTACTGTCGAAGTGAAATTTCCCCCCGGCGAAGACCCCAGTTCCTCTTCCAAGGCGTGCCCAATCCCCGCCTTCCCGACACACACCTTTTGATCCACTTCCCGGAGGGCAGCGACGTGCGCTGACCCCCCTTTTTTTTTTAGACATCCCCCCGTTAGCGGTCAGCTCCCTCTCCTGGTCCAGCCCGGTTTAACTGTCTTGATGCGACCCTGCTTCTTCCTGTCCAAGTACAGCAGGCCACCAAAGTTGGCTCCCGCTCCGCCGAGCCACTCCTCCGCCGTAGGTTTTCGGCGGGGGGCCGTCCCGCCAGGAGTTTAGACTCCTTTCCGGACCAGGTACTCTTCCTGGTACGGTCTCTTTTGTTGCATCCTGCCCGAGTAATGTTCCAATCTTAGGTTGCGCAATCTTCCCTTTCGCCTGCTTGCTGGTCCACTGTCTTTATGGGCAACCCCTTTCTCCTTAGATGACTCGACTCCGGCTTGTTTCTTTCTTCCCCTGACATGTCAATGCCAGATACGGAGGTACTTTTTTTTTTCGAGAAATCAGGCATGCATTTGTTTAAGTCGTCTTCCTTCTTTCTTCTCCTTCAGACCCGGGGCCTATTCGTCCAGATAACTAGCCGCGATTTGGTATTAGAAATGAAACATGTTTGCAAAGGTGATTTTTGGCGCCACTGGATCTGAGGGTCCGGCTCTTAACTCCTTTCTCCTGAGCGGGTGAGCAGGATTTAGTTCCTCTTCGTCGTCCTTTCCGCGTTATTACCTCATGGAGTGCATTTTGCCAGCGGCGGCGACCCCCCTTTTGACCATCCTGGTCCCCAGTTCCTTCGGGCCTGGTGCCCCCACTCCTGATCTCCGACAGCTCTGTTTTCGTCGCACGAGGTTAGTCTTGGATAGTCCTTCCCCTAATGAGGTTTGCCCGTCCCTCTCCTGCCCTTGAGACGGCGAGGCGATGTCTCCAGCTTTTTTAGAGGGTCCTGATGTTTTTGCTGCCTTCAATGATTGCTCCCCCCTGCCCCGACGGAACTCAGGAGCGCGTTGTTTTCGGTTGCGCGCCCTCCTATTCCCTGAATTTTTCCCCCATATTTCCCCCCTTCTGGCACCTCTTCTTCCGGTGTTCGTCCTGGCGACCGACCCCCCGAGGGCTGAGGCTGCTCCTTCGCGATTTCTGAGAAAGTGACTCCCCTCCCTTCATCAGTGACACCGGTCCCCATCCCCAGGCCTGGGAGAAGGCGTTTTCTTTCGATAATGGCACGCAGGGGAGAAATGCTCCTGCTAGGGGGCCAGGAACGCTTTTAAACGGTTAATCCGTCTTCTCTTCAGTTCTGTCAATCATCCACCCCCCCCCCAAACTCTCTACAGCTCTTCAGTACACTGGCCTCGGGAATTTGCTGTTCGCTGCTTTGGGGTTGTTTGCTCGGCAGTGGAGCCTCTGCCTTGGCCTGTTCGGGTATCACTCTTTCCCTTTCCCCCATATCTCCGTTGTTGTTTGAGCTCTCAATCAGTTCTCCTTGCTGCTCACACAAGCTTTTCCATCAGACAAGCCCTTCCCCCCCCCCTCCTCTTTGATTGGGGATGGAAGATTTCTCCAGTTTTTCGTTGCTTTGTGATCCCGTGCTCCGGCTATCCGATTTTTGCGACATTTATCCTGTCTTCTGCCAACCCATTCTTAGAGACGTTAAACAGGTTGCCCTGGCGATCTTAGACAGTCTGCCCCTCATTTTGGCCGGGGCCGGTTTGTCACTTCTAAGTTCTTATGCGTAGCTTACCTCCATTAAGCCTCCCCTTTCCCCCTTTCCGTCGGGTCGCTTTAGGAGGAGAACACCTTATTGACTTCTTCGCTCTGTTCCCCTGGATGCATCGAAGATTTGTTCGGAACCCTGCCTCTAGAGAATTATGCTTCTTGTTCCTTCGGGGGCACCGGTGATATACTTGATGTGCGCAAACATGCCAATACCAAGAGATATTGTGCATAACGCCCCCCGGTTCCTCAAGGAGGCCCTTTTTCAGCCCCCTTTCTTTTTCATTATAGACGCCCCCCCACATCCCCCCCCCTCTCTGAAACGAAGGTTGAAATAGACCCCCGGTCGAAATCTTCGACCCTCTTGCAGCAGCCGCTGCAAATTTTAGAAACTGTGGTCCCTCTTTCATTCAGAACCTCCATTTACGCCCTCTTCCCGCGACGCGAACGTAGTATTTGACCGACTCCATCCCTGTAGGATCCTTCCCCTTGGAGATGATCATGTTTCGTGGTCCCCACCCCGCGGAAGGCGACATCCATCGCGTCCGTGTGCAGCAATATAAAGGTCATCATAAACCGTTCTCTATCCCGTTTTTTCCACTCCGGTAACCCTTATTTGAGCGGAATCAGTAAATCTCTTTCCGAATGTTGGCCTTCCCTTTTGCGCGAAGCTTCCCTTTGAACCATCGCCTCACCGTTTTTGGTCCAACACGTACCCTCAAGCCTGGCGGCGCCAGTCGCAACCTTTCCGACACTTACTCGGTCCGAGGACCCAGACTCAGTAAAATGCACGTTTCACTTTCCTCAATCCAGGCAACCCCCCCCCCCTTCCCGGACCCCGGCCACTTCGCTCCTTCACTCACGGCGGCTTCACCTTTTGCGTGACGCTGCCGGAGGGGTTGGGTTCATTTTGCAGGTTGATTTTTTCCGAATACACAGGGACAGCCGGTTGGCAAGATGTCTTTTCTTTTTCGAGTCGTCTTTACCAGCTGGGTTTTTCTCCTTCCGTTGTACTTCTCCGTTACTAAGGGGATCGACACGCTGTGATGTCTTTCCTTGTGATTTTAGTGTACGGTTTGGGCCCTACTCCTTGACTGTATTTTCTCCCCCTCCTTACCGTCTATGACGATTGCCTCATCTAGCCGAAGATGGCTTCACAGTTTCTCGATGCTGCTTTTAGACCATTGAATGGAGCCGAGACCCCAGGATAGTCTCCCCCCCAGTCGGAGTCTCTCACTGAAGTTCCGCAGTTGTCCCCTCGGTCGCGCCCTAGTAAAAAATTCGTCTATTTTTCCTTTTCCTCAGATCGTGACGATCTCTTCCGTTTGAGTTCTTCCCGATCTTTTTACGCGGTCAGGACGGCCCTTTAGATTGGGACCCTTTCCCTTGTAGTATGAGACCCAATGGCTAACCTTCTTTCCCAACCTCCCCCCAAGAGACGCCCTTGGAAGGTCAAGGGGTGCCCAGGTTTGTCTTGTTCTTGAAGTCGAATCCTGGAGCGTCGACTCCCCAGGATATTACGCCCTCCCTATTTAGATATCTTTTGTCCCCTTTCGATTCTCTGGAAATTGCGAGAACCCCCCTTGCGGCGACACCTTCTATCTTCTTTTCTCCGTTGTGTTGTTGAAGGCCGGCCGAACTAGGTGTTTCATTTCAGATCCTCTCTTCTTTCACACGGCTTTTTCACCTCGCTGCTTTTTTTACCCCCTTCCGGCTGAAGACTCTTTATTTTTCTTTCGACTCAAGAAAACCGTCTTCAAAAATGGGCACACTCCCTCCCAACTTTTTTCTCCGGCTTGCCTCCCGTTTTTTTTCGTCCCAAAGGGCTCTTGACGAAGTACAGGTACAGGATGGAGCTGAAATTGTAAGGAAGCGTCCTGACCCCAATGCCCCCTGAGCGACACGCCTATGCCCCCCGGTACCGATTACGTCTTCCTACCTTTTTCTTTCCCCAAGGCCCTCTCTGCTTTTGTAGAGAAATTGGACTGACCTGCGGACTTTTTCCCAGAATGCCTTCCGAACCTTTTTTAATCTCGTGTGCTCGGCGCCACTTGCCACTTCAATCCAAGCGGTCGAGGTTCCACAGCCTGTCGCTCCTCTTCTTCCTGATATCGGAAATACGTCCAGATCTTTTGGTTTTCGACGTGAAATTCCCCCCCCTGCGAAGACGCCCCCAACTGTTTCCAGCTATCCAAAGACCACCCCCCCCCCCCCTCCCCCTTTTTTGACGAAAGCAAGGCAGGCCAAGTCTCCTCCCTCTATGTACCAACGGAGAGTCTCCCCACCCGGAAGCGCCAGTGCAATCCAACAGACGTTCTTTCCCCCTTTCTTTTACCCTGTGAGGCTGACGAAAAGTCACTCTTGAAAAAAGGTGCTTTCCCCGTCACGAAGCAGGATCTTCCTCCGCTCTACTGCTGCCTTCCTTTGAATGGTAAGCCCGTGGCTGGGAGTGTCAGTAGTGAAGGACCGCTGCCCGGAGGTCCCTTTTTAGGTCAGCCCTTCCTCTTCCTTTTCCCCGGGTTGAAGGTTTCTTCTCAATCATGGCTCAGAAGGGCACTGGTACTTTCAAAATGCGAGGTATCTTCCTTTTTTCGGCGTCCAGGCTGCTAGCCTGGCCCTCCGATCTTTACCTCGCGTTCCCTTAGACATTCCGGCTGCCTTCTGCAGGTGGACCTCTTTCTTGGATTCTCTGGACCAGGTATCCTCTTGCTTCGGAGTAACGTCTTCCGGATTTTTTTCTTCTCCCTTTCGTACATGAGGTTCCCCCCCCGGGGGAACTGGCTTTCGCCTGTTCTTCCTCGAAATGTTTTCGTTTTCCTTCCCGGAATGCGAGCGGGTCTTGTAAAGAGACTCACTCCCGTTTCTTTCTTTTACGCGAGGGATTCGCCATTTCTTGCTGCCTCCTTCCCAATTCGACATCCCTGGCCCAGCGTTCTTCCAATGTCGGCTATGAGAACTCCCCCTCTCCTGTGCGGCATGAGGTTTTTCTTCTCTTTGAAGGCCGCATGATTTGTTGTTGCCGTGCATGATGCTGGGATTCCCCCGGAATGTGGTAGTCTTTTGGTTTTTACCATACCAGTGAGGAGATACCCTTTTACCCCTAGTACCCCCCCTCCGCAGACTTTTTTCTGGAGGCCTCCCCTCGCCCTCTGTTTTTTTGAATCTTTCCCCTATCCTTACTGGAACTTTTTTAATTTTTTCCCGACCCTCACCGCTCGGCTGCGGCGGTTCTTTTCGTTTGTGTTGTTCGACCGGACAGTCTCCCCGCTTCCCTAGAGCTGTTTGGACAACTCAGGACTGCCAAGCAGCGCTTGCATCTTCCTCTTTTGATTGAAGATACTTCCTTTGGTGGACCAGCCCCCCGTTTCTCTTCATGCCCGGAAGTGCCAGAGGATGAGTCCCCCTCCCTAGGAGCGGTCTCCCATTTCCCAAACTCCCCTCTTTTTCTCCAGCCACAAGTGAGACCCCCCCATATGGAATTCCTTGCTGTTCCTGACTGGATTCAGTCGGATCAGCCTGGGGAAGTTTCCGTGAGTATCATTATTTCCATCGTTTTTTTGTTGAGAGGAGTAAACCCCCCCTTCCATTCCGCCAGGTTCCTTCCAGTACGAGCCGACTGCCCAATCCCGGCATTAAATTAGATGTTTAAGCTTTTTTTCCCCAGAGAGGAGCCCCCTCCTTGTTATTTTCTTCCTTCCCTCTAAGGTTTCCTTCAAGACCGCTTCATTTACGCTCATCATGTTCCCCCAGCAGAAGTCTCTTATCTTGAAAAGGAGCTTATCGTAAAAGCCCCCTGATACGAACTGGACTCTGCCTTTGGAAGGGAAAGGTGTTCCCCCCCTAGTCAGTTAGTTTTTCCCCGCTTTACTAGCCTCCCGCCGTCTGACTCGTCGGCGTACTTGTCTTTTCCCCCACCCCTTAGGAAGTCTTGGATGCCAATGATCCCCTCCCCCCCCTTCAGGCGGAGCGCGACCTCTAATCCCGAGCATTCTTCCTTGGTAACTTCGGGTCACCGGGATATACTTTCCCTTTGCAGACCATAGCCATTGACCCCCCCCCTTCTCAGATTGCCCTTCCCTCATCAGATCCGCGTCCCCTTTACAGCGCTTTCCCTGGCTCATCATGCGTTCCGACTTGCCACCAAACATAGATCCTCACCCCCCTTTCAATCGCTCTCTCATCTCCAGGCCTCCAGTTTTCTGCCAGCAGCCTTTGTCCCCCAGATGGACCTTTGCGTTGCACGGCAGCCAACCTCCATCGAATCCCTCGTTGTCACTCTACGACCTTTCGTCAGATCCGGATTCCCCGCTCGAATGGTCAGGGAGACTGCGCTTCTCCTTCCGACCCTGGCAGCCCTGTTTCCCCCAATGTGCCTTGGATCCCTCCCCACCAGCTTCGTGGTTCACGAGTTTCCGCCCTTTCTCCGGATATACCAGTCGCCGTCCTCCCCGTCTACCCCGGCATCGCTCTCAGTTTTTTCTATGCTGGACGCGAGTACTCTCCATGACTTCCGCACCGCATGACGCATCGTTCAGCCCCCTTTCGAAAGTTTTCCCCCCTCCCTATTTTCCCTTTTCCAATGTCGCGAACGTAGAGGGCGGCATGGATTACCCCCCCTTTGAAACCCTTTCCGGTACTCGGGCAAGGTTTTTGCAACAACCCCCTCCTCAGACCCCACTTTTTTAATAGGTCCTGTACCCTTCCCCCAAGGCAACCCTCTGAAGCTTACCCTACACTCCCGGAACTAGCCCGGCGTCTCAATCGCCGTAGTGTTCTTTCTTTACGTTCCCCTTTTGGGTGAATGTGTTCCCCTTTCCTGAGGTGCAGAATCATTGCTCCCCGCACCTCGGTTTAGTATCCAGGTCTCCGGCTGCTTGACCGCTTCCGTTTTTTTCTATCGCCGGTCACAGTTTTTTACGATCCTCCCAGCATTCTTTCTCCCTTTTTTTTTTTTTTTCGGGTACGGCTCTGGCTTTTTTCATCCATTGTGATTAACTGGGTTCGTTTCTTTCCCGAGACATTAATGGCCGGCTTCCTTCGCACCTTGCCTTAGGAATTAGGACCTTGCCCCTCTTTTCTATGGATGAGACGCGCAGCTGCCGTCCCTCTTTCTAGTATCGCGTTAGTGGATCTTTTTTTTGCGCAGGCGCACCAGGCATGTTGTTCACTGAGCCCCTCCCCTCCCCCCCCTGGCGATCATCAGGTACGTCTCCCAATTTTTCGTGGACGATTCTTTACTTATTTTATTTCCCTTTCGTTTCGTCGATTCAGGACCTCGGCCTTTTTTTCAAATGCTGTTTCAGATACCCGGCCAGGTCTATCTGTACCCTTTCCTTCCCCAACTGTCTTTGGGCAAAGCCCGGAGACTGCCCTGGGCATTTTTTGCCAGGAGGGGGTTTCAATAATCACCCGGTTCGAAACATTAATGGTTGATCTTCTCTTCTTAATCCAGGATCTGCATCTTTTTTCCTACTTTGAAGATATCAGGTTGGGCCTTCCTGCCTCACAGAGACCAACGAAAGGCTTTCTTCCCCTTCTTTTCATAATTTCCGGTCTGTGTGTGAGTCTTGATAGCCTTTTTTCACCAGTCCCAGCCGTTCTCTTTTTCTTTCGACCATGAACACCCTATCTTTTTGGCTTCGTTGACGTTAATGTCCCCTAAGATACTTGTTTCTCTCAAGACCCCGTTCTTATCATGACCACCCACTGGGAATGGACCTCTCCAAGGGCGTCTCCGCTTTTCCCCCCCGCCAGGTGGGTTCACCTTTCATATACTTTGCCCAGGGGAAATGGATTCTCTTCAACTGGCGAGTTCCTGAAACCGTTAGTCCCTGATCCCTGATCACCCAGGGAGAACGATGGTGAACTGATCGCAAAGGTTTCTCTAGCGGAGAAGGTCACCGAGACTTTTCCCTTTCCCCTTTTCGCGCAACTTTCGCCCCTATCTCTGACATCTGTCTCTCGCCAGGAAGCATCTCCCCAAGAGGTTGGGTTTGGTCCCCTCCTCTTTTTCCGAATCGAGAGGCCCCCCCTATTAGCGAAAGCCGTAAACTCCTTGGTCCTACGTGAAAGGCGCGCTTTTCTCACCTCAAGGCTCCCGACTGAATTCCCACCACCGCCGAGATCGAACAGGAGTCCGGGACCCCCCCGGTCGAGCACCCGGCAGCGGCAGCATACCCCTAACCTCCAGAGTGCTCCTTGTCTCTTTCTGTTTCGCAAATTAAGTGCCCCTCTTTCCCCTGGAGTCTTCCAGCTGATCTTCTCTCCGACGTGATTCTCGTAAGGGCCGGCCGGGTGGTTTCCGTTCAGGAGGGGGTCGGAGAGGCTTCTGAGACCTAGGAAGGTTCCGTTGTCCTTCTTGTTTTTTTTTGGTTGCCGACTGCCCGCCTAGGGTTCCCTGCTTGTTTCAGGTTTCCTCTTGTTTTTTTGGTGGTTCTCCCGACCGCTGTTCAGGCTTTTTAAAGTTGAGGATCCCCCCTGTGCAGGGTAGAGACTTCGGTAGTCGGGAAAGATGAGCTCAATGTCCCGCAGGACATGAGTCTTCAGAGTACTTTGCGTTCCGCTGCGGTGTCCTGTTGGCCGTTGATGTAGCACGGCGAATTTTGTTTCTTTCCGAGTTCGATTACCTTCCGATCCTGCTTTTAGTGAAACCTGGTCCCCCTTTGACCAGGTTTCCGTTTGGATTTCCGCCAGCGGTTCGGTTCGTGATCGAGAGGGTGAAGTTTTTTTTAGTCGGCCTACGACAGGTCGTTTCATCATTTTTTTTGACACTTACCCAGCGGAGTCCTCCCCACCCTTTATTCCATCCTGGCAGCGTTTGGTTACCAAACGGCGTCGCTCCAGCGATTTCAACCGGCTTGCCCGAGTGGGTTGCGCCTCAGTCCCATGATGTTCGGCCCCCTCCTTGCTGGCCGCTCATCCCGGCCGCGGCGCTTTCTTTCATCCGTGTTAGGTGCGTTCTGGCTGTGGCTTTGCAATCTGATTATCCCCCTGAAGGTCTGACCCTCCAGACTCTTGTAGCGATGATGCATGACTTTATCTTCGAGTTACCTCCCCATCCGACAGGAATGCCACCTTTTTAAGTGTGTCGACGCCACCCTCCCCTACGGTATGGCCTAGTCCTCCCTTTTCTCCCTTTTCCCTTCCCCCCTGAACGGACACCCGAGTGCAACGGTCATGCCAAGGGCCGTTTTCGTGCGATTGAACCTTCCTCTAAGTTCCCCCCCGTTATGAGTTTGGAAAGACAGACCTTCTCCCTTAATTTCTCATTCGGAGCCGTGACTAGCAAAATACACACTCCTTTATATTAAAGTGAAACTTTGAGAACCCCCCCCCTTTAATGGATGCCGTTGTGCCCTTCTCTGGAGGATTTCAGGATAGGCTTGTTCTTCTGACAGGTTCTTGATTTCTCATCTATCTCTTTTCATAATCTGTGTTGAGAGATGCCCCTACTTGAACACCTTGAAGCCAAGTTTCTCACGGACGAGACGAATTCCCCCCATACCTCTCCCGACCAGGAATTCCATTTTGGCCTGGGGGAATGGGCTGGTCGCTGCGTGTTGAGATGTGATCCCGATAATTTCTTACCTTCTTTTCAAGTCTGTACTGGCCCCCCGCTCAGTCCCTGTGTCCAACGGCAGATTAATTTCACCCTTCCCCTCCCTTTTCGAAATTCCCACTTGTTTTTGTCAAGGATTTGTCCTCTTCTTCTCTTCGGTTCCCCCACCCCCCCCCCCCCCCCCCCCCCCAACGCCCTCTAGCGAACGCGCCTGTTGTGGGGTAACCCCTTTCCTCCCTCCCCGTCCTGCGGAGGTGCCTTCCCCTGACCCTCCTAGGGCTAGACCCTCCCTTGCAATATCGCCGCCGCTTTCTTTTCTCCTCCGGGGTCACGGATATTTAATACATGGATCTTCCCTTCAACAGCCATCGCCTGCCAACCACAGTGTCTCGTCATCAGCCCTTCGCTTTTTTCCGGACGATCTGGAAACGCAACTTGCGGGCCTTTTCCTCCTTCGCACCGAACTCCACTCCCCGACCCCTTTGACATCGCCTTGAAGGCCTACAGTTTTGCCTTCCCCGCGCCCTTTTTCCAGGATGTGAGGCGTCCCCCCGCCCAGGAAGCCCCACTCCGAATAGAGCTCCCTGAACCAGAACTTCGTAGTCTTCCGGTCTCCCCATCTTTACGGGGTCCTTTGATGACCCATGGCTATGATCAACCTCACGAGTCTCACGTTGCCCATGTGCCTTCTTTGCGTAAGCAAGACTTCCCCGGCTCTGGTCTTTCCTGGTTTCATGTCTCTCCCCCCCTGAAGCCGGTCCACCCTTTTATCACCGGTTATATAGCCAAACAGCTTACTCCCTTTTCCCCTTCTCCTGCCTGGACGGGCAGTTTCCCGCCCGAAAGTCCCCTCCCTTTAGAAGTTGCCCTCAACTTGGTTCCCCCCCTTCCTTGCGGCTGCATGGTTCTCCCCCCTGAAAAGAAACCCGGCTCAGGAGGAAACACCAGACCAGCTGACAGTACACCCTAGGTCGCCTGTCCTTCACTCCATTGTCCCCCCCCCCCCCCTCACATCCGATCCTTCACCGGAAGGAAGAACTCTTCTCGTCATCGAAGGGACCTTGGCCAAGAAGGGGTTTCCTGTCTGCGTTTCCTTCTTTTCGAATACACAGGGCTGACCTTTCCCCGCAGGTGGATTCTTTGAACATATCTTTTCCCGCTGCAGGGTGGTTTTCCTTCCTAGCGTACGTACCTGACCCTGGCGGACCCAAGTGTCGATCTCGTGGGTCTGTGTCTTTCGTAGGGCTGATCTTGGAAGAATTTTTTGCCTTTTACGTCTCCCATTTCGTTTTCAGTCGCCTCCGGATACCTTGACAGCTGTCCTCGCCGTATTGCTTGAGGCTTCCGCGGGCCTGGCGATCCCCGTAGCAGCTTAGAGAACTTTAAGTCAGACTTTCCCTTCCCCATCCGGTCCCTTGAATTCGTCCCCCTTGTCGATTCAGGTCTGCTATCGCGTACCTATCTATTCATGGTTTAGTCTTCTTTCACCGAGTAGTGGAGGCAGGAAGACAATCTGTCCATCTTTCCGACCGGGTCCTTAAGGTAGCCCAGAAATCTTTTCCTACCTTTCTGGCAACCCCCGGTGACGTCCCTCTTCTTCCTGGCCGGTTTCTTTGTGCGCTCCGGTTTCTTTAAGTCGCCCTGAGGTCCGTTCCCGTTCCTTCCCCCCCCGAGCAGAATGAGTTGAATTTTTCCTCCTCGGGTGCATCTAGAACATGAAAAAGCCTTCTGCGTTTTCCAAAACTCTTCGTATTTGCCTCCTCCCTGTTGAGAGGAGACTCATTTGTTTTTCGTGTCCTGTTACGAGATAAGGGACCCCCATTAACAATAGCCGAATCGATGACGAGAAGGATTCTTCCCTTTGACCCTTCCTCTGGTCGACTTTCCCCCGTCTGATGATAATGAAACCCCCAAACTGGGAAGGGCCCTCTACCTTGAGTCCCCGTTCTTTCCTCCCAGGTGCCTTCCCCTTGTCTAATGCATGATGAAAAAAGCTCCCCTTTTCAAGTCGGAGTGACCCCCAGAGACCTAGTTCTGACCCAGCGTCTCCCCCATATCTGTGTTAAATAAGCCACCATCCTCCCTCGTCAGATACCTGACCCGATATATGCTCGTCTCCTTTCCAACGCGAAATGGGCCTTAGTCCCTCTGCCTGCGTCATAACATGATTCCTGCTACGATCCCCGTTCTCTTCTATATGCGCAGCCAAACTCCCCCCTTGCTGCGCTTCCACAGGATCCCGCTTAGATATCCCCCGGCCCCCCTCCAGCTTCGACGTGCCCAGGTCTGAAGGACGTTTCACCTTTTCAACTCGTGAACAACCCCTTTCCTTACCCGACACAACCTTCGCTACAGTAGGATTGCCCGTGTCCCGACGTTTCTTTTTTACCCAAACGGCTGTCTGCTTCCACGGGCACTTGTCAAGCCAGTCTACTCCAAACCCAACCCCCCCCCCCCAAAACACCACCCCACCCCAGTGATACCCCTGCTGATTCCTCCCCTTTCTATTCAACATACGTCAACGGCGTTTAAGTAAACCCGGGCTTGCGGCCCTCCCGACCTCTTCTATTGAAGTCAGAATCTTTTTTTTTTATCAGGGTGCAGTGGGCTTGGGTCAATTATGTTCTTTTGTGAGGACAGATGACCCCTTTTAAGGTCCCCCTTTCTCTGATGGTCTGGTGTGTTTCAGAATCCGGGAAAGATTTACGGTTGCCCGCGATCGTGGACGAACGGGCAAGGGTTTCCAGGTACTTTTTTCTTTGAACTGCGAGGGTGTTTTTTGTACTCTTTCCGGCGCTTTCAGTCCCCCGCAATTCCCTCGATTTACTGCGTACTGCTACCGTGTGCTTTTTCTCCAGTTTTACGCTGGTCGGTCTTTTGTTTCTCTCCCCTGGGAATATCCTGGCCTTTTCCCCTCGGGAGGAGTTTCTTTCGTCACTGAACTGGGCAACTGCCCCCTTCTTGATAATGTGTGATCATCGCAGCGGGGTTCCTTTCCCCCCCTGACCGCCTCTGATCCCCGAGCGGTTACTCAGTAGGTTGATACGACAGTTCGTCTCCGCCGGCAATGGACTTCAAGCTTGTAGGAAGAAAAAGGTTCCCTTCTTCACAGCGGGTTCTTTTCAGTACCCCGCCTGCCTGATCTGCTCCCCCTTCCCCAGAGCGTCGAAAAGCGTTTGTTCTGCGACATATTTCTGAGACGTCATCCGCCTTGCAGACGTCAGTTTTGTCCTTTCCCCCCTGCGATTTTCTTCTTGGATCGGGGCATCCTTGAGGATATGTGCCCCCCCCGAACAGAATTCCTCCTTTGGCGTGATGCAGGACTTCCCGAGCCTCTTCCGCGGCAGTCTTGGACATTCCGAAGACTAGTCCATAAGTTGTTCGGACGACCCAGCCCCTCCTCTTTTTTTCGTTTAGATCCCTGAGACTTCTGGAGAACGTTTAATTGTGCCCTGTTCACCCCCAAGGACGCGAATGCTGACGCTTTCGGGCGTACAGAAGCCGTATGATCCCATCCGCTCCTGGCTTGCAGTACAGACTTTTATTTCATCCCTGCTGTGCGAGAGTCTCATAACAGGCTGCCCAGACTTTCCGAACCCTGATCCCCCCAAACATCCCTCCTTGAAGCCTGTTTTTTTTGATTCAGTAGGCTAGGATGTCATTTCGGCAAGTTTTATATATACCTTTTAATTCCCCCTCTTTCTCTCGTCTCTAGAGATGATACTCCCGGTTCACTTGCAGCCATTCTCTCAATTGACCTCTTCCAGCAGCGACAGAAGTTCCCCGATGTGTGACAGTTGAGGGTCGTTTTCACGTGTGCGCCCCCATTTTCAGGTGATAAGGATTCCATTCACCCATACCATCTTAATCACCCCCCGATATGAGTCTTTCCCTTTTTCCTCATTATCCGGCAACCCGAGACTCCACTCCCCCTTGAGACCTAGCCGGGGAGATTTCCCTACGTGCTTAGCCAATTTTTCCCGCACTCTAGCTCCCCCGTTTCCTCGAAGACCCCTCATCTCGGGGTCCGGTGAGGGGAGAAACCTATGTTTTCCTTGCGGCTGGTTCCTGCTTTCCTTAGTCGAAGATTTTACTGCGCGAGTTTATCGTGAAAGCATGTCATTCTCGGGATGGCGATAATTTCTCATACCTGCCACTCCCTCGAACCATTTTCGCGGGAATAAGAGCATTTCGTAGGAAAGCGCAGTTGGCCCCTGCCAAATGAGGGCCTTTTATTTCTTAGACTCCCCCCCTCCCACCTCGACTTTTTCTGGGTTCACGCCCTGTTCGCCTCTCTTTTGACAGTTTTGCCGGCCTGCCAGCTGGGCCCTTTGACTTTTTTCTCAAGCGGGCAGGCGCACTCAACGCACACCCCCCCAGCTCTATACATTATTGAGTACCATACAACACCATCCCGTCGAGAGACCTCCCCAATCCCCTCTACTCCCTACCCCCCCCACTCACTTACCCCCCATCCCCTCTTCCGCCCCCCTCCGCTCAACCCCCCCCTCGATCGTCTGTCTTATCACCTCCCCCTTCCACCCGCTTCCTCCCCGCTCTATTCCTCTCCTCCCCATCCACCCACAAGCCAACTTCTGTGACCCCGACCTTTAAACACTATCGCTTCTTCACTCCTCACATCTGTTCCTTCCCCCTCCTCCCTTTTTCTCCCGCCCACCATTTTCCTCCTACTTTCTGAACTTTACCCCCACTCTTTTCTCCCTTTCTTCAGCCCCCAAGCCCACTTCTCCCCCTCAATTACCCCCTTATCCCAACATTAACTCCCAACACTTTCTCGATTCTTTCTCCTCTCCTTACTCCACTCCCCCTTCCTCCCCTTTTCCCCCTCCCCTCTACCTATCCTCTCACCCCAATTTCCTCCCCCCCCCCCTTCCTTTCGCCCCCCATGCCCTTTCCGACTCGCCGACTTCTAATGCCTGACAGCAGCGCTACATTAATTCGCCCTAGTATTCTTTGCTCCTCTCCCCCCCCCACCGGGCCCATTCGCATTGACATCCCACACTTCCTTTTTCCATTGACACATTTGTGCGCAGAGCAGCCTCGGCCCCAGTTCGAAAGGTTACCTCGACAGGAAAATGCTCACTTCTTTCCTGACCGCAGAAATAGCCTCCCCAGCGTCAACCTTCCTCAGCGAAGAGTCCTAGCGTACCGCCTCGTCCACGATATTGCCTTCTTAATTTAGCTTCCCTGCCTGTCGCCTCGTAAACCGGGTGTCTCAGGCATTCAGTCCCAACATGGACCACCCGTCCTTTTCCTGCCAAGGCGAGCGGGGCAAAAAATTCCACAACTTTTCTTTCCCCGGCCCGGGCCTGCGGTCAACCCCAGACCGCCCGAGCAAATTTCCTTTCATCACTTTCTGAAAGGAAACCCAGACGTACCCC
>Ga0179593_1561165_pt1 | contig 15210 bp, 17 predicted proteins | sample CZODoug2_1_08_16_FD_185931 | JGI IMG/M metagenome (GOLD analysis project Ga0179593, IMG submission 185931) | Vadose zone soil fungal communities from Angelo Coast Range Reserve, California, USA - CZODoug2_1_08_16fungal (PacBio error correction) | ecosystem: Environmental > Terrestrial > Soil >... | reverse complement strand
AAAATTTCCCGGACCTCCTTTCGCCGTGGTCAGGCAAATTTTTCCCTTTTGTCCCAATGCGAACCGGAAATCGTCTTTTTTTTTGTACGCCACAGCAGCCCCTTTCCTACAAGGGAGTGCTTTGCTACCTTTTTCTATTAAGAAGAAGAGGCCTAGGTGGCAGCGGGCGCTCCCTTCTTGCCTCCCCTTACCTACTTTTCTTTCTTGCTGGATCCCCCAACCTAGTTTCCTTGAGTCGTATTTTTTGCCCCCCCCCCCTTCTTTTTCTTTCTGAACGATTCATTTCCCGATAGATCCGGCTTCTCGACCGGGCAGAAGCATCTTGTCCTCCTTCCCGCGAAGAGGGTTTCCGCCTTCCCTCTCCAATGCCTGTCGCGTCATCGGCTTTCTTAAGGATGATGGCGGAAAGGCGGCCACTTTTTCTGCGGTCTTGTTGCGCTTTTTTCCCTCCTCCCTTGTTTTCCCTTTGAATAGGCTTTTCCTTTCCTTTATTATAAGCTACTGGTGCCCTTTCCTGTCAGTCTTTGCGCGTTTTTTTCCCCTCCGTTTGAGAGGTGCTTTTTCCCCTTCCTCCGGTAATAATTAAGGAGCAATACGCTGCGACTTTGTCTTTTCGCATTCGTCCTTTTTTCTTGAGCTGATGTACGGAACGGTCTTCATGTTCTTCTCCTCCCTTTCTTTTTTTTTTTGCTGGAGAGATTCATCAGGAAAGAACGTGCGGCCTTTTCTTCGTCTTTCTGTCCCCCCTTCGCTCGATCCGTACCCCTCGCCTTCTTGTCTGCCTTCTCTTTCCTCCCAGGAACGGCAAAGGTCCTTCTTCCAACTCCCGCCTTTCCTGCTCTCCGCTGGTCAAGGGAGAGGAAAGGTCCCCCCTCTCCCCCCCTTTTCCCACAAGGAATTCAAAGAATCGTTCCTCCTTCCTTTCCTGATCCCTCCAAATTGGCAGCGTGAAAGAAAAATCCTCCCCCCTTCCCCCTTCTCTTTTTTTCTGCGCGGCATGGCTGGAGACATCATCCCTTTCTCCTCTGAATGGGCAATTTCCCTTCTTCTCTTCTCGAGCGCGAAGGAAATCTCCCTTCCCCCTCTTCCCTCAGACCTAACTCCACTTACCCCCCCCACAAGAAGAAATAAACTCCCCCCTCCTCCTTTTTTGCAATTGGAGAGGGATAAAAGCCCCCCGATTTTCTACTAAAATTCTTTCCTCCCCATGATTTTTCTTTAGTCCCCGGCCTTTTTTGCTTATCGGCGGTTTCTTCTTTGCCGAAAGAGGCCCCTGCCTTTTCGCCCTTCTTTTTACCCGGCGATAAGACCTTTTCCCCCGCGAAACTCTAGGCTAATCTTTTCAATTTCTGTTTCCCCCCCCCCCCCTTTTCCCCCTGCCCAAAAGAACTCTTCCCGCCGTGGACTCTTCTTCTCGAAAGGATTTTCCCTCCCCCCCTTTAAGAGATGGCTCCTTCCCCAACCCCTCTATCCGCTTTTCAATGGAATAGATCCCCTTCAAAGAAGGATTTTTCCCCAGGTGACGGCCTTATTTCCCGAAGATCTTTTCCCCCCCCCCTCTTCGCGAGGCCGACACCCCGTGTTCCTTTCTTATAGCGAATACGACGGCGCCTCCTTTTCTGCCCAGTGCGCTCCTCTTTCTTCTTGAAAGATTCTTCCCTTTCCCTTTCCCGGGAAGATGCGCCTTTTTATTGCCAGAAGACTCTCCCTCTCCCCCTTCCTCCAGATAGTACTTTTCTCTCTCCCGAATGTACATTTCTTGTCTTCATAGGAGAAGACCCTCCCCCCTTTTTCCCCTTTCCCTCCAAGAAGAGAGAAAAACTCTTTTCCTCTCTCAGTCAGCGGCCCCCATTGAGGGAAGAAACCCTCTTGAGAGAGGAGGAGATCTTTCACGGACACTCCCCCCCCATAGGATTGAATTTTCTTTTTCTTTTGGGGAGAGACTTTTTTCTACCTCTTTTACACAGGAGGAAGGACGGCCCTTTCCTTCTGCCAAGATGAAACTTCTTATCACACTCCTCTTTTTCCCTGGGGGCGTGATTTCCTTTCCTTTCTCGAAGAAGGGAGGGACTTTTTCTAAGCCCCTTTACCCTTGGCACAATGGAAGACCCCCCCCCTCTTTTCTCTTCTCCTCCAAGATAAAATAAGCCGTTCTTTTTCATCTCCTTGCCCGTGTTCCTCTCAAAAACCCCCCCCCCCTCCGTGTTCAGGAGGAGAGGATTTTCTCTTAAGTAGCGGTGGCGTTATCGCGTTCCCCCCCCTCTTCGGGGTTGATATAGAGTATGACCACCTTCCTCTCTTTTCTCTCTTCCGAAATAATGGAGGAAAATTTGATCTCCCTGCCCCTCTGCAGCGCTTTTTTCCCCCTTTCTCGCAGCGGTCGATGAAAAGCGGATCCCTCCTCTCTGCGGTCAGATAGACGCCTTCGTGTCCTCTCCCTTTTTTTTTCCCTTCCTTCATAGGTCTGACGGATCACCCTTTTCCCTTCTTCGAGACGCTCGGCGAGGCTCCCGCAGTTCCTTTTCCTCCTCCTTCTAAGATTTTCCTTTTTTTCCCTTGTCTTAAGCTTAGTGCGCTCCTTTTTCCAGTGCGCGGTTCTTTTTTGGGATTTTCCCTCTTCCTTTTCCGGCCCTATCAGCAATTGACGCCGGCTTCTCTTTTAACAAATAACGGTTCGTCTTCCTCCCCCAGTGAAGCGGCATCCGTCTCTCTTCGATGCGTCTGGCTTCCCCCCTCCGGTTCCCTTTTTTCCCTTTTTAATGGAGAGATGGCTTTTTTTCCATTGAACGGTCCCTCCCTTTCCCGGGGAAGGAGTTTCTTCTCCCCATTAAGGGGTTTTCCACCCGCACTCTCCTTTTTGTCGACGAAAGAAAGAATGTTTTTTTTTTTACTGTTCTAGAATTAAGCGTTTTCTCAAGCTTTCGCCTAGGCCCCCCTTTTTCTCGGTGAAGAATGAGATTCCTCCCCCCCCCTCCTTACCCCGTGTGTTGTTGAGGATCTTTCTCCCAATCAGAAGAAACATTTCTTTGATAGGAGAATGAAAAAAGAGAAAAGGCTCTTTCCCGCCCTAAACCTCTCTTCGGCGAACAAGGATACCATTCCTTTTCTTCTTTGTCCCCGCAGAAAAGGGAATTCTTCTCTTTTTCTTCCGGAACCTGACTATAAGGGAAGTGTTTTTGGGAAAGGGGGAGAGGAGTAATCCACCTCCTTCCCCCAAAAAGACTTCTTCCCCCAATACCGGCTTGATTTTCCCCCCCCTTATGAAAACTTTGATCCCCCTCCTCCTCCCTCGCAAGAGGAATAGGAGACTTCTATATTTTTAGCGGATATTTTTCCCAGATAAAGCCTTCTTTCTTTTGTTGAGGACCCTCCCCTTCAAACAAGCACCCCTGAGATCCCCTCCCCCCTTTTTCCGGAAATAAGAAAAAGGTCCCCTTTCCTATCCGAGCCTCTTTCCTGACGAGTGCTCCTTCCTCCCCTTCCTCCCCCCGCACCGGAAATAGCCCCCTGCCAAAAAATATTCTCAGTGGTGAATAGCCCTCCTTCTTTCCTCCAAATGAGGAGATTTTTCCCGTAGACATTTGACTTCTCACAAGACCCCCCTCTTCCCCCCTCCTTTCAGCAAAGAATTGGTGGCTTTTCTCCCCCCCCACAGTCGCGGTCATAGAAAAGGCTGCTTTTTTTTCCCCATTCCCTTCTCCTTCCCCATGGACCAATAGTGGAAGAACTTTTTTTTAGCACTTTAGAGGGAGATAGTCGGCTTTTTCCCTCTCCCCTCCCTCCCCAGATAGGAAGATCTCCTTCGGCGAGACGCGGTGATCGACGCCCCTTTCCCCGGCACGGACGCCCTCTTTTTCCTCCCGCAAGGAGATACTCTTTTTTCTATAGCCGAGTTGATCGGGGGCTTTCCCCCCCTTCTCTTCTTTCCCCATTGTGCAAGAATAGCGCATTTTGTAAGTCGGTTCCCCCTTGGCCGGTTTCCCCCCCCGCCGGATAGTAGATCTTTTAACGCACCTTTTTCATTACGGAGTTGATTCCCCCCCCCCCCCTTTTCAGAGGTAATAGGAAAAATCCTCTCTTACATTTTCTGATAGAAGTTCTCCCCTCCACCTTAAAGAAACTCTCCCCCTCTTCCGTCGGACGCTCGACGATTACCCTTCTCTTTTCCCCCCCTTTTTCCTCTTTAGCGTGGTTTTTTTCAGACGTTCGTCTCCTTTATCGGGAGAGGCTTTTTTCCCGTTTTTTCTTCGAGATTGAATCCCTTTCATTTCGTTCCCCATTCCGGGGACTATCCTTTTCTCATGGATGGAGGACTTTTAGCTCTCTAGGCCTTTTTCTAAAACTCCCCCCCTGGGGTACCTTCCCCCTTTGCAGATGCAGAAGGCATCTTTCCCTCCTCCCTTCCAGAGAGAAACTGTTTCCTCCCTCTTTTCTTTCAAAAGAGATCACAAGGTACGATCGTTTTCCTTTCCTGGAGGACGGAGAGAGAGAAGGAACATCCCTTTTGTTCTTCCAAAGAGCGAGTGCCTCTTCTTTTCTGAGGGGGGATTCCAAACCCAAGAACCGAGGTATTAGGTGCCCCCCGTCCCGGCCTTTTCTCTCATCGTTCAATCCTCTTTCTTCCGTTCGACTTCTATGGTGCGCAGGAGGGGTTCCTTCGCCTTTTCTTTTTTTCGTTTTTGGCCATTTTTCGCATGGCCTGATCCCCCTCTTCGCTGAAGGGAGTTTCTTCTTAGTTGAACCATTCCCTTCTTCCTGTAGAGTGGCGATGGATCTTCCTTCTTCTCTTTTCCTTTCATAGGGCTGACGCTTTTTCCGGGCGCTTGATTTTTTCGGCCACAAGAGCGAACTTCCCTTTCTTCCTGGTTCTTTGACCATTTGGTTCTCTCGAACTGAGGGCGATGCGGATTTTCCCTTCCTCCCTGTGTGAGAACCGCCATTTTTTTTCTTCGTGTCATTTTTCCCACCTCAAATTATTGGAGTTCCTTTTTCTTCTTTTTCCCCCCAGTTAGAAATTCGAGCTTTTCCTTGCGTTCCCGTATTCTTTCCTATGCCATGAAGACTCTCTTTTTTCTCTCTCCTCCCGATGAGTGAGAAAGAAAGCCGGTTTTTCTTCCATGACTAATTATGATGTGGCGGCACCTTTTTTCTCGGGGGAGGTTATGGTGTGGGGAGCTGCTTTCTTGTAGTCCATGCGTTTTCATCTTCTTTCCTGGCCGGCCGCCTTCCCCCCTCTTTGTTTTTTTGCCGCGCAAAGGAGGGCAATTGTTTTCTTTTCCTCCCTTTTGTTTTCCGTGGCGCCAAGACGGTTGCATCTTTTTCTCGTCATCATAATGCGCAATACGCTTCTTTTTTTCTTCAGTCATGATCGCTCCTTTTTTTCTTTCCCTTTCTTCCTGAGGAATAATATCTCTTTTTTTTCCTTCCCTCCCCCCTTTTCCTCTTTCCTTACAGAAAGTGAAGGAACATAGCGCCAGCCTTTTTTTTTTTCTCAAGCTTGGATCTCGATCCCCCCCCCCCCCCCCAACCCCCCCCCCTTTTCTTCATGATGATGAAAGGCGAAGAGCCTCCTTTCCTTTTCTTAGTTCGCCACAGCCCCTCTTCCCCCCCTTCTGAAACCAGGAGATGATCTCCTCTTTTTTTCTTCCCCCCCCGCCAGATGCAAAGGGACTCCCTACATGCACACTTCCCTACCCTCACCCTCCTTAGAAAAATTGCCTTTTCCCCACATTAAGAAGTCCTTTTTTACGTTGGCCGCGACCTGCTGAGAATAAACACCCCCTTTTCCCCCCCCTCCTTTTTCCTTTTTTCATGAGGAAAAACTCCCCTCTATTTAGAATTCGCCCTCCATAGAAGGAATATCTTTTCCTCTCTCCCCTTTCTTTTAAGAAGACTTTCCGTTTTCGCAAAAGAAAGGGAAATCACTACATTTGAGGGGAAAACTCCTCCCCCCCCCGAGACAACCCCGGAGGTGGGCGCTTTCGCAGGGAGGTCTCCTCAAATTCCCCTTGTTTCTCTAGAACCGCAGTCGCTCCCCTTCTTCCCAAGGATGGTCTCGGCTTTTTTACAAAGAAGGAGACATCCCCGCCTTCTTCGAGGAGGGGGCCCTCTTTCTGCCCAGACGTGCACGGAGAGCTCTTAGCATTGGAGGAAACGATTCCTTTTCCCCGGAGAGAAGCCTTCCCCCCCCTCCAGGCTTTTTTTCTGAGCTTCTTTTTCGAGATCACTTCTCCCCATGCCCCCACGCCTTCTCAGGGCCATGCTGCCGCTTCCTCCGTCTTCCTTTTTTCGCGGCACACCATGCCTCCTTTCACCTCTATCCGGCCTCTGGACGAGAGTCCCTTCTCTTTTTCCCTTCAGATTCCTCTCCTTTTTCGATAGATTTCCCCTCCTCCCTTTTTTTCGGAAAAACAGAAACCCTTTTTTTTTTGGGGATTGCATTCTCCCGTCTTCCCTCGAAGGAGAACTTTCTACCGAGATGGCTTCCCCCCTTTCCTATGCGATGGAAAGCTTTCCTTCTCCTCTTTCGAGGATGATGGCCGTTCCTTTATGCCCAAGAGATCTAGCCCTCGTTTCTTTCTCTCGACCAAGATCGTCCTCTCTTCTTTTCTTCCCTTGAAAAAGTATAGTATTAATCGTCGTCTTTTTTTTCCCCTTCGATACAACTCGGCTGGACTGCCCTACCACGCGACTTTCCCCTGGAGAGTGAGATAGTCCCTCATAAAGTCCACGGCATTCCGGGAAGGTGTAGGGACTCTCTTTTTCCCTCCCCCAAAGGGCACCATATTAACAAGGACGAATTCCTTTTTTCAGAGGAAAAGATTAAACGTCTTTAAAACCCCTTTCTCCATTGATCATGGTGAGTGACGGTTCTTCCTCCCTTTTCCTTCCCCCTCCCGTGCGGGGACCCTTTTGATTTTTCCCTCCCCCACCAAGGAGGAATGCTTCCTTTTTCCCAATGGAAGAATCTCTTCGTGTGGGCGCCTTTTTTCCCCAGACGAATTCTTTTTTTTGTGGAAGGTCTGCCACGTGATCGGAGCGAGCCCGACGAGCAACGCGTTCTTTTCCAGTGGCGTTCCCAGCCCGAGGCCCCTCCTTTTTTTCTCCCTTGCTTGTTCCTTCGACTCTCTTTCTAGGCGAAAAGCCTTGCTGCCCCTCCAAGAGGAGAAAGCCCCTTTCAAGAGTTTGCTCGAGCAGAAGGGGAGATGACCTTACGAAGGGGTTTTTTTTCGAGCGCGGCTTTCCCCTGAGGGGAAGCCTTTTGGAGCATCTTCCGGATAACCTCTCAGAGAAGAATGGTTAGTGCTTATCCGCTTCAATTCTTCCCGTGGAATAGATTACCTTCGTTTGCGGCAGACCCTCCTGCTTAAGGGACACTCTTTCCCCCAGATACCGTCAGCTTCGCGCCCTTTGCTTCTTGCATTGCCATGGATGATCTCTCCCCCTTCTTTTCCCCAAATAAGAGAATTTTTTTTTCCGCTCTTTTCTCACAATCTCCTTCCTTGACCTATAGATAAACCCATTTCCCCCTTCATAATTATATGCAGACCTCTGAATGGCGTCGGCTCAACCTTGGAGGAAATAAATCCCTTTTTCTCCCTTTATGTGTTTTGAAGGCTCCCATTTTGTCACTGACAGGTCCTGTGTATCACCCAAACAGATATATTACTTCACCCCCCCCCAAGAAAGAAAGACTTTCTTTATACACCGCAGGGTTTTTGGGGGCCTCTCCGAGACGGGCTTTCGCCGCGGCCCGCGATTAGTCCTCCCCCTTTTTCTCCTTTCTCCCTCGTACCTCCTCTCCTTTTTTTATCGCGTCGCACCCGCCGCTTTCTCGCCGCAGCATATGTCCCCACTCCCCTTTTTTTCCCCTTCCCAACCGCGACAACCTTTTTTTTTTGGGGGTCTGGCTTTTTGTTTCCCCTCTACTAGAGCGTTTTCGAGCGAAGCGCCCGGCCTTTTTCTTTTTTTTTTTCCTCGTTAAGAAAAAAAGACGTCCCCCCCCCCCTTCCTTACAATGATGAGTTAAGCCACTTCCAGAAATAGAGAGCCCCTCGTCTTTCCTCTCAGGATGGAAGCTCCTTTCCCTGGCGGATTAAAGCTATTGTTTGCTCTCGGTTGAGACAGAAATTCTTCCCTTTTCCCCAGAAACAAGGGAATTTTTTTTTTTTTTTTATAAGTCCAATCGCAGGTCTCCTCGATCAGATATGGGGACCTCTTTCTCCTTTTCTTCTTCCTCCCCTCGTTAGAAGAGAACCGTCCCCCTTTCGGTCTAATCATGAGCTTCCCGATTCAGTGGTGCATCTCCTCTCTTTTTTCCCTTAGGCTTCTTTCAGTCCGACCTATGAAGAGTTCCCTTCTTTTCCCCCGATATCGGAAACGGTTTTTTTTGGCGGTCTACCTCCCCTCGCGGTTCATCGACCAGCTGCTTCCTTCCTCCTCGCGGAAACCTTTTTTTTCAGGGAAGAAAGGATTTATATCATGCAAGAAGAGCCGTCTTCCTCTTTGTGGGAAAGAAAGATCTCCCTCAGAAGGCCTTTTCGGGATGGAAGCCCCTTCAAGAAAAACCCTTTCGCTGAACGCGGTTTCTTTATCTCTCCCCCCTTTTCTCTTGGCGGAAAAGGCCCTTCTTCTTTTTTCAGTTTACCGCCACTTTATTGATAGGGCTTTCCAAAAAGGAGAGGCCCCCCCATTGTGCCTCGTGGTGGTAAAGTCTTTTTTTTTCACAAAGTCCTTTTCCGCCCGGACTTCTTTTTCTCCCCGTAAAGAAACATCGCGAGTTTTCCCGATCATTAAGTGTGGCTCCTTCCTCTTTCATGAATACTGTGTAAGATTTGTGTTTCTTGTCTCCCCTAACCTTCCCTTGGAGACTGACGTGGAAGTTAAGTCCTCTCCTCCTTCTCTTACCCCTCTTTTCAGAGTATTAGCGTTTCCGAAAAGAAGATTACCTCTCCTGGTTGGAGATAGGAGATTCTCCCTCTTTTCTGTTTTCGCAGATTTTCTTCCTAAGTGAAAGATTTCTCTTTTCTTATCAGGATGAATGAGGACGCTTTTCTTTCTCTTCGAGAAATCCCCCGGGGTACCCCTGTTTCCCTTGTCAAGATGATCTTCCCTCGTTCTTTCTCATAGGAGACTTCAAGCAGCTTCGGGGAATCCCCCTATGCGGACGCTAGATAAGGCCCTCCCTTTTTTGGAATTTCTTCGGCTTTTCGAGGTTTGCGGTGTTCTCACCTTTTCTCTTCCTTTTTTCAAGAAGGAGGGAAGTTCCCCTCCCCTTAGTAAATCACGCTTTCCTCCCTTAGGTTTATCTAGATGGTGACGCTTTTTTTTTGCGAGTATGTGTGCCTCTCCCAATAAGGGGAGAGGCCCTTCTCCCTCTGGTAGGAGGAAGGGAGCCTTTTCCCCTTTCGGGTAAGGAAGTGATTCGGAAGGAGAGTGGGCGCGGACCCCTTTTCTTCGAAGGTTTCTTCCCCCTTCAAAGGAGAAAAGGCTTCCCCTTTGAGGGAATCCGCGTCCTTGGAAAAAAGAAGAAGAATCCTCCTTTTGGTGTTCTTTGGGAGAATGCTTCGGCCTTTCGAGGAAGGCTTCTCTCTCGCCTGGGCGCTTTCCTTTTTTAATGTAGTGAGTGGGAGCACCCCCTTTCCCCCCTCCTTTGAGAGGGAAGTTTGTTCTTTTCCTTAATGGAGTTGATACCTCTTTCTCGAGAGGATGACCCCCCCTTCCTCTTTTTCTTCCGAGGAGAATAATCCGTGAACTTCCCGCCTCCCCGCTAATCTTTTTTTTTTTTTCCTTTTCATCCGGCTGGAGTAGTAACCTTCCTTCATTCTCCCGGCAAATTGTTGCAGAAGGAGGGTTCTTTTCTTTTTTAGCGTTGTTGCGATGTCGCCCTTGTTTTCCTGGAATCGTCTTTTTTCCCCTCGGGAATATCAGCTCATGGTGCCCTTTTTTTTTTTCGTGTTCGAGGACGTTGCCTGCTCTTGCGGCGCCGGTAATAATGCATGCGCCTCCTTTTTTTTCCTCTCTCAGACAGAATTAGAATAGTATGCTTTTTCCTTTTTTTCCGGAATTTCCTGATGATCTCTCTCTTCCTCCTGTTGAGAGAGATTCTCAGGCCTTCCCCTTTTTTTCCTCCTGCCAGCACGGTCGCGATAATGAGATTCTCTCCTTTTTATTGAGCTGATGAACGGCGCCGCGCCTCCCTCCCCTCTCGGCGCCACGCCCTCCTGTCCCCATTTTTCCCTTTTTTCTTCACCAGGAGATGATATCCGTTCCTTTTTCTCTGTCAAGGGAAAACCAGTCCTCTCCCCCACTCCGACTTCCCCCCCCCCTCCCCTTGGCCGAGGGCAGCCACCCCCCCCTTTTCCGGATACGCGCCGGATGTCTTTTTTTTTCTTTCAGCGGCAAACCGATCGCGCCTTTCCGATTTTTTTTTCTGCCTTGTCCTCTCGCGCTCCAAGCGGTAGCCACCCCTTTCCCTTTTTTCCCTTGAGGTTCAGAAAAGACGACCCTTGGTTCCCTTGGCGGTTGCTTTTTTCCCCCCCATTCTTTGAGAAGTGCCCCTCCCCCCCAGTGTAGAATAAAAGAGGCCCAGCTTTCTCCTGCCGGATGCAGCTATTCCCCACTGAACTTTTCTTTTTCCGAAATGGGGAGAGGATGCCTCCCCTCTTTTGACGTTTGATTGGCGGCACCCCCCCGGCGAATAAGAAGACTCCCCTACTCCCCCTCCCCGCCGGAAAGAGGCGCTTTGTTCCCTCTCCCCTTCCAAGCACGTCAGCGACGACAGTTCTTTCTGCCGATAGACCGGATTTTCCTTACACCCGTCGCTGGCGCGCGTACGTCCTCCCTCCTGCGCTACCTAGAAATGGCCTCTCTCCCCCTTCTTCCTCACCTACGCCCTACTGTGCAAGAGGAGACTTCTTTCGGGGAAGTCCCTCCGTGATCTGCCCCTCTCTCAAGACTTTCCCGGGGAGAAAACAAGAAACCTCCTCCGACTGCACAAAGAGAGAGGACGCCTCCCCCCTTTTTTTCAGGCCGAGAGAGCCTCAGCGAGAGAGCTCTTTCCCCCCCTTCCTTGAATAAGAAGATGTCTTTCATTTTCCTTCGAAGCTGGCCAGAGGGAATTCTCGCGAGAAGAGGAAAGGGCCGATTTGAGGAAGGACTTTTCTTTTCCGACCAGATTTCAAGAGCAGAGCACAAGATTTTTTTCCCCTCCAGGAGAAAAAGATCTTCCCCCCCCCCCCCCCCCCCCTCCTAATAGATGGAACCTTCGGTACGGTCGTCGTCTTTTCTTCTAAGAAAAGACCGCCGCTTCCTCTAATCAGAAAACTTCTTTAGAGGACGGGAGGAGGCAGTCTCCCAAAAGCTCATGAGGATGCCCCGGAGAGGCGAGATCTTTGAGTCCTTCTGAAAGTAAACGGTAGGATGGAATTTTTTTTTTTGGGTAAGTTCCCCTTAGGGGAGAACGAATAACAACCTTTCCCTTACTTTTTTGTCCGAGGAAAAGCTTCCCCGGCCTAGGAGGTCTCTCCCACAAGAAGACTCCAGAGGATCAAAGGGGGTGACCAGGAGCCCCCATTCCAGAAGAGATCTTTCCGGAAAACAGGAACACTTTTCCTCTTTCTCCCCGAAGGGACCCCCCTTGACGGAGACCCAAAGGGCCAGAACCCTTTGAAGATGAATTTTTGCGCAAGATAAATCCTCTATTGGGGATTGCCCCCTTTTCCGAAAAGCTGACGCCTTTTCGAGAGAAGTTTCCCTTCATCGACGCCTTAAGCAGGTGTCTTTTTCAAATCCCTCCCTTTGGCGGCGGTCCGGTCTGGAACACCGCTCTAGATATAGGCCTCATTTAGGAAAATTTTAGTTGCGAAAGACTCTGAAGAGCGTTTTTTTCGGAAGTAGATAAAAGAAGATTGGCGGTCCCCTTAGTAGGACCGCCCCCCCCCCTTTTGCTGGTTGCAGATATCTGTTTTTCCTCGTCATAGGTCTGACTTCCTCCCCGAAGCGCCGTCTCAGATTAAGATAGGCTCCCCTGCCCCAAAAGGAGCCTCTAGAAGCAAGGTGGTCCTCTTAAAGGATTTCCGAGGGTACGACCTCTTTGGGTTTTCGCTTTCCAGAGGTCCCAGCTTTCCCCCTTTCTTTGATCTTAGACTAACCCTGATGAATGCCATTTCCAAATTAAATTTTTTTCCACGAAGGCCGTCTGTCTCAAGCACGCTTTTTCTCACCTTTCCGGCTTGAATATCTTCCCTTTTCGGCTCCTCCGGCCCTCTCTCTCGATGGCGGTGTTCCCCCCCTGTCGGGAATTTCTCCATTGGGAATGGCCTCTTCTTTTTTTCTTAACGCGAACGTTTCCCCCGGGCCGTATTTTCCCCGACAGATTATTATTTACAAAAATACAGCCTTCCCTCTGTCTCGACCGTGTCGCCGCCTTGGTCGGTCTGTTGTTCCCCTACCGGGGATGATTTTTCCTTCGAGACAGATTTCGTTCCTTGCGAAGCATCTCTCTCCCTTTCCGTTGTTGGTGTTTTTCTCTCTTCCGTATGAACAGAAGAAGACCTTTTTCGGCGAAAGCATTGTTACCCCCTCCTAGGAAGTGATAGCCATTCCCCCCTGGGGCGGTATTTATCCAAGGCGGGCGTTTTTTTGGGCATCCTCGACGTAGAGGAGTTTTCTCCTGCCCCGGACTGATAAGGGCCCCCTGTTAGCGGGAGACACCCCCTCCTCCGTCCCCCCTAAAAGAGCGCCCCCAAGGGCTTGATTCTCTTTTTTTTGGGGACCATTTTTCTTCCCTCTCGACAACGGCTATGTCTTTTGCAGATAAGGATGCCGCTCCTGTTTGCGTGTCTTTTCCCGATCCGCGAGTGTGAGAAATTCCTCCAGCGGACGGAGGGCTCTGAGGCCCCCTTGAAGTTTCCGAAATCCTTCCATTCGGACCCTCAAAGGGACTTCCTCCCCTGTCGAGATACGATCTTACCGATTCTTCCTTAAGAAGCTTTTTAAGCCAGAGTTTCTTCTTACGCGAACCGTCTTTTTTATCTCGGCACCGTGCTTCCTTCAGCTTCGTTTTTTTCCGGCTTAGCGTCTCGCCCATTTTCGCTTTGATCCGTCAGCAGACCTTTGGCGCTCAGCGACAGTACCCCTTCTGGCAACAACGCGTTCTGACTTGTGGCGGTTACTCCCTCCACGTAGACGGGGGGTCAGCGACCAGCTATTCTCTCCTTTCCCCCTTCCAGAGAGGAAGAAAAATAGTTTTTTTTGAGAAAAGGGATTTCTCCCTGAAAGTCTTGCGAAAGATTATCTTTTCCGGAAGGGGTCCCGTCAAGATAGCACCCTCCGATAGGAAGAGGGATTTCTCCCCAAAGGAGGAGTCTCGGTGAAAGATCTTTCCCCGACGAAGACCCTGCAAGGCGTCCCCTTTCTCACAGGAACCGTCTTTCTTGAGGACCGCCCCCCGATCAGAAACGGCGTATTTAGCTGTTTCCTTGCAGACTTTCAAACGATGGAAGTGGGCACCTCCGGCAGGCTGACTACGGTGAAAGTGAGGTGCCGTCCCCTGGAACCGTTGGGTCCCACGCCGGATCGTCCTGTTTTTTTTCCTCACCCGGAACAGCACCATTTGATAAAGCGCTTCCCTCTTTTTTGCTTCTCAAACACTGCTCATTAAGTGGAAGCCTTGACAAAGATAAGACCTGAAATGTTGTCTTTCCTCCCTTTCTGCGAGAAGTTCGTCTCACCTAAACCCTCCCGGAACCGTAAATCCTCTTTTCGTGGACGTCGTTCATTCTTTTCAGGAACGCCTTCTCCGAGAGCACTCTTTTTAAAAATCCCTTTGTTTTAATATCCGAGGACGCTTCCTTTTCTTATCTGCGCTCTCCTTTCGTGCTTCGTCGACGATTCCTACGACGACCCTGTTCCGCTGGCCTTAGACCCGAGAGGAAGATCTGTTCTCTAGGGGAGGAGGAAGAGGGCTCTTTGGCCTAGGGGATCCTGGACAAGAGCCCCTCTCCTACTTGTTTAAGGGCCTCCTCCGCCGGAAAGGCGCCGCTTCTTTCAGAGGGAAATCTCTCTTCGCCACGGGGAAAGAAGGTCTGGAAGCTTGAAAGGGAAGATCTGCCTTCGCAGGAGACCCCGTAGCTTCAAAGACGGGGGGTTTTCCTCGTTCAGGCGAGAGTTTCTTTTTGTGTTCTCCTCCCCCGATAGTGAGTTGCCATCCCTTCGTGAGTCAGGAACTCGGAGAGGAAAGAAGTATTTTCAGGTTCCTCCCAGGGTTTGTTGGGTTTTTTTTTTTTTAGTATCTCTTTCTCCTAAGGAGGGAGTCCTTCCCTCTCATTGTGTGAAGCTCTCCTAATAAAATAAGGTCTCTTGGAAGGATACACTCTTCTCGATGACGTGTGGGGGACGTTCGCATAGAGGCTTTTTTTTTTTTTTTGGAAAAATGGCCCTTCCCCGAGTTACTGCGGCCCCTTTGTGGCTTGTACTTCCTGCGGAATCTCCGTTTTGCAATTGAATGTTCCCCTTGTAACCGGCACCTCTATCCGGGAAGATTGATTCCTTCGGAAAAATCCTCTCCTTTTCTGCGAAGGAGGGTGTGTTGCGGCTGCTCGCGCATCCATCTTCCCTTTTTTCTCGGGAGATTTAGCGAACTTTTTCCCTTTCTTGCGCGGCCGTCGAACAGAAATGTCATGCGTTGGCCGGCGCCCCAAAAGCTTTTTTTTGCATTTGAGTTCGTCTTTTTGGAACCTCACTTACTTGAGTTTCATTTATTCTACCTCCCTCCTAACTTAGAGTCTTTCCCTCTTGGAATTGAGAGCCTTAGATGGCGAAATTAATCCGTGAATTCTCGGGTGTAAGATTCCTCCCCCTTTTTCTCCCATGAATGGCTCGTCACCGGCATGGCGTCGTTAACCCCTTTTCAACGCGGCCCCTTTTTCTCCTTCCTTGGTGTAAGCGGGAAGTGTGATCTTTGTCGCACGATTGCGTTGAATTCCTTTTCTTGCCTGGCAGGCGCCTTGACCATTCTCTTTTCCCTCTCCCCGGCGGGGCTTGTGCCTGTTGCCGGAGGTGTGCTCCGACGACTGTTTGCCGCGTGCAGTTCATGGTTTCGCCTTTCATCATCTGCGCAATACGCTCTTTCTCCCGCTGTCGAATTTCGTCATGATCGCGACCGTGCGGGGGAGGTGGATCCTGCTGTCCGGCCGTTCTTCCTGATGA
>Ga0179593_1739865_pt1 | contig 15211 bp, 41 predicted proteins | sample CZODoug2_1_08_16_FD_185931 | JGI IMG/M metagenome (GOLD analysis project Ga0179593, IMG submission 185931) | Vadose zone soil fungal communities from Angelo Coast Range Reserve, California, USA - CZODoug2_1_08_16fungal (PacBio error correction) | ecosystem: Environmental > Terrestrial > Soil >... | reverse complement strand
CCTCTTTTTTTTCTTCCCTTCCCTCCGACGTGTTTTTTTTTTCTTCCCTCTCATCTCGAAGTCGGAAAAAAAGGCTCGCCCCTTTCTCCTTTTTTCCTTTCTTGCCCGCAAGCCACTGGCTCTTCCTTCTTTCCTTTTTTTTCTGATCTTTTTTTCCTGCCCCATCTGGCCACGAAAAGTTGAGAAGGTTTCTTTTTTTTTTTTTCTTCTTCCTCCCCCCCCTCTCCTTTTTGCGAAGCTACGTATCAGGAGAAGTGGCCCTCCCCCCCTCCCCCCAGCTCCTTTTCCTCTTTCACAATTCGGGCCCAGACGGCCCGTCTTTTTTTTTTTTCCCTCCTCTTTTCGCATCGCTGAGATTGGTGCCCGTATATGTCTTTTTCCTCTCCCACATATTTTATTTTTTCTCTCCCCTCTCGTTTTCGATGTGAACCTGATCATGTAGGTTTTTTTTTTTCTTTCCTCATGGAGAGGTGAACGCCCTTTTTCGTACTTTTCCCCCCCCCCTTCTTTCCTTTCCAAACTGTCGAAGGGGCAGCGGCCACCTTTCCCCTTTTTCTCCTTTTCCCTTCTCCCCCTTTCACGTTCTGCTTGGAGGGGAGCGTATTCTTTTCCCTTTTTTTCCAATTCCGCCCTTCCCCCCGTAACCACAATGAAGGACGGCCCGGATTTTCTACTTCCTTTTTTTCTTCCTTTGGCTCCAAACATCTTGGTCTTTGGCCGTTTTCCGAGCTCTCTTTTTATTTTCTTTTCCTAGCTTTCGAAAGGGAGTGGCCGAAAGGCTTCTTTTTTCTCTTTTTTTTTTCCCCAGCTTGCGTACGAAAAGAAAATCCCTTTCCCCCCCAGCAATTTTTCCTTCCCCCTTTTCTCCCTCCTCCTGCTTGATGTAGGGATCTCATCGACTTCCTTCCCTTTTTTCCTTTTTCCTCGGTTTCCCCCCCTTTCCTTTTCCCCTTCCCCCTCTTTCGTGTCCCGGGCTGTTCCGCATACGGGCAAAAACCTCTTTTTCCCCCCTCTGGGGTCGAAAAAAATTTGTCGAAGCACCTTTTCCCCCCCCTTTAGGTCTTTTCCCCCCCCTTTTTTTTTCCCTCTCTCGGCCAATCAAGAAAGTCAAGCGTCTTTTTTTTCCCCCTTTTTTTTTGAGTCTCCCAGACCAAAACGACGGTTTTTCCTTTCCCCCTTGAACTTTTTTTTTTTCCCCTCCCTTGAACGAGGGCCAATATTCCCCCTTCTCTTTTTCCCTCTTTCCCTTGGTAACACCGCGACGAGATTTTCCTCCCCTGGCTTTCCCTTTTTCCCCTTATCGTTTTCCCCGGAACTGGCCTCCTCCGATTTTTTCTCCCCCCCTTTTTCCCTTATGTACTGAGGGGGAGATAAGCCATCTAGTTCTCTTCTTCTCCTTTTTTCTTGTTGTTTTTCCTTTTTTTTCCCCCCTTTGAGTCGCCCGGAAAAAAGATATTTCCTTTTTTTTCCTTTCTGTCGAGGAACGGCATTCTGTTTTTCCCCCCTTTTTTTTGTGGCTCCTTTCCCTTTTCGGCTCGAACACAGATAGGTGCCCCCCCTTTTTTTTTTCTCCCTCTCTTGTTTCGGGCGGAACGCCCTTTTTTCCCCCCCCCCCCCCTGCCCATCTTTCCTTCTTCCTTTCTTTCCCCCCGGGTGACTCTTAAGAGAAAACCTCCTTCTTTCCCCTCTTCCACATTAGGTTGGGACTCCTTTTCCCCTTTTTCTTCCCTTTGTAAAAAGATACCTTTTTTTCCCTTTTCCTCCGTTCGACGGCCGCTTTTTCTTTCCCTTTTTCCTTCACCTTCCTTCTTTCTTTTTTTTCACCCTTGCCGTGGGCATCGGCTTTTCTGGACTTGCTTTTTTTCCTTTTTCCCGGATCCAGATCGCGTCGGTTTTGTGTTTTTTCCTTTTTTCCCAATACTTGCTTCCCTCTTTCTTTTCTTTGTCTTGGAGAGATCGGAAACCATTTTCTTCTCTTTTTTCAGGGCCTGGGGATCCTTTTCTTTTCTTTTACCCAAGTTTCTCGCTTTTCTTTTTTTGCCTTCGGCTTAGAAAAAATTTTTCGTCCCCCCTTTTTTTCTCCCCCTTTCGGTCGATCATTTTTTTTTTTCTTTTTTTTTTTTGGACCCGTCTTTTCCTCTACCTGGAGCGTCGATTTGGGTCTTTTCCTTTCTTCCCCCTCCTACTCGGATTGAGAAAGCCAACCCTCTCCCCCGTCTGACTTTTTTTTCTCCTTTCCCTTTTTCTTCCTTATGGGGTGCCGTTTTTTTTTCTTTTTTTTTCTTTCTTTCCGGATAACCACACTTCCTTTTTTTCACACTTCCCCCTACCTTCTTCATTTCGAGAATGGACGGCTTTTTTCCCTTCTTCGCGGTCGAGTATCCGGCCAACCTTCCCCCCCCCCCCTTTTTTTGTACATCATTCTCCCCTTACGGGAAGAAAAAAATTTTTTTCCTCTTTTTCTCCTCTCACTCTTCGTTTTTTCTTGTTTCCCACGTGGCAAATATAATTCTGATACGCCCTTTCCCCCCCCCTCCCTTTTCAGACTGCACCTTTCTTTCGCTCTTCAACTTGGGGCGGGAACGGTTTCTCCCCCCCCTCCCCTCATGGTGCTTTAATTTGGGCGGTTCCTTCCTTTTGCTCGTTTTTTTTCTTTTTGCGTTCACCTTATTCCGATGCTTCTTTCCCCCCCCCCCACTTTAAGTACATACATGAGGGCCCTTTTTCCCCTTTTTTGCTATACTCCCCCTTCCTTTTTTTTTTCCTTTTTGGGCATAGTCCCAGCACCCTCTTTTTTTTCTCCTTGATGGCGATCAAGGCCTTCCAATCTTTGTTTCCCTTCCTTCGCAGCGTCATTCGTCGGTTGCCGATTTCTTCCTTTCCTTCTTTTCCTGCTACGTAGCTTCGCAAAAAAGGCCTCTTTCTTTTTCCTCCCCCCCCCCCCCCCCCCCCGGGCGTCCTTTTCCCCTTTCTTTTTTTCTTCTTCAAGTTTATGGCTCTTCTTTTTTAGCTTTTCTCTCTTCTTTTCATTTCATTGGACGGGGGAATTTTCTTTTTTCCCCTCTCCCCTTCCCTTCCTCTGTAAGGCTGGCGGAGCTTTTTTTTTTTCCCCTTTTTTGAAGTTACTCTTCCCCCTGCCCTCTCCTCAAGCACAGAGTCGGATTGTTGATTTTTCTCACTTCCGTACAATTGGCCATCTCTACTCTTTTCCTTTCCTTTTTTTTTTTCCCCATGTCTTGTTTTCCCCCTTTTTCCCCCTTCTTTGAGAGATTTACGCAATGGTCTTGTGCTTTTTTCCTCTTTTCTTTTTTTCCTTTTTTCCCAAGGCTCGCCAGCGGACAGCGGCTTTATTTCCTTCTTTCCCCTTTTTCCAAGGCACTTTGTCCTTCTTTCCTCCCCTCGCTGATATTTTATGATATTCGCGCATAACTTTCTTTTTCCTTCTTTTCCCCATTTTTTTTTCTCCTGTTCTTCGGCCTGAAATCGATGTTTCGTTTCCTCCCCTTTTCATGTAGTTCCTTTTTTCTCGGAAAGCGCCACATCGGCCAACGTTTTTCTTTTTTTCCCTTGCCCGATTGGGAGGGCACTTCCGCCCCCCCCCTTTTTTCCCTCTTTTTTTTCATGGTTGAATTTTTCCTCCCCCCCTTGCCTACAAAAAATATGGAACATTCCTCCCCCCCCCCCTCCCTTCCCTTTCCCCAAAAACGGGCCGGAGTCGATTTTTTCCCCCCTTTTTGAACCTTTTCTTCCTCCTTTCCGCCTAAGGTGAACGACAACTGCCGCCATCCTTTTCCCCCTCCCCCCTTCCCCATGCTGTCAGTAAGTAAACTTTTTCTCCTTTTTCTTTTTTTTGCACCCTTGTCTTTCCTTTTTTTTTCTTTTTCGGTGCGGGCAGAGCCAGAAGGTCTTCCTTCCTTTTTCTTTCCTCCCCCCCGAAGGAGTGGCGGACAATCCCCCCCCCCTTTTTCTTTTTCTACTTCCCTTTTTTTTCCCCTTTTTTCTTTTTCTTTGGACGGCCTGAGCGACGGGACGTCCCTTTTCTGCAAAAGCTTCCTTCCCTCCCCCCCCCCCCCGTGAATATGTGGTTATCGTTTTTTTCCTTTCCCCTTTCCCCCCTCAAAGTCCGGCACCATAGTCATAACTTCCCTCTTTTCCCTTTCTTTTGAGTGCCTTCCCTTTCTTTTTTCCTCGAGTATGACGGGGTTTGCCCAATTTCTTTTTTCCCTCCCTTTTTTTTCCCAGAGTCGATGGACTCAACATCACGACTTGCTCTTTCCTTCTTCCCCAAACGTCTTTCTTTCTTCTGTTTCGAAAAAATTTGTCTCTTTTTTCCTTTTTTTTCCCTCTTTGGATGGAGCTGACCACGGAGGCCCAGGCTGACATCTTTTTTTTTCCCCCTTCCCCCTCAAGAACCCATTCCCCTTCTTTTTTTCCCTTTCGTTCTGCAGTCTACACAGACAAAAACGACCCCTCTCCTTTCCCCTTTCCGTGGGAGAAATCCATTCCCCTCTCCCAGTTTTACCCCCCCTTGCCTTGTTTAACAACCGCGACGAAGCTTTTTCCCCCCTTTCCCCCCCCGGCCGGCCGAACCTTCTCTTTAGAGTTCACCTTTTTTCCCTTGTCCCTTCTTCCCCCCCAAACCTAATGTTACTATGTCCCCTTTTTCTTTTCTTTTTTTTTCAGTAAAAGGGCGTGGCGACGGTTTTTCTTTCCCTTTTTTTTTTGGGTGATTTTTTGACCCTTCCCCCCCCATCGTATTTTCGCACCAAGTATCATTTTTTTTTCTTTTTTTTTTTTTTCTTCCCCCTGGCATTCTGGGTCATCTCTTTTTTCCTCCTCCTCCCTTTGTTTTTTTTTTTTTTCCTTTTCTTTCCCCTCCCCCTGGAAATGACGTTCGCTCTCCCCTTTTTCCTCTTCTCTTTTCCCTCCTAGTGTTTCGGGGCGACGCCATTCCCTTGTCCCCCCCTAAACCATTCCTGTGCCAAGAAAAATCTTTTTCTCCTTTTCCCTTCCTTAAACTAGATGGGCTCCTCTCTTTTTTCCCCTCCCCCATAGTAACCTTCTCTTTTTCCCCCCCCCTCCCCTTTTTAGCAGAGGAAGTTAGTGGAACCTCTCATCCTCTCCGGGCAGGGATTTTTCCCTTTTCCTTTCCTTTTCTCTTTCGGGATTCAACTCTTTTCTCTTTTGGTGTTAACCCTTTTTCCTTTTTTTTTTTCTCCCCTATCTGGAAAATATTGGGCCCTCCTCCCCCCTCCGTGTTTTTTTCCCCCCCCCGTTAAAGTTTCAAGGATTCCAGCTTTCCCCTTTTCTTCCAAACGAAACAATTAAGGGCCTGCCCCCTTTTCTTTTCTCGTTCTTTTTTCTTTCTTTTTTCTTTTTCCCTCCCCCCCTGGATTCCTTTTTTTTTTTTCTCTTTTTCCATCACCAGGACAATCCGAAACCGGCTCTTCTTTTTTTTCCCCAAATTTTTTTCCCTTTTTTTTTGTCGATTCATTTTTTTTGCACCGGGCTTCTTCCCCCCTTTTCTTTTTTAGTCATCGACTCTGGAAAGCGTCGATTTTTCTTCCCTCTTTTTGGGCCCCCTCTTTTCCTTCCCTCCCCTTCCAATCGTAGGGTCATCCCGTTTCCCTCCCCTCCTCCCTTTTTTTTTCCAGTATGAAATTATGTCCCTTTCCTCTTTTGTCAGCGGGCTTCCCCCTTTTTTTTTCTCTAAAAGCATATTTTTTTCCTTCTCCACCCCCTCTTCCCCCTTCTTAGTAATAGTTTTTTTTTTTCTTTTCTCCCCCCCTGACCAGATGTTGGGGAGCCCCGGTGTTTCATTTCTTCCGATGCCCTCTTCCTGGGGAAAATTCCCTTTCCCTCTTTTTTTTTCCCTTAGTGGTTAGGTAGCTTTTTCTTTCCCTTTCACGTCTCTCCCTTTTTTCCCCCCCATGTCGAGGAACGGGTCCTTTTCTCCCTTTTCTTTTTTTTTTCCGGGTTGAGCCTTGCTCGCCTTTCTCTTTTCCCCCCCCCCTTTTTTTTTTCTCAGTCTTTTCTTTTTTTTTTTTCCTTTTTGCGCTGGCGGGGTTTTTTCGTGTCCCACCTTCTTACGTGTCTTTCCTTTCTTTTCCCCCTTTTCTGAACCCCCTTTTTTTTCCCTTTTTTCAGCCAGGGTAACATAGACTCGGATGGTTCTTTTTTTCTTCCCCTTCCCATATTTGGTGGAGGTCACTTTTTTTTTCCCTCCGGCACCTTATATTTTCCCCTTTCCTTTTTTTCCCTCTCTTTGCGGGAAGTGCCTCACAATAGGGCCTCCTTTTTTTTTTTTTTTTTTTCCCTTTTTCCAGCGTTAATACTCGTGGGCCGATTTTTTTTTTTTTTTTTTTTTCAGTGCCCTTATTCCCCTTCTTTTTTTCCCTCCGAAAAAACATAGGGGATTCAGTGCCGTTTCCCCCCCCTTTTTTTCCCTTCTTCCTAGAGTCACGTTTATGTCCTTCTCTTCCCCCACCTCCCCCCTTTGGGGGAGAGGCTCAGTTCCTTTTTCCCCTTTTAGGATTAATCTTCCTGCCGTCTCCCCCTTTTTTCCTTTTTCGACTTATTCTTTTTCCCAAGGAACAGGGAGAAAAATCTTCTTTTTCTTCCCTCCCTTGGGCACTCTTTCTCTTTACTCTACTCCTTTTTTTTTTTTTACTTTCAGTAGTTGACCTCTTTTTCTTCTTGTGATGGGCGGGCCTAGATCTATAAGTTTCCTTTTTTCTCCCCCCGTCTACTTAGCGCCCCGGGCAAGGCACTGCTCCTCTCCTTCCCCCTTTTTTTTTCAAGATTTATTCCTTCTTTTTTTCCTTTTCTCTTTCCAGCGGACCACGAAAAGTGAGAAGGTGTCTGTCCCTTTCTCTTTTTCTTTTTTGGAGAAGCTACGTATCAGGGAGAGTGTGTGTGTCCCCCCCCCTCTCCCTGCGAATGTTCTTTTTCCCTCTTCCCCCATTCCGGAAAAGAAGGACCGCTTTCCTTTTTCCCCTTTTTTTTTTTTTTTGATATTGTTGCCCGTTATATGGATTTGGATGGGACTCCTTCCCCCCCTTTTCATATGGACACTGTTTTCCCTTCCTCTTCTTTTTCTCATGTGAACCTGGTCATGTATTGCACTTTTTCCTTTTTTTTCTTGAAGAATCGCCTAAATTTTCCCTTCCCTTCCGCCAGCCTTTTTTCCCTTCCCCTTCCCCCTTCTTTCAGTAAGTAAACTGTCGAAAGCCCTTTCTCCCCCTTTTTTCCTTGGCTCGGCAGCGCAATTTCACAGTTCTCTGCTTCTTCTTCTTTTTCTTCTTGCCACTTTCCCCCCCCCCCTCTCACCACGAAGAGTTGGGCGGTACCCTCCCCCTTTTTTTTATTTTATCCGTCATTGTCATCGTGAACAATTCCCTCCCCTTCTCCCCCTTTTATAACTCGGGAACGCGATGCTTTTTTTCCCTTCCCCCTTTCCCTCAGTTTAGAAAGAGTTCGAGGAAGTCTTTCTTTTTTCCCCCCCCCGTGACCTCTTTTTTTTTCCCTTCCGTCCCGAAAGGCGCACCCCTCCTTTTTCTCTTTTTCCCCCCTTTTCTTTCCTTTACGGGAGGAATCCGACGATTGATTTTTTTTTTTTTTCTTGCCCATCTTTTCTTCAATCGACGATTCCATCCTCCCCTTTTTCCCCTCCTTTCTCGTGTCCGGGCTGTTACTAATCCGGCCCACCCTCTTTTTTCAGCACTTACCCCTTTTTTCCCCCCCTTTTTTTGCCTATCTTTTTCTCTTTTTTTTCTTTCCTGTGATGGTAGATGAACACTTCCTTCCTTTTTGACCCTTTTCTTTCCCGATATAGAAAAATCACTCCCTTTTTCTTCCCTTTTTCCTCTTATGGTTTTTTCCCCCCCCCCCCCCCGTCACGAGATATGGATTTCTTTTTTTTTCTCGCACGACGTTTTCCCCCGTCATTTTTCAGTGCCCCCCTTTTCCTTTCCTCTCGTTGAATAAGGACTCCCCTTTCTTCCCTCCGCCTTAGGCGTTTCCCCACCTTCCTTTTCAAACTAATGACTTTTCTCCCCTCCGGTGAATTTTTTCCTCTCTTTTTTTTTTTTTTCCCCGTTTTCTTGTGCCGTTGGTGGCATTTTCCTCTTTCTTTTTCCTTTCCTGCCCGAACCAGTTTCTTTCTTCCCCTCCTTTCTCCTTTTTCGAGGCGAACGGCATGTCTGGGTCATCTTTTCCTCCCTTTTCCTTTTTTTTCTTCCGAGGATGACCCAGGGAACTGCACTTTTTTTTTTTGAGAGGCTCCCCCCCCCTCGCCTTTTTTTTTTTTCGCCCCGGCCATGGTGCACACGTTCACGCGAACACCCCCCTTTTTTCCCTCCCCAGGAAAAACGTCGCCACCTGCCCCTTTTCTTTTTTTCTTTCCATCTCTTTTTTTTTTTCTTTTTTTCAAATTAGGTTGGAACCTCCTTTTCGGCTTTACCTTTTCTCCCCCCTTCTTCTTCTCACGTTTTCAGAATTTCCCCTTTTCTTTTTTTCTTTTCGGGAAATTCACTATAGTAGATCCCCCCCAGTTGTGGATTTCCCTTTTTTTCTTTTTTCTCATTTGGCACTCGTAAACTCGGTCGAATGATTTTCCTCCCCCCTTCAGCTTCGGATTCCCTTTTTTTTTTCTTTTTTCTGGTTTCTTTTTTCCCCTCAGAACCGAGACCCGTCCCCCCCCCCCTTTTTTTTTTTTCCGCGGCCCTTTTTTAGTGATCGGAAACATTGTATTTCAAAGCTTGTTCAAGAATGGGATACGGTGGTCATCTCCCCCTTCCCCTCGAACCAGTCCAGTCTTCTCTTGCTTCGACAAAATTTTTTCTCCCTTCTTTCCCCCTTCGCCGTCGGGTAGTCTCCTTTGCCTTTATTTTCCCCCCACGATCAAGTTTTCTTTTTTTTCTCTTTTTTTTTGGAGGCCGAAAGAACTTTACTTTTTCCCCCCCTCTTCTCTCAATACATTCATCGTGAGTTCCCTCCCCTCCCTTTCTCTCTCTGTTTGTTATTTTTTTTTTCCTCTTCTTTCTTCGTAACGGAAGGCTGTTTTCCCCCTTTTCCCCCCCCCCTTTTTTTTTCGACTTAAAGCATTAAGAGACTCTTTTTACCCTCCCTGACGGTATTTTTTTTCGTTTTTTTCTTCCCCCCCCAAGATGTTGGAAGGCCCGGTGTTTTCCCGTTTTTTCTTTCTTTGCTTTTTCCTAGGGAAAAAATCCCCCTCCCCTTTTTCCTCTTCAGTTGTTTGTTCTTTTCCCCTCCTCCTCCCCTGATTTGTTTTTTTTTCCAAACGTGGCCAATATCCTTCTGGCTTCTTCCTTCTCCCCTCGAGAAACGGGGAAATTTCGCTGCGCTTTTCCTTTTTTTCCCCTCCTTCGACAGTTACTTAATGAAAGCCCTTTTTTTTTTTTTTCCCGCTTTCGGAGTTTGTTGCTTTTTGATTCTTCTTCCTTTCCTCCCCCAAGGACTGAAAAGGCAAGAAGGTTCCCCTCCCTCCCCTTTTCTTGTGCTCGCATTAACTGTTTTTTCTTTCCTCCCATATTTGGTTTGATTTTTTTTTTTCCTTCTCCGGGGCACCACAAAATCTCCCGCCCCCCTCTTCTTTTTTTTTTGGAAGTGTGTCCCCCCCCTGGGGCCCCCTTTTTTTTTTTTTCCAGCGTCATGTCGTTGCCCGCCGGTGGCGCATTTCGCTCTTCTGTTTTCTTTCCCTTTCTTAGCCTTTTTTTTTTTTTTCCTTTTCCTTCGTGGGGATTCAAGGCCGAAATCCCCCCTTTTTTTTTTCTTTTTTTTTTCAACGTTATGAGCGACTCTCATTCTATTTCCCCCTTTCAAACCATTTCTTTTCTTTTTCTCTCCCTTGATGATTAATCTCTGGCCGCTTTTTTTTTCTCTTCGATCGAAAGGACGGCCCCCTTTTTCCCCCCCGGCACCCCCTTTTCCCAATCTCCTCAAGTTTCCTCCTTTTTTTTCCCCCCTTCCCCTTCGTACCAATGGCAATCTCTCTTCTTTCTCCTCCCCCTTTTTTTTTTTTTCGTTCTTCGAAATCAACAATCCGAAATCTGGCTGCCTCTATTTTTTTTTTTTTTTTGGCCTCCTCCCTTTTTTTTTTTCCTGCTGCAAGGAGATTAATCATCACGGTTCTCCTTCTTTTTTTTTTTTTTTTCCAGTGGCTTAAGAACGAGATGATATCCCTTGCATCTTCTCCCTCCTTTCCTGCGACGACCCTTCTTCTTTTTTTTTCTCCCCTGCGAAGCTTTGCGAAAGCTCCTCCCTTCCTTCTCCTTGAAGAAAGCGAAAAAGCGCCACCTTTTTCCCTTCCCCCCCCCTCCCCTTTTTGTTTCCCCTCTTTCTCTTTCTTGGGCATTCAGCCAATCTTGCTCCTCCTTTTCCTTTTCTTTTCTTTTTTCATTGGGCTGGGGGGACTAGGAAAAACCCCCCTTCCTTCCCCCTTGACATCAAACTTCCTTTTTTTTTTTTTCCCCCCTGGTATGTAGGGAACCCCCCCCTTTTTTTTTTTTTTTTTCTTTCGGCGAAGGTGACGACAACACTTCTCCCTTCCCCCCCCCCCTTTTTCGGCAATTCCTCCTTCTCCCCCTTCCTCATCCTGGGCGGCAAACAAGTACCGCCCCCTTTTTCCCTTTTTTTTTTTGGTGACGCGAGCCAGAAGAGATTGTCCCCCCCCCCTTTTTTCCCCACCCACCCCCCCCTCCCCCCCCCCCCCCTCCCTTTCCTTGAGGGAAAAGCCCCCCCCCCCCTGTCATTTAATCCAGTGAATTGCTAATACCCCTTCTATTTGTTTTTTTTTTTCCCCTCTTTTCCCCTTCCCCTCTCCCCGTTTCCCTTTTTCTCCTCTTTTTTTTTTTCCTTCCTTTTTCGACCCCAAAAACCGTGAATATGTGGTTTCGCTTCCCTTTTCTCCAAGAACTCCTTTTTTCACTTCCCCTCCCTTTTCCCAGAGAGAGAAGTCAGAACTTTTCTTCTTTTTTTTTGCTTCTCATTCGAGTATGAACTTGTTTGTCCCCCCCCCCCCCTTTTATGGTTTTTTCTTCCTTTCCCTCTTTCTGATGACTCCCCCCCCTCTCCTTTTTCTCCTATCGGCAAAAAATGATCTGCCGTCCTGCCTCTTTTTCTTTTTTTTTCGCAAACCCTTTCCCTCTTTTTTTTTTTCGGATTGTCCTGTGATGGTAGCTGGACCCCGTTCTTTTTTCCTCTCTCTCGCAATCAAGAAGGTTCATCCTATTTTTCTCCCTCTTTTTTTCTTGGCTGTCTGTTTTCTCTTTCTTCTTTTTCCGGGGAACGGTACGGTGGCTCTTTCTCTCCTCTCTTTGTGACAAATTCCAGACGTGGATCAAGATTCCCCCCCCCCCCTCCCCCCCCCTTTTTTTTTTCTCTCTTTGAATACCGAATTAGTACTTCAGGACCCCCCTTTTTTCCTTCTCGTTTCCAAGGAAACTTGAAGAGCTCCCCTTCTCACCTTTCCCTAATGCCTTTCTTTCCCTCCCTTTCTAGTTAGAGGTCATTGAGACTTTCCCACTTTTTCTTACGGTTATGACGTGGGTGAATTTTCTATTGCTTTTTCTTCTTCGGTATCGACCCCCTCTCCTTCTTTCCTCTCTTTTCCCCCCCCTTCATCGGGGTCGAGCGAAAACTTCATTTTTTTTTTTCCCCTTTTTTTTGTTTGAGAGATCTCCCCCCCCCCCCCTTTCCTTTTTTCTCCTGGTCCATTCTTTTCCTTTTTTTTTCTACTCTTCTGTTTTTAGGGCGAACGCCCCTTTTTCCCCCCTTACCAAAGGTCCCAGCACACACCCCTCCTGCCTTTTTCTTCTTTTTCTTTCCTTCTTTCTATCTCCTCAGGACCATTAGTACCCTATTTTTTTCCCTTTCTCTCTTTCCGTGAAACGCTTATACCACGTGCCCGTCTTGAATTTTTTTTTTTTTTCAGAATTCGGGATTCACCCCTTTTTTTTTTTCTTTTTTTCTTTTTTTCTTCGGAAAGGCCAACGTATGTCCCTCCTTGGCCCCTTTTTTTTTTTTCTTTTTTCCTTGATTAAAGATTAGAGGTAGTTTTGGTTTCTTTTCTCCCCCCTTTTTTTTTTCCCCCAGGAGAGGGCTCGCTCCCCCCTTCCTTCTTTTCTTGATTGTCCTTTTTCCCCCTTCTTTCAAGGGAATTTCCCCTTCTTTTTTTTCCCGTGGTCAGGCTACCATCACAGGAACACTTCCCCCCTCCCCCCACAACTCTCCTTTTTTTTTTTGCTTACGCCCACTCCTCCCTTTTTTTTTGGGCCGTATTTCTCCTTTTTCCCCCTCCCGACACGATTATCAAAACCTTTTTGTTTTTTTTTCCATCCTGACTTTTCTCTTTTTTTTTTTTTCCCCTCACGTGGATTGGGAAACCCGTCTCCTCTATTCTTCCTTTCGGAATCCCCTTTCCCCTTTTTTCTCTTCTCTCTGGGGTTTTTGACCCCCCTTTTTTTCTCCTTTTTCTTCATTTCGTACGAAGCTGGTCCGGCTTTCCCCCCTTTTTTTTTTTTTGGTCGGCCAAAGCCTTCGCTGACCCTCTTCCCGTCCCCTTTCCTACTTTTTTTTTTCTTTTTCTTTCGAGTATCCGGCCAAAACCCCTCTTTTTTCTTTGCTGCACGATGACAATTCTGTCTCCCCTTTCAGTTTCTTTTTTTTTTCCTTCTTTTAGCGATTCGGTCTGCTTTCCCCTCTGGCTCGCGGCCCTCAAAAGCTCTCCCCTTTTTTCCTGGCGCTGCGTTTTTCTTTTGTCTTTTTTCCCCTCCTGCTTCCGGACAGTAACTACTGAAACTCCTTTTTTCCTTTTTCTTTTTTCTCGGAGTTGGGATGGCTTGCCTTTTTTTTTTTCCCCCCTTCTTCGATTTATTTCCCCCCCCCCTCAGAAGTCCCTGGTGAGCCAGGGTTCACATCAGGAATCGTCTTTGTTCTTCTCTTTTCCCCTTTTTTCTCTTTGGTTTCTCCTTTTTTTTTTTTTTTCCTTTTTTTCCCCCATATCGGGGGAAAACTTTTTTCGTGGCTCTTTCCCTTTTTTCCTTTGCTCCCAATTCGGGGCCGTCCCAGGTGTGTCCTTTTTTTCGCGTAAACAGTTTTTTTTTCTGCATTTTTTTTTTTTTTCGTTGCCACTATCCTGATAAGTAGCTTCGTCCCCCTTCCTCTTTTTCAAGAACCTATTTTTCCTTTTTTTTTTCCCTTTTTTTCTTCACTTTCGTGTCGCTTGCTGAAGTTCCAACGTTATGCTCCTTCCTTCCTCCCACTTTGAGGAGAGGCTCCGTTGCTTGCCCTTTCGCTAAAGTTCCCTTTTTTCCCCTTTCTGTTCCGGCTGGCGAAGTCTTTTTCCTCCTTTTCCTCCCAGGGCGAAAATATCTCCCACTCCAGTTGATTCTTCTTTTAACTTCCTTTACCCCTTAACTTTTTTGTTTTTTTTTTTGTAAGTAGTTCGGAATCAACAATAGAATATGGTGCTTATCTCTTTTTTTTGGTCTTGGGATGTGGCGGTCTTCCTCTTTTTTCCCCCTCTTCGCAGCAGGAAAGGCGGCATTATTGCCCTTTCTCCCCTTTTTCCCCAGTCACTGAGCCTCTCCCTCAAAGTGATTTGTAGTAACTCTCTTCTTCCCTCTTTTTAAGTGATCTCCCCCCCTTTTTCCCTTTTTTTTTCTTTTTCTTAGGGCATGAATAAGATGTTCTTCGGACCTCTTCTTCTGTGAGAAGGTGGCACTAACCAACATTTTTTTTCCTCCCAGCGCCCACTTCCTTTTTTTCCCCCCACCCGGCCCCCCAGACCGGCAGATTGGGACTTCCCCTTTTCCTCCCCTTTCTCTTTCTTTGGTTTGCCCGTATATGGATTTTCTTGGTGTCCTCGTCCCCCCTTCTTTCCACCAACCTCCTTCCCTCCTTTTTCTTTCCCTCCGGAGTAGATGTTGTCCCCTGTCCCCTTTTCTTTACTTTTCAGTCTTGGTATGAGGAACTCTTCTGACTGTCTTCTCCCTGCCCGCAGCCCCTTTTTTTCCACTCTTGCAAGCAACCATGCTTCAAGTAAGTCCTTTTCCCTCCTCCCTTTTTTTTCCTTTGCCGCTCCAGCGCCATTTCCCGTTATCGGCTTGATGTTTTTTATCCTTTTTTTTTTTTTTTTTTTTTTCCCACGTTGACCCAATCCCTCCGGTCTCCCTCCCAGAACAAACAACTGAAAGGGTGGCCGGGGGGGTCCTTCTTTTATTTCATTTCTCTCCTTTCCCCTCTTGGTCTTTGGGCCGGATACTAGACCTCCCTCTCTTCTTTCTTTTTTTCCCTTCCCCCTGAATTAGCTTTCGAAAGAAGGGTCGACGGACTTGGCTTTCGGCTCCCCCCCTGAATGTGTTTCTTTTTTTTTCTTTTTCCCTGAAAAGAAAAGAAATGCTTCCCCCCCCCCCCTTCTTTTTTTTTTTTTTTCCCAGAGAGAGAAGTCAGGAAGGGTCTGAACTCCGCCCTCCTTTTTATTTCTTTTCTTCTCTTTTCCTTTTTTGCTCGGGGCTCAAAATCGACTCTTTTTTCCCCCCCTCCTTTCTCCCAAATCACGGACTTGAATCGTGTAAGGGCTTTTTCCTATCCTTTTTGCACCCCTTTTTTTTCCTTTTTCTTTTTTTTTACTCCGAGGAGTCCTTTTTTTTTCCCCCGTCGAAGCACGAGCCCCAACTAGCTTTTCTGGTTTCGGCTTTTTTTTTTCCTTTTTTTTTTTTTTTTCTCCCTTCCCAACTGCCCTTCTTCTTTCTCTTTTCTCGCCAATCAGGAAAAGGACAGCGAGGTTTTTCCTCCGTGTGTCTCCCTTTTTTTTCTAGGCTGAGTCTACAAGGACCAAAACCCCTCTCCCTATCTGTCTTTTTTTTTTTTTTTCCGCATCAGCAACCGCCTTTTCCTTTTTTTTTCCCCGATGGCCCAGGGCAAGGGTTAACCCCCTGCGGCTGTCTTTTTCCTTTTTTTTCCCCTTCTTTTTCTTTTCCTGGCGAAACCGGTAGATTCCCCCTTTCCCCTTCTCCTCCTCCCGAGACTGCGTCAAAAAAACTCATGTTTTCCCCTCTCTCTTCCCTGTAAGCCAGTTCTTTTCCCTCTCTCCCCCTTTGTTGGTGAATTTTACGATTGTCTTTTTTTCCCACAAGAGATCGCACCCAATTCTCCTTTTTTTTTTTTTTTTCGGCGCTTTTTTTCCTTT
>Ga0179593_1718994_pt1 | contig 15211 bp, 23 predicted proteins | sample CZODoug2_1_08_16_FD_185931 | JGI IMG/M metagenome (GOLD analysis project Ga0179593, IMG submission 185931) | Vadose zone soil fungal communities from Angelo Coast Range Reserve, California, USA - CZODoug2_1_08_16fungal (PacBio error correction) | ecosystem: Environmental > Terrestrial > Soil >... | reverse complement strand
TAGTTCAACAAGGGGGACTTGAATTACACTCCGGCCATCAGAGATCCCTTGACCTTGTTCCCGGGTCGCTTTTGGCATGTAGTGTTGGGTCCGTCACGAACCCACGGCCCCTTGTCTTCTTGAGAGGGTGCTTCGACTTTTTCGTCGGCTTTGGTTCGCTGTATGAATAATATCAAGGCCCACCCCGTACACGGTCCCCGGGGCGGGCGGTTTTCACTTCTTTATTCCCCCTTTTTGTGGTGCTGAAGGCAGTATTTTTTCTCTTCCGTTATCCGAAGACTGGAAAGGCCTCCCTCTTCCGGCGAGGGAGGAAGTTTTGTTGCCCTTTGATTTCTCATTCCCCTCCCCTGGAACAAGTTCCCCCAATACCCTCCCGTTGTTCTCGCGGACCACACTGGGTTTTTTCCCCCTCGACCTCCCCAACCCTGTTTTTGTGAAACCGTTTTCTCGGTGCCGTTTCCTCGCGGTGAAACATTGTCCCTTCCCCCCTTTTGACCCTTCCCCCCCTTTCACGCTGTTGTGCAACAAATTTTCACCCGTTTTTTTTTTTCTACCATTTCTGCCACGCCACGGAAAGGGCGTTTTGTTTCCTTTCCCTTGAGTTTTTATCCGCGGTTCACACGGATTTTAGTTGCTTTGATTTTTGCCCTGATTTTGGGTGATCCCCGTGAATGGGGGGCGGGTGTCGTGGGTCAGTCGGTCTCTGTCGGTGACTTTTGAACGAGCGGCACATTGGGTTTTTTTCCCTTCCCGCCCCGTCGGATCCCACGTGGGGTTGGTTTCGCAGTTTTCGCCGTTTTTTTTATTTCTTTCCCCACACTGGGCCCCGGGAACAAGTTCCTTTCCATTAAGTGGCCCCCCTCTTGCAGCAGTTTCAACCCTCCAAACGAAAAGACATTCGTGCTCCTAAGGTTTCTCTTCCGACGTACGGAACTGGTGGCCTGTTTAGCAAGGAAGGACATGGCTCCTTCTTGCGTTTTTTGCTGGCGGTTCCTGAAGAACGGGTCTGGCCGAATACCACGCTTATTCACGGGCTGGCAGTGACCTCCCCGATCCCTGTGGGGTGGGAACGTCCTCGCTCCTTACCCCCGAGCCTTTTCGCGCCCTCCAACCAGACCCGTACCCTTCTTTCCCCCAAGAAGATATTTTTCCTGAAGGCCCTGACGTGCGTCTGGCCAGAATCGAGTCCCCCCTTTTTTTTCCCGGGGGGGGAGGGTGGGGCGGATTGTTTGTCCACCGACCCACGATCCGCCGGGTCCGGGCGAGACAGCCCTCCTCCCCCTTCCCCTATTTTTTGAAGAAATGGCGTCGCACGTGGGCCTTCTTTTCGGTCCCTGTTTTTGGTTGGGGTTCTCCGCAGCGCGGGACGAAGGTCTGAGTTTTCGTGCAGAGGTGTTCTTTTTTTTCCTGCCCACGACCCTAAACCTGCTCCCTGAGGCGTCGCGGGGTCTCTTTTTGTGGCGCTCTTGGTCGCCGGAATATTCAGGTTTTTGTAAGGAATTGGAGTTTTTGGGCATCCCTTTCCCGTCTTCTTTCACGGCGGGGCGTTCGTTTTGAAGTTGTCCCCCCCAGTCTTTTTTTCTCCCGGCCTCCGACACAGACGTCCCCTGGGCTTTTTTTTGTTCACCCAGTCGCGGCGTTTCTGAACCTGGCCCCTCCAGGAAGGCAGCGCTCGCTTCACCCCCTCCCTACTTGCAAGGGACAACCGTCGCTCCTTTCCACTTTCAGACATGTAAATCCAAAAGATCGACCTCCCGACACCACGGGAGTCCCACTCCCCCCCCCCCCCCTGCCCCCCCAACGCTTTTGGTCTTCCAAAAGATAGGGTCCGGACCACCCCCAGGTTCCCAGGGCTTTTGTATCCCGTAAGATTACCCGGTCATCGCTTCTTAAATTTGGCGTTTTGAGTCCCATCTCCGAGTCCTTGTGGGGTGTGGGCCTTTTTCGGTGTTTTCCCCCCCAACAAGAGGACACTGCACCACCGATAACTTGACGCCTTCCCCGACTTGTGTAGAAAGCCACATCTTTCCTCTTTTTTTTTCCTCCCCCTCTCGGAGCGGGTACAATGGAATTTTTTAGTTTCGGTGCCATTGGGAAGTTCTGTCTCGTTCGCAGTTTCTCGGGTCGGTCGGGTAGGGGGCTCCCTGTTTTCTTTTGTTTTTCTTTGTCAAGTATGAAGGTATGGAGTTTCGTTTCCTTCTGCTTCTGTGTTTTCGCCGGGGAGGGGCATAATCGTACTCCCTTGAGAATTATCATTTGCTTCCCCCCCCCTCTCAAGATTGCCGTGCTCGAACATGAATTTTTTGCAACTGAAGGGTCCCGTCCTTACCCCCGCAGTCGACGTTTCTGACACTTTGCCGTTCGTCCGGCTTGGTTCTCCCCTTTTACGCAATCCCGACGGAACCTTTGGTTCTATGGCCGTCACCCTCGTCCTGCGGGTTCAAGGACGCTCCCGGTGCGACCACAGAAACAGCCGATTTTTTCCTCCTACCGCGAAGAGAAGCTAGTGTACTCCTCAGGGCCAATTATTAGCAGGCTCACAAACAATTTTCCAAGACTTTCCCCCCTTCCCTTCGGTTTGAGGTGGGGACGGCCTTCCAGTAGGACCGCAGTGGAATGACCTTCCCGGCTCGGGGGACCCACGTCCGCACGTCCCCCCCTTTTTCCCCCCCCCCCCCCACTCATCAAAAAGCAAACTTCCGTTTCCGGAAGGACACATTGTCCCAGTGAGGCCGCCCTACTCACATGTGACCTCCCCCTCACCTTCCTTCCTCCCCTTTTTTTTCTGCTTTTTCCTTGCGCTGTCTGGCGGGAATCACCCCCCCTAGTTGGATTCCTCCCCGTTCGGGGGTCCATATCCCACATGTTTCTGCAAAATGATTTCTCTTTTTCGACCTTTTGGCTCGGGGACGGGGCTTATACCCTATTAGGGCGGATGTCGAAAGTACCCTCGCCCCTTGTTGCCCCAGAGCTCAAGACCGGGGGCTATACCCCCCCCCGCCCCCACCCACGGGAGGTCCAAAACGTCACCCCCCTTGCGCCGTAAGTACCCAAGAGTTAGTCTCGTGCCCAAGACCCTTTTGGTCTTCCCTGGTTTCCTTCGTCCCCCCCCCCCCCCCCCCGTCAGAACTTTCGTTATCGGGCGTTCTTCCACTAAACTTAGTTTTCTAATTTTATTTCCCCCCTGAGTGTTCTTCGTTCCGGCTTCCCCCACCCCGCGGACCCCCATCTTCTATGGCCATAAAAGTTTACTTTATTTTTTTCCGTTTGTCCATGTAGATCTTTCCCCTTGGGATCTTCGAATAACGGCAGTCCCCCCTCTTTTCTCTCGAATTGGTGTGTTTTTTTTGATTTTGTGCCCAAAGAGGGGTTTTCCCGTTTCCCACTTTTTTATTTCTAGACCCCCGGTTTTAGTCTCCCTTTTCCCTCCCTGACTGAAGACTTTCACTTTTTTCCTTGGTATTACCACTAGTCTCTTTTTCCCCTCCTACTTTACCTCGATAATCCCTTTTATAGTTTACTGACGAAGAACCATCCCCCCGCCTTTTCTCGTACTACCCCAGGCTTTTACATCTCGGCCCCCCTGGAAGTGGACGTCTTTTTTCAACCCCTTTTTTCCCCCATCTGTTCCCGCCTGGGCCCACCCCCCCCCCGTACCCCCCTTCCGATAAGATCGAAGACTCCTGTCCTTTAGTCAAGATAACCCTTTTTGGGGACAGATCTCTCTCTCGCCTCGTCTTTGCTTTTCATACCTTCCGTTTCTAAATTCTGGTTAATTATTATTATTTTCGAGGAAACTCATTCTGTCTTTACGTGTTTTTCCTCCATAGCATTGGGCCTTTGGCCCTTTTGCCTTTTTAAGAAAGTGTTTCCCTTGTTTGCTGCCCCTGTTGGGTTGAAGTCTGCGACGTTTTTTCAACGTTGTTACTGCGCCTTCGTTCACAAGGTGGGGCTTCCTTCTTCATTTTTCCTTTCCCGTTGCTCCGTTGGTCTTTTTTCGCCCCCCGGTAATCCCCAACCCTTTTTGCCGCGGTGGTAACCCTTTTTTTTTTTTCTTTTTTTTGTCGCGGACACTCTTTTCTATTTTTTTTTCGGTTTTCCCCCAAGGATGTTTTCCTTCCCAGGACCTCCGACAACTCCGAATTTCAGTTCCTTTAGGAGATCCTTCCCCCAACAAAGTAAGTGGCGGTTTTGTTCATGATTTCGTTTTCCCCATACAGATTTTGGCCATTCCCCAATGTCACCCTAATTCCACTTCTTTCAATTAAATTATTTTTTGTCTGGACAATTTCTTTTACATTTAGGGTCGTGTTCTCCCAAGGACTCGTTCCCCGTTTCCTTAAAGTGGGAGTGGTTGGGTTTTCCTGTGTGTGGGGGGCAGTGGGGTGGAGTGCTTTTTTCTTTCGTTCGGGCCTTAGGAATAATTTCCCTTGTTCTGTCATTGAAGGAGGTTGTTTTCAACCCCTCAGTTTGAAATGGCCTTATTCCCGCCTGCCAGGCCGATATTTTTTCCGATGGGGCTCTGGCCCCTTTTGGCCTTCCCCTTCTCAGATAGGTATAGAGTTTTTTTCACTTTTCCTCCGGTTTGTGGTTTTTTCGGCGTTTTTTGCTCGTCGTTTTCACCTTTTTTAGTCCTCTTTTTGGGGCTGGGCAATAATGCACCCCGTGGGCCTTTCCGTTTTTGACGTACTCGCTCCTCAGGACGGGGCGGGATTCCCCACCCCTTTTTTCCCTCTTTTTTATGTTTTTTTCCCCCCCCCCCCTTCCTTTCCCTTACTGCGTGAAATGCCAGGCCTTGCCAACCTTCAGGACCACTTCTTGCAGTTGGGAGGTCTCCAACTCCTCCCTTTTTTGGGGGAAGGAGTTTTGCCCCTCTCTACTTTTTTAGATTATGCCCGGTCCCCCGGTCCCCCCCAACCTTTTGCCCTCACGCCAGGGGATGCGCGATCAGCTTTTTCAAGCCCCCTAACACACCCTGAACCCGGCCGTTTTTTCCCAAGCCCCCCCCAAGCCCCACCGCATACCCTTTTTCTCCCTCTCGCCTCCCAGGTTTTTTTAAGATTTTGCTTTCCTTTCCCCGAACCCAGCGGGGAAACTCGACCAAGACTTGATCTCTCTTGGCGGGCCCCTTTCTGGCCTCCGCGAGACTGCTCCCCCTTTCTGTCTCTACACCGTCGTATTGTTTTTCCTTATTTTTTTTGCCGAGCGGTCTGGTTTTTTTGGGGTGGGAGTTTTGCGGTGTCGGACGCCCCTCCACACCCTACCCAGGCATCCTTTGCCTTTACCTGCTCTGATTCTTATTGGAAGGTTAATCCCCCTTTACCAAGAATTGACCCCTGGAGTTATTCGAAACAGGCATTATCTTATTGCCTTCTTTTTGATGTGGGCGTTGCGGTATTTTTTTTTTTTGTTTGTTTCCTCTCTTGTTGGTTTGTTTTTCTTCTCGAGTGTGGTCGATTTGGAATTTTTTTTTAATAACTGGTTTTGACCCCCCCAATGAAGGGAGTGTTAAAGGTTTTTTGTTGGTTTGGTTGAGGAAGATCGTCCCCCGCCGGGAGGTCGGTCAGCAAACCCGTTTTGGTTTTTCACGAAGAGGCTTGTTTTCTACTTGGTTCTTTTTGGCTCGCTGGGGCGGACTGTCCTTTTTTCACTCCCGGCAACCCCGCCCCGTTAATTTCCTTACGCCGTCCTGCTTGTAATTGTCTCTTCTTCATCCTTTTTTGATTCCTTCCTGCTCCCCCTGCGTTTCCACCCCAAGTTTTTTTTTTAGCCGGACTTTTTTTTTTCCTACCTTCGGGATTTTGTGCGTTTTCTGGCTCCCTCTCCTCCTCTCACCCCCACTCCCCTTGACTGTTACAGATTCTATTTTTCTTTGGGCGAGCTGTGCGTTCCCTTTTCGATCCCTTTCTTGGTGGCCCTCGTCGGGCTTAGGCGGGCAAAGCATTTTTTCTTTCTGGGCTCTTACCGCGTGTCCCCTCCAACTCCCAGATGGGCTCCTCCGGTTTTTGGATTGAGTAGGCTTCGACCGTTGCCCCAAACCTTGGCGACTTCGGATTTTTCCACCTTCCCCGGCGGCGCCCCAACCCCCCACCCCAGGGGGCCCCCCAAACACAGGTTTTCGCGGTTTCTTTGGCTTTTTCCCGAGGTGGTCATGGGTCTCTTGGTTTTTGCGCGGTTGACTGGCCCTTTTTTTTTCCAGACAAAATGCGTACGTTCCACCCGCTAGTCGTGCTCCCGTTCCCTCCTGGCTTTTTGAAACTCCTTCGGTTTTCATTTCCTTTTTTTGAACCCCCCCCCAACGTCTTTTTCCCCGGCGCCCCGTTCCAACAATTTTTTCTTTGGACCTTCCGGAATTTCCATTTCCTCCAGTTGAACCACCCACATATAGGTTCCCCCTTTCTGGAGGTACTTTTGTAGGCCCCGTCATTGGGTTATTGTTTGCGACGGTTCTTTTTTTTCCTGAATTTTGAGGATCCCTTTTCCTTGCCGGGCTTCCTTTGTACCACCCCCCTGACTCTTTTTCCCGCCGACCCCCCCAACGCGGGCTTCGCTTTTTTCCTCCTGACACCTTTCCTCCGGCCGGGGGTTTGTTTGTGTTCCTGCTTACCACTGTCGACTGCCCCCCCCCCCCTGTTCCATTCTCCCCCCCCCGACAAAGAACCGCTTTCCCCCCCCCCCCCACTCACAGACCCGTCACCCCATTACCCATTACAATGACTTTTTTTTCTTTCCCCCACCCCCCCCCCGACTGCCACTGCAAACTTTTAGGGTAGTACCACCCCCCACGCTCTTGCTTTTCCCAAACTTTTGTTCACTGCTCAGTAGTGTCACTGTTCACTTGAGGCTTGAGGACCTTTAGGTGACGTTTTGGAACCTCTTCTTTTTTGTTCTAAAACTTGTTCACCCCCTCCCCCCCACTTTCTTCGATATCTGAACTTGGGTCGTTACCCCCCACCCCCCCCCCCGGGCCGTTTAGGAACCCCCACCCGTCTGGCGCTTTCTTTTATTTTGCGTGTTGGTTTTTTTTTCCACTTTTCCCCTTTTTTTTCCTCTTCCAAGTAAACTGACCTACTGCCCGCTTTGGTTTCTGACGTGCTTTCGGATTTTTTTTTCCTTGTCCCCCTTATGGACGCACCTTCGGTATAACTTCCCAGTCCCCTGTTTTTGATTACGGGGACAAACCACTCTCCTCCCAAAGTACGTTTTTTTCTTTCCATTCGATTCTTTGTATTGGTTCTGCCTTATGACTCCTTCCTCAAGAGAACTGGAAGCCTACTCTTTTACTTGAAACCTCCTGAAGAACTTTTAGAGTTTCTTCTTTTTTCTGACCCCACCTTTAACTTTGATAAGTGAAGCTTTCCTCCTGATTTGCCCTCTGCCACCCTTTGCCTTAGAACCCTATCTTTTTAACCTTTCAAATACCAGTTGTTTGGTTTCTACTGACCCCCCCGGGTTTTTGTCTGACGTAACCGTGGTGACCTTTTTCCCCCATCCTCTGGGTCGGTAGCCGGTCTTTAGACTGCCCCTATTTTTGAAGTCCTTCTCCCCCCGTAAGCTTCTTTTAGTAGGCGCTTGCCTTCTCCTTCTTTTGAAGGTTTCATGGTTCAGTTTTGGGTGCCCTCTGGTACGGGACAACCCTCATTAACTTTTTTTCCTTCCGCTTTAATTTTTTTTTTCCCCCTTCCCAACTCGTTCTTGTCCCTTTAGTTTATTGGTATTAAGTTCTTTTAGCCCTCCTTCTTTTTTACTCCTCTCCCACACTTCGGGTTTTTTCCTTTCTTTTTTTCTGCTTTTTTCCCCCCCCATTTTTCACGCCTCCTACCCAATTAAATTTTTTTTTTTTTTCACGATTAAGTGAATATCAGCCTCCCCGGTAAACGGGTTGTCCCCCTTTCTTGACCTTTCCCCCCCTTTTTTCTCCTTCCCCCCCCCAGCCCACTTGTTTCCTCCCTTTTCGTTCTTTCACGCCCCCGTTGAACAAGGTTTCTACCCCTTTCACCTTTCTCACGTTAGAAACCTTCCCCCCTTCCTGGTGCAGAACCCACCCTTTTTTGCTCACGCAGTGTAGTCCTTTTTTTCCTCGACTGTTTCGTTTTTGCGCTTTTTTTTTCCCCCGTTTTTCTAGTTTAACATTGTCCCTTTGGGTTTGGCCGTTTTAGCTGGTTAGGGGTTCCCCCTCTGGCCCGATGAACTTTTGCTGGTTTTAGTCACGTTTATGCGGCACCCCTTTTTTTTTGTTTTTTCCCCCGCCCAGTCGATGGCTTGTTTTTGATTACCGCGACTGCCTCAGCCCCTTCCTTCTTGCATGGCCCTTTTTGCTTCTCCCCTTCCCCCCCTTCCTAATTATTTTCGGCCAGTCCCTTCCCCCGCCCGGTACTTTGACAGCAGCGTTCTCTTCCTTTTTTTGTCTTACCGTCTTCGTTACCTTAGTTTTTGACCTCGGAAAGGACCTGGCTTTTTTCCCCCCCCCTCGTTTGGGGTATTTTGCCGATGTTCTTTTGTTTTTCCCTTTGTCCCACTGCCCCCCTGAGAACACGACCCTCTTTTTCTTTTTGGTTGGACACCCCCCTTCCGATCCGTGGCGTTTTGCCCTTCTCAATTCTTTTTTTTTTTTTTTCTAAGCATGTTTTTTTTGATTCCGTCAATTTCCAAAGAGTCCCTCCACCCTCTCCCTGAAACTCACTCCGGCCCCGTCCCGTCGCGCTCCCCCGTTTCCCCCTTCGTCCGGCGCGCAGCTTCCTTTTCCCTTTTTTTGCTTTTTTTTTCCTCGGGGGGGGATTTTGCCCTTTGGTCAACGACCGGCACCTCGCCGGGGTTTTCTTTTCCGGACGCCGGCGCCGTGAAGGTTCATCCTTGTTTGCTTCCCCCTTGCAATTACAGCGCTCCCAACTTTCGACACGGCAACAGTTGAGGTTTTTTTTATTTTCTCTGGTATTCCTTTTTTTTCCTTTTGTCCGCTAGAACCGCACCGACTTGGCTGTTGTTCACGTCTTGCTTTTTTTTAAACGCCTTCCGAGGACTTTCCTCGGCCTACATTCTCTGGCAGAGTACTGTGCCATTAACGCCCGGCGACGTCGGATTTTTACCCTTTTTTGACTTTTTTGGTGCGGTTACGGTATTTATTTTTACTTCCCTCCCACCGGTCCCCGGCCCCTTTTTCCCAGTCCTCCCCAAATTTACCCCTTTCCCGTTCACGGTTGCCGGCTTGTTGTTGTTTTTGGCCCCCGGTCTTGAAGGATTTCATTGTTTTTCCCCCCTCCCCTCCCCCCCCCTCGTCCACCCCTCAGGGCCGTAGCCCCTGCCCCATTTTTCCGCCCCTTTCAATCCTTTTATTCTTCAGCCCCCAACTCCGTACCTCTGCAGTTACACCGCCGCTGCACCCGCCTAACCCCCCCCACCCCCTAACCTCTTTTCCCCCCGAATCTCGGTCTTCCCCCCATTTTCTGGGTCTTTTTCCTCAATGGGAGACTTCCCCCTGCGAATGACGCCGCCTCCCTCTGCCGGCTCCCCCTGCTTCCACTCTGGGTTTCTTTTTCTGATCTAAACCATTCCTCTGCTTTTTGACTTTCTTCCCCCCCCCCCGCCTTTCCCAGGGTCCCCCCTACGTTCTATTTCTCCTTCAGTTTTTCTTTTTTTTTTACGGGTATGACAGGCCATCCAGTCGTCCTCCCCTGTTTGTTCAGTTCGGTTCGGTCGTTCTCGGTCTTTTTTTCTTTTTTCTTTTTTTTTTTTTACGGGGTCGCTGTTGTCTTCTTTTTTTTTTTTGCTTTTTTTTTTTGGTGTGGGGTCACATTATTTTGATTGGGCGTCCTCGTTCCTTCGTTTTTCCTTTTTTTTTCCCTTTTGTCCTCCCCTCCCCCTTTGGCCTCGTTGGCCTCCTTCTCTTTGCTGCCCGCGCCCGTCATTTTCCCCTGTAATTTGCCCGCCTGTTCCGGAATGGGTGCCAGCTCAGACCTTTTTCCCCCCTTTTTTCCCACGAGCCCCCTGTCCCGACCCATTGCGCTCTTTTTTATTTTTTTTTTTTTTTTTTTTGCTTACGCCTACGAGAAACAACCCTTTTGTATGAGTGTTCCCTTTCCCGTTTCCTGGCCTTTTTCCCTGTTGTTCCCCCCGCCGCCCTCCTTTTTTTTTTTCCCGACCCCCCGGAAACGGCCGCCCCCGCCTTGCTGCTTTCGCCTCCCTTTCTGTCCACTTTTTAACCCTCCTTTTCCCCACACAACTGTACTCCCCTCCTTTTTGTCCCCCTCGTTTTTTGGAAAACAGCCCCCTCCCCCTTCTACGTTGTTTTTTTTGCTTTCCAATCTTTTTTTTTTTGCTTAGTTTTTGGTTGTGCCCCCTCGGCCGGAACCCCCCAGACTCCTCCACCGCACCACTTTTACGCCCCGCCCCCGCCCTTCCCAACCACCCCCTTTTCCCAATTCCGTGCGGACCCCCCCTACATTTTTCCCCCCCGTTTATCCCCCCCCCCCTTGAGCCGCTTTCGTATTATTTTTTTCCCCTTGATTCGGCTTTGCGTTTTTTTGCACTTGGGTCGACCCGTGACCTTTTCTGCTTTTATTCTTCAATTTACTGCCCCCCCCTTTTTCCCTGCCCCTTTTCGCGATGTTTTTATTTTTTTGGAGTGTTTACGCCGACCTCCCCCTCCTGAGGCTCAAACTTTCTTGTTCCTGGCGTTCAGCTTTTTCCCGGTTTGTTTGATCCTTACTTTTTAAAAACGCACCGTCCCCCCCCCCTTCCTTGAACCTTTTTGGAACCCCTTTTTTTCCTGTTTTTCTTTTTCAAGCTGGTAAGAGATTTGTCCCCCTCCCTTCGGAATTTTGACTCCCCCCGTACTTCCCAGCCTTTTTCCCTTTCTGCCTTTTTCTTGGCTTACTGCCCCCTTTCTTTTCACTCCAGGGAATGTGTGACTTTTAACCTTTGACCCCCCCGATTTTGATGCTTTTTCCGCTGTCTTTTTTGTTCTTTTTAGTAATTCCCAGGTCTGCGTTTCTACTTTACCCCCTTTCACCTTTGACTTTCGATGTTATCTTCTTTTCCTTTGTCTTTTTCTATTTTTTCCAGACTTTTTTGCCCCGTCTTTTATTTTGTAACGGGGGCCCCCCCCCGGTTTTTTTTCCGTGAATTCCCCTCCACTTCCGGCCCTTCTTCTTGGTAGGTACCGATGTTTTGTTGCTCTTTCAGTTGGTAAGTCACGAATTTTCGCTTTCTAAAGGTTTCACTCTCTCCTTTTCCCCTTCCCCCCTTTTTTTTCGTATGCCCATGCCCCCTGTATCTTTTTTTTGCTTTAAGTCCCCTTTAACTTTCGTTGGTTCCCCCTTGAACCCCCCCCTTTTTTGATTTCTGTATCGGGGGGGGCTCGGTTCGAGTTTTTGGAGTTGGCCCCCGGGACAACCCCCCTGCTTTCATTCCTTGGCCCACGTACCCAATTCCCTCTTTTTTTTTTTTTTTTTCCCAATGCTTTTCCTTTTCTGTCATCTCCAGTTTTTGGTCCTCCCTTACACGAGATCCCTAATTTGCTTCGACCCTCTTGTTTCGGGAATTTTACCCCCTCTCCCCAAACAACTCTTTTCCTTTCCTTTTGACGATTGGAACCGCTCACCAAATTTAGTGGTTTTTTTGAATTAATTAATTGGTTTCCCTTCCCCGTCGACCTTTCCCCTTAGAAAATTTCGTCTGTGTGGGTTGATAAGCTTTGTTTTGACGTTTTTTTTTTAATTAAATTCTTCGTGTGTCTTCGTTAATGTCAGTTTTTTTTTTGGAGGACTTGTATCGCCCGTCTTTTTTTTTCCCTGGTTCGTTTCTTTGATTTACCCCGGCCTCCACACTTCCTTCCTGCGTTCAGTCAATTTTTTTTTTTTCCGACCACCTCGTTAATTCCTTTTCCTTGAGTCCCACGCCACCCGGCTGCAGATTCCTGCGTTGCGCCCACCCCCTCCTCCAAACTGCCCCCCCCCTTTTTTTTAATTTTCTTGATTAATATCGGGACTTGTAATCCCCCTGATTTTTGTTTTCTTAAAGAAAGCCGGTTAGCAACCTACCCCCCCCAGAACCGATATCCTTACCCCCTCGGGCTTTAATGTAAATTTCTCGGCAAACTTCGTTGGGTTCACGGGGTTGATATTTTCCTTGGCGGTCTTTATTTTTGGATTTTTTTTTTTGGTTTCCAAGTTTTTGGTTTTTCTTTTGGACGTTGATATTTGGGGAGTTCCTTAGGGGGTTTCCCCTTGCTTTACGTTCGCTTTTTTCAGGGTTCTTCCACCTCCCATTTTTCTCCTTGGTCACTGCTGCCACCAGAAGTTTGCCTTTTTTTTTTTCCTTTTTCACTTCTGGCTTCCTGGACCCGTTGACCTTGCGCGAGAAGATATTCCTGCCCCTCTTTTTTTTTTCGGTTTGTGCGGGTTCCCCTCCCTTCCCCTTTGTCTTTGAGTCCAGTTTTTGAAACGTATGTTTTTTAGCGGGTCCAATGGGAAATCCCCACCCCCCTTCTTTTTTCGTTTCTTCCCCTTCTTTTAAGCCTTTGACGGAGGGGCTTTGTCCCCACTTTCCCCGTCAGTTCTTTATCCGGGGGACCCATTGTACTTTTTGCCTCCCCTTCCTTTTCTTGGTCCCCCTTTTTTACGGCCACGGGGCTTTTTGGACCCGCCCTAGGAGGATTGCTCTGCTTTTTTAAGTTGTAGGCGTGCCTTCTGACCCTGTCTCAAAAAGGCTTTTCCCCTTCTGCACGACGGAGCGCTCTTTTAACCCGAACCCCCGCACGAAATACCACCTTCCCCCTTTCCTTTTTTACCGCCAAACCCCGCACAAAGCCCATTCCCCCTCTCCTTCTTCCCCGGTCACACGGCTTTTCGTCCTTTTGCACGGTCAACCTCAGAATCCCTTTCTGACCTTTGAGGCTTTTTTTTTGGTTTCACGTGTCATTCCGACGACTCTTTCTCTACCGGGTCTTTTCTACAACTTTTTGCTGGGGTCTGTCCTCTTTGGTCAGGGTGCACTGAGCCTCGTCTTGGTTTTTTAGAAGCTCTTGTTTCCCCCCCCGCCCACCCCCCCCCCCCCCCCCCCCCCCGGAAACAAAGGGGGCCACGCGTCCGTTTTCTGCATATTTTCTATTCTTGGAAGGTTTGTTAATTGCTCCGGTCGACCAACGTTTTTTTCCATGTCCTTGGTAGCAGGCAGTTCTTTCTTTCGATTCCCTTGCTTTTTTTTTGTTGTCTTTGTTGGGGCAGGTTGGTGTTCTCTCGGGGTCGATTTCTTTTTTGGGAGTGGGGGCTTTTGGAATGACGGATTCAGTTTTCGGGAGGGCCTTTTGCGGTTTAGTTCCTTCTCTCAGCCCCTTCCATTTACCCTCGTTTCTTTCCGCACCCCTAGAAATTGGCCCAGCCGTATGGTCTTTGGTGGTTTGACTTCGTTTTGTTAAGATTGGCGGGGTTTTCCTTTTCTGGGCTTTTTTTTTTTTTTTTTCAATGTTTCTGTCAACCATTTAAGAAGGTTTCAAGGAAGTCCAGTAATCGCCCCCTCCCTGACCGCGGGTAATTTCCTTTCATCCCCCCCATTCCAGTTTCCATGAACGGAGCTTCCCCTTTTTTTTTGGCCTTTTTTTAATCCCTTCCCTGGTCCCAGACATGTTCGGGAAGGGGGTGAGGTTTCTTTTTATGGGCGGCCGAAGATCCTTTTTCCTTTTAGTACCCTTTGGCAGGGGACCTTTTTTAGTTTTGTGCAGTTTTTTCGTAGGGTAGGCATGGAGCTTTTTTTTTTTGTTTTGGCCCCCAAGGTGACTTCCCCCTTCCACTTTTTCATTAGGTGCTTTGATGGTTCTTACCCTCCCCAGTCGATTTTTTTTGGGCTTACCCTCTGTGATCCATCTCCCAATTCCCCCCGATTGCTTGCGACGGGAGATTTTCTGGGGGCCTTGATTCCCGCTTTTTTTTTAGCTGTTTCTGGTTTTTTCCTCCCTTTCCCACGCGCTTGGGACGCCACCAGGGTAGCGGCACTGCCGTTTTCGTCTTCGGTGGGTTCGCTTGGGACTGGGTGATTGGTTGATACCGTCCCCGACCTTCTTTTCTCTGACCCTTTCTCGTTCGACCCTCCTTTTTTTTTCCACAGTGCTCGTGCGTTCTGCCGTGTAGACTCGAGGGGCTTTTGGGGCTTTCTTATTCCCACCCTTTTTAGTTTTTTACCAAACTTAGGTTCTTCCTTTTCCCGTTTGGCTTTAGGGAACCAACTTTCTCTCCTGCGGATATGCCCAGCTGCTTTTCTTTTTATTTGTGGCCCCGTTTTGTGCGGAAGGTGCGGGGTTTTTTTGGTCTTTGAGGGCGATTTTTTTTCCCAATAGGGACGAGACCACCCTCCCCCCCCTCGTAACCCCCGGAGGTTCAGAACCCCGTGCCAGGCGACCTTTTCTTTTTTTAGTACTTTTTTCCCACCCTTCCGATTCTTTTTTACCCCCCCTCCCCCCCCCTTCGGTGTGACACAGTGGACCAGTACCCCGTCCGTTTACCCCCCCCCGCCTACAATTTCCCCCGCTTCGTCCCGGTTGAACCCTAAACAAAAAAAGCCCCCCCCCCCGCCCGCAGACCCCCCATTCTGAAGATACAGCTTGTTTTTTGCCGGTGGTTTTTTGGGGTTGTGGGATAACTCTTTTTTTTTCAACGGTGTTCACGTGTTTCACGTGCGGGCGTTTTTTGGAGGTCCCTTTTGTTTTTCGAGTGAGGAACTCGCCGCTTGAGGGACCGTGTTTTCACCTTTTTTTCCTGAACAAACTTTTGCGCTGGCGTTCACTTCGGCCGTTTGTCCCCCCTTTTCTCACGGTTTGGGAGGTAGCCACTTTTGGTTTTTTTTTTAACTGGTTCGCGCAATTGAAAAGGTATCCAACTGTTGTCCATCCCTTGGTCACCCCTCGCGATGATTTGTTCGAATTGTCCAGTTTCACCTTCTGGAGGGCGCGGTTGAGACAAGCCAAGTCCAACGGCCTCCGGGGTTCACCACGCCCGCTTTTTCCCCAGCCCCCGTTTTTCCCGCCCGGCCTTGGTCGGGTGTTCTTCCCCTTCCGCAGAACCTTTGCCAGCCAGCGGACCCATTGCCTCCGCAGCTTTCAAACCCCGTCGCGGACTCCGCTTTCTTTTTGAATTCTTTTCTTTCCCAACAATTTTGTTTTACCTCAATCCCGTGCGCCCGCCCCTTTCTGTGCTCTTCTGCCTTCGATGGCCAACGTGTT
>Ga0179593_1551216_pt1 | contig 15211 bp, 13 predicted proteins | sample CZODoug2_1_08_16_FD_185931 | JGI IMG/M metagenome (GOLD analysis project Ga0179593, IMG submission 185931) | Vadose zone soil fungal communities from Angelo Coast Range Reserve, California, USA - CZODoug2_1_08_16fungal (PacBio error correction) | ecosystem: Environmental > Terrestrial > Soil >... | reverse complement strand
TTCCCCATCCCGCGATTCCCCAAGCCCCCTATCCTCCCTTCAAACCCGCCCGTCAGAGCGATTGTATTCGACATTGCGGTTCTTAGTGTTTATTGGTTCACCTTCACGCTCACGAGATCTTTTTCCCCTCGGCCCCCACCCATTAGTGAAATGACCCTTAATGTGAACGATCAATTTTGCCCTCCAACCATTCGATGAGCAGGTTGTTTTTTTTGTCTTTTCTCGGTCGACCCTCCTCTCCCCCGCGCGGGCTTTCTAATCATCCCCGCCGCTTTTTCACGGCCGCCTTGAGGATTTTTTCCTTGCTCTGGAGTCGCCAGTCTTGTCCTTTTGCAATCCGTCATCAGATCGCCGGGATTCTTGAAATCCTTCGACTTTTTTCCGATCGAATTTGGTTTAAGCCGCTTTTTGATCCTTTAGTCAGATTTCAAAAAAACCTCTTTCCGCTTGAGGATGAGAATCGGCCTAAAATGGGGACATTGAATTTCTGGTTTGAATGTTGTGCTGTTTAATTAAAGAGTCTTTTCCCCTTTCCGGCGCGTTGGTGCCTTCGCCTATGAATCACCAGTTTGCATCTTTCGCGAAATCAGTGCTATTCCCTTTCTCGTGAATCTGCTTTTTTTCGAAAATCCCCTTTAAGGCATCATTATCGCCGGCCGGTAAGCCCGCCTTTGATCAGAAAATAGCGGCCCCAATAGAGTGCGCAGCCGCTTACCCGCCCCTTACTTGATGAGTCTTTGAATCACGTCATCTTCCCCATTTTTTGTCGAGACCCCCTACGCTTTCCCCGCGGGCTCTATACGCATCAATTCCAGTTAGGCGCTTGCTTCCGAACGCTCTCGCAGCATGACCCTCACCTGTGTAGGAGCCCCCCCTTCGAATACGCCGCATCGGTAGCCTGGCCGCTAATCCGGGTGAATTGGAGTCAATGTTCCTTCTCCTCCAGTCCCCGGGCCTCTGCACATACTCGCCCGTCCCGAACACGATCGAACGCCCCGGCGTTTTGCCAGCGAGCGCTCAGTTCTTTTATCCTCCTTCCCAGCCTTCAGCTGTTAGTTGCCATCCGGTTTTTTCTTTTTTGACCGTCTCGAGCAGTGTGACTTTTCCTTTGCTTCCAGAGCTCACAGCGTGTCCAACTTTTACGATTTTCATCCTAACGGCTATGCCCCTAGCACCCGCCGAGTTTCTTTCAGGAACCCGCAAACCCGACACATCTCGAAGAGATTGTTTTTGAAGCGATAATAGCTATATTTGAATCACCAGAAGTTTGGACAATTACGTTACGTCCGTTCGATGAATGTCCTTTTATCTCTTGGATTATTATGGAGCTGCTCCCGTCCTTCGCCAAAGCTGGTAGAGGTTCAGGTAGATCCCCTTTTCCCCCGGTGCTGCCCAAATTGGATGTGGCTCGGTGAAGACTTTTAGACAGACCCCGATTTAGATTAGAGGGCCGCAGGTGATAGTCCTTTTAGGGACTACTTCCCAACCGCCCCTTCGCTGTTCGTAGCCGGAAATCACCAGCCCGTCAAGTTTTTTTCTTTTTTTCTCGCGCGGACCGCTCTCCTGGCCTTTCCCCAGTGAACCTTGCCGGGTGGTCTTCCCCTGTCCTCGCCTTGCCGTCCTCGGCGCCTCGGCCTACTGCCCCGTGGACCGCACGCGATCTGGTTCCCTCGCCTGGCGTCCGGAGGAAGACCCACTCAGATACCTCCCCGGGTCGGCTTTTCCGGGCGTCTACCCACCACCACATGAATGGGTGATCTGATCGCGGGTCAAACTTGCGAACCCCGCCCGGCCCCGTTTGCCATGTACCCGCTTGTCTGTCCCCAAGAGGCCTTAGTTCCTTCCTTCCTCAATCCAACTCCTCCTCAGCTCTTAGACATGCCGACATCTTCCCCCCTCGTTCGGCGGACTTCACTCCCCTTTCCTGACGATCAGGACACCTCCTGTCCCACCCTCCCCGTAAAAAGCACCGTTGGTCGTTTTATGCGGCGCCTTTCTGCCACCACGAGAGTGCGCTTAGCCCCCGAATGTCATCCCTTTCCCTCCCCCCCCCCCTCAACGCGATCGTGTTGTTCGCCACCTCTTCTTTCCATAACACCAGCAGACGTGGTTGGCGTAGCCTCTCTACTTTTCCCTCATAAGTTTGTGTTGAGATTTGTTAGCCTCGGCCCACCCTCGGGCCTTTGAAAGTTCCTAGCATTTGTCTTACAAGACGCTTTTTTTGCTGCTTCATTTTCTTTAAAATTACGGTGTTTGATCGCCTTTCTCTCTGCGGGCACTACCTCCCAGATGACCACGGTTTTCTTTTTTTTGCTTCGGAGTGATTCTATGTCTGGCACTGACGTTCTTTGCCTCCCTCTTCCCCCCTCCGTCGGCTGGCGATGATGCAGTTCAAGCCCTACTTCGTGGCGATGAATGAGAGTCAGGTCGCTCCAGATCCAAGGCGGCTGTCCCATTCGCTTCGCAATTTTTCCCCTCGCTCGCAACACTCTTCCTTAAGGTTTTTCCAGCGCTCGCCGTTGACCGATCCTTATTCCCGGAAGCTGAGTTCAGTCTCGCGCTAGGGATGTTTCCGTTCTTGCTTGTACAACTTCGCCGAGGTCGATGGCCTTGTCCCTGTGAACGTCGGCCGCCTTCAACCCCCTACCTGAAACCCAGGCCCGCTGGCCCGGCGGCACATCGCGTGTTCTCTGGCTACCTAAACCACTCCCAGTGGTTCAGTGGATTTGTCAGTCCCCTCCGGAATTACCGGTACCGTCCGTACGTCCTTGATCGATTTCATTTGTCAACTGACCAACTCTTCAAAGTCCTTAGTCCGAAACTCATTTCTTCTGAGACGGAGCCTGGGAAACCCGTTCTTCATAAAATCAATTTGCCTTCGCCACCCGGCGATGCCTTCCTTAAAGATTTTCCCGTTGGTCGAGGGAGAGCTCCCCCAGAAAGACATCTTCCCGCATTTGCTCGCCCTTACTTTCTGATTTTTTTTTTCCTTTTTTGTTTTCATGTGGTGTTCGTCCCTTACCGCTTCTTGCAGGAACCTAGCTATAGTGCTTTTGCTCTTTTTTGTGGCTGATTCCCACACGTTTCGATGTTGCCCCCCTCTCCATCTCCGTATGGATCTCTAACCCACGTGCTCCGACACCTCGCGGTCCGAAGTCCGCGCGTCCCTCGATGCTTTCTCAGCTTTTTTAAACACCCCTCCTTCCCACAGCGGATGGCCGAGTCTCTCCTTTGAGAGTGGCGATGATTGACGACGAGATCCAATGGAGTCGAGACTCCTCCGAGGGTGTTCGATCGTTTTTGCTTGCCCGTCACTGCGGGTCCCGCGACCCCCAACTGGCGGTCGGGAGAGCCCCGTCTCGTGTCGCGTAGCTCCCTTCCGGACCTCAAAAGTGCGGGCCATGAGCGAATAACCCGGTGATCAAGTTCTTTCGCTCCCTCCCGGAGCTGAAGGACATCCTCGTCAGTAAATACGCGGACTGCAGCGGGAACGATTTGTCGCAGACAAGCGCCTCCTCGCGTGACTCATTTGTATCTCTAAGCGTTTAGCCAGTTTTCGGCGAGCTCCGTCAACGGTGTTTTCCCGGACACCCCACTGACCCCCCCTCTTCGAGGAAGTCCGGCTTAGATCCCCCCGCGGAACCAAGTCTCGGACTGCGGATTTTCAGTGCAAAATTTTTTTGATCTTTCCCCCAAACGACGCGCCGGGCACCTTTCCTCGCGGATTCGTCGATGAACGACGGCTTTCCGTGGGTCGACCCGAGTCGAATCCTACCGTTGGGGTGGTGTTTCTTGCACCCTCACTCGCGGCGTACATTTTCCCCCCCCTGACCGAAGTCCCAATTCCTCGATTCCGATGTTGTGATCGTGATCCACGCCTCTCACCCCCTTTCTGCCTCTACTCCCTCGATCGCTCTTCATCTCGGCCTCCCGCTCATGTCCCCGCGGGGGTTCGGTCGTAAAGGTTTTATTTCCTCTCTCGATTAACCGAAACAGGATCCCTACGTTTGATTGTTCATAGAAGGTCAATCGATTTGGCCCTTCGTTCCATTTCGTGCTTGAAAGGTGGTGATTGACCCCCCCTCCTAACGCAATTCGCGAACTTTTCACGATGTTGTCGGGACCCCGATTCGTGGTCTGGGAATATTCGCAGTCTTTACCCTCAGACCTTCTATTTGCCTCTCTTTTGAGATCTGCCAGGTGTGACCTCCCGTTGCGGATCCTATTCTGTAGACTCCTCCGGTCAACGTAGCTCCTCTTTTAATAGCGATGTGAGTTTCTCTGCGCAGGGACATTCTCTGGACGTCCCCCAATGCTCTGGACTTCGCCCACAAAGAGCTCGATGACCCTGATTCATATTTCTGAAAGATCACAGATTCCATCATTGTTCGGTTCAGGCTTTTCCGGCGGCCGAACCCAAACCGTCCCTTTACCGCACCCCGCCCCCAGGAAGCTCTTTCAGCCGTTGAGTCACAGTAGATGTCTAGAGATTACCCCCATCGTTGAGCTCTGCACCGGTTTCTAAAGTCTAGACGGTATATCGCAGACTTTTTCCCGGTCTTCGCATATTCCCTTCTGCCCCCCCCCGGCACCGAGCGCCCGAGATCTATCCTTTCTTGAAGCTTAACACACAATAATTGATATTGGTCGGCTTAGGAAGAGGACTTTGACATAGAGCGTTGCCTTTTAATCTCTATAACGTTATCGCGAGCGCCCCTGGCGCTCTTTGGTTTTCCCGATCATGCACACAGGTTCCTTCTTCCCCTTTTAAGTTCAGAGATTGTTTCCGGTTGCCTACGTTCAGACCCCTATTTCTACTCCTGCCAAGTGGAGTAGAAGAGGCGTTGCGCCGTTTGCTCCCTTTAACTGTCAGGACCCCATCGCGCGACTTTCAGAGACCGAACGTAGCGCCATTCCTTGATGCGGTCCTGAGATTGTCTTTTCACTCGAGACTCCTAGGCGAATTGTCAGTTCGCCGCGGGTTCAGCCTCCCGCGATAAGATAGCCCCCTCTTCTTCTTCCCCCTGCGCCTGGCCGCCGCTCGCGTCCCCTTGACTTTTTCGGTCGAATCTGCCGCCGTAGGTCGACGAGGTTTTCAGTTTTTTCTTTCTCCTATCAGGGATGACTTGCGCGTCCTTCTTTCAGTAGCGGGTCCGCGACAGCTATGGGCACCACGTCCCAGAACGGACAGGGAGTCCTCTTTCGCGACCAGTTGCTGTCGTTTCAAGCATTCCATTTTTTCCCAAGCTCCCCCAGGCACGTAAAATCGTATCCCCAGTTGCTTTTTGTTAACGCTTATCAGAGAAGAGGTGTTTAGGAGGAGGCTTCGACCCGCCCGCCCCTGCACGTTGTTTTTCCTTGAGGCCGACCAATTTCTGCCATTGTGGCAAGAGAGCAATACGTTGGTGGCTAACCCTTGCAACAGAAGCCACCGAAGCTCTTTTCTTTCCTGTGTACCTTCCGTAAGTAACCTTGTCCAGGACGAACAACAGCATTTGTCAGGCCGGTAGCAGAATGCTGAGTTTCGCTTTCTGGCGCGCGCGCCCCACTCGACATGGCGGATTTTTTCGGTTCTCGCCAGGTTTTCGCCCCCTTGATGGTAGGATCTTTTGGACCCATTTCCTCCCTGAACCTGGTGACCTTCTTCAGAATTGAAGGGTTTACCGGTGATTACCCTTTTTAACCCAGTTACGCGCAAAAAATTCCCCCTTAGCCGTCGTTTTTTTTGAATACGTCGACTTGAGCCCAGAACCCCCCTAAAAGATTTTTTTTTTCTTTCCTCCTCGACACTTTGATTCTCCGTTACTTGGGGGGGGTTTTTTTTTTTGGGGTTCCAGCGGCGGTTCGTGCGGGCCTGCGCAGTTGTCGGGCCCTTGCTGTCCTCGAGCATCTCCCTCTTTTAAGTTCCCGCACCGTACCCACAGCCCTCGTCTCTTTTTTAAGGAGGCCCCGATAGATTTTCCGAGGTCCCCCTCAGGAAGAGGATAGGAAGAGCTCCCCCGAATTACAGGGGTTTGGCTTGGAACCCTCTTTCGCAAGCGCGCACTTTGGACTCTGGCTGTCCCAACCCTTCGACCGTCGACCCCCGAACGTCCTCTCCCTCACCTCCTCTGCTACTAAGATTTTTCCCTCTCAAGTGCTCGACGATTTTCCAGCGTCACAGTGCTGCTCGATCTTTCTTCCCACTACTCTCAAAAGAAAAAGTCCCCCCGCCCTTTCCGGCGCTTGGCGGCGCCACTTTCTTTTAAACAGATCCTTTTCCCGGATTTTTATACCCTTTCCGGCCTCCCAAATCCGACGTGTTGTCGGCACTTCATCTCGTCACCTCAGGCCGATCCCGTTTGTTGGGCACGAGTATTCTACTTCACCTACGTTGTTTGTAGAGATATGGAAGCCGGCTCTTCTGGTTCGTTTGTTGAACGTCATAGTCAGATCGTCGTTTGTGATTGATGTGGGATCTGATGAAAATTCCCCTGGGGGCCTCCCCTTTGGGACGGCTCTTGCGGTCAAAGCTTCCCTCCCCCCCTGCGCCGGCACTGTTCGAAACTTTGGTGATTTTCTTAGAGGATCCTATCGTCGTTTTTTTTTTTCCCTGCCGACGCGACTGGCCAATCGTTAGCACCTTGAGATGATGCATTTTCCACTCTGAGTGATTTCGATGACTGAGGCGTAATGCCAGGACTCTCGAGAAAGTTTTACGATGTAATTTCTTTTCCAAGTTTCTAAAGCCCCTGCACCCGTTCATTTTCTTTGGTCAGCCGCGCCTGCCGAAAGTGATAATCCTTTCGTTCTTTTTTCGGCCGCAGCGCGTCTGCCATTCTTAGATCTTGGCTGTGGTTAAAGGTTTGCACCTCCTAGGCATGGCAGACTTGAACGCAGGCGCAGGCCCGTTCCACCTGCGTCCCCACCTCCCACCCGGCAAGCGGTTCAAAATGCCGGGACTTCCGATTTGTGAGTTAACCCCCCGGTCTGTTAGCTTTCACTCTGCTGACTGGACCTTCATTACGTGTCGACGTTAGACTTAGACTTAGTTTTCGTGCCGAGTCAACTGAGTCCTAAAGGTCATTTCTAGAACTATTCCAGAACGCGGACGTACGGCCCCCCCCTGCCCCCCTATAGAAAAATAAGAGACACCGAAAAAGGCTGAGCCCACTCCATGACAGTGCTCCCAGGTAGCAGAATCCCAGAATCTCGATAAGCTCCCGCGGCGAGATAATTCATTTTTTTTTTTGGCCCTCCTTTCTTCCCTTAACGGCTTTACACTGTTTTGTCCCCGATACGATGCCAGTTTTTATATTGTGGTGATTGCTTGACCCCCTTTTAGGATTGCTTAAATTCTGCACTGGATCTGTACCTTTTCTCGATGTTTTCTCGTTGTCAGCCGCCCCGCGTAACGTCCGACACGCTATCTCGATAGTTTACCCCTTAGGCCACCCGGATGGGTCCCCCGATTTCTTGAAGCTACTTTGAGCTGCTTCGACCTCACGAGTAGCTCTACCTCACCCGCGAGAGTCCGTGGTGATGTCCAAGCGCGAGTTAACCTCTTCCGCGCATTTGGAAGGACGTCGCCTTTAATCCTTCCTTTCACCCCGGTCGAGGACGTCGGGACTCAAGCTAGACCCCCAGGGCGCATTATTTCCCGGTATTTTCGCGCGCGCTGAGCGGACCTTTCCCCGGCTACTGCCTTCCTCCTCCAGCATCGCGCGCCCTATTGGTGTTCTCCCGACAATGTTTCAGATTGGTGGACCTACATCATGGAAGGTATTGCTATATTCCCTCGGGCGCGCCTTCTCAACTTTGTGATGATCCCCCAACCGTGCCCGACTATCCGCACTTATTTTGCCTTTTTGCTCTTCTGCGGCCGAGGCTCAACAAAAGCTCGAGATTCGTCCTACAGACGCAAGTGGTGGCAATTACCCCCTTCCCCCGACGGCCAAACGAGACTCTTTGAGACTTAAAGGGCGCTGACTCAGTCGATGCGACTAAACCCCCCCCCTGGAGAGAATTGCCCACCTGGTCGACTCGGGGACCAAGATGGTGGCGTATGGCACAAAAGGCGTGCGCCCTAGCAGAGCGTGCCCTTCGCTTTTCGTCTCCATACGCCGTTCATCCTGATGTCGTTCGGATCCCCGGGTCACTAGATGCATTCTGGAGATCCCGCGATTCTCCCCCTCTCGACCGTGTTCTTCGCAGCTTTCGCTGACCTCCGCTGCCCCCGCTGGTCGTACCGTGTGCGCCTCCCCGAGATCCTCCCCACGCTCATCTATGGACTTTTGTCATAAGCTGGATAGTTAATAGAATTTTTTTTCCGCGTTCACAACGCGTGGCCTCAGTGAACCAATGTCGCTCCCCCACCTCCCCCCTCGAGGACAATCGACTCTTTTGACCATTGGTCGTCTACCCGATGGTGGGTCCCTCGGACGTTTCTTTAACTGTTAGTCCCCCGTTGGTTGTTGAGGTAGAGACCCCAAGAACTGCGCGATTCCCATTCTGGACCGGTCAACCCGGTTTTCCCGATTGTATTTTTATGATCGTGGCTGGTTTTCACCTCCCACTAACGCTGATACCCCGAACAAAGCTCGAGACCCGTGACCCCTGCTCGAAAGAGTAAGGGAATTTGAAATTCATTAGATTGCAGAAGTTTCTTTTCCTCTCTCTGCTGCGCACCGGGAGCGTACCGCGCATTAGCGGACCGTTTCCTCTGATCTTGTTTCCCTTTCCCCCCCGGACTTCTAGGACCGTCCGCAAGATGCATCACCCGGATTTCGCAGTTTTTGTCCTACCTCGAAGGGATTCCTAAATAATGCGTACCCTTTCCGCCCCCCCTTTTATTCAGAAAAGTCTTATTGAGTGATCCGCAGTAATAAAACCCCCCTACATATAGGGGAGTTTGGCCTACTTCCCCTTGGCTCCCTCGGAAGGGAAGCGGCCACGGTTGTTGAAGGATTTCCTTCTCCCTCCCCCCCCCCTTTACCGACCGTAGGTCCCGGGTCGCTCCTTCGTCTCGGTTTTTTTTTGCCGCGATGCAAACCCGTTGAATGATTATGACCCTATTATAAGCGAGAGATTGTGTTATTGTGCCTCTCGATGAAAAAACTCTATACGAGAATTCCCTTCTCGCGTGCATCAGAGGTTGTAGAACTTTGCTCACACGCACCAAGCGGCAGCCCCCAATGCCTCTTTTTTTGCCCCCTCTAGCGGATACCTTCCGATGTTCTTTTGATTTCCCCGAGAATTGTTTTTATGCGTCCACTCCCCCTTCTTTTCACGCGCTGCGTATCCCCTTCTGGACTTTTCCACTTTCGTCCGGCTCTCCTCCTCGGAACTTATTGTTTTCGGCGCCCTTGCTTGACTCCGGTTTCCACGCTTCTCATTCGCGCCCTGAGAAGGTTCGCTCTTATAGAAAGCGTTTTTTTTTTTTTTGTTCCTTTTATATTACTTCACCCACGACCCCCTCGTCGTATAGACAGCCCCCCCTCTCCTCCCCCCAAGTTGCGCCCTCAAATAATATACTCCCTTCCCAAGCTCCACGAACCAGGTCGCCCCACCTTGTTGCCTATCCGTGATGGTCTTTTCAGTTTTAGACTTCTTGGGATCCCCAGGCCCCGCGGCCCGAATATCAGAAAGTTATATGTTGGGCCTTTACAGGCCTTGACGATGGCCGAGAGTTCTACAGATGGTTGTCCATTCTCACCAGCAAAGCACAAGGCTTCCGCGGTCGGTTTCCCGCTTTAGCGACCGTGGATAAAGGGACACCCCTCTTTTAACCATGCTCGTAAGGGGCAGGCGTGCTTTTATGTTTTTTTTTTCTTTTTCCGATTTTTTGGCGTCTTTCTGCGTCCGACCAAAGCGAATGCGTGGTCTTCCCGGGTTGGCTTTGGCGACCTGATTTTTTTCGGAGAGACCGTTTGTTTAATGCGCTCCAGGTCGTCGCCAGCTTTCGCGAAGACTGTGGCGGACTCGCCGTGATTTCCTCCTGCCTTTTCCCGTCGAATGACCTTCGAATTCTCCGAAGGGTCCTGAAGTCGCTTAACGCACCAGTCACCGTTTTTCTCGTCTGACCATTACCCTCTTGACGCCTTTCCTTACCTTTCCTGGGTTTCGGTGCGGGTCTGCTTCAAGTCCTTCCCTTCCTAGTAACCCGGTCTTCCCGCGCGTTGGCGCACATCCGAACACCATCAAGAGCCGATTCCCACTAGAACGGCCAATCTTCTTTTCGTACGAGGATGTTTTTTTTGAACTTTCTAACGGTCACTTGCCTCGCGGTCCTTCGACCACGATGATTTGCTTTCCGATCCGCCGGTTTTACACTTTTTGCGAATCCCAGGATTGGACGATGTTCGTTTTTGTCCCCCCACGGAGAGCCCAACCGAAAAAGCCTCTGACCAATCTTGCCCTAATCCATTACCGGTCTACCTACTTTTTCTCGAGTCGAAGGTAAAGTCTTCGAATCTTCACCCCTTTTCAAGCACCCTCCTTTGGTCGCAAGTGAAGGAGATGGGCCTTGCTTTTTTTTTTCCCGCCAGAACTCCGGCCCGAGCTCTGGAATTTCCTAAGGTGAATACCTCAACCTTTCACAACTATTGCTAGGGGTAGGAAACTGGTATTTCTTTAAATAAACTTTGCTTCCTTTTGGTCCTAGGCTACCTCTTCTCTCTTTTTCCTCGGGGGTTTGTGTTGAGAGACTTTTTTTTGACCCAAAACCAATCGACTTATCATTTTTTTCTTTTTCCGAATAGCTTTTATCAACAAAGATCCCCTTTTTTGCGGTGGTTCCAGTCTATTTTCCCGGTTTCCTAGAGCGGAGCTCCTGTTTCTAGCTTCGCCTCCCCCCCCCAAGCGAATTTCCTTTTTTCAATTTGCGTTTCGTTTGGATCCTTTGAGTTGCTACTGACTAAACTCTTTTCCCGGCCGCTGGGCCGATGTCACTCATGATGCAGTGCAACTCATTAGAAAGAGGATTTTTCTTCTTCGTAATCGACGGCCGTGTCCCCAACAAATCTTTCAAGGTTATTTTTTTTCCTGATGCGAAGTTGGACCCTTCCCTGCCGCACCAAGGTAATGCTTGTCGCTGATCTTCTCCGTGACCGTGATTCATCTTCTATTTTTTCCTGCCCAGAAGATCATTGAAGACTTCCACAGTCGCTCATGGCTTGGTTCACCTGATGTTCCCAGCAACCCCCTATGGGATGCCCTGAGGGACGCCTCATTCAACAATGCTCACCGCCAAGCAACAGCCACACTTTTCTTTCCAACTGCGGCGGACAGCAGATGGTTTTTAGACCCTTGACTTTCCAACCCCTCACGCTTTTCCTGGTGTCTAGGCCGGCGAATCATACAGGATTCCGTCAGTAGAGTATTTGCTGGTTCAGAGGACCTCCCCCCTTTTCCCCCCTGTAGTCACCGCCCGTTTCCTCGACAGAGTTTTGCGTTTTTTCTTCCAGCGTTCAGTATACACGCATCTCGACCCAAACCTTTCGGAATCACCACCCTTTCTTTTACCCAGGCTTCGACCGCAGTGATTCGTTGATTGCCCACCGCATATTGCCTCAATCTCTCCCCGAATTATGTTTCCGTCTGAATTCTCATTTCATGCTGGTGTGAGCCCGTAATCCTCTTTACGGCCCCTCTGCTGCCGTGCGTGGTGTTCCGATAAACCCCCCCCCCTTTCTTTTTTTCTGTCTAGCCATCGGCATCGTGGGCCCTTCCATCCAACGTCTTTTCGCTGGTTCCGGCGGTTTTTCGACCATGCCCCTCGTTCGACACTCTTCCTCACGATTTCCTTCTGTTACCCCACCAATCACGCTAGATGCCCGATTTTTGACCTTTTTTTTGCTTGTGAAGGATTGGACCCTCCTCGGATCCCCCTTTTGTTTTCTTCTTTTCGCCGAGCCGCCCGAGGGCCGTATTGGATTTTTATTGAGTACCTTCTCGTACCTGTCAGACGGGCCCCGCCCTCCATCACCTTCTCGGCGCATTCTGTGTATCCCACGTTTTCGGTTCCGAAATTTGTCGTTCTGTACCAAGATTACCGTTTTAGCGCGCGCGAGCCCTGGCCACGGCGACCGCCTCTGAAGGGATTCCTTTCTCTGTATCGCGCACCTCATTTTTGCAGTCACCCCTTCGCAGATTCTTCCCGATTCCATCAAGTCTCTCAAGGAAGGTATTCAGCGAGGTTTTTCCTTCCGGCTCGCGATGGGGTGCCAAGTTTCGATAACTCCCAAAAAGATGCCCTGCCGCCCCTTTCGCTCGCCGAAGAGGAAGTGCTTCTCTTTTCCCATTTCGCCCGCCCCCCCAACCCTCCAGGACCCAGCGTGATTAACTTCCATACTCCGGAAAATTTTTTTCCCCTGATCGCTCGTCCCACCTCCTTTTTTTTTCTGCAGGGCCCTTTGCTCGCGATTCCAGACTCCACCCCTTTCCCGCGCGGAGGCCGGCAAAATTCCAATCCCCATTCTTGACCTTGATTTGTGTTTTTTGCCGATAGGCAATCCAGCCTGACTAGTTCCCAGCGACTTTTTCTTTCGACCGCGACTTTACAAGTATTCGCCCCCCCCCCCCCTATCCCGTGATCTCGGATCCCCCCCCCGCCGAAGCTCACGTTACTGACCACTGGAGCGCGATCCAATTTGCCGGATCTCAACTCCTTTTCATCGTCGTTCTCCTAGCCCTGCGGAGTTGCGTACTCGGGGGGCGAAGCCCTCATCGCAAAAGGACTTCTCTCTGGCGGGTGATCGTCCACAGGACTTTTCATCGCTCTCTTGTTTCCATATTTTCCTTTTCCCGTGAAAGGTGTAAACATTGCGCCCCAAGCAATCGCGATCCCCCCCCTGACGCTGTGACGTTTCTGTTGTTGGTTCTGGAAGGTGCTCCTTCGATCTCTTGTCCTCTTCTCGAGAGATTTTGCCAGTGGGAGGAAGCACCGCGCCCTTCCCCAGACCCCACACTTTTAGAATCACGGTCCACCTCTGCCCCATCGCGAGGTTGCGCATTTTTAACTTTTCACTTCACCCTTTTCCTCCCCTGTTGAACGGCCACCCAAGCTTCCACCCTTGATTCCAGATGACATTCCCTGATCACCGCCGCCGTCCGAGAGGTTGCGGTTCCGGATAGAGACGAGAAAACCAGCCCCCGGGAACTTTCCACCCCCGCGCAGGATTACTTTCATAACCCTTTGACTTATTTTTTTTTCATTTTTTTGTTAAGAAAAGAGAGATTCCGACTCTCCTTATTTTTTTAGTTCGCCAGATTATCACTCCCTGCCTTTGGGTTTTCCTTTCACGCCATCGCCGTCTCGCAGTAAATACTGTATTTCTTTTCTTTGAATTCGAAGGCCAGAGAGAAGAGTTAGTTTGTTCTTCAGCAGTTTTTGATCTCCCCCTCTTTTATTTATTTCCGGTATCTGACCTCGTTCTTTTTTCGACACTGTTTTTCCGAGCGGAATGTTGTGCAGTTATCCCGAGACCCAGAAGTACGCTTGCTCCTGTTCCCGTGGTGCCCTAGCCAACACTTCAAACCTTTGATTTTCGCCCCCCCCCACCATTGAGTATGCTCGAACAGAGACCCCCCGATTCTGCGGGATTGCAGAGGGACGTTCTCCCATATCGACAGCATCGTTTTCCCTTTGAGAAGAGTTTGCACTTTGTGGTCGCTGTTTCCCCATAACGTGCGAACTATCCAGCACCCTGCCTCCCGAACATGATTTTTTTTCTCGGTCCCAGCTTTTTTTTTTTTTCCTATGAGAATAGCCCCAAAGAGGAGCGTTTCCTCCGCTCTTCTTCCCGAAATTAGACTGCCTCCAGTTCTGACGGTCGACTTTTTTCGCCGGATCGCGATATGCTCGAACTGGATTCCGTCGGCCCCCCACCGCTTTAGACTCCGAACTTTCTTTACGGTTTCTGCCGAGACCGTTTGCGGTCCTCGCCAGTTATCTTTTCGCAGTATACTCGTGCCCGTCCCACCCGATTCGAAACCCTCCTTTTTTTTTTTCGTCCCCCCAGCGAGCGCTTTGAGAATCGGCATCCACTGCGTAACAGAGTCAGCCCCTCTTTTCGAATCCGGTGTCGGCGCTGGTCCCTCTTATCGGCATTTGTACGTCTCCGTTTCTTTGACCGCGGCGCTTAGCCACCTTTGTGATTGTACTAGCGATCCATACCGATTTCGGGTAGTATCACTAAGCCGCTGCGTCTTTTTTCCCCCAGGGAAAAAAAAGAAACGACCCCCACGGAGGAGATGCTCGTTTTTTTTTTAGTACGCGAGTACGGCTCCCCCTTTCTGGCACCCACAGCCATTTGACTTTGATAGTAACTTCCGGACTTTTGTTGGTATTCTGGACCTTCCCTTCCCTCTCCCAAACTCGTTTCCTGCGGTCGCTTTTCTTCCCGTCCGGGTCCGTTTGGCCCAAAGTTTAGTGGTAGAGATGCCTTTTCGCGGTTTCCCGTTCTCTTTCCTTCTCCTGAATTTAGAGACTCCTTTTTTTTTTGAATCCGGGTAGCGGTCTGTGACACGCGACTTACCCTTCGCCGTGCGGAATGAACCTTCTCGGCCCGAAAAGAAAAACTCCCCCCCCTTTGCGTTTCGTAGCCGGCTAACCCACTGATTCCTTCCCCCTTACACAGTTGGACTGGGTTACTTAGGTTTCTCCTGCGGCAGTGAAGAGTACCTCGTAAATCTTCTTTCGAAAGTTTGTTCCTCCCAAGGGACCACAGGCCATGGTCCCCTCTCCCTTAGGGGAAATTTTTATCCGCTTTTCCCCCAAAATAGTGTCACGGACTCCTTGTTTTTTTGTCACGGCGAGCCGCGAACCAAAATCCCTTGGGTTGGCCTTGATTACCAGAGGGTTCTTTGTTCAACTTGACGCAGCGATCCCATCGAGAGTGCTGTCCAAAAATCTCCCTACTCCTTCTCGAATCCAATCATCTTCTCATATCTCATCATCGCGGTCCTACCTACCTTTCAGCGCTCGGCCGGGAAGAACACACTTCGACCCCAACTCCAGCTCAACTTCCCACCACGAACCATCGCCCAAAAACATGCCGGCGATTTCCTTCCTACCACCTTTTTTGTTCCCCCCTTCCCCCTTCGAGATCAGCGACGAGCCTGATTTTTTTCCCCTAATCAGGACCAAACAGCATCACACCCGCTCTGTTTCCCCCCCCCCCCGCTTTCGAGTTCCCACCCACACTGCCCTTTGAGCCGTTTTTTAAGATGG
>Ga0179593_1438602_pt1 | contig 15211 bp, 22 predicted proteins | sample CZODoug2_1_08_16_FD_185931 | JGI IMG/M metagenome (GOLD analysis project Ga0179593, IMG submission 185931) | Vadose zone soil fungal communities from Angelo Coast Range Reserve, California, USA - CZODoug2_1_08_16fungal (PacBio error correction) | ecosystem: Environmental > Terrestrial > Soil >... | reverse complement strand
TTTGTTTCCAGTTTCGCTTTGACCAAGGGGGACGTTTCATTTGCGTTTTTTTTCCTTTTGCCAGGTAATTTCTGCGTGTCCTGTCCCTTTTTCTTTTTTTTTTCCCCTGTTCTAAAATGACCGCAGTCCCCCTTCTTTTTTCAGGCCCCAGCCGTCGAAGTTGTGCCCTTCCATGAGCCCTTGGTAGCGCTTCCTGTTGCGTTCGGCTTCTCTTTCTTTTTGGAGTTGGCTGCTGGGCAAGGTTTTTGTTTCCTTCTGTTGTCACAATGCATTTTTAAGGATTTTTCGTCTTAAAGTCTTTTTTTTCCTGTGCCGCCGTCGTTTTTATTTGTTTTGAGAATCTCACCAGGCGGTGGAAACTTCTTTCACTGATGTCCCGCGGCTGTGTCGTTCCTTTTTTTTTTTTTTTTTTGGTTTTTGCCTTTTAGGGTATCGGTTGCTAACGCCAGTTCCCCCTTCGTCAGGCGTATCTTCCCCCTTTTTTGGGGGACTGGAACCCCTTCCTCCTCTCTGCTGTTCTGGGCAACTGACCTTTTCTCCCCGTTCTTCCCCTTTTGTAACTCGAAATTTCCTTCCGAGCCTCCTTGTACACCCTTAAGGTTTTGGGCATCCTGTTCTTGGGTTTTCCGAAGCGGCGTGTCGCCCCCCCCCTTGTAAAGTTTTCAATGTTCCCCTCTTCCCTCCAGGCCGAAGCCTGAAATTTCCCCCTCCCATCCGTGGGGCCCTGGCTAGCAACGCACTTCTCACTATGGGACCCATCTCCACACCACAATGTCTCAGGGCCCACCCTTTTTCCTGGACTGTTCTGTGGATTTGCCTCCCTCCCCCCATTTTTCTTCCATTTCTTCACGTATTGTCCATGCGCTTTGTTCCCCTTGGTTGATAACCTTTCCTTTTTCCTGCCTCTTTGATCGTTGAAAAGTTTTTCCTTTTTGTTTTTTTCTTGGTTTTGGATTTCAAGGTACAACTTTTCTCTCTCCCGTTTCTCCCTCTTCCCTCAACATTAGGGTCGTTCCGGGTTCCCCCCTCCCCTCTTAATTGAGGGCTCCCCTTTTCCTGAGTGGTGACATCAGCTTAGTCCGGTTATGGTTCCCTTTTTAGTTGCTTGTGACTCCACCTCTGTAGAGAAGTCCGCTCTTTCACCTACCTTTTGCGAGATGTGGTTTGATTTGCGGGGATCTGTGTTTCATTTCTGGGGGTATCTCATAGTCTTACCCCCCCCTTTTTTTCTTCCCCCGGTCCGGGGTTTCTCTCCCTCGCTGTGCTTGCTGCCCCGGATTTACCCCTTCACTTTTTTTTGGGGGCGTGTTACCTGCTTCTTTCGTTTGCATAACCACCCCCGCCCGTTTTCCTTCCACCTCGACTGCCCTCCACGGTGCCTTATGTGTGCGACGTCCCTCGGCTTTTGAACCTTTTTCAGCGGCCCGTTGGTCCCCCCTTCTCCCCCCTTTTTTCTGCAAAAACTTATTGACCCTGCCCCACATCTCCAGGGGGCAGGGCCTTCCCATCCCGCACTTTTTCCTTGTGCACCAGGGCGATCTCCTTCCGTGCTTCCTTTTTTTTAGAAGACGTGCCTCTTTTTACGTGGTCACTCAACCCTGATGACCCGCTGGACATTTGCCGATCTTTTCCTCCGAGTCAATTCTTCGCTCTTCCTTGTTGGGTGAAGCGATTGCTATTCCGGATTTTTCCCCCTGTGGTCTTTTGCCGATTGTTGACAGCAAGTTTTCCCTTTTTTTTTGCCCCAGGCCAGGACCAAGAGTCCCGGACTTTCTTTTGTCCAAGTTCCCTCTTCCCTCATCAATGTACCAGTTACTCTATTTCTGCGGGAAGACCCCCTTACATTTTTTTCCCCGGTTTGGGCACCTTTACACCTTTTTTTTTTGCCTCCAACATTTTTCAAGCAAACTCCCGTTTTTTTTTTCTTTACTATTTTGATGCAGCGGCCAGGCAGCCTTTTGACGCCTGACAGCCGCGGGTGAGCTTTTTTTTTGTCCAAAATCCCCCGACCCCCCCCCCCACTGCCCCCCTTGCCAGGTCAAGTTCTTTCGATTGGTCTACCCCGCGTGGTCCTTGCCCACAGATCAGTGACCCACCCAGCCCTCTTTTTTACTAGTGTCCCCTCTTTCTTGTTTGATTCTTTGAAGTGTTGTGCTTTCCCCCTCTTACTGACGGCCCCTTCCCTGCCGTTTGTGACTGTGGCCCGGCGGACCCCTTCTTTCCTTATCCCATAAGTCCCCCCTCTCACCTTTAGCCTTTCCCCCCATTATTCTCCCTTTTTCTTTTCTTTTTTCATCGTTGCAAGGAACCGGCAACGCCTTCCGTTCTTACTCGCCTCCTTTCTCTCTCATTCGCAGACAGAGAGTTCTCTTTCTTTTCCTGTGACTCTGGTACTTGGTTCTTCACTCTTCTTTTGTTTTGAAACCTGCTTTTTTTTTTGTCCCCTTGAGGGCGGCCCTTTCTGCTTTTTTTTGCGTGACGTCTGTGCTGCCTGCTGTTTGCTGATATTTCACCTGCCCTCTTTTTCTCTTCCTGTTCTTCTCCCCCCTTTTTGACACTTATCATCCCCTTAGGGGCGGGCCTCGTGACCCTCTGCTTCCTTTCCACTATATGGGAGTCGGCGTCCCTTCTTTTGCCTAGGGAAATTCGACCTCACGCGTGCCGTCATTGTCCCCGTGGTCCAATAGCCTGTGCCAGCCCTGTCCTCTCCTTTCCCTGAGGAGAAAGCCTTCGCTTTTCTAAGATTCTGGCTCTTTTCTTATGGCGGATGGTGCTATCCTTCTGGCGTGCTCAGCGGAACCTTTCCCCCGTTTCCAGGAACGGTATTCCCTTGGTCCGTGACATGTGCTGGGTCCCGCACGTCTGTACGCTGTCAAAGTACTCGGCCTCACTTCTTTCTCCAATGTTTCTGTCCTCTCTTTTTCCCCCTCATCATAATAAGTTGGTTTTTTTTTTTTTATCGTTTCGTTGAGTAGCCTCGTCGCCACTTTCGGGAACTAACTTCTTGCCGATTTTCTGCCCTCTTCTTTTGGTCGCGTTGGTTGGGGATCACGTCGTGTTAGACCATTTTTTTCAGGCTTCCCTTCGTTTCCCGGTCCGGTTTGTTTTGTGGTATTTACTGTTAGTCGTGCCATCTTGTCACTTTGACCGCTTTGCCCACTCCTGTTCTTTTTCCCCTTACGGCATCATCTCTCCGAAATTCATTGGCTGTCCGTCCCCCTTTGTCACTCTCCCCTTCTTTTAAAAGGCGGCTGCCTTTCTGACCCCCTGGAGCTCTTCTTTCCTTCATGATCCCTTTGCCCCCCCATTGGTTAACTTCTAAAGTCGCGCAGAGCAGATCCCCCTCCATTGGGTTCTTTTCCTCTTCCCTTTTTTCTTAACCGGTGTGTAAGTGTGAGAACTTAGAGTCCAGTCTGTAAAAAATATTTCTTCCTTTCCCCCCATTCGTCAACACTCCCCCCCCGTTGTCTTTTCCGTCCTTTTCACGCCTCGTGTGGAACAATCCTCTCCCCTGGCTCTCGCTTGGGCCGCCCTCAGTTCCTTTGACCTTTGCAACAGTGAACCGTCTTGTTTTTTTTTAAACATCCCGCCGAGTTGCGTTTCGTAGGGATTTCTTCCCACTTATTGTCCGTTCTTCTGGAGAGATTCCCCCTCTGGTTTGGGTGTTCTTTGCCCCCGCGTTCCCCTTTATTTTTGGGGGACGCAATTTAATGTTTACCCATTTTTCCCTTGATGTACTCTTTTGTTTTGACCCCGTTTTTTTTGTACCCCCCTATTCTTTAGGGCATCTGTTTTCTGAAGAAGTACATTGTTCTCCCCGTTGCTTTTTCAATGTCACCTGCCTTTCTTACAAAAGTAGTACCCTCCCCTAATTCCCAGCTACTTAACCTTCTAATGTCCCCCACTGGGACCCATTGGCTTTGCGTCTCTGTCTTTTTTTTCTTGCCTCAGGATTGTTCCTTTTTCCCTTTTTTTAAGGATTTTCCTGCACTTTGGCGTTTCTTCCGCCCGTCTTTACGCGTTCCTTTGCTGTTTTTTTTCTTCTTAGCCTCTGTGCACCCCTCCGTCTTTTTCTTCTCACACTTTGACTTCCCTGCAAAACCCCCTTTTAGTATGTGAGGTTTTTCACAACCGTTTGTGGGTCAAAACCGGTGATGTCTTTTTGTCTCATCTTCTCTCCCTTTGTTCTTTTCTTTTCCGACAGATTGTGCTGGACTTTCCCACCCAGGTCCCGGTCCTGGCCCTTCCTTCCTGGTCCCCCCCGTTTTTTTTTGTTTTTGTGAACCTTTCCTTATTCCACCTTCTTCTCCAGGTTGGAAGGCCCGTGGCCTAGATAGTCTTTTCTGCACATTTCATTTGCTCTTTAACCTCTTACTCTATTTTTCGAATTGAGGAATCTATCCGGCTTTTCGTTCGTTTTTCCTTTTCTGTTTTCTTTTTCAAGTTTCTAAAACTGAATTGACGATGTATTCCTATGTGGCAACTTCTACGTACTTTTCGGGGCTTCTCTCCCCTGTTTCCTGTTTGTTTTATGTTCCTTTTGCTTTTCCCTTACTGTTTCCGGACATCTTTATGGGGCCCCGCGTTAGTGACCAATTTTTTTCCCGCGTGAGATAGTTCTTTTTCTTTTTCCAACTTCCAGAGTGTAAATTAGTGGCTGCTTTCTTCCCCCGCCATGTCATGGGTTGTACTTTTTTTGTTTTTATTGCCTCAGCCCCTCGTTGACAATCCGAGACGCTTCACAGAAAACATTCTCCTGTTCTCATCTATGTCCCTTCTTTTCCCACTTCTTCGTAGGAAGGTCTCCCCCTTTCGATTCTATCTTACACATAGGTCCAGTTTCTCCCCCGCTACTCTCCTCGGCCATTTGTTCTTCAACCTCCACAGGCCTCTCCTTTTTATACTAGGTTTTTTTTCCTTTTGGCCTTGCCACGGGGAGCCTTTCAGCCCCCCTTTCTTTCCCGTCCTCATTCCAAACGGGCCCCAAACTGGACAGCCCGCATTTTCCGGTAATGTAAGTCGTCTCACCCGGCTCAATGATTGTTCTTTCCCCTTCGGGCCCTATTTGGCAAAACGATCCGGTTGAAAATTTGTCACAGCGCCAGTGCCCCTTCTTTCCTTTGTCATGATCCCTCTTTTCATTTCAGGTGGAGTCCTTCTCTCCCTTGTACCCCCTTTCCCGTCCGTGGCCTTGATCTCTACTTATTCCTTGTCTAGGATCAACACGCATTTTTTCCCGGGGAGGTGAACTGCGACCCAACTTTTAAATTGTTTCTTCCCCCCCCAATAGTTGGTCTTCCCCACTGTTTTCCCTCCCCTCCCCCGCCCGCCCTTGATCAGTGTTTTGGCAGGGTGATTCTTTTGAAATTTAGTCCACACTTTACCTTCGTTCGTGTAGACCCCGGCTGCTTCTCGACCACAACTCTATGCGGAATTGGATACCTTTTTTTAATGGGAGACTTTCCTTTTTTTCACACCTTTGTTTCAGAGGAAAGCCTCTCTTTCCAGACGTGGATTTTCCCAGTCAGGCCCCCGTCGGGCTGCACTCTCCCTCCCACAAGTGGTTCGATTGGACTGTTTCCTATCCTGATGGAACTTGTATTAGTTTTCAAATACCCCCTTTGCTTGACCCGGCCCCCCGGTTTTTTCTCTCCCGTACCGCAGTCGTTTCCCCACGGCTGGTCCTTTACTTTTTTCCCTTTTCCCCCCCCCTTCCCCCTGGTTGGAGTTGGTGTCCCCTTTCATTGTTTATTATTTTCCGCCCAGTCATGATGCATTCTAAAACCGACTGTTTTTTCCGTGGTTCCCAACGTTTTTGCTCAGGGTTTCCTCCTCCCAGGAGCAGCTCGTTTCTTTTAAAGACGCCTGTTCTTGGGTCCTACCGTATGGTTTTAGCTGGTTTCACCCCGGGTCGGGGTTTCTGTAGTTCGGTCAGGTGTGCCCAGTGTCCGCCTTAAGTCGTTTCAATGCGATTACTTGGGCCGAACTTTTCCTTTTTTGGTCCAAACCGGCAATGACCCACCTCTCTTTCCCTTCTCTTTCATTCCTCGTTGTTGTTTTCTGAGATCTCCCTTTTTTTTTTCCCGTGGTTCCTTTTTACCACCTTTTACTGAGTTCGGCTTTTTGGTTTTCGGCCCTTTTAATCCCGCGTCACTATCCCTTTTTCTTTCCCGCCTCCTCCCGTGACCGTGGTTCCCCCCTCTCCCCATTCCGTCTGAAGGAAAGTCCCCCTCTCCCCCCTTACTTGGATCGGCTTCATTAGGTTCTGTATTTCTGTCCGGTTTTTCCGAGGCCGGTTGCCTGGTCCCTTTTGTCCCCCACAATGCCTTTTTCACTGGCGGGTTGTCCTCTCTCTTCATTTCACGAAAACGTAGTAACTTTTTTCCATTTTTCGTGCTGAACCCGTATGTGGACCCCCCCACCCGAGCGTTACGGGTTTTCTCCTTTCCTTTGGGCATGGGGCTAGGGTTTATGTCTTTTAATATTCGAAGGAATACTTTGGCCTCCCCTTCAATGTTGGGTTAAGAAACTGGCGCCGCGTTTTTTTTTTTCCGCACTCGCACCTTGAATTGCTGGTTTCCTCTGACCCTGTTTTTCTTGCCTCTGCTCCCGGTCTGATTTCCTCCCCCCCCCCACAAGGTTTTCTTTTTCCTTCTGTTATGGTATTTTTTGTTCGTCTACAGCGGAACTACGGACCCCTCATGTCCCGATTTCCGCCCCCCCCGTTCCCTGCACTTTCCTCCCTAACAAGGTCGGGCAAAATTGCCCTTTTTCCCCCGATGGACCACCAATCACCCCGTCTTTTTTTACCCTGGCCCCCCCCCCGGCCCTCGTTGTGAGGCTATTTTTCCATTCCCATCGATCACTTTACCCTTTGGCGTTTTTTTCCCCCCCTTTTCTTATTCTTTCCTCCGATGGATTCTTCCCCCTTGGTTTTTCAAGGGTTGGGCGGTTCTTTGCAATGTTTGCGTTCCAGGTTTACCCACGGATCGGTGGTCACGGCCTCATCCCTCCCTTCCCCAAAGAAGGTTCTAAGGTCCCTTCCCTTCCAACGAATTGTCTTGAAGGAACTTTGCCCTTTCTTTTCAATTTCTTGAGGTTTTATGCCGCTTTTCCTGTGGCGAAGCCTCCTTTTCTGGGCTTCCCCCCCTAGGTGAGTCTGGCTTGCCTTCCTTTGTTGTTACACCCCCCTTTTTCAGCTTTTGCTTGGGGCTTTTTCTTCTACTCCCGGCTTCCAACTTCTGCCGCCGCTTTTACGTTTCTGATGACCCTCTGATGGTTCGGCCCTTATTAAAGGTTGGGGTATGTTTTCGCTCTTTCCCCTCGTCGCATGTTTAAACACTGACTTTTTTTCTCGTGCACCAGGCAGCCGTTTCATGTGCTTTGTTCTCCTGATTTATTTTAGGACCCTGCCCTTTTTTTCCTGAGCTTGGGACCCCATATGCCCATCCGGTTTCCCATTTTTTTCACCTGACACCTTTTCCAGCAGGTTTTCGCCAGCACGTCCTTTTTAGGTTTTTTTCCCCCTGGATCTTTTTTCTCTGCGGTTTTGTTTTCTACTGAGGTTGAGGATACTTATTTCCTTCCACCTCCTGCCCCAACCCTGGTTATCTGCTGTCGTTTGCTCGATCGAGGGCTTTCCCGCTTTTTACGACGACTGTCTCTCTTTCTACAGGAGTTTGTCCCTCTTTTCGCAGAGGTGCCATTGACGTGCCAGTTCGGGTGGCCCTTCCGTGGCCAATCGGTGTTCATTTTCCCTTCCCCGTACTAATATTTTTCATCACTTCCCTTAGATAGGTTCTGCGAGCCCCCTTCCTTTTTACGGTTTGCCCACGGTTTTCACTGTTTTTTTTAAACACCCTCTCAGAACCGCCCTTTTTCTTTTTCCTTTTTTTTCAAAGAGAAATGCGGTTCCCCTTGTCTTAGCCCGGTTTGACAATGAAGGCTTGGACCCCCTGTTTGTCTACCCCTCCCCCCGTCCTTGTGCCCACCGTGCAGGCACGGCTGGATTCTGGGCCAGGCCGTGCCACCCGCGTTTCTTTTTTTTTCCAAGACCGGCACGTGTCCAATTACCACACCTTTCCACTATTTTTCCTAGTTCTCTCTTTTGTTGAGATGGTTTCTTCAGTTCTTGTTCTTTTTGCGCAATGGGCGGGCCTTTTTCTTTTCCCCAGGACAGTGAGAAAAACCCTTTTTCCCTTTTACTTCGCCAATTAGGACCCTCCCTGTTTAACCCCCCTCCTTTTGTGCCCTGTCCACGTTTTGACATCCTCGTGGGAAATGGTACCCTTCGTTTTCCCTCCCCCCTCCGTCCTGACAAAATCCCCCCATTTTCTTCCTTTCCTCCTTCTCGTGCCTAGTCCCCGTCAGTTCGACCGCACAAGCGGTTCTTTAGGAGTGTTTGCCCTCGTGGTTTCCTTTTCAAAATGATGGAGGATGGGCTTCCCACTTCCTTCTGGTTTTTTTTTCGGTCCTGTCACTGTTGCTGGAGGCAACCCATTTCTTCAGGGCCTGAGGGGGCGCGGGGGCCCTGCCCGTTTTTTAATAAATTTACACTCCCGTGGTGGCTTGTTTTTCTCGTTTCTTTCAGGGATCTTAACCCGTCTTCCATCCAAATTTCGGTTTTTTTCGGCCTCTTGTTATGAGCGACACTTACTATATGCGTAGGAGTGCCCCGGCCTCTGAGTTTTGCGTTCATTGCGTCCTTTCCTTGGCTCTATGGCCTCTGTTGTTCAAGCCGTGATCCTTTCCGGAAATTTCCCCGAAATTCGTTGTCTCTTTCGCACCGGCTTATGTTGTTGGCTTTGGAGTCGGGGGGCGTTATTTGGAATATTTTTTCCTTCTTTCAGCGTTGCGACTGCGTGGAACGTCTTGCCCCTTTTTTCCGGCACGGGCCCCTTTCTTCTCCTTTTGGGTCTAGGCCGGTATGGTTGTTCCACTTTTCCTTACCGTCGTTTCCTATCCGCCTCTCGTTTGCTTTGGTACCCTATATCTCTTTTCCTCTTCTCTGTTTGTTCGTTTTTTTCTTAGGATCTTAGCCTCCCCTTTCTTTTGGTCCCCTTCAGGAGGGATTTCTTGTTGACCCAATCTTGTCATCATTGGTCTTCATCCTTGCCGTCGAACCAAGTGCCCGTTCCCTTCCCCGGGTGCGTTTTCCGTTGGGCAAGAACGTGTACATGCTTTTGCCCGCTCTCTGATCTTAACCCCCCGCCCTCTTTTTTTTCCCGTACCCATTGTTTTCTCCTTACGTCGTAAGTCTTCCCCCCGCTTGTTTCGTCCTGGTAAAATTCCTCCATTTCTTGGGCCCCTTTGCCTTAATGGCCTTTTTTTTTTCGGTCTTCGATGGACTTAGGCGTTTCTCGGTTTTTCCTGCATCATTCTTTTCCCTTTTTGCCCCGACCCCCTCTCTTATATGGACAGTGGGCGCAGTCCCATTGATTCTCTTTGTCTCCCCTGACGGATTGACCTTCAACTGGTGTCAATGTTTTGAAGTGTCACTTTTCGCTAGTAACACATATCTCCCCCCCTCGGTTCCGGCGTACCTATTTCGGGCTTTACCCCCCCCAGCGCCACCGCTTCTGCGCCTTTTCGTACTTTTGGAAGTACCTTCCCGTTACACTACGCCTGACAAGTCTTCTTTTTGGGCCTCCAGCATTTTGACTTTTTGACCCGTACCCTGTCTTTGTCCCGACTTTTTTTACTTGGAGCTTTCATTCCTTTTTCTTTCTATGGGGTTAGATTTTTGAGCTGAGTGTTTTTTGATGGGTTTGATTGCCGGCGTTTTTTTTTCCCGCCTTTCTTACCCCCTTCCCGGCCTCTGGGGACAGGGGGGTGGAATGTCAATCTTTTTTTTTTTGCTTTTTTGAGTTTTTTTCTTTTAAGTCCGTTTTTTTCGTGGCGGGCTTTTTTTCCAGGGCGGACTTTTGGCTTTGAATTTTAGCACTTCCCCCCCAGCCCACAAGATCTCCATCTCCGTATCTGCGGGACAAGGACACCCCCCCCCCCTAGGGTTGGCTGGGTTTTGTTGTTTTTTTCACTGCGTTCTCTTGGTCAGTGCCGGCTTTTTTCTTTCAGTGGATCCCTGTCCGGTGCCTTTGCCATTGTTTTGACGTCCGTGGCTTTTTTCCGCCGCTTCTCGGTCCTGGCCAGGTTTTGTTCCGCTTCCTTGCGCCTATCCTCATAACCTGCCTTGCAGGCACACGTGGATTTCTGAGAGGTCTTCGCCCTGTTTTCCTTTTTTCAACACGTTTCACGGATTCCGGGTGTCTCGCCCTCCCCGCTCTTTTCAGGGTCATTTATGCGAAATGAAGCTTTCGTCTTTTTCCCAGGTAGGACGTTACCCTGACTATTGGTTTTCTGTCCAACAGAACTTTTTTTTTTTTTCCTTCTTTTTCCCTAGGAGGGACATTTTCGTTCCCCTTCCCCACTCATGATACCGTCTCGTCCCGATAGGTTAGGGAGTTTTCCCCCCCCTCTCCTTGCTCTTCGATTTCCCCTGAGGGGGATGTCCCCCTATCCATTCCCTACGGTGGTTTTATTTGTCTTCCCGTTTTTTTTTCTCTTTGCCCGTCTTTTCACCCCGGTGGTCCTTTCTGGGATATCGGCCGTCACTGTTTGAGGAACTACCTTGTGTTTTTTTATGAAAGCCCCCCCCATGTTTTTTGGTATTTTCTTTGTCAGTTGAAGGACGTTCCCCGGCTGTTTTTTTTTTCCGAGCTTGACCCCAAGGTGCCCTTAGATCTCTTCACACATCCGTTTCTTGTACCTTTTGGGCTTTTCGTGCGGGCAGATATTCTGGTTGATTTCCTTAGTTCCCCCTTTTCTTACAGCGAGCAGTTACCCCCCTACTGATCAGATTTCGCGCCGTCTCTTCCCGACGGACGCGCCTTTGCTTTTTTTGTCAAGGTGGGAAGTTACTGCTCGAAATCCTTTTCTCCCGCCTCTCTCAACCCCCCCCTTTTTCGGTCCTTTTTTGTTTTTACAAGCATTTCCTAATATTTCTTTTGTCCTAGGTGTTGACCCGTGACAGGACAATGTTCCCTCTATCTTCTTTTTCCCCATTGGGAACCGGTGCTACCGGTCCTGATTCCCCCTGTTTTCCCAAGGGAACAGCCCCCCCGCATTCCGTGTATGTATCCTTTCATTTAGACCGTTCTTTTTTTTTCATTGTTTTCAGTCTGCTTGCCCAACCGATCTTGTTCGCATTCAACCCCAAGGTCCCCCCACTGGTCGTTGTGCCGTGTTTCCAGATAAACTTCTTTATTGTGCGTCCCTACCATGCCTTTGGACTCCAGGTGTGCCCTTTTTTCCCCGACGAGTCTCGATTGTCAAGTGGGTTTTTTAGCTGTAGTTTTGATCAACAAGAGGCAGTGGGAACCTGTTTGTTCCCTGTTTTGGGAGTCCCTTCTTTGTCGAAAGTTGTTTCCATTTTTCGAGTTTTTTGAGAACTTGTCTCCCCGTATTTGAATTTCTGAGGGTCGGCTTCCTTTTTTGCTTTTTTCTATGGTTTCCTTTTTCGCCCTTGCTTTTAGTGATTTTTTTTTGTCGCCACTCCCTACGCATCGTACCCGCCCAACCGTTTTCCGATTTTGTCGTTTCTTTTTCCACTTAGGGTCCTTATTACTGTAGCTTTTCCCCTGCAGGTTCGTTCTCCTGAAAGCAGTCATGTGTTGTTTTCTTCTTTTTGACCCGGTCAAGTTTTCGCTGTGCTTTTAATTTTTTTCCCCCCCACCCTTTTTTTCGACCGGCTTCCCCCAGAGAAGCGGTTACCCTCCCCCTTCCTGTCCTAGGACATCCCAATTTCTTTCCCCATTGTCCGTTCCCCGGTTCCTTGCGGCCCCTTCCCTTCCACCGTCTTTGTTTCTTTTTTCGATTTTTCGTTCACTTTTCCCACTACTTTTTTTCAGGAGGACGCGTTCTCTCGCAGTCCTGATGGCCGGTGTACCCCCCTCCCGGTTTTTTCCCTGGCAAACACCCTTTTCTGCCGTCCCCCTGTACTCGGCCTCTTTACAGCCGTTTTTGTCCCGGGCCGGGCTTCAGTGGTCCCCCCCTTTTTTTTTCAGGCCGAGGTGGCTTCTGGTCACCCGGTCGGTGGGATGTAGGCCTTTTACCCCTGTTGCGGCCCCAGTTGGTTCCGTCACTACGGTCCGGAGCGATTTACTGGCCTCACCGGTCAGGCTGAACCCCCTTGGTCAAACTTGTCCCAGGAACAAACGACTTTCTCTCTTTCGCTCCGTTGTGTTCTTGTTTTTTTGTTTTTTTGTTCGATAGATTTTTTTTTTTGGCCGTTGACCAAGTTCCCCGATTTCTTTTATGTGGTCTTCAGTGGTTTAAATCGGTCTTCCTTGCTTGTACCTTGGGCTCCACTGAACACAGCTCCATCCGGACCCTTTGGTGACAACCTCTCCCAAAGCCCCTTTTCTTGTCCACCGATCTTCAGTGTGGCCGGTTTCCGTTTGCTTCTTGTTTGCGGGCTTTGACATGTGGCGTCGGGCCCGATCTTTTTTTCCCTTCTACCCCCTCTTTTGTTCCAAAATTGATAACCATTCACTGTGTTGGCTACCGATTTTTTCGCTGCACAGCACTCCTTTTGCCCCCACCTGTTTCAGACTCTCCCCCGCCCGGTGGTATCTTTTGTCACTTGGATTTGTGCCGCGTGTTTCCGTTTCTTGTTCCCTGCATTGCTGGTTTCCCTGTTCCGACCCGCTGTGCCGGAGGCGGAAGTCTGACCCTTTTGTTGTTTTCCGAACCACATTGCCCGATTGCTTTTTGATTCTGTTGCAAGCACATTAGCACCTGACGGGCGGCGTTTTTCAACCCTCTTGGACGATGCTTCCACTGTTCTCATTCCCCCGAAGGTTTTTTTGATTCTCATCGCTTTTTCTGTTACTGCTGTCTGACCAAGCGACTCCGGTCGTTTGCTACTTTTTCCTGTCCACCACGGGCAGCCCCCTTTCTCCAACGGAGGGACCAGGTTGCTTTCACGCTCACGTCTTTGGACCCCCCCCTCGAACACATTTCTCGTGTCCCTTTGTCCCGGGGCTGCTTTTCTTCCCTACTGACCACCCCCTCCCATAATCGGGATCACGGTGGCTGAGGGGCTTTTGCCTTTCCAAGGGTCTATCACCCAACGCCTGCCTTGTTCTTTATAGGGCCAAAAGGGTTCTTTGGGTTCTTTTTTTTTTTTTGGCGCTTTGTCAGTTCCCTTTATCGGTCCCGGCCGAACTGGCTCCTCACCCCCTCCGTCAGGCCAGGGTCCATCTTCCATCCTGTCAGCGGTCTGACCTGTTTCCGTTTTTTCTTCTTTCCTTGTTTACGGGAAGGTCTTGGTCCGAACTTCGCCGTTCTTGGCACCCCCCCCCCATTCGTGTTCAGGAGAGGTACTACCGGTTGTTTCCCCTGCCCCGGTCTGGTAGCCTGTTTTTTTTTGGTTGGGCCTCTTTCCTCCTTTTCCCCCGGCCCCCAATTCCTTTTGTCCGGCTCGTGTTTTTTTTTTTCTTTATTCCCTATCTTGCGCGTTTCCTGTGGTTTTTCCAGGTTTTGTTTTTTTTTTCTTTCGCTTTTGCGTTCACCCACCGCCCTGGGCCGGGGCCAAGACAGCTTATGCACTCCGGATGTGTGCGACTTCTCTCTCCTGCCCTTTTGTTTCCATCCCCTCGGGGAATTTCCCCAGGCCGTCATTCTTACAACCTGACCTTTTTTTCCCCCCAGGACATGTTTTTCCCTTAATTCCCTCCCGGTTTTTCTACAGTGACCAGGCGTCTTTCTCGGCCGGTTGGGTACCCTTCCGTTGCATCTTCAACAGTTGGCCCATGAACCGCCCTTACAAGCGGCCTTTTTTCTTTCCCTTCTCCTGATTCCATTAGTTCTTCCTCGACTGTCGTTTTTTCCGATCTCCCCGGCGGCCCGCCCGCTCCCGATTTTTTCCCCGTGAAGTGGAAACTTTAGGTTTTCCCCATCATGCCACCGTTGTCTCCTTCGTCCTACTGGGTTTTTTCCCGTTCCCTGTTCCCATGACCCTTTCCTGAGCTTTCTTCTTCTGACCCCCTCATCCATCGGTTTGCCCTGTTTTTCAAGGTTTCTCATAAACCCCCTTCTTTTCCTCAGCCTCCCCTGTGTTATGCGATTTTTTTCAGGTTATTAGAGAGTTTGGGTTTTCTTTCTACGAACGTCCCCCAGGGGCCGCTGGGGAACGCGGGGTTCCTTCACGACTTGACCCCCCGTTTCCCCTCCCCTTTTGCTTGGATCCGTTTGTCCCTTTTTTTTCCACCACCACCAGAGTCTTGGCATCCCGACCTGTTGAAATACCCCCACCTTACGCTTGGTTCCTCGTTTCCCCTTTTTTGTGTGAGTTAGCTTTTCAGTGTTTTTTCTTTCCTTGCGACTTGGATTCCCCGGAAGGCCTTTTGCAAGCCCGGTTAAATGGCCGGGAATTCCTCCCATGCCTCCCACTACCCAACCGCCCCCCGAGTTCCAGTCTTGGAACTCTTGGTTCAGTTTGCTGTTACCAGTCCGCCGTCAAGCACCCATCCCCGTCTGCCTCGTTTTCTACAGTTGTCCGCGAATCGCTGCCCCACCCCCCCCCCCCCCCCCCCCGCTTGGCGTTTTAGGGAGTTTTCTGGCACTAGGGTTTTTCAGGTACCCCACCCTTCTTTTTTCCTTCTGGCGGACCACCCAGCCTGGGCGGCTTTTCACGTGGCGTGCCGGCCCTTTCGTCCCAAGGGCCGTGCCCCTGCGGTGCTATTGTCCTTGCGCATATTTTATCTCTGGTTTTCGTGTCTCTAGTTATTTTTCTTTGTTGCCCTTGACCAGTACACCTCTTTTCATCAATTCTTGGGCGTGACTCTTTCCTTTTAAGAAGACTTCCCCCCTTTTCTTCGGGTTGGTTCCGCCGGCCTTGCCCTGAGTTTTAGGCGACCGTTTTTGGACAAATCGCCGTTCTCATTGGCTCATTTCTCGTTGTTCAAGCCGGAGTCCCTTCACAGGGAAGGCGCCCCCCAAGCCGTTCTGTTGACTTCTCTTTGATATGGAATTGCCTTGTGGCTTGAGTTTCGTGGTCTTTTTTCCCATCTCTCCTGGGTTTTTTCGACGATTCATTTCTTGGGGGGCACTGGACGGAACGAGTCCTTTTGTGGGGTATTCTCGGTCCCTGTTTTGTTTTAGGAACCAGCTCCCGAGGTAAAGCTCCCGCCGCTTCCTTCGCCTCTTGCGA